>Ga0182739_1001875_pt1 | contig 20697 bp, 18 predicted proteins | sample eDN5th30CBELigBY_FD_128873 | JGI IMG/M metagenome (GOLD analysis project Ga0182739, IMG submission 128873) | Enriched backyard soil microbial communities from Emeryville, California, USA - eDNA 5th pass 30_C BE-Lig BY (version 2) (version 2) | ecosystem: Environmental > Terrestrial > Soil >...
ATGTCTCTCCAGATTGACGACGATTTCGGCGATGCCGAACAAGCCCATGGCGATCGGCGCGAAGTCGATGCCGTCGCTGAGTTCCGGCAGGTCGAAGGTGAAGCGCTGGGCGCCTGTGTTCACGTCGGTGCCGACCAGGCCGAACAGCAGGCCGAGGAAGACCATCGCGATCGCCTTGGTCACCGAGCCGCTGGCCAGGATGACGGCAGCGACCAGGCCGAGCGCCATCAGCGAGCAGTAGTCGGCCGGGCCGAACTTTTGCGCCATTCGAGTCAGCGGCTCGGCGAACATGACGATGATGATCGTGCCGACGGTGCCGGCGAAGAACGAACCGACCGCGGAGATCGACAGGGCGGCACCCGCACGGCCATTACGCGCCATCTGGTAGCCGTCGAGACAGGTCACGACCGAAGACGATTCACCAGGCAGATTGACCAGGATCGACGTCGTCGAACCGCCGTAGGCCGCGCCGTAGTAGATGCCGGCCAGCATGATCAGCGAGGCCGTCGGCGGGAGGTGGAAGGTGATGGGCAGCAGCATGGCGATGGTCGCCACGGGGCCGATGCCGGGAAGAACGCCGATCAGCGTGCCGAGAATGCACCCCAGCAGCGCATATGTCAGATTCTGGAATGAAAGGGCGACGCTGAAGCCGAGCGCGAGATTGTCGAGAATTTCCATCTCACCACACTCCGCGCAGGATGTAGATATTCATGCCCAAGCCGACCTTGAAGACGAGGGTGCAGAGCACGGCGAGCGCCACGATGAGGCCGATCACTTCCGTGAGCTTGAATTCCTCGCCCGCAAGCGATGCGATCGTGACCAGCACGATCAGAGCGGGGATGAGGCCTGCCCGCTCGAAGAGGAGCCCGAAGCAGACGATGCCGATGGTCACCAACGTGATCGGCTTCCACTTGGGAGGCTCGACCGCTTCGCTGCCGTTCACCAGCGCCAGGATGCAAACCACCGTACCCAGCGCCAGCAGGATCAGCGAGAGCATCCGCGGCACATAGCCCGGTCCCATGCGAACGGGTGTGCCGATTGCCAGTTTTTGCCCGACATAAAGGGCCAGTAGGCCGAAGCCAATGAACATCAGCCCGGACAAGAAGTCCTTGCTTAGGAATCGATTCAACGATGCCTCCCCAGAAACGCGTAGCCGTCAATGTGTTGTTGGGTCCGAACCCCGGGACCGCCAACAGCTAAACACAATTCGGCCGCTTTGCCCAAGTGCCAAGTGCAATACAAGTGCTAAGTGCACTACCTGAGCAGCAGACGGACTGCGATTACGGCCAGGCAAAGAGCGAACAAGCGCCGTAGTAAAGACACGGGCACCTTGGTCGACCATCTAGCGGCCACTGGCGCGACAAAGAGCGCAGGGAGAGACAGGGTCGCAACGCAAAACATCGCGACATCGCGACATCGCCTAGCGCATCGGCGGGACGGCCCGGCGCGTTGCGGTCCATCTGCAGGAAGACGAGGGTGGCCGGCACGGCGATGATCAGATTGAATAGCGCGCCGGCGCCAATCGCGCGCTTGATCGAAAAAGAGAAGAGCGTCAGCACGGGTGTACTCAGTGTTCCGCCCCCGACACCGACGGCGGCCGCCAGACCTCCGACGACGGCGGGCGACACCTGCGACAGCAAACCTGTTGGCTGGGAGTGCCCAATAATGAGGCGGTCGCCCGCGGCCATCTTCAGGGCAAGCGCAGCCGCGATGACGGCAAACAGAGTCGTCAGGACCTTGGTAGGCGCGAACGGGCTCACGGCCAGCCCGACGATGGCGCCCGCCATCAAAGCTGGCAGCCAGGCCCGAACCAGTTCGCGGTCGATCGTTCCAGCACGCCAGTGGGCCGCTGCGGCCGTAATCGAAGCAATGAGGATACTCGCCTGGGCCGTGCCCACGGCGAGCGGCACCGCCTGGGGTTCTCCGATGCCTTGAAACTCGAATATTTCCAGCAGGATCGGGACCGCAACGACACCACCGCCCACGCCCAGGAGACCTGCCAGAAGGCCGATGAGAATACCCGTCGCCAGCAGCGCCGCCCAGGCAGCCGGCGGATAGGCCGTAAACAGTGTTTCCAAGCGTCAATGTCCCCGTTGGTCGATATTGCATGCGCACCGACGGGCGAGCAAACTCCTGGCCAATGTGAACGGTCGTTCAGGAGGTTTTCGGGTGTCACGGCGAGGGGACGACTATATCGGCACGATGGCGGTGCAGGAAAGGCACCGGTTCGACGAGCAGTCGCTCGGCCGTTTCATGTCCGCCCATGTGGACGGATTCACGCCTTCGGTGCGGGTCGAGCAGTTCAAGGGAGGGCAATCCAACCCGACCTACCGGCTGACGGATGGTGCCGGTCGCCGCTACGTCCTGCGCCGCAAGCCTCCCGGCAAGCTGCTGCCCTCGGCACACGCGGTCGACCGGGAATTCCGGGTGATCTCGGCGCTCAACCGCACCGATGTGCCGACCCCGCGGGCATACGCGTTGAGCGAGGACGAGAGTGTCGTGGGGACGCCTTTTTACATTATGGAATATTGCGACGGCCGGGTCCTGTGGGACCCGCTGCTGCCGGACGTCCCGAAGGAGGGGCGGCGGGACATCTACCGCGCCAAATTCGAAGCGCTGGCCCGGCTCCACCGCGTCGACTATACCGCGCTCGGTCTCTCGGATTTCGGGCGCCCGGGCAGCTACGTCGCGCGTCAGATCTCGCGCTGGGGCAAACAGTACAAGGCGTCGGAGACCGAGAAGATCGAGTCCATGGACCGGCTGTTCGATTGGCTGCCGGCCAACCTGCCCAAGAACGACGAGACGGTGCTGGTCCACGGTGATTATCGCCTCGACAACATGATCTTCCACGCTACCGAGCCGCGCGTACTGGGCATCATCGACTGGGAAATCTCGACGCTCGGCGATCCGCTGGCCGAGCTGGCCTATCTCTGCATGCTCTGGCGCACCCCGAAGGACTGGGGTGGCCTGCAGGGCCACGATCTCGGCGAACTAGGCCTTCCGACGGAGGCCGAGATGGTGGACTACTACAGCACCTTGTCGAAGCGCTCCGTCCCGGAGCCCGCGCTCTGGGAGTTCTACATGGCCTACAATCTGTTCCGGGTGTCCTGCATCCGTCAGGGCGTCTATGCCCGGTCACTCGACGGCACGGCGGCCAACATGCGAGCCGCCGACTCGGGCAAGCTGGTGAAACCCGCCGCCGACCTCGCCTGGGAGATCGTCCGCAACATGTCCGGAGCCTCGCGATGAGCAAGCGCAAGATGGTCCTCGCCGACGAGGCGTCGACGGCGCCGGTGGAAGAGCGCGAGGCGCGTCCGCCGGTCGAGGCGATCCGGGCCGCAGCTTTTGCCCAGTTCGCCGAGCGCGGCTATCCAGTCGTCACGGTACGCGACATCATGAAGGCCTGCGGACTGACGCAGGGCGCGCTCTACAACCACTTCAAGTCGAAGGACGAGCTGCTGCACGACATCATCGCCTCGACCCAGGGCGAGCTGGAGCGGCAGTGCCAGCAGGCCGTGGCCGGAGCGGGCGGCGATCCACGTGCAGAACTCGCGGCCTTCGTGCGGATCTATGTCATCCGGCATTGCCGGCTGCGCATCGAGGCGCTGGTCGCCAACCGCGAGATCGGCTGGCTGGATTCGGCGCGCGTGGCCGACATCCGGCGTAGCCGGCGGGCGATTCGCGACATCGTCGTGACGATCCTCAGGCATGGCGTCGAAAAGGGCGTGTTCGATCCGCCGCGCGTCGACGGAAAGCACGATCTCAAGGCGATGGCGATGGCGCTGCTCGACCAGTGCACTCATGTCTCGATGTGGTACGGTCCGGGCGGCGATCTCACCGAGGAACAGATGGCGAAGCTCTACACCGACATGGCCCTGCGCATGGTCGGCGCCACGCCTCAGCCCGCATAAGCAGATCTGGAGCAGCAGAGCATGTTGATTCGCGTTGCGGCCCTGGCTGCGTTGCTGGCCTCGCTGATTGGCTGCACGCCGGACTCCGACGCAGCGCCCCCGTCGGGCCGCAACACGGCGACTGCCTCTGCGCCAGGAGACGTGCCGGCGGCGCGCTGGCATGCCGTGCTGATTGCCGGTGACAACAACAGCCCGTCCTTCGACAACGGCATCGATGCGCTGCGCGACAAGCTGTCGGCGCGGGGCGTGCGGGACATCCGGCTGCTCACCTCCGATCCCGGGCGCAATCCCTCGGCCGAAGTCGCCAGCGCGGCCAACGTCTCGAGCGCGTTGCGCAATGCCGGTGACGCCGGGGCCTGCCTCGCCTTCATCACTAGCCACGGCACCGAGGCCGGCTTCGTGCTGCGCCAGGCCAACGGCGTCGTTCGACCGTCCACGCTCGACAATGCCTTGGACGCGGGCTGTGGCACGCTGCCGACGGTCGTGGTCGTCTCGGCCTGCCACAGCGGCGTCTTTCTGACGCCGGCCATGCGCCAGCCCAACCGGGTGGTGCTGACGGCCGCCGCGGCCGATCGCGTGAGCTTCGGCTGCGGCGCGGGCGACCGTTTCACCTATTACGACCAGTGCTTGCTGCAGCAGTTCGATGCCGCCTCGACCTGGGGCCAGCTCGCCCAGGCGACGCGGACCTGCGTGCAGAATCTCGAGAAGAGCATGGGCATCCGCACGCCGTCGCTGCCACAGATCTTCGTCGGATCCGCGGTCGCCAACCTCCGCCTGCCGGGGCGCTAGACTCGTTTCAAGGCGATGTCGCGCAGACGGGCGCGCTGGATCTTGAAGCCGTTGGGCGAGGGCGTCTTGGGGAAATCGTCGATGGCCAGAACGCGCATCGGCACCTTGTAGTTCGCGAGGCCCTGCTTGCAGTGCGCGATGGCTGCGGCCTCGTCGAGCGACGCGCCGGGCGCGAGGATCACGAAGGCAACCGCGCGCACGCCGTCCGGGCGCGCCACGGCGATTGCCTGACAGGCAGCGATGGCCGGCAGCTTCTGCAGATGGGTCTCGATTTCGAGGGGATTCACCAGGAAGCCCGAGAGGCGCAGCACGTCGCCCATGCGGCTGAGGAAAGTGAAACCGCCATGCCCGTCGAGCTCGGCCAGGTCGCCGGTGCGGACATAGCCGTCCGCCGTCACGGTTTCGGCGGTGGCTTTGTCGTCACCGTAATAGCCGACCATCAGCGACGGGCCGGCGCATTCGAGCGCGCCGGGCTGTCCCACGCCCAGCAGGTCGCCGGTCTCCGGATCCCGGACGCGGACATGGGCGAGCGGCGAGGTGGGAACGCCGCCGCCTTTCTTGCGGCGCGACACCGCCGAGTCGATCGGCTGCAGGGAATAGAGCGCCTGAACCTCGCTCATCCCGTAGAGGCCGCAGAGACGCAGCCCACGCTGCTCCGCGGACTCTGCGATACTGTCCAGTGAAGTGTTGAAGCCAGCGTAGCCCGCCCATCTCACCGACGGGAAGGGGCGGTCGCCGGGCACGGCGTCGAGCAGGCGGGCGAACATGTCGTCGCTGCCGAACAGGGTCGTCGGCCGGTGTCGTTCGATCAGTCGCGCGATCTCGTCGATCTCTGAGGACTCGACCAGCACGCAGGGCCTGCCGGCCGCAAGGGTCGCCATCGTCTGGTCGAAACCGTAGACGCCACACATCGGCAGGATCGAGAGCGATAACGTATCGGGCGCGGTGAAGCCGAAGGCGCGCGCGACCTGCTGGGCGTGGCCGGCGATGGCGCCCTGGCGGTGCAGCACGAACTTGGGCGCGCTCGTGGTCCCCGAGGTCGTGAAGATATTGCAGGGGGCGCTGGCCTTCGCATTGTTGAGGCCGAGCCGCGGGCGCGACAGAAGGCGCTCGAAGGGCACGCGCCGCAGGCGCTCGATGGCGGGCGGGATCGAAGCAGGCTCGTCGCCCACCGTGACGATGGCCGCGAGTCGGTCGAGAGCGTCGGGCTCGACGTCGGCCAGGATCGACAGGAAGTCGATGCGCCGGAAGCCGGGCGCGCAGGCCAGCACCTTGGCGCCTGAGCGACCGACGATGTCGGCCACTTCGACCGCGCGATAGCGCGTGTTCACTGCGACGGCGATGGCGCCGAGCCGTATGCACGCGAGATAGAGGATCGGATAGGCCGGCACGTTGGGCAGCCACAGCGCCACGCGGTCGCCCGGGCCGACGCCTAGGTCGGCAAGGCCCTGAGCCGCGCGTCGCGCGCGCTCGGTGAGCTCAAGGAAGGATATCCTCCGGTCGGCGTGGAGAAGGGCCGGCGCATCGGGGGTCTGCACTGCGATATCGGCGACGAGCGTCCAGACATCGGGGGCGGGTTGGGCGAGAGGCATGCGCGCGGAGACTACCCGAAGACCGCTTCATCACAAGCGGGTCACCTTGACCCGGCACGACGCTTGCCTAACGCTCGCCATTGGGGATTGGGAGATGTGATGTTCCGTCGAAGCCTGCTTGCCGCTCCGCTCGTCCTGGCTGCCGCGTCCGCGCGCGCCCAGCAATGGGTGCCGAAACAGCCGATCAAGATCCTGGTCGGTTATGCGCCTGGCGGCACCGCCGACATGGCGGCGCGCATCGCAGCGGAGACGATCCAGCGGCAGCACGGCTACACGGTGATCGTCGACAACAAGACCGGTGCCGGCGGGTTCATCGCGCTGAAGGCCCTGGCCCAGGCACCGGGCGATGGTTACACGGTAGGCATCGGCATCATGGGCCAGCTCGCGGTCGGACCTGTCGTGCCGGGCTCGCAGATCCCGCTGGATCTCGACAAGGAGCTGACGCCGATCTGCAATCTCGTGGGTGTGCCGATGGCCCTGATCGTGCGCATGGATGCACCCTTCAAGACCATTCCGGAATTCGTTGCCTATGCGAAGGCCAATCCCGGCAAGGTGAGTTATGCCTCGACCGGCCTTGGCTCGACCAACCAGCTCGGCGCGGAATTCCTGGCGGCGGAAGCGGGCGGCTTGAAACTGATCCATGTTCCGTATCGCGGCGGCGCCCCCGCCATTGCCGACGTGGCGGCTGGAAACGTCGACGTGTTCTTCGGCAATGTGTCGGAACTGATCGGCCAGGCGCGTGGCGGCAAGGTGCGCATCCTCGCGCTCGCCGCGACGAAGCCCACGCCACTCGCCCCCGAACTGCCGCTGCTCACGAAGGACATTCCGGCCCTCGACATCAACAACTGGTTCGGCCTGATGGGGCCGGCTGCCCTGCCGACCGACATCAAGGCGGCGCTCGCCAAGATATTCATCGACGCGATCTCGGACCCGAAGAACACCGAAACCCTGGCGAAGCAGGGGCTTGAGCCGATCGGCCAGGGACCCGATGCTTTCGCCGCGTATATCGCCAAGGATCGCGAGCGCTGGGCGAAGGTCGCCAAGCAGGGCAACGTAAGAGCCCAATAGCAAAGGAAGAGTAATGAGTGCGCCGCTTTCCCTCGGAATCGACATCGGGGGAACTTTCACCGACCTCGTCATTCATGATCCGCGCACCGGGCGCGCCGTCATCTGGAAGGAGAGCACCACACCCGACGATCCTGCCCGAGGGGCACTCGAAGGCACGCGGCGCGTGCTCGAAAAGGCGGGCGCCCGACCGCAGGAGATCGGCCGCGTCGTCCACGCCACCACGCTGTTCACCAACGCGCTCATCGAGCGCAAGGGCGCGAAGACGGGGCTGCTCACGACGGCAGGCTTCGGCGACGTGCTGGAAATCGCGCGCGAACGCAAGTACGAGCTCTACGATCTCTTCATCGAGATGCCGAAGCCGCTGGTGCCGAGGCCGTGGCGTCGCGAGGCGAAGGAACGGCTGGGGCCCGACGGCTCGATCGAGATTGCACTCGATGTCGAGGCGGCGCTGGCTGAAGTCGCGGATCTGGTGGAGCAGGGCGTGGAAAGCCTCGCCATCTGCTTCCTGCACTCCTATGCCAATGCCGCGCATGAGCGGAAGATCGGCGCGGCGGTGGCCGAGCGCTTCCAGAACCTTTCCATTTCGCTGTCGTCCGAAATCGCACCGGAGATTCGCGAGTACCTGCGCGCCAGCACCACGGTGGCCAACGCCTATGTGCGGCCGCTGGCGGAGATCTATCTGGAGCGGCTCGAGCAGGCGCTGCGGGACGAGGGGATCCCGGGCGGGCTGTTCCTCATGTTGTCGAACGGTGGCCTGACCCATGTGAGCGAGGCCAAGCGGGCGCCCGTGCAGCTTCTCGAAAGCGGGCCGGCCGCCGGCGCGCTGGCCGGCGCCTGGTTCGGGCGCAATGCCGGGCTGGAGCGCGTGCTGGCCTTCGACATGGGCGGGACGACCGCCAAGCTGGCCCTGGTCGACGACGGCGAACCGGTCGTCGCCTGGGGCTTCGAGGCGGCGCGCGAGAAGCGCTTCCTGCGAGGCTCGGGCCTGCCCATGCAGATCGCCACCGTCGAGCTGATCGAGATCGGCGCCGGGGGAGGCTCCATTGCGCACAAGAGCGATCTCGGCACGCTGAACGTCGGGCCGGAGAGCAGCGGCGCGCAGCCGGGACCAGCCTGCTATGGCCGTGGCGGCACCGAGGCCACGGTGACCGACGCCGACCTCACCTTGGGCTACCTCAATGCCGACTTCTTCCTGGGCGGCGCCATGAAGATCGACGCGGCGGCGACCAACGCCGCTTTCGGCAAGCTGGCCAGTGCGCTTGGCGTCGAGTCGGGGCGTGCAGCCTTCGGTGTGCACGACGTGGTGAACGAGAACATGGCCGGCGCGGCGAGGGTCGCGATCGCCGAGCGCGGCCGTGTGCCCTCCGAATACGCGCTCCTCGCGACGGGCGGAGCGGGGCCCGTCCATGCCTGGCACGTGGCGCGCAAGCTCGGTGTCGGCCGCGTGGTCTGCCCGCCGGGTGCCGGTGCGGGCAGCACCATCGGCATGCTGATGGCGCCGGCGCGCGTCGATCGTGTGGCGAGTTTCACGACCGCGCTGGCGGGCGCCGATCTCGCCGCCGCGGATAGCCTCTTCGCCGGCCTTGAGAAGGAGGCGCTGGACGTGCTGCACCTGACCGGCGCCGATGTCGAGAACCGAACCGTTCGGCGCCTCGCCGACATGCGCTATATCGGGCAGGGCAGCGAGATCACCGTCGTCCTGCCTCAAGCTCTCGGCGAGGCTGACGTGAAGACCGCCTTCGAAGCGGCGTACAAGGCGCTGTTCGCGCGCACGCCGCCGGGTGCCGCGATCCAGTTCGTGGCCCTTCGGCTGTCGGTCAGCGCGGCGATGCCCGGCACCGGCGGCAAGCTCGAACTGCCGCGGCACGCTTCGGACACGGCGCTCAAGGGCACGCGGCCGGTGTTCTTCCCCGACGAAGGCAAGACACTCCCGACACGCGTCTGGGACCGCTACGCCCTCGAACCCGGTGTCAGCATCGACGGGCCCGCAGTCTTCGAGGAAAACGAAAGCACCTTCATCGTCGGACCGAATTCGACGGCGCGACTGCTCGCCGACGGCTCCATCCTGGCGGAGGCCAACTGATGTCACGCACTTTCGATGCAATCGAACTCGAACTCCTTTGGCGTCGGCTGATCTCGCTGGTCGACGAGGCGGCGGCGGCCATGGTGCGCACGTCGTTCTCGACGCTGGTGCGCGAAAGCTATGACTTCTCCTGCGTCGTGACCGACGCGGCAGGCCAGTCGCTGGTACAGGCGAGCGAGAGCATTCCGAGCTTCATCGGCACCCTGCCGGAGACCGTGAAGCATTTCCTGCGTCATTTTCCCGAGGATCAGCTCTCGCCGGGTGACGTGCTGATTACCAACGACATCTGGCTGGGCACCGGTCATCTGCCCGACGTGACCCTGGCCAAGCCGATCTTCCGCAATGGAAAGCTGATCGCCTTCAGCGCCACCACGGCGCATGTGCCCGACATTGGCGGCAAGATCAGGAGCCCCGAGCCGCGCGAGGTCTTCGAGGAGGGGCTGCAGATCCCGCCGATGAAGATGATAGCGGCGGGCAAGACCGACGAGACGCTGGTCGCGCTGATCCGCAAGAACGTGCGTACGCCGGACCAGACGATGGGCGATCTCTACGCCCAGATCGTGGCGCTCGATCTCATGGAAGATCGGTTGCTGGTCCTGATGGAGAATTACGGGCTGCCCGATCTCACCGATCTCGCACGCGAAATCCAGGGGCGCTGTGAGGCGGCGATGCGGGCCGCGATCCGCGAACTGCCGGACGGCACCTACCACAGCGAGCTCAAGACCGACGGCATCATGGACAAGCCCATCACCATCAAGATGGCGCTCACCATCAAGGGCGACGAGATCGCGATCGACTTCGCCGGCACCGACGCCCAGGTCGATCGCGCGATCAACTGTGCCATGTGCTATACGAACGCGATGTGCATGTATGGGGTAAAGGTCTGTACCAACTCCAACCTGCCAAACAACGAAGGCGCGTGGCGACCGATTACGCTCACCGCGCCGCCGGGCTGCATCGTGAACCCGCAATTCCCCGCGCCGGGCGGCTCGCGCATGCTGATCGGCCATTACATTCCGATGCTGGTGTTTGGCTGCCTGGGCCAGATCGTGCCCGAGAGGGTGATGGCGGCCTGCGGCTCGCCGATGTGGGGCATGAACCAGTCCGGTGTTCGTGAAGGCGGCAAGCCCTACGCCAACATGTTCTTCTACAATGGCGGCATGGGCGGCAACACGCAGCGCGACGGCGTTACGTGTCTGTCGTGGCCGTCGAACGTCAGCTCGACCTCGATCGAGATCAGCGAGCACATCGCGCCGCTGCGCTTCCATCACAAGAAGCTGCGTCCCGATTCCGGCGGCCCCGGCCGTCATCGCGGCGGGCTGGGACAGGAGATCCTGATCGAGAGCCGCAGCGAGACACCGATCGCCGTGTCGTTCCTCGCCGAGCGGACGCTGTTTCCCGCCTTCGGCATCGAGGGCGGCAAGGACGGCGCGCCGGGCGAGCTGCGCATCAACGGCGAGAAGACCGATCCGAAGAAGCAGTATGTCTTGAACAAGGGCGATACGGTTTCGCTGGGCACACCGGGCGGCGGTGGTCACGGCGATCCGACGCTGCGCTCCACGGCTGCACTCGCTGCCGACATCGCGGCGGGATACGTGACGGTGCAGTCAGCGTATCAGGGCGACGATTAACACAGCGATTGAACCTCCGGGCAGCGGTCGGTACGCTCGCTGCAAATAAGAGCAAATCGGAGGAAACCAATGAAGCTGTTCGCTGCCGCATCCGCGGCTCTCTGCGCCATTGCCTTGGCCGCTGCTTCCCCGGCCAGCGCCCAAGCCACCGGCGGGGCCAAGCTCTGCGCGAGTCCCCAGCAGATGGACGGCTTCAAGACGTGTGCCGACGTGGCGAAAGCCAAGGCCGAGGGCGCCTTCACGCTCTACTCGACCGACCCCGAGCAGGGCCAGGTCAAGCTGCTGGCCGCCTTCAACAAGCTGTTCCCCGAGATCAAGACCAGCTACGTCCGCCTGCAAGCCGGCGCGCTTTACGCCAAGCTGCTCTCGGAGCGCCAGGCCAAGTCCTATCTGGTCGACGTCATCCAGATCTCCGACATGGGCATGATCCTGGATTTCCAGCGCAAGGGCGGGTTCCGGCAGTACATTTCGCCCGAGATGCAGTTCTTTCCCAAGGAGGCCAAGAGCCAGCCGGAAGGGTTCTGGACCTGGGGCTCGGTCATCATGGCCGGCATTGCCTACAATCCCAACCAGGTGTCGGCCGCCGACGCACCCAAGAAGTGGGAAGACCTGCTCGATCCGAAGTGGAAGGACAGCATCAACGTCAAGGTGTCCAACTCGGGCCTGCAGCACGGAGTCTGGTACATGCTGATGCCGATCCTCGGCGCGGACTATTTCAAGAAGTTCGGCGAGCAGAAGCCGCGCGCATTTGATTCCTACGTCCAGCAGTACGGTCGCCTGGTCGACGGCCAGGACAAGGTCATCATGGGCGCCCAGTACTCGGGCTATATCGAATTCAAGGCCAAGGGCGCGCCGCTCGCCTTCGTCTTCCCGGAAACCGGCGTGCCGGCCGTGCCTGAGACCTACGGCATCGTCGATCAGGCGCCGCATCCCAACGCGGCCGAACTGTTCATGGACTGGTTCCTCTCGCCGGTCGGCCAGAAGGCGCTCGCCGACGCGCTGCTGCTCCATTCGCCGCGTCCGGACGTGCCGCCGCCGGGGGGCGCCGACACGGTGCCGCTCAGCAAGATGAAGCTGCTGACGCCGGCCGACTGGAACGCCTTCGAGAAGGATCGTCCGGCCTTTGCCAAGGAGTGGAATCGCATCGTCGGCACCGGGCGCTAGGCCTTGGCGGATGCGTCGACGGGCATATCGCGCCCACGCCTGAACGGGCAGGCCCTGACGACGCTGGCGGTCCTCCTGATCGTCGGCTTCCTCGTCCTGCTCCCGATGGTCTTCCTGGTCGAGGAATCGCTGAACGTCGGCGATCCGATGGCGTTTCCGCCGGTCGAGTTCGGCATCGCCAACTACGTCGCGATCTTCGAGGAGGACCTGAAGACCGTCTGGAACACGCTGATCATTGCGGTGATGGCGACCGTGATGGCGATTTTCATCGGCTTCACGCTGGCCTGGATCCTGACGCGCACCAACGTGCCGGGACGCGAGAAGCTCGAGCGGCTGATGGAACTGCCTTACTACATGACCCCCTTGGTGGGCGCGCTCGCCTGGGCGGTGATCGCCGGTCCCAAAAGCGGCTTCATCAACCAGATGTGGAAGGCGGTGGGCGGCACCGGCGATATTGCGGACATCTACACCCATTTCGGCATCGCCTGGGTGATGGCCCTGTTCGAGGGCACGGTCGCCTTCGTGATGATCTCGGCCTCCATGAAATCGATGGATCCGGCGCTCGAGGAATCGGCGAGGGTCATGGGCGCCTCCAAGCTCCGCACCATGCTCACCGTGACCCTGCCGCTGGTGATGCCGGGCGTGCTGGGTGCCATGCTGTTCGTCTTCGCCGAGATGCTGGGCTCGTTCGCCGCCGCCCTCGTGCTTGGCATTCCCGGCCGCATCTACGTCATCACCACGGCGATCTGGGATTCGACGCTGTCCTATCCACCCGACTACGGCCGCGCCTCGGCAATGGGCCTGTCGCTGTTCGTCGTCATGTTCTTCATGCTGTCCTTCTACAGGCGGATGATCCGCCGCGGCACCTTCACCACCATCAGCGGCAAGGCCTTCCGGCCGCGGCCTATGGAAATGGGACGGCTCGCCTGGGTGCTGTTCGGCGTCTGCGCGCTCTACGTGGCGCTGGCGGTGGTCTTTCCGATCGCGGCGCTCCTGATGACCTCGCTGCAGCGCTTCGCCACCGTGCTCCTGGACCAGGCGCAGTGGACCCTGGCCAACTACGAGACGGCCCTGTCGCTCGGTCCCGTGCGGACGGCGCTGTTCAACAGCATCATCCTGGGCCTGGGTGTCGCCACGGTGGGCGTGGTGATCATGGCGCTGCTGGTCTGGATCATCTACCGCTCGCAACTGCGCGGCCGCGGCGCCATCGAGTATCTCGTGATGTTTCCGCAGGCCGTGCCGCGCCTCGTGTTCGGCCTGGCGCTGCTCTGGGCATGGCTCAACATCCCGATCGGCATCTACGGCACCCTGTGGCTGCTGGCGCTGGCCTACTTCACCGTCATGCTGCCGCTCGGTGTGCGCACGCTGGCGGGCGTGGTGCTCCAGATCGACAAGAGCCTGGAGGAGTGTGCGCGCGTCTGCGGCGCTTCCTGGGCCTATCAGATGCGTACCGTCACCTTGCCGCTGCTCAAGCCCGGCATCCTGGCGGCGTGGCTGCTGATCTTCATGGCTTGCGTGCGCGAGCTGGGCGCCTCGGCCTTCCTGATGGGACCCAATGCCAAGGTGATCGCGCCGTCGATCGTCAGCGCCTTCGCCACCAGCGGTACCGAGCTGACCGCGGCGATGGCCCTGATCCAGACCTTCACCGTGATCGTGGCGCTTGTCATCCTGTTCCGCGTCGCGCGCGGCATGACCAAGGAGTTGCAGTGAGCGAGACGCGTATCGAAGTAAAGGATCTGGTCGTACGCTACGGCGATCAGGTCGCGGTGAACGGGGTTAGCTTCACGGTCGGCAGGGGCGAGCACCTGACCTTGCTGGGCCCGTCGGGCTGCGGCAAGACCACGACCTTGCGCGCCATCGCCGGTCTCGAACATCCGTCCAGCGGCAAAATCAGCCTTGAGGGTCACGCGGTCTACGACGCGGCAACACGCACCAACGTGCAGACCGAGCAGCGCGGCGTGTCGATGGTGTTCCAATCCTACGCCATCTGGCCGCACATGAGCGTGTTCGACAACGTCGCGTACGGGTTGCGGGTGCGCAAGCAGGGCCAGCACGAGATCAAGGCCAATGTCGAGCGCGCGCTCGACCTGGTGCAGATGCGCCACCTCGCAGACCGCGGTGCGTCGAAACTGTCAGGTGGCCAGCAGCAGAGGGTTGCGCTGGCCCGCGCCATCGCCTTCTCGCCGACCGTCGTGCTGTTCGACGAGCCGCTCTCCAACCTCGACGCCAAGCTGCGCGCCGAGATGCGAGTCGAGTTGCGCGAGCTGCAGCGGCGGCTGGGCATCACCTCGGTCTACGTCACCCACGACCAGGAGGAGGCGCTGGCCATCTCCGACCGTGTGATCGTCATGAACGTCGGAGTGATCGAGCAGATCGGCACGCCGGAGGAGATCTACAACAAGCCGCGCAGCCGCTTCGTCGCCGATTTCGTGGGCTCGGCCAACCTGATCAAGGGCAAGCCTGCCGGCGACGGCACCTTCGTCACAGAAGGCGGTACGGTGCTGAAGGTGATGGCACCCCACATGCCACATGGAAGGGAGACGGAAGTCGCGGTCCGCACCGCCTATATCGGACTGGAGCCGCTGGCCGGCGAGAACCATGTGCCGGGCAAGGTCCGCCAGCGCCTGTTCCACGGCGACTTCGTACAATACGTCGTCGACAGTCCGGTGGGCGCGATGATCGTGCGCCGCCCGCCGACCAACCTGTTGCCGGAAGGCGCCGATGTGACGCTGTCCTTCTCGCCCGAGCACTGCGTGCTGCTGGAGGCGTAAAAATTCCCCGTCGTCTCGACCGGAGCTTCGCGAAGCGAGGCGTAGCGGAGAGACGACAGGCTTTTCTAGAACGGCTCCGTCCCCGCCACGATCACTCGGTGCATCAGCCGCCGTTCGCCCTCGGGGTAGTCGGCGTTGGCCTTGTGCATCGTGCAGCGATTGTCCCAGATCACGATGTCGCCCTGGCGCCAGACATGGCGGTACTCGTATTTCGGCTGCGTCGCATGGGCGATCAGCTCGTCGAGCAGCGCGTCGCTCTCGGCGCGGTCGAGACCCCAGATTTGCTCCATGCGATTGGGATTGAGATAAAGCGACTTGCGATGCGTCTCCGGATGGGTGCGCACCAGCGGATGCGTGGCCTCGGGCATCGCCGCCATCTCCTCGGCGGGGCGAGTCGAGATGCGGCTGAGCTTGCGGCTCGAATGATACTTGTGGATCACTTTCATCGGATCGATCCGGGCCTTCATCTCCGGCGGCAGGTCCTCGTAGGCGGCGTACATGTTGGTGAATTGCGTGTCGCCGCCGCGCGACGGCACCTCGACTCCGTAGAGCATGGTGAGCGAGCAGGGGGCTCGCATGAAGCTGTCGTCGGTGTGCCAGTTGGCGCCGTTCACGATCTTCTTGCCGTCGCCCAGCACGTCGCGGTCCTCGCTCGAGATGATGTTCACCTCGGCGCATTCCGGTGTGCGGGTGAGTTGCTTGCGCAGCATCGGCGTTCCGAACTTCGACATGGCCGCCAGAAACGCCGGCGGGGCCAGATGCTGGCCTCGAATGCAGATCACCAGGTTGTCGTGCAGCACGCCCGTCAGGGCGGCTTGCGTCGCGTCGTCAGCCGGTGTGTTGAAGTCGATGCCGCTCACCGCTGCGGCCATGTGGGGGCCGAGTTTCTCGGTCTGGAAATTCATGGCGTTGCTCCCGGAAGGCGGGATAACGTGCGCGCCGATCCGATAAATCTCAAGGGGGACCGCCATGAAGATCGCCTATTCCGCTGCAAGCCCGTATGTCCGTAAAGTGATGGCTAGCGCCATCGCGCGCGGGCTCAACGACAAGATCGAGCGCTGGAAGGTCGGCACGACCGATCCGGCCCTACTGCCGGTCAACCCGTTGTCGAAGGTGCCGACGCTGATCACCGATGACGGCATGTCGATCTATGACAGCCCGGTGATCTGCGAGTATCTCGACAGCATCGGCAGCGCGCCGAAGCTGTTCCCGCCGGTCGGCCCGGCGCGCTGGAAGGCGTTGACCCAGGAGGCGCTGGGTGACGGCATTCTCGATGCCACGCAGCCGCGCCGCCGCGAGATCGCGCTGCCCCAGGACGAGGGCCGCCAGAGTTACATCGCCCTGCAGCAGGGCAAGGTCACACGCGCGCTCGACGAACTGGAGAAGCAGGCCGATTCGTTGGGCAACCTGACCACGATCGGGGAGATCACAATCGGCTGCGCGCTGGGCTATCTCGACTTCCGCTACGCCAACGAGCCGTGGCGTCCGGGCCATCCCACGCTCGCCGCCTGGTACGACAAAGTCGTGAAGCTGCCGCCTCTTGCCGAGACGATGCCGGTGGGCTGAGACTGTCGCTCGTTGGTGCCCTCAAGGAAACTGAAGGGAGATCGATGAGCGATATCGACACCAAGCCACAGGCGGTGGAGCGGACCAAGACCAAGCAGCCGCCGCTCTACAAGGTGATCCTGTTGAACGACGACTACACACCGCGCGAGTTCGTGGTCGTCGTTCTGAAGGCTGTGTTCCGCCTGACCGAGGAACAGTCCTACGCCGTGATGATGACGGCGCATCAACGCGGTGCCTGCGTCGTCGCGACTTACACGCGCGACATTGCCGAGTCCAAGGCGAGTGAGGCGAACGATCTGGCCCGCGGCGCCGGCCATCCGCTGGAGTTCAGCACCGAACCCGAGGAGTAGGGCCTGAGGAGGAGCAACCGTCGCGCGCGTGCACCGTTTGGCGGCATGGTCCGACGATCACAGGTCCTCATCGGCGTATCGGGATGGCGCTACACCCCGTGGCGTGCCCAGTTCTACCCGAAAGGCCTGCCGCAAAAGGATGAGCTCGCCCATCTCGCCTCGGTGTTTCCGACGGTCGAGATCAACGGCACCTTCTACAGCCTGGAGGTGCCGGACTCCTTCCGGCAGTGGTTCGACTGCACGCCCGACGCTTTCGTGTTCGCCGTCAAAGGGCCGCGCTTTCTCACTCACATGAAGCGGCTGCGCGACCCGGTGGCGCCGCTGGCAAATTTCATGGCTTCGGGCGTGCTGCGGCTCGGGCGCAAGCTCGGGCCGATCCTCTGGCAGTTCCCGCCCAACTTCCGCTTCGAGCCGGAGAGGCTGGAAGCCTTCTTCGAAGTCCTGCCGCGCGACACCGAGGAGGCGGCGCGGCTCGGCCGGCGTCACGATCATCGCCTGAAGGCGCGGGCGTGGCTGCGGGTGGAAAGTTCCCAGCCGATCCGGCACGCGGTCGAGATTCGCCACGAGAGTTTTTGCGACCCGGCCTTTATCGCCCTGCTGCGCAAGCACCGGATCGCACTGGTCTGTGCCGACACGGTCGACTGGCCGCTGCTGATGGATCTGACGGCGAACTTCGTCTACTGCCGCCTCCACGGTTCGAGCGAACTCTACCGCAGCGCCTATAGCGGGCCGGAGCTTTCGCGGTGGGCGACGCGGGTGGCGGCATGGCGCGACGGCGCGCTCATGACCGACGGCGCGTTTGCCGGGCCACCTTTGACGCGGCAGCTGCGGCGCGACGTCTACGTCTACTTCGACAATACCGACAAGCTGCATGCCCCCGACGATGCGCGGGCCCTGATGCGCAGGCTGGAGCGGTAGGAATGGCGCGCATCGCGCGGGATTCGCGGGCCTCGTGGCCGACCTGATGGAGGCGGCCATGCGGGCAGAGGCCTCATCCCGCCTTCAAGCCCTTGGGATCATTGACGAATCTGCTCTTTCAGAGCAAAAGGGCGCTGCGAAACTTGGTTGGAAAATCAATGGGTTGACGAGAGCGGCTGCGGTCCGTATTTTCCGCGCGCTTTCGGAATTCACCCCGGCCCGGCCGGGGCTTTTTGTTGAGTTAGGGCCATGAAGATCCGTCATTCTCTCAAGTCGGTGAAGCTCCGTCACAAGGACTGCCGCATCGTGCGCCGCAAGGGCCGTGTCTACGTGATCAACAAGACCAACCCGCGCTTCAAGGCCCGCCAGGGCTGAAGACGGCGTCAGCGTCTTAGCGAACAAAGCGGCGGAGGCTTCGGCTTCCGCCGCTTTTTCATTTGGCGTATGAGCGAAGCATGGAGATGCCGCCGCTCGACCCCGCCATTCTCGCCCGCCGGTCGGAGATCGTCGCCGCGTTGCGCGCCATTGTTCCGGGCGAGGGCGTCATCGACGATCTCGACGGCATGCGCCCCTTCGAATGCGACGCGCTGTCGGCCTACCGGCAGATGCCGCTGGTCGTGGTGCTGCCCGAGACGGTGACCCAGGTCGCGGCCATCCTGCGCTACTGCCAGGACCACAAGGTGAAGGTCGTGCCGCGCGGCGGCGGCACCTCGCTGTCGGGCGGATCGATGCCGGTCGGCGACGCGATCCTGCTGGCCATGGGCAAGTTCAACCGCGTACTCGAGATCGACTACGCCAATCGCTGCGCCCGCGTGCAGCCGGGGGTGACCAATCTCGGCGTCACCAAGGCGGTCGAACACGAAGGCTTCTACTACGCGCCCGATCCCAGCTCGCAGATCGCCTGCTCGATCGGCGGCAACGTCGCGGAGAATTCCGGCGGCGTGCATTGCCTGAAGTACGGGCTCACGACCAACAACCTGCTCGGCATCGAGATGGTGCTGATGAACGGCGAGGTGGTGCGGCTGGGCGGCAAGCATCTCGATGCCGGCGGCTACGACCTGCTCGGCCTGATGACAGGCTCGGAAGGCCTGCTGGGCGTCGTCACCGAAGTGACGGTGCGGCTCCTGCGCAAGCCTTCGACGGCGCGCGCCGTGCTGCTGGGTTTCCCGACCGAGGCGGGCGCGGCCGACTGCGTCGCCGCCGTCATCGCCTCGGGCATCATCCCCGGCGGCATGGAGATGATGGACAAGGACGCGACCAAGTGCGCCGAGGCCTATGTCGGCGCGGGCTATCCGCTCGATGCCGAGGGGCTGCTGATCGTCGAGCTCGACGGGCCGCCGGTCGAGGTCGACTATCTCGTCGAGCGTGTCGCCGAGATTGCCCGGAGCCGCGGCGCCACCACCGTCCGGGTCAGCCATGATGAGCAGGAGCGGGTGCTGTTCTGGGCCGGCCGCAAGGCGGCGTTCCCCGCCGTCGGCCAGATCTCACCGGATTACATGTGCCTCGACGGATCGGTGCCGCGCGGAAAACTTGTCGAGGTGCTGGCCGAGATGCGCCGCCTCTCGAAGCAGTACGGGCTTCGCGTCGTGAACGTGTTCCATGCCGGCGACGGCAATCTCCATCCGCTGATCCTGTTCGACGCCAACGATCCCGACGAGCTGCGGCGCTGCGAGGAGTTGGGCGCCGACATTCTGCGACTCTGTGTGAGGGTCGGCGGTGTGCTGACTGGCGAGCACGGTGTCGGCATCGAGAAGCGCGACCTGATGGGCGTGCAGTTCACCGAGATCGATCTCGACCAGCAGATGCGCGTGAAATGCGCCTTCGATCCCGACCACCTGCTCAATCCCGGCAAGGTGTTCCCCAAGCTGCGCCGCTGCGCTGAACTTGGCCGCCTGGTCGTGACGCAGAACAACATCCCGTTCCCCGATATTCCGCGGTTCTAAAGCAAAGATGCCAGCATCCTCGTTTCAGGTTCCTTTTCGTCTACGCGCCGCGTGGGGCTCATGAGTCAGACCATCAAGCCGCGCGACGCGAAGGAGCTGCGGCAGGCAGTGGAGTGGGCGCTGGGCGAGGGCGTGACGCTCGACGTGCGCGGCGAGGGCAGCAAGCTGGTGCTCGGCCAGCCGATGCGCTGCGACCAGGTGCTCGATATCTCGGGCCTCTCCGGCATTGTCGACTATGCGCCCGAGGAGCTGGTGGTCACCTTGCGTGCCGGCACGCCGATGCGCGAGGTCGAGGCGCTGCTGGCCCAGCGCAACCAGATGCTGGCCTTCGAGCCGCCGGATCTCGGGCCGCTGCTGGGGCGTGAGCCGGGGCAGGGCACGCTGGCCGGTGCCGTCATGGGCAATCTCGCCGGTTCGCGCCGCCTGTCGGCCGGCGCCGCGCGCGACCATCTGCTCGGTTTCAGCGGGGTCAATGGACGCGGCGAGGCCTTCAAGTCCGGCGGCCGCGTGATGAAGAACGTCACCGGCTACGATCTCTCCAAGGTCCTTGCCGGATCCTGGGGCACTCTGGCGGTGCTGGACGAGGTGTCGGTGAAGGTGCTGCCGGCGCCCGATCAGACGGCGACACTCATGCTTCTGGGCCTCGACGATGCCGCAGCCGTGCGCGCGATGTGCGCCGCGATGGGCAGCCCGCACGAAGTCTCCGGTGCCGCGCACGTGCCCGGTATGACCGCGCTCCGTCTCGAAGGTGTGGCGCCCTCGGTCGAGGCACGGCTGAAGGGCCTGCGCGAGCTGATGGTCGACGCCGGCGCCAAGATGGAGGAACTGGGCACGCTGGAGAGCCGGACCTTCTGGCGCGAGGTGCGCGACGTGGTCCCGTTGAAGGCCGCGCCCGATGCCGTGGTCTGGAA
>Ga0182739_1001876_pt1 | contig 20695 bp, 17 predicted proteins | sample eDN5th30CBELigBY_FD_128873 | JGI IMG/M metagenome (GOLD analysis project Ga0182739, IMG submission 128873) | Enriched backyard soil microbial communities from Emeryville, California, USA - eDNA 5th pass 30_C BE-Lig BY (version 2) (version 2) | ecosystem: Environmental > Terrestrial > Soil >...
CCGTGCCCGCGGACCCCGGGCGTCGTCGCGGTCGTCGGCTCGAGGATCGCCTCGATGCGATGCTCGGCGAACCACGCCTGCCACGCGGCGGCGACGGCGACCCGGCGCTGCTGCGCGGCGAGGTACATGTCGACCGGCAGGGGCCGGGTGCCGTGCGCGATGAAGCCGCGCGTGCTCGGACGGTAGTGCTCGACGCGGTCGGCGAATCCCGTGTGCGCATGACGCGCATCGCTCACGAGGATCGTGTCGTAGTCCGCCTTGTCGAGATCGGGGGCGGCGGGCAGCTCGACGATCTCGGCGCCGAGCTCCTCGAGCGCCGCGCGCGCACGGTGGTAGCCCTCGAGGATGTCGGGCTCGACGTCGACCCCGACATGCTCGACGCGATCGGTCACCGCGATGCGCACGCCGCGCAGGTCGGCCGGACCCGGCGCCGGCACGGGCGGTCGGGTGCCGATGCCGAACGGGTCGTACGCCCTCGGCGCCCCGCTCAGGACCTCGAACGCGATCGCGCAGTCGTCGAGCGTGCGGGCGATCGGGCCCGTGTGGTCGAGCGTGATCGACAGCGGCAGCACGCCGTCCACGGGCGAGCGGCCGAAGGACGGCTTGAACGAGGACACCCCGCAGAACGCCGCCGGCACGCGAAGCGACGCCGCCGTGTCCGTCCCGAGGGCGAGCGGCACCATGCCCGCGGCAACCGCCGCGGCGGACCCGCCGCTCGAGCCGCCGGGGCTGCGGGAGAGGTCCCACGGGTTGCCGACCTGATCGGTCGTCCCGCCCGCGGCGAACTCGTGCGTGTGGGCGTGACCGACGTAGACGGCGCCGGCGCTCGCGAAGGCGGCCCAGGCGGCGCTGTCTCGATCGGCGACGCGGCCCTCGAGCACGCGGCTCGAGGCCGTGATCGGCTGGCCCGCGACGGCGTAGAGCGCCTTGACGCCGACCGGCACGCCAGCGAGGAAGGACGGGTCGCCGCCCGCGATCCGGATGTCGGCCTCGGCGGCCTGCGCGAGTGCCGTGCTCCGGTCGAGATCCGACCAGGCGTTGACCGCCTGCGGTCCGCCGTCATGGCTCGGCGCACCGCCATTGCGCTCGTCGATGCGGTCGAAGACCGCTTCGGCGAGTCCCACGGCGGTCGCGGATCCCTCGCGCAGCGCGGCCGCGATGCTGCGGATGCCGGAATCGATCAGGTCGGGGAGCACGTCATCGGTCACCCGACCAAGCTAGCCCGAATGGCTCGAGGCGGTGGCCCGCGTCAGCGGCCGAGGAACTTCTGCAGCGCCGCGAGCTCCTGCTCGCTCGGGCCCGACTGCGCACCCGGCGCGGCGGGCACCGCCCCGAGCCCGAAGCCCGAACCGCCTCCCCCGCCGGGCTTGACGCCCGCGGCGAGCGCGGCGTTCTCCTGCGCGCGCTTCGCCGGGTTGCCCGACTTCGAGCCCTTCTTCTTCGCGTTCTTCCCGCTGCCCGCGGCTCCACCGATCCGCATGCCGGGCGTCACCCCGGGGATCTGCGGCATCTGGCCCTTCGCGACGGACTTCATCATCTTCGCGGCCTGCTCGAAGCGCGCCATCAGCTGGTTCACCTCGGTGACGGTCGTCCCCGAGCCCCTCGCGATCCGCACCCGGCGACTGCCGTTCAGGACGCGGGGCTGACGGCGTTCCGTCGGCGTCATCGAGCGGATGATCGCCTCGGTGCGGTCGACCTCGCTCTCGTCGAAGTTGTCGATCGCCTCGCGCATGCCCTTGCCGCCCGGCAGCATGCCGAGCATCGACTTGAGCGAGCCCATCTTCTTGACCTGCTGGAGCTGGTCGAGGAAGTCCTCGAGCGTGAACTGGTCCTTCGCGAGCCGCTCGGCGACCTGACGCGCCTCGTCCTCGTCGAAGGTGCGCTGCGCCTGCTCGATGAGCGAGAGGATGTCGCCGAGGTCGAGGATGCGGTTCGCCATCCGGTCGGGATGGAACGGCTCGAAGTCGTCGAGGCGCTCGCCCGTCGAGGCGAACATGATCGGGCGGCCGGTGACGTGCGCGACGCTCAGCGCGGCGCCGCCGCGCGCGTCGCCGTCGAGCTTGGTGAGCACGACGCCCGTGAAGTCGACGCCCTCCTGGAACGCCTTCGCGGTCGCGACGGCGTCCTGGCCGATCATCGCGTCGATGACGAAGAGCACCTCGTCGGGCTCGACGGCCTTGCGGATGTCGGACGCCTGCTTCATCAGCTCGGCATCGACGCCGAGACGGCCTGCGGTGTCGACGATGACGGTGTCGTAGAGCTTGCGCTCCGCCTCCTTGAGGCCGTCCTTCGCGACCTTGACGGGGTCGCCGACGCCGTTGCCGGGCTCGGGCGCCCAGACCGGGACCCCGGCCTGCTCGCCGACCACCTGGAGCTGGTTGACAGCGTTCGGCCGCTGGAGGTCCGCCGCGATGAGGATCGGGGTGTGGCCCTCGTTCTTGAGCCACTTCGCGAGCTTCCCGGCCAGGGTGGTCTTGCCCGCGCCCTGGAGGCCGGCGAGCATGATGACGGTCGGCGGCTTCTTCGCGAACTCGAGGCGGCGCTGCTGCCCGCCGAGGATCCCGACGAGCTCCTCGTTGACGATCTGGACGACCTGCTGCGCGGGGTTGAGCGCGCGGCTGACCTCGTCGGAGAGGGCGCGCTCGCGGACGGTGCCGGCGAACTCCTTGACGACCTCGAGCGCGACGTCGGCGTCGAGGAGCGCGCGCCGGATCTCGCGGACGGTCGCGTCGACGTCGGCCGGGGACAGCTTCCCCTTCGTGCGGAGGTGACGGAAGGTCTCGCTGAGCCGGTCGGTGAGGTTGCCGAACATCGCCATGGTCAGACGATTCTACCGGGGCATTCCGGGGGCTCCGCGGCGAAGTCGGTGCGGCCGGGAGCAGGCTCGGTTCCCCCGAGACGGCCTGCCTCCGGCCGCACGGCCTGCACTCGGCGCTACATCCCGCCCGCGGGCAGGCCGAGCGCGACGCGGCCCTGCGAGCCGTAGAAGACGTCGTGCTGCGCGCCGATGTGGGTCTTGTAGAACGCCGCGTCCTGGTAGTACTTCGCGAGCCTCGTGCCCGTCATCCCGGCTGAGGTCGAGCCCGCGGTGGAGAACGCGATGTCGACCGCTTCGACCGCGAGCCGCGCCGCGGTGGCCGCCTGGCCCCGCAGCCGGATGTCCTCAGCCGGCGTGAACTCGGGCCCGCCCTCGGCCCAGGTGGTCCCGCGCTCCTCCATCTCCCGCACGGTCGCGTGCAGCAGTGCCGACGCCGAGTCGGCGAGCGCCTGGATGTGGCCGAACCACTGCTGGTACTGCGGCGACTCGGTCCGCGGCATGCGCGGCGCGAAGCTCGTCCCCCGCGCCATGAGCCGCTCGTACTCGTCCATCGCCGCATAGGCCGCGCCGACCTGCGTCACGGCGAGGCCGGAGATGAACATCGTCGTCGTACGGCCGAGGTAGGTGGGATTGCCGAGCAGCTGGTAGCCGATCGTGCCGCCGTGCTCGCTCCACAGGTGGTCCTTGAAGGTGAAGGGCACGACGTTGTAGTCGGGCACGAAGACGCCGTCGACCGTGATCGAGTTCGACGAGGAGGCGCTCAGGCCGATCGTGCGGCCGTGGCCCCAGTCGTCGACGATCGTGTAGTCCTTGCGCGGGAGCACGAACATGTGCGGGATCGGCTCGCCGTTCGCGTCGATGATCGGCCCGACCGGCAGGAAGTGCGAGCTGTAGGTGCAGCCGGAGTTGTAGTCCCAGCGGCCCGTGAGGATGTAGCCGCCGTCGACGGGCTCCGCGGTCGCCTCGATGGGGAACGCGCGGGAGGCCGCGACGAACGGGTACGCCTGGTAGACCTCGTCCTGCGAGCGCTCGGGGAAGTAGGAGGAGAACTGGTACGCGTGCGAGGCGCCGAGCTCGTAGGACCAGCCGACGCCGGGGTCGGCCCGGGAGAGCTCCTCGGCCACGCGGAAGAACGTCTGGAGTCCGAGCTCGAGGCCGCCGTAGCGCTTCGGCCGGAGGATGTCGTAGAGCCTCGCGTCGACGAACGCCTCGTGGATCTCCGGGGAGTACGTGCCGAGCTCGGCATGGACCTGCTGCAGCTCCCGGATGCGCTCGCGGAGGGCGACCGCTCTCCCGAGGATCTCCTCGCTCGTCGGCGCGTCAACTGTGGACGGCATCGCTCCTCCTCGTCGGCCGTGCTCTCCGACCGATTGCGATGCTAGGCAGGCGGGTGGTCCGACCGTTCTCCCGGCCGGGGTAATCGCGTAATTCCGCCCTGCGGCACCGGTGGGCGACGGGGGATGCTGGTCCTGTGGCGCTCATCCAGGTGACGTACGCGGATCGCCGCGTGCGCACGTCGCACGTCTGGCACGACTTCGCGAGCCTCGGGATCCCCGATGAGGTGATCCGGATGCCGTACAGCCTGTGGGTCCTGCAGACGCCCGACGGCCCGGTCCTGATCGACACGGGCTTCCACACGCCCGACTCGTACTGGGTCGACGACGCCGACTGGCGGCCGGTCCCGGAGGCGCTCGCCGCGGTCGGGGTCGTGCCCGCGGAGGTGCGCGCGGTCCTGCTCACCCACTACCACTTCGACCACGTGGGGCACGTCGGCCTCTTCCCGAACGCGACCGTCATCGCCTCGCGCGTCGAGCACGAGCACTGGGTCGCGGTCGCGCGGGAGTCCGAGGAGTCGCTGCGCACGGCGTTCGTCTGGCCGCAGCACCTGGCCGCGATCCGGGAGGCCGAACGCGATGGCCGGCTGCTCCTCGTCGACGGCGACTCGGATTCACCGATCGACGGCATCCGCCTCATCTTGTCGCCGGGGCACACGCCGGGTCAGCTCGCGGTGCTCGTCGAGTCCCCGAGCGGTCCGCGGCTGCTCGCCTCGGACGCCGCGCACTTCTTCGAGCAGATCGAGCTCGGCTGGCACTTCTTCGCCCACGCCGACGCGCAGCAGGGCGACCGCTCGATCGAGCGGCTGCGCCGGATCGCGGCGGAGGCGGGCGCGGAGCTGATCCCGGGCCACGATGCGCGGGTGCGCGAGCGCTACCCGGCGCTACCCGGCCCCGCGTCGGACTACGCCACGCTCCTCGGATAGCGCGGAGGGCGACTCAGCTCGCGAGGACGGCCCCGCCGACCGAGTCGAGGCGCTCGCTCATCCAGACCGCGATCTGCGAGCGCGAGCGGAACTGCAGCTTGTTGAGCATCCGCTGGATGTGGCCCTCGACGGTCCGCGCGGAGAGCACGAGATGCGCCGCGATCTGCGCGCTGCTGAGCCCCTCGACGAGCAGGGCCGCGATCTCGGACTCGCGCCGGGTGAGCTGCACCGACGGGTGGCGCGCCGCATCCTCGCCGAGCGCGAGCGCGATGAGCTCCGCGCGCTCGAGCTGCCGGCCCTTCGCCGAGAGTCGCGAGTACTCGCGGGGCCCGAGGGAGCGACGCAGGCCCGCCTCGACGCCGCCGAGCGCCTGCTCGGCCGCGATCGTGCGCTGCGGGTCCATCCGGCTCGCCGCGGCGAGCAGCGTCGCCGCGCGGGCCGAGTCGCCCCGGCGGTAGGAGAGCGCCGCGATGAGTCGCAGCGAGGTCGGGACGCCCACCCGATCGCTCAGCGCGTCCATCATCTGGAGCGCCTCGCGGGCGGTCTCCGAGGCACGCTCCGCGAGGCCCCGGCCGAGGAGCGTGATCGACAGCACGATGAGCGTGTAGGCGACCCCCCAGCGGTTGCCGCGAGAGCGCAGCCATTCGACGTTCGAGCGCAGGCGCTGCTCCGCGCGCTCGTAGTCGCCCCGCATGACGCTGATGAGCGCGAGGTAGTGGAGCTGCTCCTCGAGCGCGTCCAGCCGGCCCTCGTGCTTCGTCTCCTGGACGACCTTCTGGAGGAGCGCCTCGGCGCCGTCGATGTCGTGCCCGCCCATCCGGATGAGCGCCTCGAGGAACTCCGGCGGCAGCTCGTCGAGCCCCTCGGACTGCTCCTCGGGGATCTCGAGGCTCTCCGCGAGCAGGCGCGACGCACGCTCGAAGTCGCCGACCATCGCCGCGAAGTAGGACTCCGTCCGAAGCGCCGCCGCCGACAGCGCGCCGCGGCGCCTGCGGCACTTGAGCGCCTCCTCGAGCCACTCCTCGACCTTGTTCTTGAGCCCGAGGGCGCCCCAGTAGCGCCGCAGGCGCATGACGAGCCGGATCAGCTCGCCCGAGGACTCCGGCTCCGTCGCGTACTCGGCGAAGAGCCGCTCGACGGTGTGCCGGTGGTGGCCGAGGTGGCGCACGAGCTGCATCTCGGGGTTCCCGTAGGGGATCTGCGCGAGCTCGTCGAGGATCTCCTTGACGTGGCCCTTGATCCGGACCTCGCAGGCGTCCGAGACGCGGCTCGCGTCCACGAGCCGCCGGACGGTCCGCGGGATCCGGAACGTGCCGGGCTCTCGCGGGTCGGCGATGAGGACCGACCGGTCGACGAGGCGCGCGAAGGCCCGGACCGGCTCGGCACCGCCGCCGGCGAGCGCCGCGACGCATTCGACGCCGAACGACTCGTCGAGCGCCGAGCCGATGTCGAGGATCTCCCGCTCCTCGGCGTCGAGCGCGGCGACGATCTGCTGCGCGCGGGCGACATGGCGATCCGCGCCGGGGATGAGGTCGACGGAGTGCCCGTCGCGCAGCACGTCGCGAAGCTCCTCGAGCGGCATGAGCCGGACGGCGGCGGCCGCGACCTCGATCATCGCGGGCAGGCCCTCGCACGCGGCGCAGATGTCGCGCACGACCATGAGCTGGGCGGTCGTCAGCTGCGTCACGGACGGGCGGACGGCCTTCGCCCGCTCGACGAAGAGTCGGATCGCATCGGAGTCGATCGCCGCGCGCGTCGAGGCCGTCCGCCGCGACGGGATGGGCAGCGGCAGCACCTCGACGAGGTGCTCGCCGTCGATCGCGAGGACGGCGGCGCTCGCGACGATGACGATCGCGTCGGGCGAGCGCTCGAGGAGCGCCGCGACCCGCGCGGGGACGTGCTCGCCGCGGTCGGCGTTGTCGAGGACGACGAGTCCCGTCGCGGTCTCGGGGACCGCTGCGCCATCCGCGAGATCGACATAGCCGACCGACGGGACACGGTGGGCGACCTGCTCCGCGAGCTTGATCGCGAGTCGGCTCGTGCCGACGCCGCTCGCGCCCGTGAGGGTGATCAGACGAGCGCTGGCCATGACTCGCTTCGCGGTCTCGAGCTCGGCCTTGCGGCCCACGAACGCGGTTCTCTCAGTCGGCAGGGGTGCCTGATACGCAGTGCGCACGGCGATCCTCCTTGATCGTCAGAATGCGGGACAGGCTATCTCGCCCTCATCCCAAAGGCCAGTGTGTTGTCGGATCGTATGACTAAACGGGGTCGGGAACGGGATATTCGTCGGCGTTGATGACCCAGCCCTCCATCGCCGAGAAGTCGAATCGCGGCGGGCTGAAGATGTCGATGAGCCGGTTGCGGCCGTTCCCGATCGCCTCGCTCGTGTGAATGGTCGGCGGCGCGATCACCGCGACCGACGGCGCGGCGCAGAGCTCATGCTCGTCCTCCCGCCAGGTGGACCCGTCCGAGCTCCACGGCCAGCGGATGTGGTGGACGAACTCCCCCTCGAGCGCGAGCGAGCACTGCTCGAAGTCGTCGTGGTGGTGCGGCGAGAGCTTCGTCCGGTCCCGTGGCCCGTCGCGGCCCTCGATGTAGTTGACCATGAACGTCGTGCAGCGATACAGCCGGAAGTTCGAGTTCGGCAGGGTCGGGACGGTGAGGTCGTAGTCGCGGATCCGATAGCCGCCGACCGGCTCCGGCCATGCCTGGAACTCGGGGATGTTCGGATGCGGCTCGGTGTACGACACCGCGTTCTCCGCGAGATCGGCGAGCGGCGACGTCGAGCGCACGAGCTGGACGAATCTCCCCTCCCCCTCGAGGTCGATCGTCGCGGCGCCCGGCGGGACGATGACGAGCCGCTGCCCGCCGACCCGCTGGATCTCCTCGCCGGCCGCGACGGTCGCCGAGACGCCGGCGTCGATGAGGAGGAGGACGTGCTCCTGCGGCTCGTCGAGCGCGATGCTCGCGGTCCCGGCGATGTCGCCGTAGGCGAGCACGAAGTTCTGCCCACGGGCGTACCAGACGCGCGCGCCGCCGATCTGCCGATCGTGGTGGCGAGCGTAGAACCGCGCGTACTCGGTCCCGGCGATGTCGGCCGGGACGGGCTTCACCGTCGCGGTCGCGAGCCTCGCCCGCGCATCGTCCTTCGGATAGTTCATCGCCGTGCCTCCTCAGCCGATCGATTCCCGCACGATCCGGGTCGCCTCGGCACGAAGCATCCCGGTGTCGTTGCTGACCATGACGAACGCGTAGCCGGCCTCGGCGGCCCTGCCGAACTGCTCCGGGGTGCCGACGGCCGTGCCGACCGGCACGCCTCGGGCGAGCGCGAGCCCCATCGTCCGCGCGACGAGCGCGTCGAGCTCCGGGTCCGGCGAGCGCAGTCCGCGACCGAGCCCGAGGTCGCCCATGCCGATGAACGCCCCACCGAGCCCCGGCGTCGACACGATGCCCTCGGCGTCCTCGAGCGCCTCCCAGTCCTCGAGCTGGACGCCGCGGAAGACGTGGCGACCCGCGGCCACGTAGTCGGCGCCCGACGTCCCGCCCCAGGCGCCGGCGCGACCCGTCGTGCCCATGCCGCGGACCCCGTCGGGAGGGAATGTCATGCGCGCGACCTGGAGCGCCGCCTCCGCCGCGCTGCGCACGTGCGGGACGAGGAGGCCGTCGACGCCCGCGTCGAGGAGCCGCTGCACATGGCTGCCGGAGGTGTCCGGCACGCGGACGAGGACGCTCATCCCGGATGCCTGGGCGACGACGGTCGCGGCGTAGGCGTCCTGCAGGCCGAGGGGCGCGTGCTCGAGGTCGATGACGACGTAGTCGAAGCCGGCGTTCCCGAGGATCTCGACCGTCTCGAGCGACGGGATCTTGACCCACGTCCCGATGAGCGGGCGCGCGGATCCCGCGATCCGCTCGGCGAACGGCGCCGGCCGCTGGATGGCCATCGTGCCGGTCCTCAGTCGAGTCCGAGGAGGAACGCCGGGTTGGTCTGGATCATGAGGCGGACGGCGTCCTCGGACACGCTCGCGTCGAGCAGGCGCGGCAGGAGGCTGCGGTAGGCCTCGACCGGCAGCGGGTTGCCCGCCTGGCCGAGGTCGGAGCCGATGAGGGCGTGCTCGGGGCCGACCGCGTCGATCCAGCCGACCAGGTCCTCGAGCGTGAAGAGGGTCGGCATGTCGAGCTTGTCGAACATCGCGACGGGGAACTCGAACTTCGCGCCGAGCGTCGTGAGCCGCTTCGCGAGCTCGTGGTCGATGCCGGCGATGTAGTTCGGGTGGCTGATCATGATCCGGCGCTGGCCGACCTCGTGGGCGGCCTCGACCACGGCGGTCGCGGAGGCCGCGTCGAGGTGGCCCGTCGAGATCGCGACACCGGCGTCGCGGGTGTACTCGAGGATGGCGCGCACCTCGGGGAGCACCGTGCCCGAGTCGTCGATGACGGGGACGGGCTCCTGCGGCAGCATGCCGAGCGGCGTGAAGTGCGCGCGGGTCGTCTCGTTGTGCGCCGCGTGCTCGAGGTGGGCGGTCGAGGAGATCGTGGGGAACCAGACCATCCGGCCGCCCAGCTTGACGGCGAGGTCGACCGCGTGGAGGTTGAGTCCGCCGGCGACCGTGTTGAGCGCGACGCCGCCGAAGACCTGCGTCGGGATGCCCGCGAGCTGCGCCTCCATCGACAGGATGTCGGTCACGGTCGAGTGGTAGTGGCACTTGACGAGGATCGCCCGGAAGCCGGCCTCGGCCGCCTGCTGCGCGGCCTCGACGTGGTTGATCCGCCGGGGCATGGGCGATGGGCCCGAATGCGTGTGGATATCGATTGCCCCCTTGAGGAGCGCGTCGACCGCTGACATTGCTCGATCCCTTCTAGAAGATCGCCATGGCGTTCGGCGGGGAGCCGACACCGCCGAGGAGGTTGAGTGGCTTCGCGGTGAGCAGGAACTCGTACCGGCCCTCGGCCGCGCAGTGACGCGCGAGCTCGTCGAGCTTCCAGCACTCGCCGAGGAGCATGCCGAGGAGCGCGATGAGCGGCCGGTGCATCATGCCGTTGTGGATCGGGCCGCGCTCCGGCTTGGGCTCGTCCGGATAGACGAATCCCGAGTCGGGGTCGACGGGGAACATCTCGACGCCGGCGTTGTCCGAGACGACCATCGAGAAGCCGTGATCCCAGAGGAACTCGAGCATCTCCGGCGATTGGCGCAGGCCCGGACTGCCGGCCGTGCGGATCGCGGTGCGGCTCTCGTCGTCCGCGGCGAGGTACTGCTCCGACCAGCTCAGGTACACGACGAGCACGTCGCCCGAGCGGAACTCGACGCCCTGGCGTTCTGCCGCACCGCGCAGATGCGCCGCCGTGACGCCGAAGCGCTCCCGACCGGAGAACGCGATGCCCTCGGCCGCGTAGTACGCGGGCAGGTCGAGCAGCACGCCGCGGGTCGCGATGCCGTGCTCGGCGACGAGCTGGATGCCGAGGTCGGGCAGACCGACGTCGACCCGGTCGTCCGGCACGCCGCCGTAGAAGCCGTGCTCCGGGTGGCGCATGTGGCGCAGCCCGTCGATCTGGGAGGTCGACTGGAGGTAGAACGAGTCGACCCAGTCGTCGCGATGGTTCGGGTTGTTCGCGAAGATGTGGTGCTCGGTCGCCGGTCGCGTGCCGGCGATGCTCGGGACGAACGCGTTGAGCGGGTAGTCGAGACCCACGGTCGTCCCCGTCCGGACGAGTCCGGCCGCGGCCCGCGTGACCTCGGGCGTGATGAAGTTCAGGCTGCCGAGCTGGTCGCCGTCGCCGAACACGCCCCACGCGGAACCCGCGGGCGCGTCGGTGCGGGCCAGGAGCTGCTGGTAGGTCGGCGTCGACATATCGAGGCCAAGGTACGCGGGGCCGCCGGGGTCCGGCGCGGAATGGCGTAATTGCCCCTAGGCCCCCTGGACGGCTCCCCCGTTCGCTCGGCAGACTCCGCAGGTGAGCACCCGCGACGAGCAACTCCACCTCCTGCTCTTCTTCAGCCCGGTCGGACGGAACCGATCGACCTGGCGTCGACCCGGCAGCGGGGTCGAGCAGCTGTACGGGCTCGAGGGCGCCCGCTATTCCGCACGACGCGCGGAGGAGGCGAAGCTCGACGCGGTGTTCTTCGCCGACCAGGTCTTCTTCGGCGACATCGGCCCGAACCCGGAGCTCATCAGTTACGAGCCGCTCACCACGATGGCGGCGCTGAGCGCCGTGACCGAGCGGATCGGGCTCATCGGGACGGTCTCGACGACGTTCAGCGAGCCGTACAACGTCGCGCGCATGTTCGCGCAGCTCGACTTCCTGTCCGACGGCCGGGCCGGCTGGAACGTCGTCACGTCGTTCGACGGCGCGCACAACTTCGGCGTGACGCTCCCCGACAAGGACGAGCGCTACCGCCGCGCCGAGGACTTCCTCAACGCGTGCATCGCGGTCTGGGACGCCTGGGAGGACGACGCGGTCATCCTCGACCGCGAGCGCGGCGTGTGGGCCGACTTGGCGAGGATCCACCAGCCCGACTACCGGGGCGAGCACTACGCCGTGCGCGACGCGATCGCGCTCCCGCGCTCCCCGCAGGGCCGGCCCGTGATCGCCCAGGCCGGTCAGTCGCCCGACGGGAGGCGATTGGCTGCGCGGCATGCCGAGGTGGTCTTCACCGCGCAGGTCGACCTCGACTCGGCCATCGAGTTCCGCGCCTCGCTCGCCGGGCTCGCGCAGGAGGAGGGCCGCAACCGGCCGCTCGTGCTGCCGGGCCTGATCCCGGTCATCGGGGACACCCAGGAGGACGCCGAGCGCATCCTCGCCGAGCTCGGCGCGCTCGTGCAGCCGGAGATCGCGCTCGCGACCCTGAGCGGTCTGCTCGTCGGCGCCGACCTCGACGGGCTCGCGCTCGACGAGCCGATCCCGACGGACCGCCTCCCCACGCTCGAGGAGGCGGCCGCCAGCCGCATGTCGACGGCGACCCGGTACCCGGCGCTGCGCCGGGCCATCATCGAGGAGCGGCCGACGCTGCGCGAGCTGCTCACGACGAGGGCGCACTCCTATGGACACCAGGTGGTGGTCGGCACCGCGAGCGCGGTGGCCGATCGCATCGAGGCGTGGTTCCGCGCCGGCGCCTGCGACGGCTTCACGCTCACACCCGCCTACATGCCGGAGGGCCTCGATCGGATCTGCGACGAGCTCGTGCCCGAGCTGCAGCGTCGCGGGCTGTTCCGCACGGAGTATCCGGGCACGACGCTGCGCGACACGCTCGGCATCGACCGCCCGGCGACCCCCTGAGGACCTGGGTCGGGCTCAGAGCCCGGCGATCGCCTCCGCATAGGCGCTCGTGTCGATGAGCGGCGCGAGCTCCTCCCGGGTGCGCGGCTCGCGTCCCTGCTCGGCCGCCACCCATCGCTCCTGCTCGACGAGCACGTCGAGCTGGTCCGGCTCGATGTGCGCGACGAACTCGAGCGTCGCGAGCGAGCGCAGGACGAGCCCCTCGTCGAAGCCGGAGAGCCGTGCCGCGATCTCGGCGCCGCGCACCGGACGCTCCTGCAGCTCGCGCGACGCGCGAACGACCTTGCGGATGAACGCGATGATCTCGGCGCGCTTGACCGGGTCGGCGAGCTTGTCCGCGGTCGTGTTCGCCCCGAGCCGCAGGAAGTAGGCGTCGTCGTGACGGAACGACACGAGGTCGTCGCCGAGCGACTCCTTCGCGAACTGCGTCGCGGGCTCCCAGATGGTGATCGCGTCGACCTCGCCGTCGATGAGCGCCTGGGTGACCGCGAGCTCGGGCTTGACGCCCACCACCTCGACGTCCTCGACGGCGATCGCGTACCTCGCGAGCTCGGTCGCGAGGTAGTACTCGGAGGACGTGTGCAGGAATGTCGCGATCCGCTTGCCGCGAAGGTCGCCCGGCGAGACCACGCCGCGCGAGCGCCTGCCGAGGATCTCGTAGTGCCCGCGGGTCGCCGTGAAGAGCAGCCGGATGTCGGGACGGGCGACCGAGTAGCGCAGCAGCTGGGTGTCGGCGTTCATCGCGACGTCTGCGACCGCCCCGGGCGCCTCCGCGCTGAGATCCGGTCCGCCGCCCACCAGATGGGCGATGTAGCCGTCGTGCAGGTCCTCGCCCGTGAGCTCGCGGACCGCGAGCTCGACCGCGGCGTTCTCCATGACGCGGTGCGCGCCGTAGACGTTCAATGGCATTCGGGATTCCCTCAGTAGAGCGGCGGGACTGGCCAGTCCCGGACGATGGGCGGAAGACTCAGGAGCCGACGCGCGGTCCCGCCGAGGAGCCATTCCTTCTCCTCGAACGCGAGCCGGTCGCTGCGGCGCAGCCAGTCGAGGCTCTCGGCATAGGTGAGGCCGCGCCGCCGCGGGCGCTCGCCGCGGGGATGGTCGGCGAGGCGCAGGCGCGTGTAGTCGCTCGCCCACATGATCCGGTCGAAGCCGAACGCCTCGAAGAGCCGGTCGAGGATCGGCCAGAGGTCGTCATACGGATACGGCTCCTCGGCGAGGAGCGGCGCGCCGCAGAGCTTGACCGCGACGTTCGGGTAACGCGCGAGCGCGAGGAGATCCTCGAACGAGCCCCAGCCCATCGCCTCCGGAGGCGACACCGGGTGCTGCGCGACGCCGATGTGGTCGACGATGAGCGTGAGGGCGGGGTGCCGCTCGGCGATCGGCGCCAGTCGCGCGCAGCCGCCGTGCGTCGAGTTGAAGATCGGCAGCACGACCTCCTCGGCGGCCGCGTAGAGCGGGTCGAAGACCCCCGCGTCGAACTCGGGTCGCATCGTCGCGTCGAGGAAGTTCCCGACGAGCGCGCGTCCGGCGACCATCGCGGGATGCGCGCGGATCCTGCGCACCTCGGCGGCGAGGTCCGGCAGATCGTGCGCGATCGTGAGCACGCCGGGGAAACGCCCCGGGTAGCGCTCCGCGGCGAGGTCGATGAACGACTCGGAGGTCACCGCGAGCGCGCGGTCGATCCCGACCGCGTCGATCGCCTCGCGCGCGAGCTCGACCGCGAGCAGCGTGCGCAGCGGCGCCTCGGCGTCGGTCAGCGGGACGCCCGGGAACGGGTCGTGGATCTGCGCGTCGATGACCTCGATCGCGTCGGTCGGATCCGTGGCGAGGCTCACGAGCGAGCGCCGCCGGTCACAGGCCCGCTCGCAGCCGCTTGGAGGCGATGTCGGCGCCGTCCGCGAGGGAGGCGAGCTTCGCCCAGGCGATCTCCTCGTGGCCGACGCGCGAGCCGATGCCGCAGTCGGTCCCGGCATGCACGTGCTCCATGCCGACGATCCGGGCGAAGTTCACGAGCCGCTCGGCGACGAGCTCGGGGTGCTCGACGAGGTCGGTGTAGTGGCCCACGACACCGGGCACGATGATCTTGCCGTCCGGCAGCGGCACGTCCTCGAGCACGCGGTACTCGTGCGCGTGCCGCGGGTTGCTCGCCTCGAAGGCGTACGCCTGCGCGTCGATCGTGAAGAGCAGGTCCGCGATGTCGGCGAACGGCACGTCCTGCGTGTGCGGCCGGTGCCCGCTCCCCCAGCACATGTGGAAGCGCACCTGCTCCTCGGGGATGCCCTCGAGCGAGTGGTTGATGACCTCGACCGCGAACGCGAGATAGCGGCGGTACTCCTCGATCGACCAGTCGGGGAAGAACTGCCACGTCGTCGCGAACTCGGGCTCGTCGACCTGGACGATGAGGCCGGCGTCGGTGATCGCCCGGTACTCCTCGCGCATGCACTCGGCGACGGCGAACATGTACTCGCGCTCGTCGGCGTAGTGCAGGTTCGTCGCGCCGGCGCCGAGGCTGAGCGGTCCGAGCGAGGCGATGAACCCGTCGATCCCGTCGCGACCCCGGAGTCCCTGCCGGATCGCGTCGATGTCGCGCCCGATCGCGTCGTAGCCCGTGTAGGCGATCGGCCCGTCGCACACCGCCTCCCTCGTCCCCGGCGTGAACGCGTCCTTCCCGGGGGTCGCGAAGCCCGGGCGCACGGCCCCGCCGGAGCCCGAGTACCACAGGCCCGAGGCGTAGAACCCGGGGAAGTCGCGGCGCTCGCGTTCTCCCGTCCCCGCGCGCTTCGGCGCCCCGACCCGCTCCCGCGAGCCGAACCCCGTGATCCTCGCCTGGATGTACCCGTGGTAGGCGGCGGGATCCGCGGCCTTGACGTACTCGCCGTCGTTGATGATGTCGAGGCCGCAGTCGATCTGGCGGTCGATGACCCACTCGACCGCGCCGGGGAGGTCCGCGGCGATCCGCGCGGCGTTCGCCTGCGGGTCGGCGAGGAGTGCGTCGAACCCGGGCGGGCGGGGCAGGTTGCCGCCGTGGCTGGAGTGGATTCGGTCGGTCGAGGTGCGCATGTCGTGGGTCTCCTGATCGGTCCTAGACGCGGGCGAATTTCTGGATCTGATGGCCGATCGCGTCCGAGGACGCCATCCGCCCGGCTCCGGCCCCGAAGGATCCCGAGACCTCGGCGACGTAGAGGCTGCCCTCGGCATCGACGGCGAGCCCGTGCGGGGCGATGAAGTTGCCGGGAGCCCCGCGGCGCTCGGAGTCCGCGCCCCACCGCGCGACGACGGTCCCGTCTGGGGCGTAGACGGAGACGCGTCCCGGCAGGTCGCGCGTCGGCATGCCGTGGACGCGCGAGGCCTGGCCGGCCTCGACGGGCCGCCACAGCTCGGCGACGTGGACGAGGCCGTCGGGACCGATGACGACATCGGTCGGCCGCTGCACGTCGGTCCACTGATCGAGGTACGCGCCCTCGAGGTCGAAGAATTGGAGCCGGTCGTTCTCGCGATCGCACACGACGACCGCCTCCTCAAGACCGAGCGCGGGTCCGACGGCGATGCCGTGCGGGGTGTGGAACTGACCCGGTCCCGTCCCGGCGCTCCCCCAGGACTCGGTAAGCGCGCCGTCCGGGCCGAATCGGTGCACGCTGGAGTGGCCGTAGCCGTCGGCGACGTACGCGTCCCCGTTGCGGGCGAACGCGATGTTGCAGCAGCCGTCGAAGGGGCCCTCGAGCCGCCCGACGAGGCCGCCGTCGAGATCGAGGATCCGCACGGCGCTCGCGCGGTCGTCGACGAGGTACGCCAGCTCGTCGTGGATCGTGATGCCGTGGGCGCCGACGAAGTGCTCGCCGCCCCACGACGTCACGAAGCGTCCGTCGGGCTCGTGCACCGACACCCGATGCTCGCTGCGGGTGTGTAGGTGGACGCGGCCGCGCGAGTCGATCGCGACCGCCGCGACGTCCTCGTGCGCGTATCCCGGTTGCTCCCAGTCGGGCACGAGCCGGAACTCGACCGTCACGAGACGGCCTCCGGCAGCCCGATCGCCCGGAGGGGGTTGCGCACCGCCATGGTCGCGATGTCCTCGGGCGAGTTGCCGAGATACGCGAGCTGCTCGAGCAGGATGCGCAGCGCCTCCGGCTCGGCGGGGGCCCAGCGGGAGAACGCGTCGCTCGTCAGCACCACCCGGTCCGGCCCGAGCTCGGTGATCGCGGCGTGCACCTCGCGGACGCTCGACGCGGAGTCGGGATGCAGGAGGGGCCCGCTGGAGAACTCGATGTACGCGGGGCCCAGCTCGCCGAGCTCCGCGACGGAGTCGGCGTAGTGCAGCGGGTGGTTCACGACGAGCCGGACGCCGAGCTCGTCGCAGCGCTGCGCGATCGCGACCGACTCGCGCAGCGACAGGTGGCCGGTCCCGAGCGTCAGGTCGCGGTCGCGGCAGATCGAGATGATCGTGCTCGCGTCGTCCGTCAGGCGGCCGCTCGCGTCGACCGCGGACTGCGCCGAGCCCGCGGCGAACGCCTCGAATCCCCCGACGATGTCGCCGAGCAGCCGCGAGATGTACCCGCCGCGCGCGACATCCGCTGCCGCGCCCCAGGTCGGCAGGAACACCATCCGCGCGCCGTGCGCCGCGGCGAGCTCGACCGATGCGGGCGAGATCCCGCCGGTCGGCGGATTGAGCGTGATGCTGCCGTAGACGACGAACTCGGCGGGATCGAACTCGCGCTGGATCGCCTCGGCCCGGTCGGTCGTCGGCCAGACGTGCGATTTGAGCACCCAGCCGCGGATCCCGTACTCGACGGCGAGTCTCGCGGTCGCCGTGTCGTCGCCCCGGTTCGCGAGGCCGCGGGCGAGATCGGGCTGACCGTGCACGTGCAGGTCGAACGCGCCATGCGTGAGTCGCGCATGGTCTGCGGGAAGGTGTTCGAGCATCGCGGCCACTCCGTCGTCGGCGTGGTCCGAACCTATTCGCCCGAACCGGCCCGGAATAGCGTGGCGTTACGCTATCGCGCAGGCCTCGGGGCGGGGTTGGGTGGTTGACATGAGCGATGCGATGACGCGCGCGGCGATCGTGACGGGCGGCACCGGCGGTGTCGGCGCGGCGACCGTCGCCCTCCTGCGATCCAAGGGATACGGGGTCGTCTCCGTCGACCTGGCCCCCGCCCCCGCTGCCTGGGCCGGCGACGACGGCATCGTCGCGCTGACCGGCGACGTGTCCCAGGAGACGACCGCGGAGGCGGCGGTGCGCACGGCCGAGGAACGATTCGGACGCCTCGACGTCCTGGTCAACAACGCCGGGCTGTTCCTGCGCAAGGGCATCGCCGAGACGAGCATCGCCGACGTCGAGCGGCTGCTGCGGGTCAACGTCATCGGCACGTTCGCCTTCACCCGCGCCGCGATCCCCGCGCTGGCGAGGACGGGCGGCGCGATCGTCAACCTCGGCTCGATCTCCGGACTCGTCGGCAGTCCGCAGCAGGGCGCATACTCGATCACGAAGGGCGCGATCGTGCAGTTCACGCGCCAGTCGGCGATCGAGCTCGCGGAGCAGGGAATTCGCGTGAACGCCGTCGCACCCGGCGCGATCGACACCGACTTCGTCGGCAAGGCCGTCGCGAGCGGCTCACTGCCGGGCAACTCTAACGACGCGATCCGGCAGAACAACCCCCTCGGTCGCATCTCGAGCGCCGAGGAGATCGCCGACGCGATCGTCTGGCTTGCAGAATCGCCCGCCGTCACCGGGGCGATCCTGTCCATCGACGGAGGGCACACCGCGCGCTGACGCGCGGGGTGCCGATCTCACACGAGAGGAAGTACATGGGTTCCGAGAATCAGGGGGCAGCGCCGCTGCTGTCCGTCGAGGGCGTCGGGCACACCTACGGCGTCGGTCCGACCGCGCACCACGCGGTGTCGGACCTGTCGTTCACGGTCGACACCGGGGAGTTCGTCTCCATCGTCGGCCCGTCCGGCGCGGGCAAGACGACCCTGCTGCGCATCCTCGCCGGATTGCTGCAGCCGACCGAGGGGATCGTCCGGCTCGGCGGCAACGTCGTCGACTCCGTGCCGCCCGGCATGGCGATGGTCTTCCAGGACTACAGCCGCTCGCTGCTGCCATGGCAGACGGTCGCGAAGAACGTCAACTTCCCGCTGCGCGGCGACAAGCACACGGCCGCCGAGCGCAAGCAGATCGTGCAGGAGAGCATCGACGTCGTCGGGCTGACCGGCCACGAGCAGAAGTACCCGTGGCAGCTCTCCGGCGGCATGCAGCAGCGTGTCGCGATCGCGCGCGCGCTCGCCTACGCACCGAGCCTGCTGCTCATGGACGAGCCCTTCGCATCGGTCGACGCGCAGACCCGCGAGGGTCTCGAGGACCTCGTGCTGCGCGTCCGGGAGCGGTCGAACGTCACCATCCTGTTCGTTACGCACGACGTCGACGAGAGCGTCTACCTCGCCGACCGGGTCCTCGTGCTCTCGCAGCCGCCGTCGCACATCGTGGCGAACATCCCCGTGCCGCTGCCGAGTCCGCGCGACCAGATCACGACGAAAGAGCTCCCCGAGTTCGTGCAATTGCGCGGTCGGGTGGCCCGACTCATCCACGGCGCCGAGGACCTCGTGCAATCCGCGTAGTTCAACGCAAGTCCCGTAGACGGTCCGCTAGCTACCTTTGCCAACGTTCACCCACCTCAAGGGAGAGGCGATCACAGTGTCAACACTCATCAAGTCCCGAGCCCGTATGCGTACGCGGCTCGTCGGCGTCGCAGCGGCAACCGCCGCGGCGGCGCTCGTCCTCGTCGGATGCTCCAACGGAGGTGCGACCCCCACCGAGACGGGGTCCGCGTCCGAGGAGGAGCAGTCCGAGATCGAAACGGCGGCGGCGAACGCCGATCCGCACGCACCGGAAGTCGACACGCTGCGGGCGGCCCTCTGGCAGGGTCCCATCAGCGCGCAGTTCTTCATCGCGAACGACATCGCGCAGGAGAACTACGGCCTGAGCCTCACCTCCGACTGGATGACCGACGCGAACGTCGGACGCGCCCAGCTCGCCGCAGGTGAGATCGAGCTGACGCCCGGTTCGCCGTACGGCGCCGTCCAGCTCATCCAGGGCGGCACCGACACCGTCATCGTCGCCGGCAACTACATCAGCCAGCCCGGTGAGGTCATGGTCTTCGCGCTCCCCGGCTCGGGGATCGAGTCCGTCGCGGACCTCGCGGGCAAGACGATCGCGATGACCTCGGTCGCCGGCGTGCACCCCAACCGCATCCGGCTCGAGATCCAGAAGGCCGGCGGCGACCCGAACAGCCTGACCGTCGTCGCGTCGCAGTACGGCGAGATGGCGGCGCAGCTCAACAGCGGTGTCGTCGACGCCGTGTCGGTCGCCGCGTTCGCGCTCGCGAACATCAAGAAGGACGCACCCGACGCGGTCAAGATCTTCGACCTCGGTGAGGGCCCGTACGCGGGCCGTCCGGAGAACGTCTGGTCGACCACGCGTGCGTTCTACCTCGCGCACCCCAACGCGATCGCGGCATTCCAGTGCTCGATCGCCGAGGCCGGCAAGCTCGCGAACGAGGGGCCGGCGATGGTCGACTTCATGAAGAACGTCCTCGAGTGGCCGCAGGCGGTCATCGACGTGGCGCTCCCGCCGATCTCCGCGGAGGGGCCCATCCCGCTCGACAAGCTCCAGGCCGACTGGGATGAGGAAGTCGCGCTGAACGGCTCGCAGCCGTTCGACGTCTCGACGATCCTCGTGCCCTGGCCGACGAACTGCTGACGAGAGACCGAATCAACAGCATGACTCTCAAGACCGAGAGCGTTCGAGGGGGTGCGCCGGTGACCCAGGTCACCGGCGCACCGCCGCGGAACGCGAGGAAGAAGCGCCGGCGCGGCCCGCACCGCTGGGTCATGTGGCAGCGCATCGTGCTCAGCGCGGGCGGCGTGATCGCCCTCGGCCTGTTCTTCGAGGTCGCGACGCGCTACTGGATCGACAACCCCCGCTATCTGCCGCCGTTCATCGACATCCTCGGCCGGTTCTTCCAGTTCTTCGCCGAGCCCGTCTTCTACGCGCAGGTCTGGGCGACGATCTCCGGATTCCTCATCGGACTCGCGATCGCGTCCGTGCTCGGCATCGGGCTCGGGATCCTCTTCGGCCTCTGGGAGGTCAGCTACCGATCGTCTCGCACGGTCATCGAGCTCCTCCGGCCGATCCCGCCGGTCGCGCTCATCCCCGTCTTCATCCTGCTCTTCAAGACCGGTCCGGTCATGAAGACGATCATCGTCCTCTACGCCTGCGTCTGGCCGATCATGTTCAACGCCCTGTACGGCGTTCGCAACGTCGATCCGCTGCTCAAGGACATGGCGCGCAG
>Ga0182739_1001878_pt1 | contig 20691 bp, 19 predicted proteins | sample eDN5th30CBELigBY_FD_128873 | JGI IMG/M metagenome (GOLD analysis project Ga0182739, IMG submission 128873) | Enriched backyard soil microbial communities from Emeryville, California, USA - eDNA 5th pass 30_C BE-Lig BY (version 2) (version 2) | ecosystem: Environmental > Terrestrial > Soil >...
CCGGACCGTGCTGTGATGCCCGTCGCAGCCGACGACCCACTGGGCCAGCACGCGCGACTGCATGCCGTCGTGTTCGACGGTGGCGAGCACGCCGTCTTCCCGTTCCTGCAGGTCCACCAGCTTGGTGGCGCGCGTGACGGCGCCGCCCAGTTGCTCCAGGTGCCTGGCAAGCACGGTTTCCGTGACTTCTTCCGAGATGCCGATGTTGAACGGATAGCGGCTGCCGGCAAGCTCCAGGTCGATGACGCCCAGCACGTTGCCGCCGGCGTGGATGCGGGCCCGCCGCTGCTTCACCCCCGCGGCCAGCAGGGGATCGAGAATGCCCAGCGTATCCAGGATTTCGAGCGACCGGGGATGCACGACGGTCGCGCGGTCCCAGTCCAGCGGACGTTCATGCGCGTCGATCAGCAGGCACTCGACGCCGCGGCGCTGCAGTTCCGCCGCGGTCAGCAGGCCCGCCGGGCCCGCGCCCACGACAAGGACGGTTGTGGAGATCACCATGTCTGGCCCTCGGCAAAGGGGACATCTGGTCCTGCCGCATGGGATGCAGCCTGCCCGGCAGTCGGAAGCAGCGCGACCCCGCCTGACGAGCCGGCAGCACGGCAAGGGCGGCGCATTGCGCCGCCCTTGCCCGTTCGCGTGCTCCGAAATTAAAGCAGCGCCGTGCGGCCGTCAACGGCATGGCGCGGCCCGGCGCGCGGCGGCCATTGCCGGGCGCTTCAAGCCGTATGCCTGCATCGGTGCGCAGGCCATCGCCCGATCGGATGAGCGGGCGCGGACGTCATGCTTTTGCGCCATTCTGAAGCAGGCGGGGGCGCGTACGCCGCGCGGATGACCCTTTGCGGCCGGGCGCCGGCGGGTCCATTACTATCTGGACATGAGCCAGCGCAAGACAACGCCCAAGCCGCGCCCCGACGCCTGCATCCGCGTGCGCGGCGCGCGCGAACACAATCTGAAGAACGTCGATGTCAGCATCCCGCGCGACGCGCTGGTGGTGTTTGCCGGCGTGTCCGGGTCGGGGAAATCGTCCCTGGCGTTTGGCACGCTGTATGCCGAAGCGCAGCGCCGCTACCTGGAATCGCTGTCGCCGTATGCCCGGCGCCTGATCGATCAGGTGGGCGTGCCCGACGTGGACGCCATCGACGGCCTGCCGCCCGCTGTGGCATTGCAGCAGCAGCGCGGCACGCCCAACGTGCGGTCCACGGTGGGCAGCGTGACCACGCTGTCCAGCATGCTGCGCATGCTGTATTCGCGCGCCGGGACGTACCCCGCGCGCCAGCCGATGCTGTACGCGGAAGACTTCTCGCCCAACACGCCGCAGGGGGCGTGCCCGCATTGCCACGGGCTGGGCTACGTGTACGACGTGACCGAGGCGTCCATGGTGCCGGACCCCTCGCTGTCGATCCGCGAACGCGCCATCGCATCGTGGCCGCCGGCCTGGCACGGCCAGAACCTGCGCGACATCCTGGTCACGCTGGGCTACGACGTGGACAAGCCGTGGCGCGACCTGCCCAAGAAGGATCGCGACTGGATCCTGTACACGGACGAGCAGCCGACCGTCCCGGTCTACGCGGGTTTTACGCCCGCCGAAACGCGCGCGGCGCTGCGCCGCAAGGCCGAGCCCAGCTACATGGGCACGTACACCGGCGCGCGCCGCTACGTCATGCACACGTTCGCGACCACCCAGAGCGCCATGATGAAAAAGCGCGTGGCCCGCTTCATGACCGGCTCGCCGTGTCCGGAATGCGGCGGCCGGCGCCTCAAGCGCGAGGCCTTGTCGGTGACGTTCGCGGGGCTGGACATCGGCACCCTGTCGCAACTGCCGCTCAGCCGCATCGCCGAGGTTCTCGCGCCGGCCGCCGCAGGCCGGTTCGACGAAGCGGGGGCGCCGGGCGTGACGCGCAGCAAGGCGGCGGGCGTGCGGGCCAACGCCAGGCGCGTGGCGGCGGGCGGCCTGTCGCATGCGGGCAGCAGCGACGTGCGGCGCACGCCGGACTCTTCCCCGGAAAAGCGCATCGCCGCGCAGCGCATTGCGCACGACCTGGTCGAGCGCATCGGCACGCTGCAGGCGCTGGGCCTGGGCTATCTGGCGATGGACCGGTCCACGCCGACGCTCTCGCCCGGTGAACTGCAGCGGCTGCGGCTGGCCACGCAGATCCGTTCCAATCTGTTCGGCGTGGTGTACGTGCTGGACGAACCGTCGGCCGGGCTGCATCCCGCGGACGCCCAGGCGCTGCACCGCGCGCTGGACCAGCTCAAGGCCGGCGGCAATACGCTATTTGTCGTCGAGCACGACCTCGACACGCTGCGCCGCGCCGATTGGCTGGTCGACGTGGGACCGGGCGCGGGCCAGCATGGCGGGCAGGTGCTGTACAGCGGCCCGCCCGAGGGCCTGCGCAAGGTGAAGGAGTCGGTCACAGCGAAGTACCTTTTCGATGCGCGCCCGGCCAGCCGCCGCGCGCCGCGCGAGCCTGCCGGCTGGCTGGAGCTGCGCGGCATCCACCGCAACAACCTGCACGGCATCGATGCGCGCTTTCCGCTCGGGGCATTCACGGCGGTGACGGGCGTGTCCGGGTCGGGAAAATCCAGCCTGGTCAGCCAGGCGCTGGTGGAGCTGGTGGGCGAGCACCTGGGCCAGGAACTGCCCGCCGAGGAATCCGAAGGCGACCTGCCGCAGCCCGGCAACCTGCCGCGCACGACAGGCCGCCTGCACGCGGGTGCGCACGCCATCAAGCGGCTGGTCAATGTGGACCAGAAGCCCATCGGCCGCACGCCCCGGTCCAATCTCGCCACCTACACCGGCCTTTTCGACCACGTGCGCAAGCTGTTCGCCGGCACCAAAGCCGCCCGGTCGCGGCGCTACGGCGCCGGCCGCTTTTCCTTCAACGTCGCCCAGGGCCGCTGCGAGACCTGCGAAGGCGAAGGCTTCGTCCACGTTGAACTGCTGTTCATGCCCAGCGTGTACGCGCCTTGCCCCGCGTGCCACGGCACCCGCTACAACGCCAAAACGCTGGAAATCGAATGGAACGGCCGCAACATCGCCCAGGTGCTGGACATGACCGTGGACGAAGCGCGTGCGTGCTTCCAGGATGAGCCCGCGGTGGCGCGTCCCCTGGCGCTGCTGCACGACATCGGTCTGGGGTATCTGCGCCTGGGCCAGCCCGCCACCGAGCTGTCCGGCGGCGAGGCCCAGCGCATCAAGCTGGCCACGGAGCTGCAGCGCAGCCAGCGCGGCAACACGCTGTATGTGCTGGACGAGCCCACCACGGGCCTGCACGCGGCGGATGTGGACAAGCTGATGGCGCAACTGCACGGCCTGGTCGACGCCGGCAACACCGTGGTCGTGGTGGAACACGACCTGCGCGTGATCGCGGGCAGCGACTGGATGCTGGAAGTGGGGCCTGGCGCCGGGGAAGAGGGCGGCACCATCGTGGCGGCGGGCACGCCGCAAGCGGTCAGCCAGGCCAACGCCGGCGCCACCGCGCCGTTCCTGCGGCGTCTGTTCGAATGAGGCCCCTGTTCGGATAAGGCTTTTGTTCGGATAAGGCCCCGGGGCCGCTGTCCGGGCGCCCGCGCTACTGCTGCATCTCGTGGGCCAGGGTGGCCTGCATGCGCTGCATGCTTTCCTGCCCGACCTCGATCAGGCCACCGATGGGCTGGTCGATGTCCAGGATGAACGTCAGCACCAGGGCGATCAGCGCGGCAAACATGCCCGTCGATATGGGCCGGCGCCGCCCGTGCAGGCCGGTGCCATAGGCGATGTAGGCCATGGACCCCGCCGCCACGATGAAGAGCAGGTAATACACCGGCTCCGGCACGTGGTTCTCCAGCGCGACGCGGCGCTTCTCGTTGACCTGCGCCATCTCGTTGACGGCCTGGATGAACATGATGGTGGAGATCGAGGGCGGGTTCTCCGCCCGGGCCGCGACCTCCGCCCGGATCTGGCGCTCGATGCGCCGGGCGGTGGCATTGGCCGCGTTGAAACGGGGCGAATCCTGGTCCGCCAGGTGGTAGTCCAGCGAGGCCGTGGTGTACTCGTGCAGCATGTTCGCCACCGCGGGCCGGTGCTCGGCGGGAATGAGCTGCGAGCGCCAGTAGGCGTTGCCGATGGCGTTGGCCTCTTCCAGCACCAGGTTCTTGCGCGTTTCGAAGCGCGTGACCGACATGGCGAAGGTAAAGCCCAGCAGCAGGGCCAACAGGCCAAGCAGGGCGGTCTGGAGCGCCGTGATGTGCGACTTGGCGGCCTCGTCGGCCGGCTTGCGCAACCGGCGGCCCAGCCGGTAAGCGAGCTCGATGATGGCCAGGAAAATGATGAGCACGACGAAAAAGAGAAAGATCTCGTCAACTTCCCGCAGCATGCCGTTTTCCCCCGGACTGGATGAGCGGATCAGCGTATGCCGATTGCGTGGCGGCGGCAAGGGCGGGGAAGGGGGCAAAGGCGGGGGGCAAGGGCGGGGCCGCCCGCCGCGGCCGTGTCAGCGAAACGCCAACATCTTGGAGTAAGGTGTCGCTTCCCTACCCAAAGACCCCGCACGGAGCAGAACTTGAAATACCGCAAACTCGGCCGTACCGACCTGGATGTCAGCCTGATCGGGCTGGGCACCATGACCTGGGGCGAGCAGAACACCGAAGCGCAGGCGCACGAGCAACTGGACTACGCGCTGGAGCGCGGCGTCAACCTGGTCGACGTGGCCGAAATGTACCCGGTGCCGCCCAAGCCCGAAACCCAGGGCCTGACCGAAACCTACATCGGCACGTGGCTGGCCAGGACCGGCCGCCGCCAGGACATCGTGCTGGCCAGCAAGGTGGCCGGCCCCGTGCGCGATCCCAAGCGTCCCGGCCACATCCGCGACGGCAAGACCTTCCTGGACCGCAAGAACCTGACTGAGGCGCTGGACGCCAGTCTCAAGCGCCTGCAGACCGATTACCTGGACCTGTACCAACTCCACTGGCCCGACCGCACGACGGCGACGTTCGGCCAGCTCAACTACCCGTGGGTCGAGGACGAGCACACCGTGCCCATCGAAGAGACCCTGTCCGTGCTGCAGGACTTCGTGCGCGCGGGCAAGGTGCGCCACGTCGGCGTGTCGAACGAAACGCCGTGGGGCGTCAGCCAGTTCCTGCGCCACGCTGAAAACCAGAACCTGCCCCGCATCGTCTCGATCCAGAACGCCTACAACCTGCTGAACCGCGTGTTCGAAATCGGCCTGTCGGAGTTCACCCACCATGAAGGCGTGGGCCTCCTTGCCTACTCGCCGCTGGCGATGGGCATGCTCTGCGGCAAGTATCTGGACGGCGCCAAGCCGGCAGGCGCGCGCCTGACGGTCTATTCGCGCTTTACCCGCTACAGCAACCCCCAGGCCGAGGCCGCCACGCGCGAATACGTCGACCTGGCGCGCGCCCACGGCGTGTCCCCCACGCACCTGGCCCTGGCCTGGATCAACCAGCGCCCCTTCGTCACCAGCAACCTGATCGGCGCGACGTCGCTGGAGCAGCTCAAGGAAAACATCGACAGCGTCGACGTCACCCTGTCCACCGAGGTGCTGGACGCGATCGAGCAGATCCACAAACGGCACCCGAACCCGGCGCCTTGAGGCGGGCGGGCGGCCTGCAGGCCGCCCGTTATCCGGCTCAAGGTTGCCTCGCAGACCGGCCTATACGCCCGGGACAGACGCGTCGGATTCAGTCAGCCACGGGTGCGAAATCGGTATCGATGGAAATCCACCCGGTTCCTCTGGTACACGAAACCCGCTTGAATCGGAACATCTTGTGATAGCTCCACGCGTTACCCAACGCGCAGGTGTCTCCGGGCTGAAGAACAAAAATCACCGGAGCACCGTCATCATTTTCCGAATAGACCTCGACGGGGGCCATGACTCGCCATTGGCCCTTGGGCTCGTCTGAACAGCCATAAAGGGCCACCAACAAGGCAAACGCCGGGATCAGGGTTTTCATCTTTGTTTCGGATAGATGTTGCGTCGTTGCAAGCGTGATGATCTGGACACGATGATCAATATCTCTTTCGGACTGACCGCCGTCCGACGCGAAGCGTCCCACTGATACCTCGGATCATGCGCCAACACGCCGACTTTTTCGAGTACGTCAGCCACGTTCGTTGAACAACTGTTGCCGACCAGGTCGTAAGGAGTCTTTAGGGCCACGCGCCGTCGCAACTCGCTCGCGATCACTGCCACTTCTTTGGCAGACATCTCAAGGACCAAGCCCACCGTTTCGCGGAAGCTGTTGCGCTCCAGATAGGTCGCGCGCGGCATCACGTAGTAATCCGCGTGACCGCGAGAGTACACAGTACCTCCCACGTCAATCGCCACGTGCCCCCACTGCGAGCCCATACTGACAAATCGACCATCGCTCACGAGTATTTCGACGGTGTTCCGTGCGCCAGCGAACGTGTTTGCCCCGAAAGATATCCCAGCCGTCCGCTTAATCTGGTCAAGTGCGCGGAGCGCCGGCGACACCGGTTCAAGGCGGCCGCTTTCATCTTCGCCCAACCTGCGTTGAAGGTGCTTGATCGTCTCGACGACATCGAACGATATCTGCCCTGTTTCCGAAATCTCACGTCCGCGGATGTACCGGCGTTTATAGAGGCTAAGTGCCCTCTGCACCACGCGGACGTCCGAAGCGCGGTTTAACCCTCCTCGCCCCACAGACGCCGTAATCCGGATCATTGCCCCGCTCCTCCATGTGACAAGGCTCAACGACGTGGCGAAGATTTCCTGACCGCGTTTATGGCCGACTGAACACTGGCAATCTATAGGGCGTGAGTTGCGGCGGGAATCAGCGCCGTCCGATCGGCCGGCCAAATTCCCGGCGGAGCGGAGGCGCGCCGACAGGGAACCCCGGTGTTGCACCCGGCGCGGCCCAAGTTGTTGATCGCAAAGCGATTTAGTGCTGTTTCAGGGATCCAATGCCCCAATCGCCGCAAGCTATAAGGTGCTAATGGTGTTGCGAATCAGTCGCATTAATGACAGAGTGCGGACTTTTGTTCTTCCGCTCTGGAGATTCGACCTTGGTTCGTCCGACTGTCATCCGGGAGTGCCGTGCCCGCAAGCAAGCACATTCCGCCGCCACGCCCTCTGTTCTCGCCCTGGCCCTGGGCCTGGCATGCGCGCCTGGCGCGCATGCCCAGTCCGGTGCCGCGAATGCGGCATCCGCCTCGCAAGGCGTCGCGCAACTGCCCGCCGTCACCGTCAACGCCAGCGCCATCGACGACACGCTCGAGCATCTTTCCGCCCCGGTGAACACCGGCGCGCTCGGCAGCCGCAGCCAGCTCGAAACCCCGTTCTCGACCACGGTCGTGACCGCGGCCGACATGCAGGCCCGGCAGGTGACCAAGCTGGGCGACGTGTTCGCGCTGGACGCCTCGGTCAGCGACAACAGCGCCGCCTTCGGCGCGTGGGCCAGCTACCTGAGCGTGCGCGGGCTGCCGCTGGACTGGCAGAACTCCTTCCGCATCGACGGCAAGCCCTTCCTGAGCTACGTCACGGTCCTGCCCTATGAGCACTTTGAGCAGATCGACCTGCTCAAGGGCGCTTCCGGCTTCATGTATGGCTTCGGTTCGCCGGGCGGACTGGTCAACTACGTGACCAAGCGGCCCACGGACGAACCCGTGCGCAGCGTCGAGCTGGGCTACATCTCCAACGGGCTGTTGCGCCAGCACGTGGACCTGGGCGGGCGCGTGGGCGAGAGCGGGACCTTCGGCTACCGGCTGAACGCGACGCACGAGGAAGGCAATACCTTCAACAACGGCTCGCTGTATCGCGATTCCGTGTCGCTGGCGCTCGATGCGCGCCTGACCGACAAGCTGACCTGGGACTTCCAGACCCTGTACCAGGACCGCAAGGCGATCGGTCAGGAGCCGACGATCTACGCCGGCGCGATGACGGGCAGCGAGTTGCCCTCTCCGGTGCGCAATGACGGCAAGCTGGTGGGCGAAGGCCCATACGCCGACAACGAATTCCGCTTCTACTCGACGGGCCTGAAGTACCAGCTTGCACCGGACTGGAGCGTGCGTACCGATTACACCTACAACACCACGCGCACGCGCCGCAATGAATCGGTGCTGTTCCTGCAGGACCAGTCGGGCGACTACGACGACTATCGCTCGGACTACGGCGAAGGTTATGCGTTCAACCAGTGGCAGGCGATGCTCGAAGGCAAGTTCGCCACGGGCCCGATCAGGCATCATGTGGTGGCCGGCGCATCGTGGCAGAAGCAGAAGAACGACTACAGCGCCGACGGCGTCTATCAGCTTCAGGGCACGGGCAATCTGCGCCGGCAGAATACCAACACGTATTACAGCGAAGGCAGCCTGGACCTGTACCGCGCGGCCGAAATCACACAGAAGGCCGTGTTCGCCAGCGACACGATCGACCTGACGGGCGGATGGTCCATCCTGGGCGGCCTGCGCTATACCGATTACGAGCAGGTCGGCTTCGATCCGGCCGGCGTGCAGACATCCAGCTACGACAAGAACGGCGTGCTAACGCCCACCGTGGCGCTGATGTTCAACATCACGCCACAGACGATGGCGTACGCCAGCTACATCGAATCGCTGGAGCCGGGGTCGTCCGTCGGGAATATCTATACGAACTTCGGTGAACTGCTGGACCCGCTCAAGAGCAAGCAATACGAGCTGGGCATCAAGACCAACCAGGAGGACTGGGCGGCCACCGCGGCATTGTTCCGCATCGAAAAGAAGGCGGAATACGCCAACGCCGCCAACGAGCTCGTGCAAGACGGCAAGTCTGTCTTCCAGGGCCTGGAACTGGGGGCGTCCACGCGCATTGCCACCCATTGGAACGTCGGGGGCAGCGTCATGTTCCTGGATTCGGAATACAAGCAGGGCAGCGCCTTCACCGGCAACCGCGTCGCCGGCGCACCGAAGTTCGTCGCCGCCGCGCAGGTCGCCTATTCGGTGCCGCAACTGCCGGGCCTGACGCTGCGCGCCGACGTCAAGTACACCAGCAGCACCATGCTCGGCGCATCGAACGCGGTCGAGGTGCCGGACTTCGCCATCGTCAATATCGGCGCCACGTACGAGACGCGCATCCATGGCTACGAAACCACGTTCCGCGCGGGAATCAACAACGTCGCGAACAAGCGCTACTGGCTGTACCAGTCGTCCGACTACATCAAGGCGGGCGATCCCCGCACGTATGGGTTGAGCGCCAGCTTGAAGTTCTAGCCGGTGATGCGCTGCGGTCCTTGCTGGCTTGAGGCGGCGGTGACCTGGCTTCAAAGTCCAGGAAGATTCGGACGAGGCTGATCGACGAGTCGCTCGGCTTTCATCATATTCAACGCTCTATCTCGACTTGGGGCGAATGGATGACCGAAGATTCTGGCATAAGCATTGTGCTCACGCCCGTGCAGCTGGCCGCGACACTGCAAGGCGAATCAATCAGCAACGAGGCGACCCTTTCCAACCGGCTTTGGGGCAGCCTTGCCTTGGCGGCCGGCGTGGTTGAAATGGTGGGCGGCGCCGCACTTTGTGTGGTGCCGGACCCTACTGGCTTGACCAAGGCCGGCTGTGTATTGCTTGGCGTCCACGGTTCAGATACGGCGGCAACTGGGCTGCATGAGCTGTGGACTGGGCAGCAAACGCGCTCTTTGACGGAGCGTGGGGTCAATGAGCTTGCGAGCAAGCTCGGCGCTCTTCCTGGGTCTGGCCAGACGCTCGCCTTGGCGGTCGAACTCGCCGTGCCTGCTGGGTTTGCGAGCGCCATCAAGGCGGCGAGGGTCTCCAGTGTCGTTGCAGGAAGAATTTCCTTGTCGAGGCATGAGGCTGCCGTGAACGGGGGCCTTGGGGGGCATACGCTTGCCAAGCATGTGGGAAAGACAAGGGAGTATCTTGAAGCACGGCTGAAAGAGCAACCGGACCTCAGGCGCGTATCGACGTTCTATTCGATTCAAGATGCCGAACGAGGGATCAATTCGGTGCTGCGGCTCAAATCTAAGCAAGTGGAAGCGTGGGCCAGATCTGCGTCCAACGGCTCCGTCCTGCCATTGATTGGACCGGCAGCAGGCGATTTAGGCGTTGTGCTGGCTCGCGGGGCGTCACATGTCGTAAGAGGACAGACCGTCAAGGTAGTGCTCAAAAAAGTGGCGTATAACGGGATGCCCTACTTTGTACTCACTGCCTGTTTGGATCATTGATGACTTCAGATCGAGATAAGTACCCAGCCCTGGAGACGCTGCTGGGCGGCTATTTCCATGAGGACTACGACCTTTTCGGCGAGACTCTGGAGGAAATTGTCGGGTGCTATAAGCAGGTCACACCAGGGGCTGAGATCGCACAGGCGTGCCGGGAGATGGACCAATTTCTTTCGGAGCACGGACCGAACGCCGCATTGGTCTACTCGCAACTTTGGGGATCGTTCGATCCTGCAGGGCGCGGCTACACCATTCCAGCGTTCTTTGACGCGTTAAAGCGAATACTGGCGAGCTAGGGGATCGGTCCGGCAGTGCGTGGGTCCGACGACCGCGTTCTCCGCGCCGATTCGCGGCGCGGACGCTCACCCTGCATCCTTAAACGGCCTGCGCGCCCGGACGTTCTGCGGCCGGCAAGCCCGACACATCCCACAACCGATCCGGCGCGTAGTCCGCCTGTTCGCCTTTCTTCGCATACCCCAGCGGATTGGCGATGACCCGGCAGCCGTCCTTCACATAGTCCTGGGCGCAGTGCAGATGGCCGTGTATCCAGACGTCGGCCAGCGGCAGCAACGCGTCGAGCGCGTTGCAGAATCCCGCCGTGCCCGGCGTGACGCCATAGCGCGGGTCGGCGCTGGCCAGCGTGGGGGCGAAGTGCGTGACCGCCACCGTTTTGCCCGCGAACGGCGTGCGCAGCGCGGCGTCCAGCCACTGCTGGCAGGCCAGGCTTTGCTCGCGCATCTGCTCGGCCATGAAGGGGGCGCCGTGGCGGCGCATTTCCGCCTTTTCGAGATAGAAGTCCGCCGCCCGGAAGGCCTTGGCGCGTTTCTTCAGGACTTCGCCGAGCGGGTCGTGCGGGGCTGCCAGCGCATCGAAGTCCGCCCACAGCGTCGTGCCCACGAAACGCACGCCGTCGATCACGCGGGTTTCGCGTTCCAGCCACTGGATGTCCAGCGCCTCGCACAGCGCGCGCAGGCGCGCGTGCGTCTCGTCGAAATCCACGTTGTCGTATTCGTGGTTGCCCGGCACGTACAGCACCGGCGTGGGCCAGCCGTGACGCGGGGAATACGCGCCCAGCCCGAAATCGTCCCGCTCCAGGCGCGAGCCCTGGCGGTACGAGCCGATGTCGCCCGCCAGCACAAGCAGATCGGCGCCGGGCAAGGGTTGCGCCACGAACGTGGGATCGGTTTCAAGATGCAAGTCGGATAGCAGTTGGATCTTCATGGGCACTATCTTAGGCGACACGCCGGGCCGCGCTGCGAGGTGCGGGCATCCATGCGACACTTTCCCCGACGATCCCATCACGCATCAACCCCAGGAGGACCTCCCATGCGTTTCGTGTTTGCCGCCGCCGCGCTCGTGCTGACGGCTGGGGCGCAGGCCCAAGTGATCAAGTGCGACCAGGCGTCCACGCAGACCGACATGAGCCTGTGCGCCGACCAGGCCTACCGCAAATCCGACGCCGACTTGAACGCCGCCTACCGGGACGTGATGGCGCGCCTTGTGGACAACAAGGACGCCACCACCCGCTTACAGGCGGCGCAGAAGGCGTGGCTCTTCTTTCGCGACGCCGAGTGCGCGTTCTCCTCCTCAGGCGTCACGGGCGGCAGCGCCTATCCGATGGTGCTGAGCATGTGCCTGGACAAGCTGACGCAGGCCCGCACGAAGGAACTGCGCGCCTACCTGAAGTGCGAGGAAGGCGACATGAGCTGCCCCGTGCCCGCCGGGAAATGACGGCTGTGGACCACCCGGGCGGCGCCGCGCAGGAAGATGCCGGCCTGATCCTCGATGGCGACGGCGTGCCGCGCTGCTTCTGGCAGCCTTCCATGCCCGACTATCACGACCATGAGTGGGGCCGGCCCGTGGCCGACGATCGCCGCCTGTACGAAAAGATCTGCCTGGAAGGCTTTCAGGCGGGCATGGCGTGGATCACCATCCTGCGCAAGCGCGAGGCGTTTCGCGAGGCCTTTGACGACTTCGATGTCGAACGTGTCGCGCGCTACACCGAGCGCGACGTGGAGCGCCTGATGGGCAACGCGGGCATCGTGCGTAACCGTGCCAAGATCGTGTCGGCCATCAACAATGCCCGGCGCGCGCGCGAACTGGCCGACGAAACCGGCTCGCTGGCCGGCTGGCTGTGGGCGCACGAGCCGCCGGCGCAGGAACGCCCGGCGGCGGTGGACCGGCGCCACTGGGACAACCATCCCACGTCCGACGCGTCGGTGCAGCTCTCGCGCGCATTGAAGCGGCGGGGCTGGACCTTCGTGGGGCCGACGACGATGCATGCCTTCATGCAGGCCGTGGGCATGGTGAACGAGCACATGAGCGGCTGCGTCTGCCATGCGGAGATCGAGGCGGCGCGCGCGCGCTTTGCGCGTCCCCGCTGACGGCGCGGCACGTGCTGCTTGTTTTGGTTGCGACTCGCAAGTATATTGGTTGCGAACCGCAACTTTAGGGGCGCGCCATGGACCTTATCGACTTTCCGTCCCAGTCCCGGGATAAAACCATCCAGGACCTGCGGGAGTTTTCCCGCAAGCTGGTGCGCGAGCTGGGCTTCATGCGCGCCTCGCTCGCGGGCAGCGATCTGGCGCCCTCGGCGGTGCACGCCATCATCGAGATCGGCCTGCACCCGGGCATCCAGGCGCGTGACCTGGCCGCGATCCTGCGGCTGGACAAGTCCAACACCAGCCGGCAGGTGGCCAAGCTGGAATCGGCCGGCCTGCTGGTGCGAGAGACCGCCGCCGACGACGCGCGTTCCTCCCGGCTCACCCTGACCGAGGCCGGCCACGCGCTGCGCGCGCGGATCGACCAGTTCGCTACCGATCAGGTATCGCACGCGCTGCGCCGCATGGCGCCGGCCGATCAGGAATCGCTGATCCGCTTCCTGTCCCTGTACGCCGACGCGCTGTCCAGCGAGAACCCCAACGATGCCCCGCCCGCGGCCGTCGTGCCCGCCAGCCAGATCCATGAGGGCTATCTGCCGGGATGCATCGGCGATATCGCCAGCCTGCATGCCCGCTATTACGCGCAAGCCTCGGGCTTCGGCGTGTACTTCGAGCGCAAGGTCGCGACCGAACTGGCCGAATTCGCGGAAGGCTTGCCCGCCCCGGGCAAGAACATGTGGCTGTACGTGGACAATGGCCGGACGCTGGCTTCGATCGTCATCGATGGCGATCTGGCTGCGCGGCAGGCGCATTTGCGCTGGTTCATCGTCGACGAATCGCTGCGCGGCATGGGCGTGGGCCGGGCCCTCCTGGCGCGGGCCATGGCCTACGTAGACGAGCGGTACGACGAAACCTACCTGTGGACGTTCAAGGGTCTGGACGCCGCCCGGCATCTGTACGAAGCGGCAGGCTTCACGCTGACCCAGGCGTCCGAAGGGCGCCAATGGGGCAGCGTGGTGGTGGAGCAGCGCTTCAGCCGGGTCAGACCACGCTGATGCGCAGTTCGGCCAGCAGGGCCGCCGCCTGGGTCTTGGAGATGGTGGCGCCGGCCAGCCGCGCGGCCGCCGTGAGGTCCAGCCCGCCCAGGTCGGCTTCGCGCAGGTCGGCGCCCTCGAAGTGAACATTTTTCAGGGTGGCATTGCGCAGGCTGCCGCCGTGAAAGACCGCTTCGCGGAAGTCGCTTCCCGACAGGTCCGCGTCCGAGAAATCAAGCTGAAGCAAATTGCACTTGCGAAACGACACGCCGCGCAGCAAGGCGCCCACCAGCAGGCATTCCTCGAGCGACCAGCCCAGGCATGCGATGCCATCGAAATCCGATCCCGTCAGTTTGCACGCACGGAACCGCGCGCTGGCCAGCCGCGCGCGGCGCCAATTGGCGTTGTTGAGGTCGCAGTTCTGGAAGGTGGCCTCGCTGGCGTCCGCCGAGGCGAAGCTGGCCGACCCGCCGCGGCAGCGCAGCCACTGGGTGTCGGTCAGGTCGGCGCCCTGGAACGAGGCGCCCGCGATCGCGCAGCCGCTGAACTGGAAGCCGCGCAGGTCCAGGCGGGAAAAGTCCGCCTCCTGGAAGTCGCAATCCACGAACGACCGCGGACTGCCCGCGGCGGCCTCGACGACCGCCAGCATGACCTTGCGGTCGACGTCCTGGCCTTCGATGGGCGGAAAGACAGGTTGCGTCATGCGGGTCAGGCGGATGCGCCGGACTGCAGCCGTCCCAGGATGAAGCCGTCCACCGCGCTGGTGCGGCCGCGCCACAGGGTCGGCTGTCCGGCGACGGGCGTGCCGTCGGCCGTGAAGAACAGGGCGTCGGCCAGATGGATGTAGTTGGGCAGCGGATCGACCGGCTGCGGCAGGCGGAACACGTCGCCCAGCTCGGCCAGCGAGGCGTGCACGGTCTGACGCGTGTCCGCGTCCAGCGATTCCAGCGAGCCCGAGAAACTGGCGGCAAAGCTGTCGAAATATTCGGCGCCCGACACGATCGATCCGGACACCAGCATGCCGCCCATCTGCAAGGTCACGCCGATGCTTTCGATCTGGCTGCCGTTGTTCACCAGGTTGACCAGGAATTGCAGGAAGGCGTCCGCGCCCGGGGCGGCGGCGGCCGTCTGGCCGGGGAGGGAGTCGATGCTCATGAAAGCGGTCTCGGGAAGATTTGCAAGAGGCACAAGATACTCGAACGGCGTGAGAAATGGTCGGCCCGCAATAGGCTGAGCAACGGGCCGATCGGGCGCCTGACCGGCTCTTCCGGCGGCACGCGCGCGGGGTAAGGTGGCAGCCTGAACGCCAGTCCCGCGACAGGCGGCCGCCGCGCCTCGCGGCGACTATCCATCGGAGCATCCATGAGCAGTGTGAATTTCCTGGGTATCAATGCCGGTTCGGGCCAGCCTGCGTCCGCCTCCCGCGCCGCCGCCGGCGACGGCTTTCGCGCGGCGTTCGCGGACGCGACCGAACGCACCCGTTCCGCCATGGGCGGCGGCGTGTCGGGCGCTTCGCAGGCCGCGCCCTCGCAGGCCGAACAGGAATTCATGGACTACGCCGCCATGTCGATCGAAGACAAGATGTTCTACGCGGCGCTGGCCAGCCTGGGCATTTCCAAGGAAGAGTACGACGCCATGTCGGCGGCCGAACGCTTGGAAGTTGCCAAGAAGGTGTCGCTGGCGATGCAGCAACTGGCCAAGGCCGAGAACGCGCAGGAAGTCCTCTGACGCCCTGAACGCGCCCGCCGCGCCAGCAGGCTGCAAGCGGCAAGCGCGTTCGCACGGGCCTTCACATCACCAGCCCCAGCACGTGCCCGCCGCGGGCTTGCCGCAAGTGCGGTAATTCACCGCGAACCACAGCTTGCCGGCCCCGCGCGGCGTGCTGTCGGACGTCTTGACATCGTTGCGCGGCAGTTCTTCCAGCGTGTCGCGCGCATCCTTGGTCGGCGAGCCGCTGTCGGCGTCCGGCTCCAGTGCGATGCGGCCCAGGCTGGCCGCGTCGCGGTCTTCAAACACGATATCGGTGGCGTTGAGCGCAGTCATCCTGAGCGACGCATCGCGCACGGCGGCGGCATAGCTGTCGTTGGCCCCGGTGGGCTGGAGACTTTTGTTGAGCGTGCTCACGGCCAGGATCTCCGCGGGCGTGGCGGGCGCCTGCATCTTGTACTGCGCCAGATCCGGCAACTGTCCGGCAGAGACCTGGCGGCGCAGCCAGTCGCCCCACAGGAACTCGGCGAATTCGGGCAGGCTGCCGTTGCTGTAGGCGATATCGCGGGTGAAGTACACCAGCGAGCGGTAGCGGTCCTCCTGCATGCCGCCCGGCTCCTGCGCGCTGGGCAGCCCAAGGCGCGTGGGCAATTGGTCCACGGTGATGGGCTGGTTCTGGCCGTCGCGCAGCCAGGCGCGGCGTTCATCGACCATGCGTTGCCAGAAGGCGGCGGCGGTTGCCAGGTCGCTGTAATTGGCGTCGACCTTCACCCACACGGGCAGCGTCGCGCCGCCATCAAAGATCTCGCGCAGGGACGAAAAGGTGTGGTGGCCGTCGGTCAGGTAGAGATTGCCGTCCCAGCCCACCACCACCGTCTTCAAGTTGGCGGCGTGGGTGCCCGGCGCATCCAGGCAGGTAAACGTGTCGGGCTGGTCGAGCCGCGCGGCGCGGGCCTCGGCGATGCTCTGGAATTCCTGCGCGCGCTCGGTGCCGCCCATGTCTTCGCAGTAATCGTCGAACTTCTTGCCGACTGTGCGGTTCAGGTAATCCAGCTGCAGCGCCGGATCAGCCGCCCAGGTGGCGCGCTCGAAGTCGCCTTGCCAGCGCCCCAGCTTGTAGAAGATCTGGTCGTAGCCGATCGCGGCCTGGGTGGGGCGCAGTTCCTCGATGCGCACGCGAATGACGTCGCCCGGCTTGGCCTGCAGGTAGGCCGTGTTGCGCGGCGGGGTCTCGGGACCGGGCGCCGGCGTTTCCGGCTGAGGCGCCGGGGTTTCGGCGACGGGGGGCAGCGCCTGGTCGTCATCGTCGCCGTCGCCGCCGCCATTGCAGGCAGCCAGGGCCAGCGGCAGCAGGGCCAGGGCAAAGGCGCGCATCAGGCGCGAAGGACGGAACAGGGGCGCAAGTTCGGACGGAAGACGAGAAGGCATGGCAGTTCTTGGGGGCTGCGATCAGTGAGGGAGGCCGATCATGCCGGACGCTTGTTTCCTGCGCATTGCACGTCACCGCAATGCTTGCCGAGCTTAGGCCGCTTTGGGGGGCGGCGGCAAGGGGAGGGCCGCGCGCCCAGGCGCGGGAAGGCCTGGGCGAAAAAGCCGGCCCGCGCGGGCCGGCTATACATCCGTTTAGAACTGGTGGCGGATGCCCACGCCCGCGGCGGTGCTCTTCAGGCCGTCGATGAACGCGTAGTCCGTGCCGTACGAGCCGTAGGCGTACAGGTTGGTGCGCTTGGACAGGTCGTAGGTGTAGCCCACGCTGTAGACATTCATGTTGGCGTCGCCGCCCGTCAACTTGTCATTGGACGGCGCCACGTGCTGCCACGAGGTGAACAGGCTGCCGGAAGCGCCCACGGGCAGGGTCGCGCCCAGCATGTAGGAGTTCGCCTTGAACCCGTCCACGAAGCGGTTGGTGCCGAACTCGTCGCTGAAGGGCGTACCGGCGGGCAGGTCCTGGCCCACGAACCAGCCGTCGGTGGTGCGGCCATAGGCCGCGGCCAGCTTGACCACTTCCAGGTCGTACGACACGCCCACGGCGTATTGGCGCGGCGTGGCGCCGTTGTCGATGGTGCTGCGGTTGGCGCCGTTCAACTGGTCGTAGGTCAGCGCCACGTTCAGCGGGCCTTGCACGTAGCGCAGGCCGGTGGTGATGCCGCGCGTGTTGTCGGCGGTGCGGAAACCGGTCTGGTCGGCCGTGGTGTCGTCCGCATTGAACGAGTAGCCGATGCCGAATTCAAAGCCGTTCACCGACGGCGTGCGGTACATGACCATGTTGTCCCAGCGCATGGTGTTGGCCGCGCTGAAACCCAGGCCCATGTTCGCTTGGTTGTAGCTGGTGTCGGAGGGGTCGATGTCGGCCAGGTAGTTCGAGCCGATCGTGGCCTGGCGGCCGAATTCCAGCGAGCCCCACGCGTCGTTCGCCAGCCCGATGGTGGCCTGGCGGCCGAACAGGCGGCCCGACTGGCCGCGCTGGCCGTTGGCGGAGTCAAACCCGCTTTCCAGCTTGAAGACGGCGCGCAGGCCGTCCCCCAGATCTTCGGATCCGCGCAGGCCCCAGCGGGAGCCGGCCTGGATGCCGTTGATCATGCCGACCTTCGAGCCGTTGTAGCCATCGCCCTTGATCTTGTTGTAACCGAGGCCGGTGTCGATGACACCATAGAGAGTGACTGACGGTTCTGCCTGGGCAACGCCTGCAAAGGAAGCCAGCATTGCCGCGGCGAGCAGCGTCTTTTTCATCCGGAAAACTCCTGTGATACGGGGTGGAAAAAAGCAAAAGGAACACGGCGCGCAGTGTCAACCTGGCGGTGTTCCTCGGGCCATAGTGTAGAACAATGCGCTATTTGCCGTTATCAGGCGGCAATCTATAGATAATTTCAGTCAATTTTCAGGGACATATTCCGCCGCCAAGCGCCCCGGCGGCACGCGCCGATTTGACCGTCCGGCGTCATAGTGGCATCTTGCCCAGAAGCTCAATTCTGGAACCCGACCGTTGGACTTTCCTCAGCCGCTCGTCACCGTCGACGCCGTCCTGCTCACCCTGCGCGATTCCGGCCTGGAAGTCGCGCTGCACCGGCGCGACCGCGAACCGTGCCGCGACGCCATGGCCCTGCCGGGCGGGGTGGTGCACGCCGACGAGGACGCGTCCACCGAAGACAGCATCCGGCGCGTGCTGCGCGACAAGACCGGATTCGAGCCGCGCTACCTGGAACAACTGCAGGTGTTTTCCGGCCCCGACCGCGATCCGCGGCAGTGGTCGCTGTCGGTGGCCTATGTGGCCCTGGTGCCCGCCGCCGAACTGGCCGCGGCCACGCGCGCGGAATTCCGCTTCGTCAGCGTGGACGCCTTGCCGCCCCTGGCGTTCGATCACGCCAATATCGTGGGGGCGGCCGTCGCGCGCCTGCGCAGCAAGTCCACGTATTCGACGCTGCCGTTCTTTCTGCTGCCCGAGCGCTTCACGCTCACGCAACTGCAGCACACCTACGAAGCCATCCTGCGGACCCGCCTGGAAAAGTCCAACTTCCGCCGCAAGATGGAAGCCTGGGGGGCGCTGGAGGCCACCGACGAACACGTCGGGGGCGCGCAGCGGCCGGCCCGGCTGTACCGGCTGAAGGACTTCACCTTCTTTGACCGCAGCGTCGGCTGATCCTGCCTTCCACATAGTTGCATAAAGACAATAAGTAGGCCTATACTGGCGTCACTTAGTTTTGAAATGCCACTAAGAGACGATCATGTTCAGCATCACTGCGGTAATCGAAGGACAGGGCCAGACCGGTACGCCGGCGGCGTTCAAATTTCCGGGCGGCGAAATGCAGGTCACCGTGCCCGCCGGACTGCGCGCGCAGGCAGACGCCGCGCGCGAATTCCGCATCCATGCCCTGCTGAAGTCGGCCGACGACGTCATGCAGCTCCTGTTGCTGACCGACGCGCTGCGCCGCCTGAACCCCGCGGCGCCGGTGCACCTGGACATGCCCTACGTGCCCTACGCCCGCCAGGACCGCGTGTGCAACCCGGGCGAAGCCCTGGGCGCCGCGGTGTTCTGCAAGCTGATCAACGATCAGCAGTACGCCACCGTCACCATCGTGGAGCCGCACAGCGACGTCACGCCGGCGCTGCTGCAACGGGTGCGCGTCGTCGACGCCGCCGCCTTCCTGAAAAAGGCGCTGGCCGCGCCGGCCTTTGCCCAGGGCGTCACGCTGATGGCTCCGGACGCCGGCGCCCGCAAGCGCGTGCAGGCGCTGGCCAAGGCGCTGGGCGTGGCGGACGTGCGCTACGCGGAAAAGGTCCGCGATCCGCTGACCGGCCGCATCACTGAAACCCGCGTGCCCGACGATATCCCGGCCCAGCCAGTGCTGGTGGTCGATGACATCTGCGACGGCGGCCGCACCTTCCTGGAACTGGCCGCCGCCCTGCGCGACCGGACCGGCCAGCCGCTCTACCTGTACGTCACGCACGGCATCTTCAGCAAGGGCCTGGCGGAACTGAAATCCCGCTATGCCGAAATCTTCACCGCGTATGACTGGACGGCCACAGAAGGCGCCGCGTCCGGCCCCGCCGCCGTGCGGGTCAACTGAAAAAAGAAGGAAATCGCCATGAATGCCTCCGACACCCCGGCCCGCGGCCTCAAGAACGGCCTGAATCCCTTTCTGCAGGCCGACTTCTACAAGACCGGCCACCCCTTCCAGTACCCCAAGGGCACCAACAAGATCCTGGCCAATTTCACCCCGCGCTCGGCGCGCCTGGCGCCGGTGCTGCCCGAACTGTTCGACGACAAGATCGTCTGGTTCGGCCTGCAGGGCTTCATCAAGGAAATCCTGATCGGCCTGTTCAACCGCGAATTCTTCGCCAAGCCCGCCAGCACCGCGGTGCGCCAGTACCAGCGGCGCGTGGACAACGCGCTGGGCAAGGGCGCGGTCACGGTGGACCACCTGCAGGCCCTGCACGAGCTGGGCTACCTGCCGCTGGAAATCCGCTCGGTGCCAGAGGGCGCGCGCGTCGACATCCGCGTGCCGCCGGTCACCTTCATCAACACCCGGCCGGAGTTCGCCTGGCTGGTGACCTACATCGAGACCCTGTTCAGCTGCGAATCCTGGAAGCCGTCGACGGTGGCCACCATCGCCTTCGAATACCGCAAGCTGCTGACGTATTTCGCGCGGCTGACCGGCAGCCCGATGGCGTTCGTGGATTGGCAGGGCCACGACTTCTCGATGCGCGGCATGGCGGGCCTGTACGATGCGCGCAAGTGCGGCGCGGGCCACTTGCTGTCGTTCACCGGCACCGACACCATCCCGGCCATCGACTACCTGGAAGACGTCTACAACGCGGACTCCGACCGCGAACTCATCGGCGGTTCCGTGCCCGCGACCGAACACTCCGTGATGTGCCTGGGCAGTAAGGAGGGGGAGATC
>Ga0182739_1001879_pt1 | contig 20672 bp, 19 predicted proteins | sample eDN5th30CBELigBY_FD_128873 | JGI IMG/M metagenome (GOLD analysis project Ga0182739, IMG submission 128873) | Enriched backyard soil microbial communities from Emeryville, California, USA - eDNA 5th pass 30_C BE-Lig BY (version 2) (version 2) | ecosystem: Environmental > Terrestrial > Soil >...
ACGGCGCGGAACTGGTCTGCTGAAACCGTGCTGCCGGCCTCGGCCGGGGTAACCGCCCCGTTGCCGTCAGCGTCCAGCTTGGCAAACACCTTGTCGGCGAAGGCGGCATATTCGGCGGCGTCGACCTTCTTGTCGCCATTCGCATCCATCGCGGCCAGATGGTCCGCTGTGACCTGTGCCAGGGCGGGGGCTGCAAGCAGCAGCGCAGCGGTGGCAGAAATTGTCCTTTTCATGGTCATATCTCCTTAACCGCAGGAATAGCGCTGGCCAGCATAGCCGCCGGCGACCGAGCCTGCGGCAATGGCGACGTCGCGGCCGACGCCGCCGCCGATCAGGCTGCCGGCCGCGCCGCCAAGGACTGCGCCCATGAAGCTGCCACCGATGCAGGCAACCTCATGCTGCTGCTCGGGGGTCTGGTTGGCGCAGGCACTTGCGGCAAGTACCAATGCGCCAATGATGAGGGGGGATTTCACGATCGTGCTCCTGTGCTGTTCCAGTAGGGTGGTTCTGCATTCAGTTGCATGCGGGACTTGCGACCCGCGTCAGAAAAAAACGGGCAGGAAAATACGCGTAAGTCTCTGTCTTCGTAAGGACAGGTGTATCCCTATGGATCGCATCTGCCAATCACCGAATTTTCCTTCCACCGTTTCCGGTGGGCGGGCCTGCGGCAGCGATCAGCCTTGCAGCAGGGCGGCGCAGCGGATAATCCCGCCCACATGCTGCCCCAGGACAGACTTTCCCAGATCGTTCAGCGTTTCGAGTTTCTCGAGGCGCAGCTGAATGCCGGTCCCTCTGCCGATGAAATCGCGCGGATCAGCCGCGAATATGCCGAGCTGAAGCCCGTCGTCGCCCAGATCACCGAATGGAACGCCGCCGAAAGCGGCATCCGCGAGGCGCAGGCCATGCTGGCCGATCCCGAGATGCGGGAACTGGCCGAGGATGAACTGGCCCGCCTGCGCGCCTCGCTGCCCGAGCTTGAGCAGCAGCTTCGCATCGCGCTTCTGCCCCGCGACGCGGCCGATGCCCGGCCCGCGATCCTCGAGATCCGGCCCGGCACCGGAGGCGAGGAGGCGGCGCTGTTCGCGGGCGACCTTCTGGGCATGTATCGCCGTTTCTCGGAATCGCGGGGCTGGAACTTCCAGCTTCTGGAGCTTTCCGAATCCGAGCTTGGCGGCGTGCGCGAGGCCGTGGCCCGGATCGAGGGTGAGGGGGTCTTTGCCCGGCTGAAATACGAATCCGGCGTCCACCGCGTCCAGCGCGTCCCCGAGACCGAATCCGGCGGCCGCATCCACACCAGCGCTGCCACCGTCGCCGTCCTGCCCGAGGCGGAGGAGGTTGATATCGACATCCCCGCCGGCGACATCCGCATCGACACGATGCGGGCCAGCGGCGCGGGTGGCCAGCACGTCAACACCACCGATTCCGCCGTCAGGATCACCCACCTGCCGACCGGGATCGTCGTCACCAGTTCCGAGAAATCGCAGCACCAGAACCGCGCCAATGCGATGGCGGTCCTGCGCGCGCGGCTCTATGACATGGAACGCTCGCGCGCTGACGCCGAACGCGCCGCCGACCGGCGCAGTCAGGTCGGGTCGGGCGACCGCTCCGAGCGTATCCGCACCTATAATTTCCCGCAGGGCCGGATGACCGACCACCGGATCGGGCTGACGCTTTACGCGCTGGACCGAATCATTGCGGGCGATTTGGGCGAGATCACCGATGCGCTGATCGCCCATGACCAGGCGGCGCGCCTTGCCGCCGAGGTCGGATGAGCCGGACCGGGCGCGAGCTTTGCGCCGCGGCCGAGGCCCGGCTTCGCGCGGCCGGGGTCGAGAATGCCGCAGGCGACGCGCAGACCCTGTTCCTCAACGCGCTTTCGCGCGCCTTGGGCCAGCCGGTCGCCCGCCATTCTCTGCGCGATCACCTGACCGCGCCCGTATCGCCTGCCGCCGCCGCCGCCTATGAGGCCATGATCGCCGCGCGGGCGACGCGCCAGCCGGTCAGCCAGATCATCGGCCGGCGGGCATTCTGGAAGCATGATTTCCGCGTGACGCCCGACACGCTCGACCCCCGCCCCGAGACTGAGCGGCTGGTCGAGCTTGCGCTGAGCGAGCCTTTCGCCTCGGTTCTCGACCTTGGCACCGGGACGGGGGCGATCCTGATCTCGCTTCTGGCCGAGCGGCCGGGGGCAAGGGGGGTCGGGGCCGATCTCTCGCCCGCGGCCCTTGATGTGGCGCGCGGGAATGCCCAGATGATCGGGACAGCGGCCGAATTCGTCCTGTCGGACTGGTTCGCGGCCGTTTCGGGTCGGTTCGACCTGATCGTCTCCAACCCGCCCTATATCGCAGAGGACGAGATGGCGGGGCTTTCCCCCGAGGTCCGGGATTGGGAGCCGCGCCTTGCCCTCACGGACGACGGCGACGGACTTGCCGCCTATCGGGCCATCTGCCGCGACGTGGCAGAACATCTGAACGCCGGCGGGCGGCTGATGGTCGAAATCGGACCAAGCCAGGGCGAGGCCGTCGCATCCCAGATGCGGCAGGCGGGACTGGTCGAGGTCCAGGTTCACCAGGACTTCGACGGGCGCGATCGCGTCGTCATGGGGCGAAAACCGGCTGCTCGGGCAATTTAATCACCGAAAAGCCCGCATCTGGCAAAGTTTCTGCTTGTCAGCAACGGTGCAGGATGTTTAGTGACAGATGTGACGGGGGCCAAGCGCCCACGCACGGGTCAGTTGCCCTCCCAGCCTCAAACTGGTCACACAGGAAAACCTGGCCCCCGGGCTCCTCCTGAACTGGCACCCGCTGCAAGAGATGACCCTAACCTGAGCCGGCCAATGCCGGTCCACGAATGACAGCAAGCTGATGAGATCATCCAAATCCCGTTCGCGTAACAAGTCGAACCGCCAGCGCACGCTGGGAAACATTGTCAACCGCGTCTTTGACAGCTCGGGCCCCGAGGGCAAGGTGCGCGGTACCCCGCAACAGATTATCGAGAAATATCTGACGCTTGCGCGGGACGCCCAGCTCTCGAACGACCGCGTGGCCGAGCAGAGCTTCCTTCAGCATGCCGAGCATTATACCCGCATGCTGGGCGAGGCGCAGCGCGAGCAGGCCGAGCGTCAGCAGCAGCAGAATGGCGGCACGCGCGACGACGACCGCGAAGACGGCACCTCGGGCGAGGGCGGCCACGGCCAGAATGGCAATGGCAACGGCTACCACCAGTCGAACCGCAACGATCGCGGGGACGAAGGGCGCCGGGACGACAACCGCCGTGACGAGGCGCGCAACGACAACCGCCGCGACAACCGCCAGGGCGAGCGTCGCGACGATCGCCGGGACGACCGGCGCGAAGACCGCCGTGAGGACCGTCGTGAAGACCGCAGCAGGGACGAGCGACCGGCCCCCGCTCCCGCCGCGCAGGCGGTCGAGCAGCCGGGATTGCCTCTGGCCATCTCGGCCGACGAGGATCGCGGCCCGGTCGAGACGCCGGAAACCACTCCGGCCAAGCCCGCGCCCGAAGCCACGCGTGCCCCGAAACCGGCAAGAGAGCCGAAGGCCGAGGTAAAAGCGGCTGAAGAGCCGGCTCCGGCCGCCGAACCTGCGGCAGAGGCCGAGGTTGCGCCGACCCCGCGTCGCCGCACGCGCAGCGCGGCGGCAGCTTCCCCGGATGCGCCGGCCGCTCCGCGCCCGCGCCGCAAGTCCCCGGCCAAGCCCAAGGGCGGTGACGAGGCTGCGGCCCCGGCCGTTCCCGAACGCGCGTCGGGCGAGTAATCGCCCGACAACAAGGTCAGCGCGGCGCGGCGGCCAGACCCCGCGCCAGCGCGCAGAACTGCTCCAGCCCGATCTCCTCGGCCCGCGCCGTCGGCGGAATGCCAGCGGCCAGCAGCAGATCCTCGATCCCCGGATGCAAACCCTTCAGCGACGCCCGCAGCATCTTGCGGCGCTGGTTGAAGCCCGCGGCCACGACACGGTTCAGCACCGCCGGATCGGCGGGAAAGCGCGGCTCGGGCAGGGCGGTCAGATGCACGACCGCCGAATGGATCTTGGGCGGAGGCACGAAGGCCTCGGGCGGCAGCGTCATGACGATCCGGGCATCGCTGCGCCATTGGGCCAGCACGGCCAACCGGCCATAGGCCTTGCCGCCGGGCCGCGCCACGATGCGCTCGGCCACTTCTTTCTGGAACATCAACGTCAGCGACTGCCAGAAGGGCGGCCAGCTTTTCGGCGTCAGCCAGCGGACCAGCAATTCCGTCCCGACATTATAGGGCAGGTTCGCGACAATGCGGATCGGCGGTGTCAGATGCGCCAGCGGGTCGATCTCCAGCGCATCGCCGTGGATCACCTCCAGCCGACCGGGATAGGCCTCGGCGATTTCGGCCAAAGCGGGCAGGGCGCGGGCGTCCTTCTCGATCGCCAGCACATGACGCGCTCCTTCGGCCAGCAGGCCGCGAGTCAGGCCGCCCGGTCCGGGCCCCACCTCGATCACGTCGCAACCGCTCAGATCCCCGGCCGCCCGCGCGATCTTGGCGGTCAGGTTGAGGTCCAGCAGGAAGTTCTGCCCCAGCTGCTTTTTCGCCTTCAGCTCGTGCCGGGCGATGACCTCGCGCAGGGGCGGCAAACCGTCGATCGTGCTCATCTGCGTCCCGCCATCTCATGAGCCATGCGCAAGGCTGCGATCACGCTGCCCGCATCGGCAATGCCGCGCCCGGCGATGTCAAAGGCCGTGCCGTGATCGGGCGAGGTGCGCACGAAGGGCAGCCCCAGCGTGACATTGACGCCACCCGCGAAATCCAGCGTCTTGATCGGGATCAGCGCCTGATCGTGATAGGCGCAGATCGCCGCGTCATAGCCCGCCCGCGCCGGGGCGTGGAACATGGTATCGGCTGGCAGCGGACCGGCGAGATCCATCCCCTCCGCCCGCAGGCGCTCAAGCAAAGGCGCGATCCAGCGCAGCTCCTCGACGCCCATGACGCCATTCTCTCCGGCATGGGGGTTCAGCCCGGCCACGGCGATGCGCGGCGCCGGGATCCCGAAATCCCGCACAAGCCCGGCCCGCGTCACCCGGATCGCCTCTTCCAGCACATCCGGCGTCAGTTTCCGCGGCACCTCGCTCAGTGCGATATGGATCGTTGCCGGCACGACCCGGCAGGGCGGCTCGATCGTGGTCGAGGCGAGCATCATCACGACAGGCACGTCCCCCGCCAGATGGGCGAGGTATTCGGTATGACCCGGAAAGGCGAAGCCCGCCCCGCGCTTCAGCGCCTCCTTGTTGATCGGCAGCGTGCAGATCCCGCCTGCCGCGCCCGAACTGGCAAGCCCGACCGCGCGCGCAATGACCTCGATCACCCCAGCCGCATTGGCGGGATCGGGCCGCCCGGGCCGGGCTTCCGCCGGAAAATCATGGCGCAGGACCGCCAGCACGCCTTCCGCGACCGCCTCGCCGGGGTCCGAGACCTCGGCCCATGCCGTGCCCTCAGGCAGGTGGCGCGGATCGCCCAGATAGACAAAGGGAATGCCCGAGGCCAGCGCCTTCGGCGCAAGTTCGGGGCCAATACCCGCAGGCTCGCCGCAGGTCAGGATGATGGGGCGAGGTTCACGCATCGTCTTCACTGTTTCAAAAATACCCTCGGGGGGTCCGGGGGGCGAAGCGCCCCCGGCGGGCCGTTTCAGGGCCGGCGGATGACGGCATTCGCGCGCAGCTCTGCCAGATAGCTCTCGGCGGCTTCGCCGACCTTGCGGTTGTAGATCTGGTTGCGGACGTCATTGCGCGCCGGCAGCGTGTCCGAGGGAACCGACTGGTCGCCCTCGTTGCTGGTCGCGACCGGGGCGTCAGGGCGGTTCGCCAGCAGCGCCGGGCTGCGCTTGCATAGCATCAGCAGGTCGACCGTGCCGCCGTAATTGACGATGGTGGTCTCGTTATCGTCGAGGACCGCCAGCCGCACCGCCTCGCCGGTCGGGATCTGGCCCTGGGGCAGGGTCTGGCGCAGCAGCCGGTCGGCGGGCAGACGGCTCGCCTGGACGGTCAGGTCGTCGCAGGTATCCGAGAGGGTGGCGATCTGCGCGGCCTCCTCGGCGGTGGCAAGGCGCAGGCGGGCATAATCCAGCACCTGCTCGGTCGCGCCGGGCCGCAGCGTGCCCCGCGTCTCGCGCATGAAGAACAGGACCACGGCCCCTTGCACCGTCAGCGGCTGGCTGACGGTTCCGGGCGGCAATTGCAGCAGGATCGGTCGCAGCGTCGGCGGCAGGTTCGCCAAAGGCGTCAGCGGCAGCCGCCCGCCGCGCTCGGCCGAGGGCGTCGCCGAATATTGCCGGGCGAAGGCGGCGAAATCGGCCTCGGACCGGGTCTGGCTCACGATGCGCTCGGCCAGCGCCATGGCCTCGTCCTCCTTCCCCTCGGGGGCGGGGATGATCAGTTCGGACAGCCCGACATGGGTGGTCTGCGGCGTCTCGATGATCTTCTTCATCTCCTCGTCGACCTCGGCATCGGTCACGCGGACCTGGCCGACGACGCGCTGGCGGACGAAATCGCGCCAGACGATGCCCGAGACCACGAAATCCTCGAAAGTCTGGCGCTCGACGCCGTTCTGGCCAAGAAGCTGCACGAACTGGTCGACGGTCAGGTTGCCGCGGCTCGCGAATTCCTCCAGCCCGGCATTGACCTGCTCCTCGGTCGCGCGGATTCCGGCCTGCTTGGCGGCAAAGCTGCGAAGCCGGTCGTCGATCAGCGCCTTCTCGGCCGAGGCGGCATCCGCGCCGGGGGCGTGCAGGATTTCCATGAAACGCATGCGCTGGTCGATCTCGAACCGGGTGACGGCTCCGTCATTCACGTAAACCACCGGCTGGAACATGCCGCCCGACTGGGCCGCGGCCGGATGCGCGCCGATGCCGGGCGCGAGTTGCGTCCCCGTCAGCATTGCGGCCATGGCCGCCCCCAGAAGAATTCGCCGCATCAGCTCCCTCGCCGTTTGGTTTTGCCGGACCTTATCGCAGGCAGGCGCGACGCGCCACCGTTCCCGGACCCGACTGTTGCTTGCCGAAGCCGCCCAGCCGGATGCCGAGGTCGAAGCTGGTATCCTCACTCAGCGTCTCGGAGGAGCTGAACCGCCGCTCGACCGACATTTCGACCGTCACGCATTCGTTGCGATATTCAAGGCCCAGCTCTGCCTTCTGCGCGCGATCGGCCGAGAAATCATAGCGCGTCTCGGCGCTGGCCCACCAGCCGTCGCGGATCTGCCAGCCGGCGGTCGCGGTCAGTTCCGAGACATCGTCCATCCGGTCCTCGCGCGGGTCGGAGTCGAGCCAGAGATAGCCCGCCGAAAGCTGCAGCCCCGGCTTCAGCCAGCCCAGCCGCAACTCGTTGCGGCTCATCGAGAAGCTGTCGTCGAACAGCGCGCGGTTGACCAGCGCCAGCCCGTTCATGCCCGAATAATTGGCCGAGAGCAGCCAGTCCGAACGCTTGCCGCCCAGCGGGCCGGTGCCGTCGAAGGCAAGGTCGGGCTGGCTTCGCAGCACCCGCCCGGCGGTCAGGCCAAGCTGCCAGCCGGCGGGGTCGATCCGCGTCCATGTGACGCCCAGATTGGCGCGCAAACCCGATTCGCGGGCATCCCAGCCGGGAAAGCGGTCCAGCGAATAGAGGTTGCCCTCGTCGAACTCGATCAGGGGGCTATCCTCGTTCGGCACCTGGTCCTCGGCATCGCGTTCGGGCGACCAGATCACCTGCATCACCGGCTCGATGATCTGCGTCACTCCGCCGGAATGGCGGGCGAGCGGCCAGCGCAGCTCGGCCGCCAGCGTCGGGTCGGCGCGGGCGACGAAATCGTCATAGCGGCTGTCCTGATTGATGCTGTAGAAATCGGTGTTCACCTGCGCCTCGAGAGCGCCGACCACGCCTCCGGGCAGGATCTCGCTCCGGCGCCAGTCCAGCAGGACCGAGGCGCGGGCCATGTCGCGGCCGAGGATATCCTCGTTCGAGGACCGGCGATGCGCGTGCATCGACCATTCCAGCGTGGCGATGCCGCCGATCCGGTCGGGCTCCCAGCGCCGCTGCCACAGCGCATCCGCCACCAGCGAAGGGGTGATGTCGTCCGGCTCGTCATCGCGCAGGGATTCGTAGTTGCCGACCCGCGCCATCACCATGCGGTCGCGCCGGACCCGGTCCAGCGTCACGCCGCTCCACAGCCGGTCGGCATCGGTCACGTCGTAATCCAGCAGATAGGCGCGGTTCGTCGCCATCTGAAGCTGGACGCCAAGCTGGTAGCCGCGCGGCAATTCGAACCGCGCCGCGCCGAACAGATAGCCGCGCGTCTCGCCCGGCTCGATGTCGTCGCGGCTGATGGCGCCGTTCCATTCCATCTCGCCATTCGCATAGGCCTGGCGATAGCGCATCTCCAGCGTCGAGGTGCGGTTCGCCGCGACATAGGGCGTGACCGTCAGGTCGGCATGATCGCCCAGCGTGATGAAATAGGGCAGCTTGATCCCGAGGCCCAGCTTCGAGGTGGTGCGGAACTGCGGGCGCAGGAAGCCGGTCATCCGCTCAACCGTGGGATCGGGCGTGGTCAGCGAAGGCAGCGCCGCCAGCGGCACGCCAAAGGCCCGGAACTGGGCCTGCTCGAAATGCAGGGTCCGCGCCTCGGCATCATGGGTGATGCTGCGGGCGCGGATCTCCCATAGCGGCACAGGATCCTCGGCGCAGATCTGGCAGCTCGACGCGACCACGTTGTCCATGACGGTGATGCGGCCCTCCTGCTCGCGCCGCATCTGGCGCGAGGCAAGCTGCAACTCGCGCGCGAGGACCAGCCGCGCGCCCCGCAGGATCCCGTCCTGCAGGTTCGGGTCAAGCTGGGCGCTGTCGGCGACGACGATGGTTTCGTCGCGGGTGCCGCGGCGGTCGGGCTGGGTCACATGGATCGGACCCTCGATCACCGCGCTGCCGGTCTGGCCGTCATAGATCACGCGCGAGGCGATCAGCCGCGTGCCCTGATACCAGATCACCACCCCGCCCGAGGCGGTCAGGTTCCGCTCGCCATCGAGCGTCACCTGATCGGCCAGCACCGTCGCGGCGGTGCCGCGTGCGGGGGCGTTCGGGCTCGGCGCGATCCGAACCGGGCGCGAGCGGGACGCGACCGACGGCAGGTTGATCGCCTCGGTCCCGTCGGCAAAACGGGTATTGCCGTCCGGCGTCTCGGTCGGGGCCAGCGCCGGGCCCTGGTCATTGTCGGTCCAGAACCCCTCGCTGCCATCATAGGCGGGGAGGGTCTGGCCGTCGGCCAGGAGGCCCTGCGCCAGCATGGGCGCGGGCGCGAGGGCGGCGAAAGCCGCGACGAGCCAGGCGGCGCGGCGAGGGGCCGGGCGCTTGCCCTTGAGTGAGATGGCGCGCGCGTTCATCAGCCGTCCTCCAGACGCAAGAGTGCCCCGAGCGCGAACAGCAAGGCGACCAAGGGTGGGGCCCATCCCGCCAGCGCGGCGGGAATGTCGCCATTCTCTCCCAGCACCTGCGCGAGGTTGCGCAGGAAGAACAGACCGATCCCGCAGCCGAAGGCGCAAAGGACCAGCATTCCCATCTTGCGGCCGCGCATGTGGCGCATGGTAAAGACCGCCGCGATCGCGACCATCGCCGCCATCAGCAGCGGCCGGGCCAGTTCCATCTGGAACCAGACCTTGTGCCGCTGGGCCGAGAAGCCCGCCCGCTCAAGCCCGCCGATGAAGGCGGGAAGCTGCCAGACCGGGATCGCCTCGGGGCGGCCGAAGCTGTCGCGGATGCGGGCCGCGGTCAGGTCGGTCGGCAATTCGATGGTCTCGACCGTGCGGGCCGTGGCCTCGGGGTTGGGATCGGTCAGGGGCCATTCCTTGACCCCGTCAAGGCGCCATGAGCCGCGTTGCAAATGCGCCTCGGCCGCGTCGATGCGGCGGGTCGGGCCGGAATCGGGGGCAAAGACCATGAAGGTCGCATCGTAAAGCGTGGTCGCGTCGGGGCTGGCGCGGGTCGCGCGGATCACCACCTGGCCCGAGGTCTCGGTCCCGTCCGGCGCGGTGCCGCGCAGGGCCTGGCGCAGCCAGACCCCGCTATCGCCAAGGCTGACCGTCTGCCCGCCATCGCTGCGGATGCGGGTCACGGCGTCGTCATAGCGCTTGGTCGTCGCGGCAACCATCGGGTTCATCACCGCGACCGCGAGGATGCCCGCAAGGGCGGCGGCGATGGCCGGCGCCGCCAGCACCCGGATGCCCGACCGGCCCGAGGCGCGGATCGCGACCAGCTCCGAACTGCGCGACAGGTTCAGGAAAAGCGCGATCCCCGCCAGCACGGTGATCAGCGGCAGGATCGAATAGAAGCTCGAGGTGATGTTCAGCGCCGAAAGCCCCGCCGCACCGCTGAGGCCGATCCCCTGCTCGGAAAAGCGGCGGATCTGCTCGACAATGTCGATCAGGAACAGGATCGCCGCAAAAATCGCGGCGATCAGCAGCAAAAGGCGCAGGAAGCGGCGCGCGACATAGGCGGAAAGGATCATGTCGCGGCCTCCGCCTTGCCGGTGTCGGGGCGTGAGCGCCGGAGCCGCCTCGGCCGTGTCGCCGTCCACAGGATTGCGGCGCAGATCAGCCCTCCGATCGCCGGGGGCAGATAGATCAGCGGCCAGCGCGCGGCATTCTGCGCGACCTGATTTTCGGCGGCGGTGGTCAGGAACTGGACGAAGATCAGCGCGATCACCGCCCAGATCACCTGCCGCCAGACCCCGAAGCGGCTGAACCCGCCCAGAAGCAGCATGGCAAAGCCCAGCATCGCCGCGACCGGCGATTGCAGGGGTTTCGCCAGACGGCCATGCGCCTCGGCCAGCGCCTTGTCGCGGGTCGAGCTGGTGTCGGCCAGAAGCTGCGCATCGGGGCGCAGCAGGCGCAGGGTCGAATAGGCGCGGATGTCGCGCTTCCGCGCCTCGTCGCTTTCGATCAGCGAGGCCATGTCATAGGCCAGCTCGTCGAAGCGCGTGACCGAAAGCTGTTGCCGCCCGCCCGAGACGCGCAGCGTCTGGGCCATGCCGCGCATCAGGACCAGCCGCGGGCCGGCCTCGGTCCTGACCACCAGCGCCTCGGTCGCGGTATAGGTGGTCTGGTTCGAGGGGTCGCGCGCATCCTCGAGGAAGAAGTCCTTCAGCACGCCGTCGCCCGCGACATCGCGGATATATAGCGTGACGCCCTTGACCGGGAACTGGAACGAGCCCGCGCGCAGGAATTGGGCGGTCACGTTCTGGGCGATCTCGGCCTGTCGGTCGGCCATGCGCCCGCGCGCAAGCGGAACGATCGCGTGGACCAGCAGCGCGACCATCAGCCCGACCAGAACGCCAAAGACCAGCACCGGCCGGGCAAGCCGCCAGGGCGACATGCCGGTGGCCTGCATCGCCACCAGCTCGGATTCCGAGGAGAGCCGGTTCGTCCCATAGGCGGTGGCCGTGAAGGCCGCGATCGGCAGCACGACCGAGATCACCAAGGGCAGCGTCAGGGCGGTGAACTCAAGCACCACAAGCGCGGTCTGGCCATCCGAGATCAGCTGCTCGAACAGCGACACGGCGCGGTTGATCCAGTAGACCGAGACGAGGACCAGCGCAAAGAACCCGAACAAGGTCAGGAACTGCGTCAGGATGTAACGATCGATCCGTGGCATGGGCGCTTTCGCTGAGGCTCTTTTTCGTTGCTTAGCCGGAGTATAGCCTCTGCGAAAGCCCCGGCTCTGGTCAAGTTGCGCATCGCCGACTAGTTTCCGCCCAGACGGATCAATGCGAGGAGCAGCACGATGACTCATCCGGTTGAAATCTCTTTCACATCAGGCGAAAGCGCCAATCTTGCCACGCGCAAGGGACGCATCGCCATTCTCGTGCCTCCGAGCGGTCGTTTGCCGACGCGCCTGCCGCGCGTGACGCGCGCCGCCTTGCTGCGCGCCGTCGGCTCGGATGCATGGAAAGAGGTGAAGCCGGGCGGGTCGCTTGAGCTTGCCTTCCCGGCCGGGATCGAGGCGCAGGCGATCCAGCTTGTCGCGCTGCCCTGGCGGACCGACGCCCTGACCGCCCGCAAGGCCGGCGCGACGATCGGCGCGAAGCTTGGCAAGGCCGAGACGGTGGTTCTGGCCGGCGATCATCCGCAGGCGGCCGAGGTCGCGCTGGGGCTGGCGCTGCGGGCCTATGACTTCAACGCCTACAAATCCGCGAAATCGGGCCCGGTCACGGTCAGCGAAAGCGAGGCTGCGGCGGATCCCGCGCAAACGACCAGCCATACCGGCGCGGCCGAGGATGCGCGCCTTTCGGATGCCGCCGGGACGGGCGAGGCCGCCGAGACCGTCACGGCCAGTCCGGCGCGTCGCGGGCGCGTGGTCTTTGTCCATGCCGATCCCGAGGGGCTGGCCCGCAAGGCGGCGGATGGCGCGGCGCTGGTCGAGGGTGTCCATTTCACCCGCGACCTCGTCAGCGAGCCTGCGAATGTGCTGACGACCGGCGATTTCGCCGACCGGCTGCTTGCTATGCGCGAGCTTGGCCTCGACGTCGAGGTTCTGGACGAGGCGGAGCTGGCCAAACTGGGAATGAGCGCGCTGCTGGGCGTCGGGCAGGGATCGGAAAGCCCCTCGAAGGTCGTGGTGATGCGCTGGAACGGCGGCGGGGATGAAGCGCCGCTGGCGCTGATCGGCAAGGGCGTCGTATTCGATACCGGCGGCATCTCGATCAAGCCCGCCTCCGGGATGGAGGAGATGACCATGGACATGGGCGGCGCGGGCGTCGTCGCCGGTGTCATGCGCACGCTGGCCCTGCGTCGTGCCAAGGCCAATGTCGTCGGACTGGTCGGGCTGGTCGAAAACATGCCGGACGGCAAGGCCCAGCGGCCGGGCGACATCGTGCGCTCGATGAAGGGCGACACGATCGAGGTGATCAATACCGACGCCGAGGGCCGCCTCGTTCTGGCCGACGTGCTCTGGTATGCGCAGCAGCGGTTCCAGCCCAAGGCCATGGTCGACCTTGCCACGCTGACGGGTGCGGTGATCGTCGCCTTGGGCCACGAGAATGCCGGCGTCTTTGCCAATGACGACGGCTTCGCCGACCAGTTGCTCGCCGCCGCGCGCGCCGAGGGCGAGGGGGCGTGGCGCCTGCCGCTGGCCCCTGCCTATGACGAGCTGATCAACTCGCGCCTCGCCGATGTGAAGAACAGCGGCGGCCGGGCGGCCGGGTCGATCACGGCGGCGCAGTTCCTCCAGCGCTTCGTCAAGAAGGACACGCCCTGGATCCATCTGGACATCGCCGGGGTGGCGCTGCCGCCCGCCGCGACCGACATGGCGCCCAAGGGCGCCAGCGGCTGGGGTGTCGCCACGCTGAACCGGCTGATCCGCGACCGGTTCGAGGCCAAGGCCTGATGGGCTCGGCCCTGTTCTATCACCTGACCCGTTCGGGGCCGGCGCAGCTTTTGCCAATGCTGATCGGCAAAAGCCTGCAGGCCGGCTGGCGGGTCGAGCTGCGGGGCAGGGATCGCGCGCGACAGGCGGCACTGGACGAAACCCTCTGGCTGGGCGAGGGCTTCCTGCCCCATGGCCTTGCCGGAGGGCCGCATGACACCCGCCAGCCCGTCCTGCTGACGGTCGAGGGTCAGGCGGCGGCGAACGCGCCCCGCTGCCTGATCGCACTCGACGGCGCTGCCGTGGCAGAGGACGAATGCGCGGGCCTGGACCGGATCTGCATTCTTTTCGACGGCAATGATCCCGAGGCGCTGGAGCGGGCGCGCGCCCAATGGCGCGAGATCCGGGCCGCCGGCGTCACCGCGGAATACTGGTCCGAGGCCGATGGCCGCTGGGAGCGCAAGCAGTAGCACCCCCTTGCGCCCGTCAGCGTTCCAGCACCAGTTGGTTCCCCTCGATGCTGACGCGGGCGAAGCGTGAAAGATAGGACATCCCCATCAGTGACAGGTCGAGGTCCGAGCGCAGCACCAGCGCCGGCACGTCGCTGTCGCTGATCTCGCCGATGGTCACGGTGTCGAGCATCACGCTTGCCGTCGCGATCGTGCCATTCGCGGTGCGCGCCTGCCCGGCATAGCCGAGGCGCGAAGGATCGATCCCGACCCGGCGGGCGTCCCGCTGGCCAAGGGCGATCGTCGTCGCCCCGGTATCGACGATGAAGCGGACGGGCGTTCCGTTGACCTGGGCCGTCAGGTGGAAATGGCCGTCAGGGCCCATCGGCACCTCGATCCGGTCGTCGCCGATCATGCGCGCCTGCGGTATGATGCTGTGGCGGATGTCGCCCCACAGCCCGGCTATGGCAATGACGCCCAGAAAGATCATCCCCCATGCCGCCGCCAGCCGCAGCGTGCGGCCGGGCTGGGCCCGCAATTCGACCAGCAGGAAGCCCCCGATGGCGACCAGCAGCAGCACGAGATAGGCGAAACGCGCGATCCCGTCCCCCATCAGACCAGCCCCGACCCCTTCAGCCCGTCGATCACGAATTGCATCGAGAGCGCGGCGAGCAGCATTCCGAACAGCCGCGTCATCACCATCGTGCCCGTCCGTCCCAGAAGCCGCGCGATCGGCCCGGCCAGCACGAAAAGCAGCGCGACGATCGCCAGCACGACCAGCACGACGACAAGGATCATTGCCGTATGCGCGGCGCCCGGGCTCTGGTTCATCAGCAGGATGATGGTGGTCAGCGCGCCCGGCCCCGCCAGCAGGGGCGTCGCCAGCGGAAAGACCGATGGGTCGTCGCGGTCGTCGCCCGGCGGGGTGTCGCGGGTCTGCCCCTCGCGCCGGCGGGTGCGTCTTTCGAACAACATGTCGAGCGCGGTCAGAAACAGCAAAAGCCCGCCCGCGATGCGGAAGGCCGGTAGCGAGATCCCGATTGCGGTCAGCAGCGCCTCTCCCGCAAGGCCGAAGAGCATGAGCAGGATGGCGGCGATGCCGATTGCCCGCCAGCCGATTCGGCGCTGCTGGATCGGCGGCATGTCCTGGGTCAGCACGATAAAAATCGGCACCAGTCCGATCGGGTCGATGACCACGAAAAGTGTCACAAATGCGCTGATGATCTGGGTCATGTCCATGGGTTAGGCCAGTATGGCCTGTAACGCGGCACCTGTGAAGCGGCCCCGTCACGCTTTGGCGCATCACGCGTTTGGGGCTTTCGCCAAGTCCCTGCGGGTCCTATATCAGATGCAGTCTATGCTAATGCACGGCAGCGAAATGTCGTGTCACGGAGGTAAACACATGCACGCACCTTCCCCCATGGCGCTTTTGCTGATCGCAATCGTGGTTCTGGTCCTGTTCGGGCGCGGCAAGGTCTCGTCCCTGATGGGCGAGGTCGGCAAGGGAATCACCGCCTTCAAGAAGGGCGTCAAGGACGGCGCGGAAGAGGACAAGGTCGAGGCCAAGGAACTCGAACTCAACTCTCCCGAGGATATCGCGAAGGCCCGCGCCGAACTGGCGGCCGAGCGCGCGAAACTTGACGCCGAGCGCGCCCGCGTGGCTGCGGATGGCGGGCTGCGCGACGTGACGCCGGCCGATCAGAACAAACTCTGATCCGGCGCGCATCGAACGGTCATGCTGGATGTCGGCTGGAGTGAGCTTCTGCTGATCGGCGTTGTGGCGCTGATCGTCATCGGTCCCGAGGATCTTCCCAAGCTGTTTCATACGCTGGGAAGGCTGACGGCGCGCGCGCGCGGCATGGCGCGCGAATTCACCAGCGCCATGGAGGACGCGGCCAAGTCCTCCGGTCTCGACGAGGCGGGCAAGGCGCTGAAGGACGTGAATTCGCTCACCTCCAAGCGCGCGCTTGGCCTCGACGCGCTGGAACGGGCGACCGAGCGGTTCGAGAAATGGGATCCGCTGAATCCGAAGGATGCGGCGGGCAAGACCTCTCCCGTGCCCGATCCCTCGGCCCCGGCGGCGCCGAAGGAGGTTGCCGCGCCCGCGCAACCGGCTGCTGAAGACGCGCTTCCGCCCGCGCCCGGCATTGCCGCGCCCTTGCCGGCTGCGGGGGCCGAGGGCGATACGGCAGGCGGCAGGCGGCGATTGCACGCGGTCCGCCGCTCGGACCAATAGGACAGGAAAGGCTGCCGCGTGGCGACTAAATCTGCCAAGTCGGATGATATCGACGATTCTTCCGCCCCCCTGATCGAGCATCTGGCCGAGCTGCGCACGCGGCTGATCTGGTCGGTGCTGGCCTTCGTTCTGGCCATGGTCCTGTGCTATTTCGTCTGGAACCCGATCTTCGACTTCCTGACCCAGCCGATCTGCCATGCGCTGGAAAAGCGCGGCCAGACCTGCGGCCTGATCCTGCTGAAATTGCAGGAAGGCTTCTTCGTGGCCATGCGCATCGCGTTTTTCGGCGGCTTCGTGCTGGCCTTCCCGGTCGTCGGCTATCAGCTTTGGCGCTTCGTCGCGCCGGGTCTCTACCGCAGCGAGAAGAACGCGCTGCTGCCCTTCCTGATCGCCTCTCCGGTCATGTTCCTGATCGGCGCGGCCTTCGCCTATTACGTCATCCTGCCTTGGGCCTTCGACTTCTTCCTGGGCTTCCAGCAGGGGCCGCTGATGCTGCCCGACGATCCGACGGCGGCGGCAGGCGCGGCGGCGCCGCCCGATCCCGACCACCCCTGGGCCGGGATCGTCTTCCAAGGCTCGGTCGAGGAATATCTGCGGCTGACCACCAAGTTCATCCTGGCCTTCGGCCTCAGCTTCCAGTTGCCGGTCGCGCTGACCCTGATGGGCAAGGCCGGGCTCGTCTCCTCCGAGGGGCTGGCCAGCGTCCGGCGCTATGCGGTGATCGTGATCCTGATCCTCGCGGCCATGGTCACGCCCCCCGATGTCATCAGTCAGGTCGTGCTGTTCAGCGTGATCTACGGGCTTTACGAAATCTCGATCTTCCTTGTCCGCCGGATGGAGAAGAAGCGCGAACTGGAAGAAGAAGATGTCTGATCAGGCCCTGACCCGTATCGCCGCCGCGCTGGAGCGTATGGCCCCCCCGCCTGCGCCCGAACCCAGCTTTACCGAGGCGACGGCCTATGTCTGGCAGCCCGATCCCGACCGGCTCGAGCCGGTGGCCGAAGTGAGCCGAGTCGATCTGGTCCAGCTGATCGGCATCGACCGCGCGCGCGATACGCTGCTGGCCAATACGCTGCAATTCGCGCGCGGCCATGCCGCCAACAATGCGCTGCTCTGGGGCTCGCGCGGGATGGGGAAATCCTCGCTGGTCAAGGCCGTCCATGCCGAGGCTGTCGGGCGCGGCCTGCCGCTGGTGCTGGTCGAGATCGCGCGCGAGGATCTCGGCTCGGTCTCACGGCTGCTTGCGATCCTCGGCCGGGCCAGCGACCGGCGCTTCATCCTTTTCTCGGACGACCTCTCCTTCAGCCATGACGACACGCAATACAAGTCGCTGAAGGCGGTGCTGGATGGCGGCATCGCAGGACGGCCCTCGAACGTGATCCTCTATGCCACATCGAACCGCCGCCACCTGATGCCGCGCGACATGATCGACAACGAACGCTCGACCGCGATCCATCCGGGCGAGGCGATCGAGGAGAAGGTCTCGCTGTCGGACCGCTTCGGGCTTTGGCTGGGCTTCCATCCCTGCAATCAGGACGAGTACCTTGCCATGGTCCGGGGCTATTGCGACGCCTATGGCGTCCGCGTCGCCGACGAGGAGCTGCGCGCCGAAGCGATCGAGTGGCAGGCCACCCGTGGCGCGCGCTCGGGTCGCGTGGCCTGGCAGTTCTTCACCGATCTCGCGGGGCGGCAGGGCATTTCGGTCTGACCCCGGTGGTCGATTTGGCAGGGCGTCTTGATTCGAGCCGGGCGACCAGCGACCTGAAGGGGCAAGGCAATTGCCCCTCGTCGCGGCACGCGCTTAATTATCAAGCATAATCATCCAACTGCGCCGCCGAGAACGGAATTTCTTGCGGATTGGCAGGATGTCGCGGCATAGCCATAGGGCCGGAGCAAAGAATTTCGGCGAATTGGCGCCATTGAATTCACTTGAATATCGACAGCGACGAATTGTTTAAGAATATATTAAGAAATCTCGACCGGGTGAGAGCCTTGCCCGCCTCACCCGGTCGGCCTTACAAGATAACAAAATGATCACTACTCTGGCGCGTTCAAACTGCCCTGAAAGCGGAGCAGTTGAAACCTGACTTTTTGGTGAAGTTTTGCGTGAAATTTCGATCACCGCGTCAGTTGTTGCAATGCGCTGCCGATTATCCGCACCTCTCAACCATAAATTGCGTTTCTCAATCTGTTTTCATCTCAAGGCTTGAAACTCTCCCGGCGATTGAGTGAACTGCAAACGGACCTTGGTGTCCCGATTTTCAATTTCCGAGGTGCAGGACGTGGCCTTGTCTGAAACTCCGAAGCAGACTGGGGATAATCCTCCGGTTTCAGACAGAAATAACCTGGACGACAAGGCGGCATTACGCGCAGTGCGACAAGCGGCAAATCGGGCCGAGCGCGAGGCGCTGCGACAGGAGCGGCAAGCGATCCGCCAGCAGGAGCGAGAGGCGCGGCGCGCCTCGCGTGTCACGGGCAAGGAACTGCCCTCCGGGGCAAGGGGCCGCGCCGGGGGGGAACCCGCCGCCTTCAACATCCTCGTCATCGCCCAGAAAGGCCGGCTTGCGCGCGAGGCGCTGCTTTTTGCCGCGAGCCTTCGCCGCAACGCGCCCGACTGGCGCGGACGCCTGATCATCGCCGAGCCGCGCGCGGACGGGGCCTGGGCGGGGGCGGATGTCGCCCTGACCGATGCCGAACGCGCCGCCCTCGCCGCCTTCGGGGCCGAGATCACGCCCTTCACCGCCCAGCATTTCGGCCAGGGCTACCCCCATGGCAACAAGATCGAGGCGCTGTCTGTGCTGCCTGCGGGCGCGCCTTTCGTGTTTTTCGACAGCGACACGCTGGTCACGGGCGAACTGGCCGAACTTGCCATCGACTTCTCGCGGCCCACGGCCTCGATGCGCCGGACCGGCACCTGGCCCGAACCGCCGCTTTACGGACCGGGATACAGCGACATCTGGCGCTCGCTCTACGACCGCTTCGGGTTGGATTTCGCCAGCTCGCTGGACAAGACCCAGCCTGACGAGCATTGGGAGCGTTATCTCTATTTCAACGCCGGCTGGTTTCTCGGCCCCGATCCGCGCGCCTTCGGTGAGCGCTTCCTAGACTTCGCCCTCGGGATCCGCGACGAGCCGGGCGAGGCGCTGGCCTGCCAGTCGGTCGAGGTTCTGCTCGATCAAGTCGCGCTGCCGCTGGTGATCCATGCGCTTGGCGGAGGGCGGCCCGGCCCCGAACTCGATGGGCTGGATGGCGCGGTGACCTGCCATTACCGCGACCTCGCGCTGCTTTACGCCCGTGAAGATGATCGTGCGGTCAATACGCTAGAGGCGCTCATGCGGCAGCCCCCGCTGAGCGACAGGATCGGCGACTGGCCGATGGCGCAGGATTTCGTGGTGAACGGGGTCGGCCGCGATCGGATCCGTCCGATGTTCGACCGCAGCCTGCCCCTGAACGAAGGGCGCACCCGGCAGCAGTTGAAGAAACAGGGCCTCTGGAAACGATAGGGCGCCGCTTTCGCGACGCCCCGTTTCTTCACTCCGCGTGGCTCAGGACGTCATCGCAGCGCGCGCAGGTCGCGGGATGCGGATGGGTTCCGACATCGGGCAGGATCTTCCAGCAACGCTGGCATTTCTCGCCCTCGGCCAGTTCAAAGACAACGCCCACGCCCGCCACGTCGGTCAGCCGGAATGCCTCGCCCGGCGCGGGATCGGCTGTCAGGCTCAGGTCCGAGGTGATGCAGATATCGGCGAAATCGACCGATTTCAGCGCCTTCAGCACCTCGGCGTCCTCGACATGAACCACCGGCGCGGCCTCGAGGCTGGCCCCGATCACCTTGTCGGTCCGCTTGACCTCCAGCGCGGCGGTCACGACACGGCGGGTGCGGCGGATCGCCTCCCATTTCCGGGCCAGCGGCTCGTTCAGCCAATCCGCCGGCGTGACCGGGAAGTCGCGCAGATGCACCGATTCTTCCTCGCCGGGGAAGCGGCTCAGCCAGACATCTTCCATGGTGAAGGGCAGGATCGGGGCAAGCCAGGTCACCAGCCGATGGAACAGGATGTCCAGCACCGTCCGGGCCGAGCGGCGGCGCAGGCTGTCCGGCGCGTCGCAGTAAAGCGCGTCCTTGCGGATGTCGAAGTAGAAGCTCGACAGGTCCACGGTCGCGAACTGGAACACCGTCTGGAACACGCCCTGGAAGTCATAGGCGTCATAGCCCCGGCGCAGCTGGTGGTCGATCTGCGCCAGCCGGTGCAGCACCCATTGCTCCAGCTCGGGCATGTCCTCGACCGCGACCCGCTCGGCGTCCCTGAAACCGTCGAGGTTCCCCAGCACGAAGCGCAGCGTATTGCGCAGGCGGCGATAGCTGTCGGCGGTGCCCTTCAGGATCTCCTTCCCGATGCGCAGGTCGGCGGTATAGTCGGATTGCGCGACCCAGAGGCGCAGGATATCGGCGCCATATTCCTTGATCACATCAGCCGGGGCCACGGTATTGCCAAGCGACTTGGACATTTTCATGCCCTTCTCATCCAGCGTGAAGCCGTGGGTCAGCACGCCCTTGTAAGGCGCGCGGCCCTTCGTGGCGCAGGCCTGCAGCAGCGAGGAATGGAACCAGCCGCGATGCTGGTCGG
>Ga0182739_1001881_pt1 | contig 20649 bp, 21 predicted proteins | sample eDN5th30CBELigBY_FD_128873 | JGI IMG/M metagenome (GOLD analysis project Ga0182739, IMG submission 128873) | Enriched backyard soil microbial communities from Emeryville, California, USA - eDNA 5th pass 30_C BE-Lig BY (version 2) (version 2) | ecosystem: Environmental > Terrestrial > Soil >...
CCGCGGATCGACGATCACCGTATTCGGCGGCGACGGGGCGGACGACGAGGAGAGCGCCGCCCCGAACCAGCATCGCAGCACGGGCGCATCGGCCACCGCCGAAGAGATCGTGAAACGCAAGGTCCTCGGCACACGATCGCAGCCGGGGCTCTCGGCGATCATGGTCGATGCCTTCAACATCATGCAGGATCGCATTACCCGTTCGCGCCTCGCGGGCGATCCGCCGGACGTGATAATAGGCCCTCGCCTGCGCGACATCGGGCTGCTCGACTTTCATCGCGCAGCCGAAGCGATCGAAATCGGGAAAGAGGCCGGCGAGCGCGCCGTGCCGCTGATCGAAGAGGCGCTCGCCACACTGGCGTGACCCCGCGAGGCGCCACCGCCAGCGATGCTTTGGCCCCTACGCCGTCGCGATATATTCCCGCAACGCGTTCGACTCGGCCTCGATCTCTTCGAGGCGGGACTTGACCACGTCGCCGATCGACACGATCCCCGTAAGGCGTCCGCTTTCCACCACCGGGAGATGACGGAAACGACCGTTCGTCATCCGCTCCATCAGTTCGCCGAGCGTATCGTTCTCGACGCAGGTGACGATCCGCCGCGTCATGACCTGATCGACCCGCTGGCCGAGCACGTCCGGTCCGTACGCCGCCAGGCCGCGAACAATGTCGCGCTCCGACAGCATGCCGGCGACGCGGCCGCCCATATCGGTGACGATGACCGCGCCGATGCCGTGCTCGCTGAGCAGTTTCGCAGCCTCGGCCAATGAAGCCGTCGGGTCGATCGTCACGATCGAGCGACCTTTGCGGGAAAGGATGGATCGAACTGTCATTATGGCGTTCCTCCGTTTCTTGGCACGGAGCGCCGGCCTTACAGGTCCGGCGCGCGGGAAGCGCTGTCAAATGCCGCCGATTCACGGCCAGCCGGGAAAAAGCAAGGCCCGGCCGACCTTGCAGCGCTGCCTGCACTGGTGGCGATCCGCCGCCGGCTGGTCGCCACGAAGCAATGGCATTGTCACGCCATGCGGCCTTCGCCGCAAGGTGCGGCGGGCGCTGCGCAATGTCGCGGTTACCGGAGAAACTGGTCCTCGGCGCCGAGCGGGCGCCGCTTTACCGGATCGAACAGCGGGAACAGCAGAAGCCCCGCGAGGAAGCCGCCGATATGCGCCTGCCAGGCGATGCTCTGGCCCTCCCCGACAAAGGGCAAGGTGGTGAGGCCGAGCAGGAGGTTCAGCCCGAACCAGACGATGAGGAACACCAGAACACGCGGATCGCGCAGGCAGACCAGGAGCGGGTCGGCCGGCATCCGGTACGATGCCTCGTCGTTCGCTCCCATCAGGCCCAACGGCCCGCCGGCCTGAAAGATGAACCGGATCGCCGCCGCCATGAACCCGGAGATGGCCGCGGACGCGCCGACCACCGGCCACACGTCACCCACATGCGCCGCAAGATGCAACGCCACGCCGGCGGCGGCGGTGATGGCGAAAAACGCCAGATAGCGCGCGGCGCCGAAGCGGCGCGCGACCGCGCTGCCGAATGCGAGCAGCCAGACGGCGTTGAGCCCGAGATGGGTCCAGTCGCCGTGAATCAACGCATAGGTGACGAAGGTCCAGATCTGAGCGGGCCAGCCGCCCAGCCACGGTATAGTCCACTCGGACTGCGGCTCGTAGCGCTCGGGTGAGAAGGCGAAGTAACGCAGGAACGCGTCGTCGGCCTCCAGCGAGAGCACCATCGTCCGTACGATATGGACGAGCACTATCGCGGCGATCGTCAGCACGACCACCGTCGGCACGTTGAGAAGCCGTTCTCGGGAAGCAGCCAATGGTGATCCAGGGCGAATGCGGATTCCCCGGAGGGGATGTTCGACGCTCACATAAGCGGCGCCATCGGGCGAGGCAAGCCGGGATCGGTACGAGGTCCCTCAAGCCAGTGCGAGGGGCAGGACGCCCGCAAAGCAAGGTGGTGATGAAGCGAGCGGCGGGCCAGCTGGAAGCAGGGTCGCCCTCTCAGGATCCAGGCGCAGAGGCTCACCCGAGCCAACGGCCTCGACCGCTCGCCTCAAGACGGAGGGGTACGGCAGGCGTACCCCGAACCGGAAGCAGCCGTCAGCGATACACCCGGCGGTGGATGCGCCGGCCATACCCGTCATCGACCACGTAGGTCTCGACGTAGCTGTTGGGGCGGCAGAACCCGCCGACGCCGCGCACCGCGGCCTGACACTGGCGGAAGGTGTAGTAGCCGCAGTTCGTGTAGCCGTTCCGGCCACCCTGCTCGGCGCACCAGGCGCCTTCGGCCATGGCCTGGCTCGTCGGCGCGAGTGCACCGGCCAGCGCAAGCGCGCCAACGGCAAGTGCGGCCTTGAGCGAAAAGAACTTCAGCATGGCAATCTCCGTGAAATGTTCGTGTCGGGTCAGTCGAATGTTGGTCGGCCCGACCGGCACGAAGGTTCATCGCGGAGACTGGAATTTTTCTGTCAGGCGAACGAAGCTGCGGCCCGTCCGCCCGGCAGCGCAGGATCAGCGTCGTCGTGAGCGGGCGGGACGCTTGCCCTTGCCGCGCGCGCGGACACCGCCCTTGCGCTTGGCCGCCGTACCGCTACGCGCGCTCGCGGGCGCGCCTGCCTTGAACTCGACGATCAGCGCCCGGATGGTCTTGTCGCTATCGTTCTCCGCGGCCCTGGTCTGCGCCGGAAGAAACAGCGCCTCGCCGGCCTTCAGGGTCATCTCGTAGGCCGTGCGTCCGGACGGCTTCAGCACCAGGGTGCCGTCGTCCAGCATGTAGAAGAGATGGTCGGGAAGACTGTGGACGGGGACCTTCTCCCCCGGCCTGAAGCGGGCCTCGATGACCCTGACCCGCGGATTGTCCAGAACCAGCCGGAACACGTTGGGCGCGGTCTTCACCGCATCCTGCGCCCAGCCCGGAGTCCCGCCGATCAGCATTGCGCATAGCAGGCCGACCGAAACCCGTATCATCATCCTCATCTGCCGATGCTCCCGCCCTTGCCGGATCGCTTCCTCCCCGGAGGGCGCCTTTCGAGCGCACCCCCGACCACGACCGCTGACCGCGCCTTACGTGCCATGGTACCGGAAGGAACGGCCCACGCGCCACCTCCGCCCAAACAATCGGCACGCCGCATGCTGTGTTTCTCAGTCAGCACGGCGTCCGTCCCGAACTGGGACAACCGCCGTGCAGGATAAGCCGGGGGCAAAGGCGCGTCATGAAGCATCGATCGTCTCAAATACTGTTCGAGCACTGGCGCGACCGGCGTGGCGGCCGGCTCTTGCCCGAGCGCAGCGAGATCGATCCCGCCAGCATCCGCACGGCCCTCGGCGACGTATTCATTCTCTCCTTCAACACCTTGCGCCACCATCCGTTTCGTCTGGCCGGCACCCGCGTCTGCGCGCTCTTCGGACGCGAACTCAAAGGCTATCCGTTCGGCGATCTCTGGGCGGAAGGCCAGCGCGAGGAACTGAGCGCCCTCGTGCGCACGGCGGCCGACGATTCGATCGCGGTGATCGCCGGGGCGACCGGCCGCAGCGTCGACGGTCTCTCGATCGAACTCGAACTGCTGCTGCTGCCCTTGAGACATTGCGGCCAGACGCATCTGCGCATGATCGGCGCGCTGACGCCGGTAGCAGCGCCTCACTGGATCGGGGCAAGGCCGCTCACCGAACTGCGAATCGGCGAGCGACGCTTTCTCGGCCACGTCCCCGACGAGGCGCCGCCGCTCGCGCCGGCAGCGCCGATGCCAGCCATGCGCCGGCGGCATGGCCTCACTGTCTACGACGGAGGCCAATCTTAGCGTACCGGATAACCCCGCCTTAACTCTGTGCCCCTTAGTTTGTTCGGAACGGCGGGGTGGCGGAGGCGATCGGGCTTATGACGGCAAGCCACAGTGCGGCTAGCGTGTTACCGTTGAGCGAGGAGCGGCGGCGTTTCCAGCGCGTGCGCGTGAACCTGCTCGGCCGCTACATGCTCTCCGATCGCCGGGAGTTCCCCTGCCAGGTTGTTGACATGTCGCCCGGCGGCATGGCGCTGGTTGCGCCGATCTGCGCGACGCGCGGCGAACGCGTGATCGCCTATATCGACCATGTAGGCCGGCTGGAGGGGGTCGCGGTGCGCTCCTTCCCGAACGGCTTCGCGATGACCATCGCGGCCACCGCCCGCAAGCGCGACAAGCTCGCCGCCCAGCTCACCTGGCTCGCCAACCGTCACATCCTCGGCCTGCCGGAAGACCGGCGGCACGGGCGTCTCGTTCCGCGCAACAGCCTGACCACGCTGACCACGCCGGGCGGTGTCAGTGTCACCTGCACCCTGATCGACGTTTCGCTCTCCGGTGCGGCCATCCACACCGATGCACGGCCGCCGGTTGGATCGCTCATCACGGTCGGCCGCACGCAGGCGCGCGTCGTACGCCACCGCGACGACGGCATCGCAGTCGAGTTCACCCGCCTGCAGCATCCCGACTTTCTCGAAGAGAACGTCACCTCGGACTAAGCGGCGTTCGCGCCGCTCCGCTTCCCTCCAGGGTGGCGCAGTGCTAGCGTCCGCCCATGCAGACGCATCGCGGCCGCAGCCTTCTCACCTGTCTTTTTGTACTGCTGTTCGCCTTTGCGAGCCTGGGACATGCGCCGGGCATGATGCAGGCTGCCACCGTCGATTGTCACGGCAACGCTTCGACGGCAGCGCCCGAGCACCGGCACGATACCGCAGACGTAGGTGCTCAAAGTCCGGCCGAACCGGCCCCTCATCATCCGGCCGCAATGCCGATCGGATGCCCGCTGGCGAACCTGCCCGCGCCTCCCGAGGCGCAAGCTCTCGGGGACCGGCGCGAGGGCGCGACCGCGCGCTATGCCGTCGTCACTCTCCCCTCGCCGGCATCGGCCGATCTCGCGCCCCTCGATCCGCCGCCGCGCCGCATCTCCTGAGCCGCTTCCAGCGTTTCAAAATCAAACCCGCGCCGCTTGCGCCGCTGCGCGCAGCACAAGCGCGTTCAGGAGATTCCGATGAACAGGTACACACTGCCCGGCAGCGCCTTGGCGCTTGCCCTTCTCGCTGCCGCTGCAGCTTTCGCGCAATCCGGTCACGGAGGACATGGCGGCCATGGCGGCGCAACGCCGCATGCCGGCCATGCGCCTGCGGCGGCGCCCGCACCATCGACGGCGGCGCTGCAGGCGGCCAATGCCCGCATGCACGAGGCGATGGACATTCCCTACACCGGCGATGCCGACATCGACTTTGCGCGGGCGATGATCGCCCATCATGAGGGCGCGATCGACATGGCCAAGGTCGCTCTGAAATTCGGCAAGGATCCGGAGATCCGGAAACTTGCCGAAGAGGTCATCAAGGCGCAGGAGGCCGAAATCGTCTGGATGCGGGACTGGCTCAAGAAGAACGCGGCAAAGTAGCCACGCAAGTATGCGGCCGGGTCACGCGGGTGCCTATGGCAGTCGTGTGGCCTGGCTCGCGGCCAGCCGCCAGTCGCCCTTGACCTTCACGTAAACGGCAATCCAGCGGAACGGATAGGTGCGGTTCTCGGTCTTGTTCAGGATCGGACTCTTGCCGGTGACGATGATCGTGTGATCGCCGAACACGCGATAGAGGAGTTCTTCCGCCGGCGCCGTCTCGATCGCCGGGTCGCCCGCGAGGACGGAGACGATGCGCGTATCCTTGCCGTCGATCCGCCCCGAACCATGAGTGTGGGTGAAGCTGTCGGCATAGAGCCGGCGTAAAGCATTCACATCGCGCTTCTCGATCGCACGCACGATGAATTCACGGAACGCTTCGACCTCATGTGCCGCCGCTTGATCCTCGTCCGCCACGCCGGGCGGATGAGCCAAGGACTCTGGCGTGAAAAAAACGACGAGTGCCGCGACGAGGCATAGCGCCGATACAAGAATGCGCCGAGCGCGCGCAGCGCAACGCGAAGCCTCGATGTTCGTCTGCCGCATCGATCCACCACATCGGTTCAAGTGTTCAGCTCGGGCGCAAACAGTATCCGGCCTCCCCCGGCGTCCGTCAAAATTTGATCGCGCGGTGCCCCGTCTTCGCCTCCCGGATGCCTTGAAATCGGAAAGCCGATCCCCAACTCAAATTTTCAGGAGCCCGCACCACGTCAGCGATCGCTGCGAGCGCTGACGAAACAATGCAGGCTCACATCTGCAGGGAGGTGTTGAATGACTCCACCGTGGCAGAGGGCCGCAACGATCACATAGGCAACACGTTCCGGGCCTTGGTATGCCATTCGTCACAACGGCGTGTGCGCGTTGCGCCAGGTCCATTCGAACCAAGTCATTCGAAGATGATCGAGGCAGTTGCGCGTAATGGTGCGAATGGCGTGCATGTGTAGCGGCTGAATTTACGGACGCCGGATCGGGAGTGGCCGCACGGGGCTTCAGCAGTCAGGCATTGCCCCACCTCGACACTCCCGATCTGTATTTTTCGTCTGCCTTTCCCGAACGATATTTCCTTCGCATCCGCAGTGATGGTTTGGACGCGCGAGTGCGTGAGCGCTTCGCGCGAAAACCCGCCCTTACTTGATCTAAGGGATGCCGGTTCGGGTCAGGAAAGCGCGTCCCTTGCAACCTGGAGTTCCGCGCAGGTGGTTCAGAAGTCCGGGAACCACGAATCCGAACGCCGGATGGGCCGCTCGCGATCCCATCGCCGACCATAGCCGTAGCCACCACCCCACGCGCGATCGTCGCGGTAGCCATAGCCGCGAGGTGATCGCTCGTCGTAGTAACGGGAGCGGCCCTGGTAACGACGGGCGGCGGTCACGCCTTCCGTCCGCGGCGCTTGCCGGCGTGTGCGGCTTGTACGGACGCGCTCGCTACGCGATGTCCGCGCGCTACGCTGGGTGCGGGTGCGTGACTGTGCCGCCTTCTCCGGGCTCGCTGCGCGTTCGGCGTTCGCACTCGGCTGCACAGCGGGCGATACTGGATTGACGCTTGGCGATCCGGCCGCGCGTGCTTGCTTTGCCGGCGCAGCGTCGGCCTGCGTCCCCTGCTTCTTCGCCAGCGCCGCCGCCCGCTTCGCAGCGATCCGCTGCGCGGCGCGACTGCTTCTCTTCGAACTGCCCGTCCGGTTGACGCCGCCTGACCGATTGATCGCACTGCTGGCCGCCTTGCTGATCGGGATCACCCGCACGGTCGGAGTCGTGTTGACGTTCGCGTTCGCGTTCGCGTTCGCGTTCAAACCGGTGTTTGTATCCGTACTCGTCTTGGCAGGGTCGGCAACGGCAAGCGCGGCGACGGGCGCACCACCTGCCTTGGCGTTCTCCGGACCGGCTACTGTCGACGGAAATTTGAGTGCGAGACCCGCGCATAGCGCCACGGCGCCTAACACGAAGACGCTCTTCGCGAGCTTCGACGGCGACCTTGTTCGGCGTGACTTCGATGCAGGGCGGGAGCGGGTCGGAAATATGAGCGACATGATCGGCGCTCCAAGCCATTGGGACCAAGCCGACCATGCCCGCGTGCCCATGGCACGCCGGCCGCCTGCGATGCTCCCGTGTTAACTGGCAAGTGAACGCCGAACCCGCCGTTCGGTTCCTGCATCATCATGCCGATTTGAAGATTCGGCACTGTGCTGCAGAATGGTATTTACGCATCGCGATCATACGCATTGCAATTTGCCGAAAACCGGCGCCCATCCCGGATCAGGTTCGGGGCCGGCCTTTTCGAGCGATGCCTTGATCCGTCACAGTGACAAGCCGCCGTCGACGACGATCGTCTGCGCAGTGACCATCGCAGCGTCCGCACAGAGAAACACTATCACGTCCGCGATGTCTTGCGGGGTGCAGGCGCGCTTGAGCAGCGACCGCCCGATCGCCTGGCGCTTGCTTTCCTCGGGCCAGGGATCGGTCCATCCGCTCGCCACGAAGCCGGGCGCGACCGCATTGACGCGGGCCTCCGGCGATAGCGCACGCGCAAGGTTCTTCGTCAGATTGATAAGTCCTGCCTTGCTCGCCCCGTAGGCCATCGAACTGCCCGCGGTGTTGCGGCCGGCGATCGAGGCCGTATTGCACACCGCACCCCGCGCCGCCCGCAAGGCGGTCGCCGCAGCCTTGGTGCAACGGAACGGCCCGAGCAGATTGGTCGAGAGGATCGTGCCCCAGAATTCCTCGGTCAGGCGCTCCATGTCGCGCGGCGCCACCGGCTCGCGCGTCGCCGAGGTGCCGGCATTGTTGACGAGAAAATCCAGGCGGCCGAGCGCGTCGATCGCGCCGGCGACCATGGCCTCGGCCTCGCCCGCCTGAGCGACATTGCCGGGCGCGCTGATGACGGCAAAACCGGCGGCGCTCAGCCGCGCCACCTGCTCGGCCCCGCGCGCATCATCCGGCAGGTGATTGATCGCCACCCGCGCGCCCCTGCGCGCAAAAGTTTCGACGGTTGCCAGTCCAATGCCGGATGCGCCGCCCGTCACCAGCGCGGTCTTGCCTGTAAGGTCGCTCATTCTTTCCTCTCATGCGGTCCAGTGCATCGGACACCGGATGCCCGGCGACTGCTCGCCACTCTGCCCGTTCTTGACAGCGGCGCAAACAGCCGCCACGGAAACCGGCATGACTGTAAGGCCCCCGCGACAGTTCTCGGGCGCTCGGATGCCCGACAGCCCGCAAAGCGCGCTCGACTACGAGATCGCGCAGGAAAAGGCGAGCACGCTCGGCCGCCTCGGCCGGCGGCTGGAGGCGACGCTGGCCGAACTGGCCGCGTTCGATGCCGCGCTTACCGACGATGGAGCATCGGAGCCTGACGCCGAAGCCGCGCGGCGCGTTTTGGTCGATCAGGCCGGCAACGCGCTCTGGCAGTTCATCGTGCAACGCGAAGTTTTGGGCCTGCGCGACAATGCGCAGGTGCTGCGCGACTATGACGTGCCCGCCGAGGTGCGCGATCGCGCGGGCGCGGTCTTCGCCGCACCACTGGTGCGGAGACACCGCCGGGTCTAGGCTCTGCTACCGGAACGCGATCTTACGGGGCGCATTGACGATCCGTCGCGCCCCTGTTGGCGACAACGCGTCCAGCCATGAGGAGACACCCATGCCTTCTATCGAAATGCGCATGAGCCGCCGCGCGGCGCTCGGCGGAATTGCCGCTATGGGCCTTGCCGTTCTGGCCCCGCAGCGGGCGTTTGCGCAGGCCGTAGCCGGCCCGTTCAAGCTCCCTCCTTTGGCCTACGCCAATGACGCCCTCGAGCCGCACATCGACGCCCGGACGATGGAGATCCATCACGACCGGCACCATGCGGCCTATGTGAACAACCTCAATGCCGCGCTCAAGGATCACGGCGAACTCGCCAAGCAGCCGCTGCAGGAGATCCTCGCCAAGCTCAACAACGTGCCGGACAGCATCCGCACAGCGATACGCAACAATGGCGGCGGCCACGCCAACCACACGATGTTCTGGGAGATCATGGGCCCGAAGGGCGGCAAGCCGGAAGGCGAACTGGCGCAGGCGATCGACCGCGATCTCGGCGGCCTCGAGAAACTGCAGACGGACTTCAACGCCGCCGGCGGGCGGGTGTTCGGCTCCGGCTGGGTGTTCCTCACGGTCGACGGCGGCGGCAAGCTCGCGCTCGAAAGCACGCCCAATCAGGACACGCCGCTGATGGACGGCAAGCGGGCCCTGTTCGGCAACGACGTGTGGGAGCACGCCTATTATCTCAAATACCAGAACCGCCGGCCGGACTATCTCAAGGCGTGGTGGAGCGTTGTGAACTGGCCGAAGGTCGGCGAGCGCTACGCGGCCGCCAAGGCCGGCAAGCTGACCATCTGAGCCATCGGCTCAACCCGTCGGCCGTTCAGGTACGCGCCCGGATTTCGGTCTGCGGCCGCGCGACGATGGCCGCATGCAACAGGAGATAGAGCACGGCCGCATTGAGGCCGTGCCACAGGAAGTGCGTGCCGAGGGGAAACGCCGCACAGATCGCCTGATCGGCGGAGCGAAAGGTAATGGAGACGACGAACAGGCCGGCGGCGGCCAGAACCACCCTGCCCGCCTGCGTCTGCCGCGCGAGAGCGCCGATGACCGCCATCGCGCCCAGCGCCGGCAGATAGCTGCCCGAACCGTTCAGGAAGCGGGCGGGCAGAACAGCGTCCAGCCCGAACGAGCCGAGCGCGAAAGCAGCGAGGATCGCCAGCGCGAGGCCGGCCGGCAGCGCCAGGAAACGCCGCAAAGCCAGATAGAGATAGCCATAGATGAAGACCGCGATCGGGATCACGTCGAGCAGGGAGGCGCCGCGGGTCGCGAGCGTGTGAAAGGCGAACGATCCCAGCCCGACCGCAAACGTCACCGCTATCAGGAGCAGAACCGGGAGATCACGCCCGCCCACCGCGCGCCAGCGCCACAGTGCTGCCGCCGCAGCGAAGAGAAAGGCCGCATTGGTGAGCGCATTCACCGGCTCGGCCCAGAACGAGGGATCGGTACGCTCGCAATAGATGTCGACCGGCGCCGCCCAATCCGGCATCAGAATTGCACCTTATTCTGCTGGCAGGCAGCCGGAACCGTGCCTCGTGCCGGCGAATTGGCCCTACCAGACCTAGATTACAGGACGTTGCCGATTCGATCACAGGACAGCCAGGGAGCCGAGATGCAGGCGCTCTTCATCGGACAGACCTATATCGACGTCACGTTTCTCACCGATCATTTCCCGACTGGAGACGAGAAGGCTGTCGCGGACGACTATGCCGTCAGCTTCGGCGGCAACGCGGTCGCGGCCGCCTTCTGCTGCGCCAAGCTCGGCGTCGTGCCGGACCTGCTGACCTCGCTGGCGAACGACTGGCTCGCGCGCATGTTCCTCGACATGGCCGCCAAGTACGGCATCTCGGTACATGCGCGGAAGGTCAAGGAGTCGTCGCTCTCCTTCGTGATGCCCTCGAAGGGCCAGCGCGCGATCCTGCGCTGCCGCGACGACCACTATCTGCACCCGGTGCCGCCGCTCGACCTGACCGGCTGCCGTGCTCTGCACCTCGACGGGCATCAGGCCGACGCCGCCCTCTATTACGCCAAGCTCTGCCGCGAGCGCGGCATCCTCACCTCGCTCGACGGCGGCGGCGTGCGCTCCAACACGCAGGAACTGCTTTCCTATATCGACGTGGCGATCTGCTCGGAGCGGTTCTGCGAACAACTCGACCTGACGCCGGAGGGCCTTTGCGAAATGCTGAAGGCCAAGGGCGTCCGTGTCGGTGGCGTTACGATGGGCGAGAAGGGCCTCATCTGGTACGAGGGCAACGGCCCGGTACGGACGCTGCCGGCGCTCGCGGTGCCGCGCGCCGAGGTGATCGACACCAATGGCGCCGGCGACATCTTCCACGGCGCCTATGTCTATTCCTACTTGGCCGCGCCGCAGAAGCCTTGGGTCGAACACTTCCTGTTCGCGCGCGCGGCCTCCGCCCATTCGGTGCGCCACCTCGGCATCGAAGCCTCGCTGCCGACGCTGGACGACATCGGCCGCGCGCAGGCGGTATTCCGCGAAGCGGCGTAAGGCAGCGCTCAGGCCGCGGCCGGCGGATCCTCCGCGGCGGCGACGAGATCCGCGATGTAGCCCGGCAAGGCGAAGGCGGCCGCCTGCACTTCCGGCGTCCAGTAGCGCGCGGGAAACGAGCCCGCGGCCCGATGACGTCCAGCGATCTCGCCGGCCGAAAGGCGGCGCAGGCTGGCGTCGTCGCTCGCCCAGCCGAACGCCATATGGCCGCCGAAATAGCTGGGCACGGCCGCGATGTAACAACTGGCATCGGCGAACAGCGTGGCGAGATGCCGGGTGGACTCCACCAGTTGCTGCCCCTGCAGGAACGGCGCGCCGCTCTGCGTCACCAATACGCCCCCCGGCGTGAGACAGCGGCGGCAGCCGGCATAGAATTCCTTGGTGAACAGCGCGGCGCCGGGCCCGTCCGGATCGGTGGAATCCACGATCACGACATCGAAGCGGCGGTCGGTCTCCGCCACATAGTCCATGCCGTCGGCGATCAGCAGCGTGAACCGCGGATCGGCCTCGGCCGGCCCGGTAAACTCGGGAAAATACTGACGCGCGAAGTCGACGACCGATGCGTCGATCTCAACCTGCGTCAACCGCCGGACGCCCGGATGCGCGAGCACCCGGCCGGCGAGGCCGCAGTCGCCACCGCCAATCACCAGCACCTCTTGGGCGCGACCGTGCGCAAGGAGCGGCACATGCGCCATCATCTCGTGATAGATGAACTCGTCCCGCGTCGTCAGCTGGATCGCACCGTCAAGCACCAGCACCTTGCCCCAATCGGCGTGCTCGAACAGGATCAGATCCTGGTTCCCGGTGCGTACCTCGTGCAGGATGCGCGTGGCCTCAAGGCTGATGCGCACGCCGATGCCATTATGGATGGTCTCGGAAATCCAGCGCTTTCGTGCCACCGCCACCTCCTTCCCTACGTCGAGCCGGTTCTACACCGGGCCATTCAGGCCAAACGCACGCGCCGCGGGCCGGGGCGCGTGCCCGGCCCGCCCGTTACCAGCGTCCGGTCAGAGTTCGCGTCCGCGCAAGTGCTCGCGGACCACGATCCGCTTGACCTTGAATGCCTCGCGCAACAGCGGCACGCAGGCGGCCGGATCGGCGTCTCCGCACATGAACACATCGAGTGCGGCATAGCGGTGCTCCGGCCACGAATGGATCGAGATGTGGCTCTCCGCCAGCACCGCGACCCCGGAGACACCGTTATTTGGCTCGAAGTGATGCAGATGGATGTGCAGCAGGGTCGCCCCCGCAGCCTCCACGCAGGCGCGCAGCGTCTTGTCGATGTGATCGATGTCGCTGAGACGTTCCGCCTCGTACAGATCGATGATGAGATGCGCACCGGCATACCGCTCACCGTTCCTGACGATGAAGTGGTCGTTCTGCTGATGGCCGAACGACGCCTTGGTGCGTGTTTTTTCTTCCTTCCGGGCGGTACTTGGAGTTCCCAAGCCGGTCCCCACTTGGAAGAGGGTGTATGGGTGCATACCGACCTCCCCAACCAGAGATTGAACCCGGGTGGCCGGCAAGCCGGCTCCCCGACAAACGAATGCCGCCTGATCGAGCGTTGAAGCGCTCAAGCAGGCGGCACTTGTTACATAATCAACACCATCCGCACTCGCAAGCGCGATGGCGCGTCCGGGTGGAAGCTATGGCTTGCCGGCGGAGAAGCCGAAGGGAAGTTCCGCGTCGCGTCCCTGCATCATCGCCTGCGCTTCCGCCGCCGCCACAGCCGTCATGTTGACGACGCCGCGGGCCGTGACCGACGGGGTGAGAATATGCGCCGGATGCGCTGCGCCCATGAGGATCGGCCCGACCGGCAGCGCGTCCGCCAGCACCTTGATCATCTGATAGGCGATGTTGGCCGCGTCGAGGTTCGGCATGATCAGGATATTCGCCTCGCCCTTCAGGCGGGAATTCGGGAACACCCGCTCGCGGTACATGACGCTGAGCGCCGAGTCGCCGTGCATCTCGCCCTCGACTTCAAGGTCGGGATGGGCCTCCGCCAGCAGCGCGCAGGCCTGGCGCATCTTGCGCGACGAGGCGCTGTCGTAGCTGCCGAAATCCGAATGCGACACGAGCGCGATCTTCGGCTCGATCCCGAACCGCCGCACATGCGTCCCCGCCATCACGGCCATGTCGGCGATTTCCTCGGCAGTCGGGTCCGTCGCCACCTGCGTGTCGGCGAGGAAGTAGGCGCCCTTGGCCGTGATCACCAGCGACAGCGCTGCCAACTGGCGCACGCCCGGGGCGAGCCCGATGATGTCCCTGACATGCGTGAGGTGGCTCATGTAGCGCCCCTCGACGCCGCACAGCATCGCATCCGCTTCGCCGCGGCGGACCGACAGGGCCGCGATCACGGTCGCGTTGGTGCGCACGATCGTGCGCGCGGCTTCCGGCGTCACACCACGACGGCCTGCGGCCTCGATATAGGTCATCACATAATCGCGGAAGCGCGGATCGTCTTCCGGGTTGATCAGGTCGAAATGGTCGTCCCGTCGCAGCGAGAGGCCGAAGCGCTTGAGCCGCGCCTCGATGACGGCGGGGCGTCCGACCAGGATCGGCCGCGCCAGCCCCTCCTCCACCGCGACCTGCGCCGCGCGCAGGATGCGCTCGTCCTCGCCCTCGGCATAGATGATGCGCTGCTGCAGGGTCTTCGCCTGCGCGAATACCGGCTTCATGATCAGGCCGGAGCGGAACACGAAGCGGTTGAGCCGTTCGAGATAGGTCGCGAAGTCGCTGATCGGCCGCGTCGCCACCCCTGAGTCGATGGCCGCCTTCGCCACCGCCGGCGCAATCCGCAGGATCAGCCGCGGGTCGAACGGATTGGGAATGAGCGAGCCCGTTCCGAACACCTCCGCCTCACCGCCATAGGCGCGCGCCGCGACTTCGGACGGCGCCTCGCGCGCCAGCCCCGCGATTGCCTCGACCGCCGCCAGTTTCATCTCCTCGTTGATCGTGGTCGCGCCGACATCGAGCGCGCCACGGAAGATGTGCGGAAAGCAGAGGACGTTGTTGACCTGGTTCGGATAGTCGGACCGGCCGCTGCAGATCATCGCATCCGGCCGGGCTTCCAGTGCCTCTTCGGGCATGATCTCCGGATAGGGGTTGGCCAGCGCCATGATCAGCGGCTGCGGCGCCATCCGCTTGACCATTTCGGGCTTGAGCACGCCGCCCGCCGAGACGCCCAGAAATATATCGGCGCCGTCGATCACCTGATCGAGCCGGCGCAGGTCGGTCTTCTGCGCATAGACCTCCTTCCAGCGGTCCATGAGCACATTGCGTCCCTCATAGACCACGCCCTCGATGTCGGTGACCCAGATGTTCTCGCGCCTGACGCCGAGGGAAACGAGAAGGTTCAGGCAGGCGATGGCCGCGGCGCCGGCGCCGGAGGCCACCAGCTTGACCTTGGAAGCGTCCTTTCCCGACAGATGCAGCGCGTTGCGCACCGCCGCCGCGACGATGATGGCGGTGCCATGCTGATCGTCGTGGAACACAGGGATCTTCATGCGCTCCTTGAGGCGCGCCTCGATCTCGAAGCATTCCGGGGCCTTGAAGTCCTCGAGGTTTATGCCGCCGAAGGTAGGCTCGAGCGCCGCCACGACATCGACCACCTTGTCGACCTCGTTTGCCGCGATCTCGATGTCGAAGACATCGATGCCGGCGAACTTCTTGAAAAGCACCGCCTTGCCTTCCATCACCGGCTTCGAGGCGAGCGGCCCGATATTGCCGAGGCCGAGCACCGCCGTGCCGTTCGACACCACCGCCACCAGATTGGCGCGCGCCGTCAGGTCCGCCGCCTGGCTCGGATCGGCCGCGATGGCCTCGCAAGCCGCCGCGACGCCCGGGGTATAGGCAAGCGCGAGGTCGCGCTGATTGCCGAGGGGCTTCGTCGGCTGAATCTCGAGTTTTCCCGGCCGCGGCGAGCGGTGATAGCTCAGGGCGGCCGATTTAAGCTCCTCGGAGATCGATGACGGCATTGCGGTTCCTTTTGGCGCGGCGGCGTTTCTCAGACTCGGCATATCCCGGACGGGTACATCTTCCATAACGGCGGTCACGGTCAACCGGCCGTGCCCTTTTGGCGCCGCATGTCTTCGCCAGCCTTCCGGCATGGAGGCGGTTGGGTCATACTGCCGCTCCGGTTGGAGGGTTCAGCAAGCATGCTGCAAAAGGGAATTTGGCCGCCGCGCATGGCACGGCGGATGTACGGGCTTGTCCTGTTCGCGGCGCTTTCGTTCGGGGCTGCCTCGGGGCAGGCCTATGCCCAGCCGGCCGCGGCGCCTGCCGATCCCCTTCCGAACCGGCCGACCATCGAAGCCGGCGGCCTGGAAATTCGCGACGTAACCTTCGGGACCCCGGGCGTCAGGACCGGAAATATCGGCCGCGGGGTGTTCTCCGGACTCCGGCATGGCGACGGGGTCGTCCGCGCGGAGCGGGTCGTATTCGAGCGCGTGACCATCTATGTCGAAGGCCGACAGCTCGTCATTCCCGAGATAACGGCTTCCGACGTCACGCTCCCGGTCGAATGGTTCAGGGCATTCACCGAGGGGACGACGGCCGCACACCACGACCCAGCAGCCTTGCTGACGCGGATGGCTGCGGCCGAGATCCGCATTCCGTCGATCGCGGACGGGGACAGCGCCACACGCGGCAAGGCCCGCTTCACGAATATGGTCTACTCCGGTCTCAAGCAGGGCACGCTGGCGAGCGGGCGGTGGCACCAGTCGAGGACCGATACGGTGGACGTTGACGGGTCGGTCCATACCGTCACGATTGAAAACACAGCCGAATATCGCGGGATCGACATTGCGGAAATATGGCGGTTCGCTGCCGGCCGAAGATCCAACGACGATGGCGCGGCGAAACGCCTGCTCGAGAGCAGCACTATCAACGCCTTCCGGCTGAACGTAACCGACGGATCAGAGATCGCGATCGAGCGGATCGAAGTTGCAGGATTGTTCGGCCGCGCACCTGTTTCACCGTTCCCTATGCGCCCACCGTCACGCATCGCTCCAGCCGGGAAGCCCGACACCCATCGTGCCGACACTGCGCACTACATTCGAGAGGTGCTGCAGAACCTGCGCCTGGACCGGTTCGCCATGAGCGGCATCCAGATCCGTTCGCCTGATTTCGGTGCGCTCGCCATCGCCGGGGTTTCGGTTGCAAACTTGTCCGGCAACGGCATCGAAAAGTTCGAGGTCGCCGGAACGGAACTCAGCGGCTCCCCGCTCGACGTAAAGCTCGAGCGCCTGACCCTCGAAAAGCTCGTCTATGGCGACCTCCTGTCCAGGATGCTCGATGCGCTCATGGGCCCGGGACAAATCGAGCTTTCGCCGGAATGGTTTGCGCAATCGCCCCCGCAACTCAGTGCGATGCGGCTTGCGGGCCTGGCACTGGACACCCCGGCAGGGCCGCTGACGCTGGCGAGCATTTCCGTGGAGACCGATCCACCCGATCCCACCGCCATCCCCGAACGGATAACACTGAACATCAACGGGCTCTCCCTCGATCTGGAAAAGGGTGCGCAGGCGCTCGGCCCTACCAACCTGCTGCGGCTCGGCTACCGCCAGGTGAAAGCGGATGGACGCATCCAGTATCGTTCGATCGCGGACGAGCGGGCGCTCGTCATGGACGACACGCGGATCGCCATTGCGGAGATGGGCAGCGTCGATCTCGCCATGCGGCTCGGCAACATCGACCTGGCCGCGGCGGCCAACAATCCCCAACTCTCGGATGAAATCCTCGACGCCGCACAGATCGAATCGATCGAGCTTCGCGCGACCGATGCGGGATTTGCGGATCGGTTCTATGCGCAACTCGCGCGGGACACAGGGCTGCCCGAAGACACGTTGCGAACGGCGTCAGCCCAGGAAATGAAGGGGCACGCGGCGCATTTCTTCGCGGGCGCCCTTGCGCCCGGCGCCGCCGATGCACTCGCAACCTTCATCCGCAAGCCGGGCCGGCTGGTCATCCGGGCGACGCCGAAACCGGGGCAGCCGCTCAAGCTCAGCGATCTCGAAAAGCTTTCGCTGCCCGAACTCAACGCACGCCTCACGATCAGCATCGAGGCGACGGCGAACTGACCAGAACTGACCGTTGCCGGCGTCTGTGAACGCGGCCCCTCGCATCAGGCGGCAACGGCGACCGGCTGGAACATCTTCGGGTGATCCCGCAGCAGACGGCCCGCTTCGGCTCTCGTTGCATCGGTGAGTTCCCGCAACGCCTGCGTGACTGGACGGTCGCGGTGACGGTAAAGCCCGCGCGTGACCCTCAGGCCGCGGATCGGGGCCCCCACAAATTCCCCGCGGCCAATTTCGCGGCTGACCGAGGACGGTGGTCCCACAAGAAATCCGACGCCCCTGCGAACGGCCTCGCACACCGTCGTCAGGGCATCGGCCTCCAGCCGCACGTTAAAAGACAGCCCCTTCTCTGCGCCTGTCCTCTCAAGCGTCAAACGCAGGAGGCTCGCCAGCAACAGCGGCTTGTCGACCAGACGCCGCAGTTCCAGCATGCCGGTACGCCGGAATGGCCAGTCCGCAGCAAGGCCGATCAGCCAGAGGCCTTCCTGAAAAAGCGGTTCGTAGTGCAGATCGGGATGCGCTGCCTCGCAACTCATGATGCCCATATCAATGCGGCCGCCGATCAGCGCCTCGCGCATCGCCGGAGAAAAATGCTCGTGCAACTGAACACTGACCCGGGGAAACCGGCGCAGGAAATCCGACACCAGGCTGACGGCGAACACATTGCCGACGGACGGGGGAAAGCCGAAACGCAACTGGCCCGCAGGCTCGGCCGTGCGCGACAGAACGTCGTTCTGCATCTCGCCAGCAAGCCGCAGCACCCGTTCCGCCCGCTCGAAAACGATGGTCCCGGCCTCGGTGGGAATTACGCCGTGCCGACGGCGCATCAGCAGCGGAACGCCGAAGGATTCCTCAAGTTGATGCATCCGGCGCGTGACAGCCGGCTGCGCGACGTTCAGGAGCGCTGCGGCCTTGGTCACATTCCGCTGGCGCACGACCTCGACGAAATAACGCAGGCTGACGAAATCCATCATGCGCCTCCAAGAAATACCGAGATCGTATTTCTTGCATCATAAATCGGTATTTTCGCGATTTCACCAGCAAGCCTACGTTGGCGCCTGCTGCACTGATCAAAACCGATAAAACTCAAATACGCAGCAGGGAGGACGCCATGCTTGCCCGCCTGTTTGCCGTCGCGCTGTGCTTCGTTGGCTGCGCGGCCGGATCCATGCCCTCGGCCGCGGCCGAGACCTATCCCTCGAAGCCGGTCCGTATCATCCTGCCGTTTCCCCCTGGCGGACCGGGCGACATCTTTACCCGACTGCTTGCTGAAAGTCTGCGCGAGACGCTGGGCCAGCCCTTCATCGTCGACTATCGGCCCGGCGCCACCGGCATCATCGGCTCGACCCAGGCCGCCAATGCCGCGCCCGACGGCTATACGCTGCTGTTTGCGCCAACCAGCAGCCATGTGATCGCGCCGCTGCTGCGCAACCCGCAGCCCTACGATCCGCTGAAGAACTTCGTTCCGCTCAGCATGATCCTGACGTTTCCGTTCTACCTGATCGTCAACAATGACCTGCCCGTGAAGACGGTAAGCGAACTGGTCGCCCTGGCAAAATCCAAGCCCGGCACGCTCAATTTCGGCACCATCGGGATCGGAAGCGGCAATCACCTCATCAACGAGATCTTCAAGGCGCGCGCAGGCATCGACACCACGCATGTGCCGTATCCGGGCGTCGCCGCCACGCAGAAGGCTCTGATCGGCGGCGAGGTGCAGTACATATTCGACAGCATCGGTCCCTCACGACCGCTGGTGAATGCCGGGCGCATGCGCGGGATAGCGATTACGGGTCGCGAGCGCTCCCGCCTGCTACCCGACACACCGACCCTTGAAGAAGCAGGGTATCCCGGCTTCGATCAGGTGATCTGGTTCGGGGTATTCGCGCCGGCCGGGACGCCGAAAGCGATCGCTGAGAAGCTGGAGAAGGCGATCATCGCGTTCGCGCAGCGGCCCGAGATCATCCAGCGGATCGTCGAGTTCGGAGCTACCCCCGTCGCCAGCACCACTGAACAATTCACGGCGCACATAGCCCGCGAACAGCCGATGTGGCGCGATGTCATTACCAGCAACAACATCCAACTCAACAACTGAGGCCCGCCGGCCGCGGCACGCAAGGAGACACCGCCATGACCAACCGCCCGGAGCAGCAATCCGCAGCCGCCCAACTTCCCAGCGAGGAAATACGCGACGGCATGCGCATTCTTTGGGATGTGCCGATCACGATGGATGACGGGGTGGTCCTGCGCGCCGATATCTTCCTACCTGTCGCGGAGGGAAAGTATTCCGCGATCATGAGCTACGGCCCTTATGGAAAGGGCCTTGCCTTCCAGGAGAAATACTCCACCGCATGGGAGATCATGGTCCGTGACTACCCGGACGTCGCCCGCGGTTCGAGCAACAAATACCAGAACTGGGAAGTGGTCGATCCCGAGAAGTGGGTGCCCGACGGCTATGCCTGCGTGCGCGTGGACTCGCGCGGCGCAGGACGCTCGCCCGGCTATATGGAATTGCATGCGCCGCGCGAGATCAAGGACTTCCACGACTGCATCGAATGGGCTGCGGTACAGCCGTGGTCCAACGGCAAGATCGGCCTCGCCGGCATATCCTACTACGCCACCAACCAATGGCGGGTAGCGGCGCTCAAGCCGCCGCACCTTGCGGCGATCTGCATCTGGGAGGGTTATGCGGACCGCTACCGCGACTCCACCTACCACGGCGGCATTCTCTGCACGATGACCGGAAACACGTTCAACATGCAGATGAAGACCGTGCAGCACGGCCTCGGCGAACGCGGCCCGCGCAGCCGCATCACCGGAGAGCTGGTATCCGGGCCGGAGACGCTGTCGGAGGAAGAACTCGAGGGCAACCGCTTCAATCTTATGGGCGACGTGAAATCCCATCCCTTCGACGACACCTATCAGAAGGAACGTTCGGCCGAGTGGGACAAGATTACGGTGCCGCTGCTGAGTTGCGGCAACTGGGGCGGCCAGGGCCTCCACCTGCGCGGTAATGTCGAAGGATTCCTGCGCGCTGCTTCAACGCAGAAGTGGCTGGAGATGCACGGCGGCTCGCACTGGGCGCTGTTCTATACCGA
>Ga0182739_1001883_pt1 | contig 20639 bp, 18 predicted proteins | sample eDN5th30CBELigBY_FD_128873 | JGI IMG/M metagenome (GOLD analysis project Ga0182739, IMG submission 128873) | Enriched backyard soil microbial communities from Emeryville, California, USA - eDNA 5th pass 30_C BE-Lig BY (version 2) (version 2) | ecosystem: Environmental > Terrestrial > Soil >...
ATGGGCGTGGGTGCCGCGCAGGTTTCGCATGACGGAGTCCGGTGTCGACGCCAAGGCCCGAAGACGAGGCCCAAGGCATTCCGGTTGAGGGAATGCGGCGACATATGCGAAATCCGTGCCAGGTTGCGTGGCGCGTGGAAAACCAATGAGAAATCAGAGGCTTAGGGTTGAATCCGGCACGAATCAGCCTGCCTTGCGGCATCGCGGCCCGTGAAAAGCCGCGATCTGAACGAAAAATCGGGCCAAATTTGACCCGATCATCGATAAGTTATTGATAAATAAGAAAACATATCGGGCCAGATTTGGCCCGGGCGGGTCAAATTTGGCCCGCTGTCCGACCACCGCGTTTTCGCGGCTGTTATGAAATGTTATATCATTCAAGCCGTAATTTGTAATGATATAACATCTACGAGGTTAAAGATGAAAGGTAAGAAGCAGGGGATAGGGAAAGAACGCCGTCGCGCGTTGCGAGGCCACGGGCATCGCCGCGCGCCCTTGAAGCCGCTGGTGTGTTCGTTGATGCTGATGGCGCCCCTTGCGCAGGCTCAAACCGAAGGCGAATCGGCGCGGACCCAGACCGTCGCGCCCATCACGGTGTCGGCGAATCCGCTGGGACTGGATCTGAATAGCACTACCCTGCCGGCGTCGGTGCTGGAAGGCGATGCGCTGGTCGAGCAGCGCAACGGGACGCTGGGCGAGACGCTCAAGAACCTGCCCGGCGTGAACAGCGACACGTTCGGCGGCGGCGCCAGCCGGCCGGTGATCCGCGGTCAGACCGCGCCGCGCGTGAAGGTGCTCTCGGATGGGTCCGAGGTGATGGACGCGTCGGCCATTTCCCCTGATCACGCGGTGACGGTCGAGCCTCTGCTGGCCGAGCGCATCGAAGTGCTGCGCGGCCCGGCCACGCTGTTGTACGGCGGCGGCGCCATCGGCGGCGTCGTCAACGTGGTCGACAAGAAGATCCCGACCGAAGTGCCGGAAAAGGGCATCGCGGCCGAGGCGGAACTGCGCGGCGCGACCGGGACCAAGGAGCGCGCCGGCGCGGTCGGCATCACGGCGGGCGATGGACAGTTCGCCGTGCGGGTCGAAGGCATGAAGCGCCGCACCAGCGACTATGACGTGCCGGATTGGCCGGGCGGCAAGCTGGAAGGCTCATACAGCGAGTCGACCCAGGGTTCGGTCGGCATGTCGTGGATCACGCCGCGCGGCTACGTGGGCGTGGCTTTCACGCACCTGCAAAGCGAGTACGGCCTGCCGGGTCACAACCACGAGTACGAAGGCTGCCACCCGCACGGCACGCACCTGCATTGCGGCAGTCATGATCATGACGAAGAAGGCGAAGAGGGCGAAGAAGGCCACGACCACGACCATGAGCACGAGCATGGCGGCGTGCCCTACGTGAAGCTGCGCAGCAACCGGATGGATCTGCGCGCCGAGTACCAGGAGCCATTCGCCGGCTTCGAGAAGATCCGCTTTCGCGGCGGCCTCACGGATTATCAGCACGACGAGATCGAAGGCGGCGAGGTCGGCACGCGCTTCAAGAACAAGGGCTACGACGTGCGGGTGGAGCTGCAGCACAAGCCCATCGCGGGCTGGCGTGGCGTGATCGGCCTGCAGAACGCCTACAGCGACTTCAGCGCCGAAGGGGAAGAGGCGTTCCTGCCGCCCAGCAAGACGCGCTCGAATGGCCTGTTCGTGCTGGAGGAGTACCAGTTGAACGACTGGCGCTTCGAACTGGGCGCGCGCCAGGATTGGCAACGCATTTCGCCGTCGGGCGGCGAGCCGCGCAGCAATCTGTCGGGAACGTCCCTGTCGGCCGCGGCGATCTGGGACTTTGCGCCGCAGTATTCCGTGGCGCTGTCGCTGTCGCGTTCGCAGCGCCTGCCGAACGCGCAGGAGCTGTATGCGGACGGCATCCACCTGGCGACCAATACGTATGAACTGGGTAATCCGGACCTGACGCGCGAAACGTCGCACAACATCGACCTCACGCTGCGCAAGCATTCGGGCGCGACCACGTTCTCGGCCAGCGTGTTCCACAACCGCGTGAAGAACTACATCTACGCCAATACGCTGGACCGTTACGAAGACTTCCGCCTGATCGAGTACACGCAGCAGGATGCGGAATTCACGGGCGTGGAAGGCGAGCTGCGGCACCAGTTCACGCCGATCTTCTCGGCGGCGGTGTTCGGCGACTATGTGCGCGGCAAGCTGACCGGTGGCGACGGCAATCTGCCGCGCATTCCGGCGGGGCGCGCGGGCGTGCGCGGCAACGTGACGTGGCAGCAGTGGTCGGGCGGCGTCGAGTACGCGCGCGTGTTCGCGCAGAAGGACATCGCGGCCTACGAAGACACGACGCCCGGCTACAACATGGTCAACGCCGTCGTGGCCTATCGGGGGCAGTACGGCGCGACGGGCTATGAAGTCTTCCTGCGCGGCACCAACCTGCTGAACAAGCTGGCCTACAACCATGCTTCGTTCATTTCGACGGTGGCGCCGCTGCCGGGACGCAGTGTGCTGCTGGGCGTGCGCGTGACGTATTGATTCCTGTTGGGGCGCGGCGCCCGGGTGTGATAATTTCGCCGGGTGCCGCCGCCCGCGGCGGCATAATGCGCCAGGAGCCCGCCATGCTGAAGTTCGCCGCCAATCTGTCGATGATGTACACGGAACATGCGTTCCTGGACCGCTATGCGGCGGCGGCCGCGGACGGCTACGCGGGCGTGGAATGCATGTTTCCCTATGAAGCGCCCGCGGCATTCGTGCGCGAGCGCATGGATGCTGCGGGCGTGGCGCAGGTGCTTTTCAATGCGCCGCCGGGCATCACCGCCCAGGGCGATCGCGGCCTGGCGGCCCTGCCCGGCCGGCAGGCCGAGTTCCAGGACGGCATCGAGCAGGCGCTCTGCTATGCGACCGCGCTGTCTTGTTCCAATGTCCATGTGATGGCGGGCATCGCGCCGCCGGATGCATCGCGCGAGGCGATGCGGGACTGCTATTGCGCCAATCTCGACTGGGCGGCCCGCGAGGCGCGCTCGGCGGGCGTGACCCTGCTCATCGAGCCGATCAACACCCGCGATATTCCGGGCTACTTCCTGAACCGCCAGGACGAGGCCCACGCCATCGTGCAAACCGTCAACGCGCCCAACCTGAAAGTGCAGATGGACCTGTACCACTGCCAGATCGTCGAGGGCGACGTCACCATGAAGCTGCGGGAGTACCTGCCCACCGGCCGGGTGGGCCACCTGCAGATCGCCGGCGTGCCGCTGCGCCAGGAGCCGGACCGCGGCGAGCTGGATTACGGCTGGGTCTTCGGCGTGCTGCGCGAATTGCACTACAGCGGCTGGATTGGCTGCGAGTACCGCCCCGCGGGCTCAACCTCTGCCGGCCTGCGCTGGCTGAGCGCCGCGCGCGCATAACCGGCCCCGCGCCGGCCATCGATATTCCATGGGAGTTCTCGTCATGTTCAAGGGCGTGCTGCGCATGCTGTGTTCGGCGGCGCTGGCCGCCGCCTTGCCGGCCGCGTCGCTGGCGGCCGATTATCCCGACCGTCCCATTCGCTGGCTGGTGCCGTTCAGCGCGGGCGGGGGCAGCGATCTTGCGACCCGGATCGTCGCCCGCCATGTCGCCGAGACGCTGGGCCAGGCGGTGGTGGTCGAGAACCGGCCGGGCGCGGCCACGATCGTCGCCGCGCAGGAAGCCGCGCGCGCCGAGTCGGACGGCTACACGGTGCTGACCGCGGGGATGAGCACGCTGGCGCTCAACCCGTGGCTGTATCGCGATCTGCCCTACGATCCGCAAAAGGACCTGACGCCGGTGTCCAGTCTGGTGGCGCTGCCCATCGTGCTGGTGGCGGCGCCGGATTCGGGGCTGCGCTCGCTGGAAGACGTGAAAGCGTATCTGGGGCGCGAGCAGCCGGGCAGCTTTGCCTCGTTGGGCGTGGGCAGTCCGCACCATCTGGCGATGGAACTTTTCATGGAGACCATCGGGGGCACGGCGACAGCGGTTCCGTACAAGGGGACGCCGCCGGCGCTGCAGGACGTGGCGGCCGGCGTGGTGCCCGTGATGATGGCGGACCTGGCCGCCGCCCGTCCGCTGATCCAGGCGGGCAGGTTGCGGGCCATTGCCGTGCCCGCCGCGACGCGGTCGGCGCAGTTGCCCGACGTGCCGACTTTTGCCGAGGCGGGCGGTCCGGCCTTCGAGGCTGCCGCCTGGCAGGGAGTGGTGGCGCCCGCGGGCACGCCGTCCCCGATCGTGGACAAGCTGAGCCAGGCGATCCGGCATGCGCTGCAATCGCCCGACGTCGTGCGGCAACTGAGCGTGCAGGGGATGGAGCCCACCGGCAGCACCCCGGATGCCTTCCGCGCGTACGCGAGGCAGGAGCATCAGCGGTGGGGCGCCGTCATCCAGGCCAAGGGGTTTTCGGCGGACTGAGCGGGCCGGCGTAACGGGCGCGGCAAGGCGTAACGGGCGCGGCAAGGTGTAACGCGCGCATCCATCGCGTCCGCACCGGCGTACGATGAAGTCATGTGCATCCGGCCCGGACGCTGGGCGGGGAGGTCGCCATGTCTTTGATCGTCGCTGCCCGATTCGAGGGCTTCGAGGCCGCCAAGGCGGCGGCCAGCCGCCTTGCCATGAGCGGCTTTCCCGACTGGGATATCCACACTTTCTACGTCAATCCCGCCGGCGAGCACGGCCGCTTCCCGTATGGCGGTGACCGGCGTTCGGACCCGGATTCCGGGCGCGCCGATATCGGCGCGTATCTTGGCGCCGGCGGCGTGGGGGCGGTGGTCGCGGTGTTTGGCGGGTTTGTCGCGGCGGAACTCAGCGAATCCACGGCGGCCATCCTGGCCGCGGCGGGCGTGGGCGCCTACCTGGGCTCTTTATTTGGTGCGCTCTGGGTGACCGGCCATGGCGCGACCCGGCACGGCCATTTCAATCCCGACGCCCATGCCGAGATCCGGCAGGCCGGCGTCATGGTCGCGGTGCGCACCCGGCCGCAGCGCGAGATGCTGGCGTGCCGCATCCTGCGCGACGCCGGCGGCGCGGACGTGGAGCACGCCAACGGCCGCTGGCGCAACAATCATTGGGAAGACTTCGATCCGCTGTCGCTGCCGCAGCGCGAACCGGGCTTCGGGTGATCGCGGCGGGGCTTTCGGCGCAAGGGCGCAGCGTGCGGTCGGCGTTCAGTCGGGCGCCGGCACGGGCGCCTTGCGGCTGCGCTGCGCCGTCGCCGCGCAGCCCGCGGAGGCGACGATGATGCCGCAGATGGCCAGCCATTGCGTCCGCGACAGGTGCTCGTTCAGGACGACCACGCCGGCCAGCGCGCCCATGGCCGGCTCCATGCTGAGCAGCACCCCGAACGTCTTTTGCGGCAGGCGGCGCAGCGCCACCATTTCCAGCGAATAGGGCAGTGCGCTGGAAAGGATGCCCACCGCCACGCCGGCCAGCACCAGCTTGGGATCGAGCAGCGCCATGCCCGCATGCGCCGCGCCCACCGGCAGGGCGACCATGGCCGCCGCCAGCAGTCCCAGCGACGTCGCCTGCCCGCCGTGCACGTGTCCCGCCATCTTGCCGAAGATGATGTAAAGCGCCCAGCACACGGCCGCACCCAGCGCGTAGGCGATGCCTTCGGGATCGAGATCGTGGATGGACTGCCCGGTCGGGATCAGCAGGATCAGGCCGGCCAGCGCGCAGGCGATCCAGACAAAGTCGATGGCGCGCCGCGACAGCACGACGGCCAGCGTCAGCGGCCCGGTGAATTCGATGGCGATGGCCACGCCCAGCGGCAGGGTGCGCAATGCCATGTAGAACAGCAGATTCATGCAGGCCAGCGTCACGCCATACAGCGCGATCCTGGCCGCGTTGGCGCGGGTCAGCGGAAAACGCCAGGGTCGCCAGAAAGCCAGCAGGATGATCGCGCCGATGACGATGCGATAGGCCGTGGTGCCCTGCGCGCCCACTTCCGGGAACAGCGATTTTGCAAACGACGTGCCCACGCACAGCGATGCCATGGCGCCGATGAGCGACAGGGTGGGAAGCAGGGTGGACGGGGAGTCGGTATGTCCGTTGTTCAAGGTTGCGGCGGTCATGGGTGGCGGAAGTTGCGCAATGCGTGGGGCGGATTGGGATAGGGGGGACGGTCAGGGCTGCGGATGCACGGCCGAGGCGTAGAGCACATAGAAGGCCAGTCCCAGCATGATGGCGCCCAGCAGGCCCTGCTGCATCTGCAGGAACCAGGGATTGCGCCCCACCCAGCCGCGGATGCGCGACGCGCCGTAGGCGAAGAGGCCGCCGTACGGCAGGCTGAGCGCCTTCATGGTGACGCCCAGCACCAGCATCTGTATCCACACCGGTCCGTGGTCCGGCGAGGTGAATTGCGGCAGGAAGGCGATCATGAAAAGCAGGACCTTGGGATTCAGCAGATTGGTGATGAAGCCTTGCCAGAAGGCATCGCGCGCATCGCCCGGCCGCGCCGCCAGGGTCACCTCGGCGGATTTGGCGCACCGGATCATCGCCTTGATGCCCAGGTATCCCAGGTACAGGCCGCCCGCCGCCTTGATGCCGACGAACAGCGTCGGAAAGGTCCGCAGCACGGATGCCAGGCCCAGCACCACCGCGGGCACCTGGATAAAGCCTGCCGCCACGTTGCCCAGCACGCTGTGGAAGGCGGGCCGGAATCCCTGGGTCATGCCGCGCGACAGCGTCAGCGCCATGTCCGGGCCGGGCGTGAGCTTCAGGGCCGCATCGGCGGCCAGGAAAAGCAGGAAAAGCTGGAGTGAGGGCATTGCAGGGTGCGGCAGGAAATCCCGCGGTGCGGGCGGAGGGCTCCCAGTGTAAGGAAGGCGCCCGATTAATTCCTGCGTCCACCGAGCCCGAAATGAAGTTTCCCGTCGAAATGGCGCAGTTTTGCGTCGCGGCCAAGATTAGAATCTGCCGATAGCGTTATCCCGCCCGCCGCCCAGGCGTTTCCGGAAACCTCATGGAATTAGACGATTTCGACCTGCAGATCCTGCAAAGCATGCAGGAAGACAACCAGCGCACCAGCCAGGAAGTCGCGCAACGCGTGAACCTGTCGCCGGTGTCCTGCCTGCGACGGATGAAGCGGCTGCGCGAATCCAGGGTGGTGACGGCGGACGTGTCGGTGGTGGATCCGGCGGCCGTGGGGCGGGGGATCACGATGGTCGTGCTGGTGTCGCTGGAAAGCGAACGGGCCGACAAGCTGGACCAGTTCAAGCGCGCCATGCGCAACGCGCCCGAGATCATGCAGTGCCTGTCGGTCACGGGAGAGGTCGATTTCGTGCTGACGCTGACCATGCGCGACATGGCGGAGTACGAGGTGTTCGCGCAGCGCCATTTCTGGGGCAATCCCAACGTGAAGCGGTTTTCCACGCTGGTGGTGATGAGCCGGGTCAAAAACGGGTTGACGGTGCCGGTGACGACCGGCGCGTGAGGCGTCCCGGCCAGGCGTCAGCCGGGCTGGGACGGGTCCGGCGCGGGCGGCCTGGCGGCAAAGAGCGCGCGGCTGGCGTCGTCCGACACGCTGCGCAGGTGCAGGTCCCGCTGCGGAAACGGGATGTTGATGCCCGCCGCCCTGAGCGCGTCGTACATCCGCGCCAGCAGGTCGCTGCGGATCTCGATCCATCGGTCGAAGTCGTAGGTCCACGCGCGCAGGCTGAAATCCAGCGTGCTGGCGCCAAATCCCATGAAAAGCGCCATCGGGGCGGGTTCGGTCACGACGCCAGGCGTCTGGCGGGCGATGCCATCGAGCAGTTCGAGCACCTGTCTTGGCTCCGTGCCATAAGCCAGCCCGATGCTGATTTCGATGCGGCGGCTGCGATCCAGCATGGTCCAGTTGGTCAGCTTGTCGGACAGCAGCGTGCCGTTGGGCACGACCACGTCGGCGCCTTCGAAGGTCTTGATCCGCGTGGCGCGCATGCCGATATCGCGCACCTGGCCCGACGTGCCGCCGATTTCCACCACGTCGCCCGGCTGGATCGGTCGTTCGAACATCAGGATCAGGCCCGATACGAAGTTGTTCACCACGCCCTGCAGGCCAAACCCGATGCCCACGCCCAGGGCGCCGAACACCAGGGTGAGCTGGCTGGTCTGGAAGCCCGCCGCGGACAGCGCGATGCCCAGGCCCAGCAGCAGCACCAGGTAGTACGACAGCGAGGCGATGCTGTTGCCCACGCCGCGCGGCAGCGACATGCGCGTGAGCACCTCGTCGTGCAGGATGAGCCGTATCGTGCGCGCGGCCCAGAATGCGATCAGCACCGAGATCGCGAAGATCAGGATGTTGCCCAGGCTGATGGAGATCTGGCCGAATTCCAGCGTGTAAGCCAGTACCCGCGTCACCACGGCGTAGGTCGAGCGCAGCACGCGGAAGCGGTCCATCGTGTAGATCGCCCACCCCACCACCGCGGCGGCCATCAGCAGGCGTATCAGAAGCTGGACCAGCGGCGGCGCATGTTCGCGCGCAAGCCGGAACCGCGAGATGCCCTGTCGCGCCAGCAGAAGCTGCAGCAGCGTGATGATGACGGTCACCCCGGCGTACAGCATCAGCCCGAAATAGCCGCTGCCGATGATGCCGCTGGTCAGCATTTCGGACAGCGACACATTGCCGATCAAGTTCGCGACGAGGGATACGCCCAACAGCGCGGCCGCGCTCCAGGCCACGGCGCGCAGGGCGCGGACCAGGCGTTGGGAGCCGGGCGGATACGTCTGGCGCCGGCCGCGCGCCAGCAGCCACAGAATGGCCGCAAGCGCCGTCGTCGCCATCACCACCGTGGACAGGCGGTAGACCAGGGTGTTCGCCAGGAAAAGGAAACCCAGCCGCTCGGCCAGGAACAGCGCCGTGATCACCCGGGGCCAATGGTCCAGCTGCCGCCGGCTGGACGGCGGAAGCAGGCGCAGCACGGGTATGGTCGACAGCACCAGTGCGATCTGCTGGACCATCAACGGCGCGTCCGGCTCCAGCGCCAGGACGCCCAGCATGGACAGCAGCACCCAGGTGGACACCGGCCGGCCCAGCACGCCCGCGGAGGTTTCATTCATGATGCCGCTGCGGATCGCATTGCGGCTTTTGCGGGCCAGCCAGAGCAGCAGCGGCAGCAGCAGCAGTTGCAGGGCGTGCAGGGCGCGCTGGTTGCCGGCGCCCGCGGCGCTGTAGTCGCGGGCGAAGCGGGCTTCGATGTCCAGGCCATCGCGCAGGAGGGACAGCGTGTTTTCGTCGGAAGTCTTGGCCCAGTCCAGATTCCAGAGCGGCGGGGAGTCCACCCGCAGCAGGCGCGCGTCGACGTCGTTGATTGCCTCGATCACCTGGCGCTGGCCGGCGTTGATCTGTTCCTCGATGGTATTGGCGCGCTGCTCCAGTTCGACCTGGCGGGATAGCGGGCCGGACAGCGCCTGGCCGGCCGCCGACAGCTGCGCGATCACCGCGTCGATGCGGTCGGCCAGCGCGGCCGGCAGGCCCGCCGCGCCCGGCGCTTCCTTGATCGCCTGCCAGGCCGTGCGTCGCCGCAGCAGCTCCGCGGCATCGTTGGCATACCAGGCGGTCGCCTGCCGCATGGCGTCCCGCCAGCGGGCCAGCCGGCGGACGTCGAAAAGCCAATGCCGCTCCAGGCTCTCCAGCCGCATGATGGGAAAGTTGCGCAGCCGCGACGGCTGGAATTCGTAGAGTTTTTCGTCGGCGGACTTGGCGATCGCATCCAGCTGCGGCATGAACGCGGACACGGGGTCCGCCGCGGCCGCGCGTTGCAGGACGTTTTCCGCAAAGCGCAGATCCGTGTCCGCCCGCAGCGGGATTTCAGCCATCTGGATCACGGCCGGCGTCTGCGTGGCGGGCGCTGGCGCATCGGCGCCAAACGCCACGCGCGCCCAGGCCAGGGCCAGTCCGAAGAGGCAGGAAAGGATTCTTGCGCGGGGGCGCATAGGTTGACTCCGTTCTGGGGTACGGATTTGCGGCAACGGGGCGGAATCTGCTGCGGGACGGCGGCGAGTCACGATATCGCGAAATGCCGCGGGCAAGAAGAGAGGCGATACCCGGTGTTGGGGTGCCGAGGCCGGGCGCCCAGGTCGGGCGCGCGCCCGCGGATGACCCGGCGGGGGACCCTAAAGCGAAAGGCCCAGCCGGAAGCGGGCTGGGCCTTGATGGATTCTTGGTGGCCTGGGGCGGAATCGAACCACCGACACAAGGATTTTCAATCCTCTGCTCTACCGACTGAGCTACCAGGCCAACGAAGCCCGCAACTATACACAAAATGTCGGGGCTGGTGGGGCGCTGCCAAGCAATTTCCGGCAACGCGCCGCGCCAACAAAAAACCCAGCGCTTGGGCTGGGCTTGGGGCTGGGCTTTTTGTGGGAACCGAAGCTCCCGGAAATTCTTTTGGTGGCCTGGGGCGGAATCGAACCACCGACACAAGGATTTTCAATCCTCTGCTCTACCGACTGAGCTACCAGGCCAACGAAGTCCGCAACTATACACAAATTTTTGGACTTGTGCCAGCCGATAGCCCGAAGCGTCGCTTTTTTTTGCGTGGGCGGGCGAACGCGGCGACTGTTGGCTGTACGGCACGAATTCGCCACGAATGCGTCGGGAAGGGGTGCAAAGGGGCCGAGATTGGGGACGGGAGTGGCTTGGGGATAACCCGCAGGGGTATAATCGTCAGCGGTTTGTTGTTGCAGCCGGACGCTTTGCCGCCTTTGATGCGCGACAAGCCGGATGCGACGCATTGTTCTTATAGTGGCAGTACTTAACGCTCAGCCGCGGATGGCGCCAGCCATCCCTCAAACATGTCGGTAGCTGTCCTTGCCTTCGGTCTGAATCACACGTCCGCGCCGGTGTCGGTCCGCGAACGCGTGTCCATGCCCGTCGATCTGGTCAAGCCCGCCCTGGAAGGCCTGCGTTCGGCGTTCGGCGGATCGGTCCGCGAAGCCGCCATCCTGTCCACCTGTAATCGCACCGAGATCTACTGCGCGGCCGATGGCCACGTGGCCGATCAATTGCCCGCCTGGCTGGCCGACCACAATCGCCTGGACGCCGGCACGCTGCACCCGCATCTCTATCGCCATCATCAGGACGACGCCGTCCGTCATGCCTTCCGCGTGGCCAGCGGGCTCGATTCCATGGTGCTGGGCGAAACCCAGATCGTGGGCCAGATGAAAGACGCGGTGCGTGCGGCCGGTGAAGCCGGTTCGCTTGGCACCCTGCTGCACCAGATGTTCCAGCGCACCTTCTCGGTGGCCAAGGAAGTCCGGTCGCAGACCGCCATTGGCGCGCAGTCGGTGTCCATGGCCGCCGCGGCCGTGCGCCTGGCCGAACGCGTGTTCGGCAATCTGGACCAGGCCCGCACGCTGTTCATCGGCGCGGGCGAAATGATCGAATTGTGCGCCACGCACTTTGCCGCGCAACGTCCGCGCAGCATGGTCGTGGCCAACCGCACGGCCGAGCGCGCCGAGCTGCTGGCCAACCGGTTTTCGGCCAGCACGATGAAGCTGTCCGACCTGACCGACCGCTTATCCGAATTCGACGTCGTCGTCTCCTGTACGGCAAGCTCCCTGCCCATCCTCGGCCTGGGGATGGTGGAACGGGCTACGCGCCTGCGCCGCCACCGCCCGATGGTGATGATCGACCTGGCCGTTCCGCGCGACATCGAGCCCGAAGTCGGCCGCCTGGACGACGTGTACCTGTACTCGGTGGACGATCTGGGCCGGCTGGTGCAGACCGGTTCCGACGCTCGCCGCGCCGCGGTGGTGCAGGCCGAGGCCATCATCGAAACCCGTGTCCAGGGCTTCATGCACTGGATGCAATCGCGCGAAGTGGTGCCCGTCATCCGCGACCTGCACCAGGCCGCCGAGGACGTACGCGCCGCCGAACTCGAACGCGCCAGGCGCCTGCTCGCGCGGGGCGAATCGCCCGAGGCCGTGCTCGAGCAATTGGCCCACGGCCTGACCCAGAAGTACCTGCACGGCCCGCTGGCGGCGCTGAACCGCAGCGAAGGCGAGGAACGCAAGCGACTGCTTGCCTGGATGCCGCGCCTGTTCCCCGGCCGCGACGCGCGCCGTTAGCGGCTCTGCCCCACGCCCCGCCTCATGGCGGGCGTTCGCTTTGTGGGCGCCCGCTTTTCCTGTCTTCTCCTTTGGTCATCCCCTCATGAAATCTTCCATGCGCAGCCGGCTGGAGCATCTGTGCCATCGCCTGATCGAGGTCGACGCGCTGCTCGCCGAACCGGAAACCGCGTCCGACATGGACCGCTTCCGCAAGCTTTCCCGCGAACGCGCCGAACTGGAGCCGGTGGTCGAAGCCTTCACGGCCTTCACCCGCTCCGAAGACGACATCGCGGCCGCGCAGGAGATGCTGTCCGATCCCGAAATGAAGGCTATGGCCGAGGACGAGATCAAGGCCGGGCGCGGCAAGCTCGAATCGCTGGAAGCCGCGCTGCAGTTGCTGCTGCTGCCGCGCGACCCCAACGACGGGCGCAGCGTGTTCCTGGAAATCCGCGCGGGCACGGGCGGCGATGAGAGCGCGTTGTTTTCCGGGGATCTCTTGCGCATGTACACGCGCTACGCGGAACAGCGCGGCTGGCGCGTGGAGCTGATGTCGGAAAGCCCGTCCGAGCTGGGCGGCTACAAGGAAGTGATCGCGCGCATCGACGGCGACGGCGCGTATGGCCGCCTGAAATTCGAGTCGGGGGCGCACCGCGTCCAGCGCGTGCCCGCCACCGAGGCGCAGGGACGCATCCACACGTCGGCCTGCACGGTCGCCATCATGGCCGAAGCCGACGCGATGTCCGAGATTGTCATCAACCCCAGCGATCTGCGCATCGACACCTTCCGCGCCAGCGGCGCGGGCGGCCAGCACATCAACAAGACGGACTCGGCGGTGCGCATCACCCACTTGCCGACCGGGCTGGTGGTGGAATGCCAGGACGACCGCTCGCAGCACCGCAACAAGGACAAGGCGATGCAGGTGCTGGCCGCCCGCCTGAAAGACAAGGAAGAGCGCGAGCGCCAAAGCAAGGAGGCGGCCGAACGCAAGAGCCTGATCGGCACGGGCGACCGCTCCGAGCGCATCCGCACCTACAACTACCCGCAGGGCCGCGTGACCGACCACCGCATCAACCTGACCCTGTACAAGCTGCAGCAGATCATGGAAGGCGACCTCGAGGAACTGACCGGCGCGCTGATCGCCGAGCACCAGGCCGAACAGCTCGCCGCGCTGGGCGACGACATCTGAGGCCGATGCGATGACCGCGCCCCAGATCAAGAGCCTGCTGCTCGACGCGCGGCTGCCGCGCCTGGAGGTGCGCATGCTGCTCGAGCACGTGCTGGACAAGCCGCGCGCATGGCTGCTGGCGCACGATACCGATGCGCTCGCGCCCGAGGCGGCCGCGGCGTACGAGGCCCTGGCGCTGCGCCGCCTGGCCGGCGAACCCATGGCCTACCTGCTGGGCCGGCGCGAGTTCATGGGGCACATGTTCCGCGTCACGCCCGACGTGCTGATTCCCCGTCCCGACACCGAGGTGCTGGTCGAAACCGCGCTGGAATGCGTCGCCGGCGTGGCCGGGCCGGCCGTGCTGGACCTGGGCACCGGCAGCGGGGCGATCGCCATTTCGATCGCGCTGGCGCGCCGCGACGCGCGGGTGATGGCGTCGGACGTCAGCGCGGCCGCGCTGGCCGTGGCGGCCGCCAACGCCTGGGACCTGACCGCCGCCGTGCGGTTTGTCGAAGGCAGCTGGTACGAGGCCGTGCCGGCCGGCGAGGGCTTCGACCTGATCGTCTCCAATCCGCCCTATGTGGCCAGCGACGATCCGCACCTGGAGCAGGGCGACGTGCGTTTCGAACCGCGTGGCGCGCTGACGGACGGCGCGGGCGGGCTGGACGACCTGGCGCGCATCATCCAGGGCGCCGACGCCCACCTGAAGCCAGGCGGCGCCCTGTGGATGGAGCATGGCTGGGATCAGGCGCAGGCCGTGCGGGACATGCTGGTCCAGGCCGGGTTCGAGGGCGTGCACAGCCGCAAGGACCTGGCGGGCATCGAGCGGATCTCGGGCGGTCGGCTGCCGGTGGCGGGCGCCTGACGCCTGTGGGGCGAGGGGCGTCTCTGTAGCGGGTGTCAGGCACCGGCATGCCGCCGCCCGGGCGCGCGTCTGTTACATCGCGCCGCCTCTGGAATCGCCCCGATAAACCGGCGCCGCGCCGGGGTAATCCGGGCCGTTTTCCCGGCTGTACCTATAATTGAGCAATTCCGTTTTGCCAGTCCAAGAGACCACCATGAGCGACGTTCAAGAATTCATCCGCGAAACCGTGACCCAGCACCCCGTCGTGCTGTTCATGAAGGGCACCGCCCAATTCCCGCAATGCGGCTTTTCCGGCAAGGCCATTCAGATCCTGAAGGGCTGTGGCGTGAAGAAGCTGGTCACCGTCAATGTGCTGGAGGACGACGAAGTCCGCCAGGGCATCAAGGAATTCTCCAACTGGCCCACCATTCCGCAGCTCTACGTGTCGGGCGAGTTCATCGGCGGCTCGGACATCATGAATGAAATGAACGAGTCCGGTGAGCTGAAGACGCTGCTGGAGCAATCCGGCGCCACGGCGTAAAGGCCGTCATGCGGCGGCTCGTCGTCGGCATCACGGGCGCCACCGGGGCGCTCTATGCGGTGCGCATGCTGCAGGCGCTGCGCAACGTCGAAGACGTCGAAACGCATCTGGTGGTTTCGGCGTCGGGCGTGCTGAACATCAAGCACGAACTCGATGTCAGCCGCCAGGACGTCTACGCGTTGGCCGATCACGTCCACAGCGTGCGCGACGTGGGCGCCACCCTGGCCAGCGGGGCGTTCCAGACCGCGGGCATGGTGATCGTGCCGTGTTCGATGCGCACGCTGGCGGCGGTGGCGCACGGCCTGTCCGATAACCTCATCACCCGCGCCGCCGACGTCACGCTCAAAGAGCGCCGGCGGCTGGTGCTGATGGTGCGCGAGACGCCGTTCAACCTGGCGCACCTGCGCAACATGACGGCGGTGACCGAAATGGGCGGCATCGTCTTTCCGCCGCTGCCGGCGTTCTATCACCGGCCCGCGTCCATCGAGGAAATGGTGGACCACACCGTGGCGCGCGTGCTGGAGCTTTTCGATATCGTCGTTCCGGGCCCGCACTGGGAAGGCACGTAGGCCGGCATTGCTGCCGGGCTTATTCCACCAGCCCCAGACCGTTCAGCGCGGCCAGGTTTTCCGGCCACTTCCGGGCGCGGGCATTCTGCAGTTCGATGCGCGCCCAGGCCATCCATCCGGCCCATTCGATGCGCTTGTCCCATGCGGTGCCCCAGGCCTGCAACGCGGCCAGCCCGGCGGCGGCGTGGCGCTCGGCGGCATCGAAGTCTTCCGCGGTCAGCGCCAGTTGCGCCAGCAGCAGGCGCGGCTCGCCCACCCACGGGTTGTGCTCGACCGCCGCTTCCAGCATGTGGCGGGCGCTGTCCATTTCGGTCAGCGGATGCATGCGCGTGATGACTTGCCAGTACAGCGCGCTGGCGGCGGCTTCGTCGCGCGGGCTGAGCGTGGCGCGGCAATGGTCGAAGGCGGGCGGAATGGGAATGCCGGTGTCCTGCGGCATGCGTGACAGCGGCGCCAGCAGGTGCGACAGCATCGACAGGATGTTCGACGGCGGCTTGAGCGGCCCCGGCCATAGCGACGACGCCCAGTTTGTCTTCAGGTCACGGCGCTGCTGCTGGGGATAGCCAGCGAAGATCTCGTCCTGCCAGCTATGCCATTGCTCGCCGATGTCGGCGGCGGACACGACCGTGAACGCCGCGACCTGGCGCGGCGTGAACGTGTAGACCCGCCCGTCGGCGCCTTCCAGCGTCAGGCCTGCCGCGCCCGTGCCCTGGCCTTGCAGGATGGCCTGCACGAACTTCGTGCGCGGCATGGCGCAGAACAGGCTGACCCATTCCTCGGCCTCCGCGCCCAGCACGCCGCGCAGCGTGTCGCGCTCGCGTTCTCGGTCAAACAGGGTGAGGTCCACGTATTCGTTGCCGTAGACGCTGTGGAAGAGACCCAGGAGACGCACTTCGCGCGGCTGGTTCCAGAGCGCCAGCGTGCGGTAGACGCCCAGCAGATGATGCTTGAACGTGCCGGCCTTGTGCCAGTCTTCGCCGGCGCTGCGCGCAAACAGCAGGTCCAGCAGGTCGGGCAGGTCGGGGTCGACGGCGGCGTAGTGGTCGGCCAGCAGCGCGCGCGCGTGCGGATGGAGTTCGGGGTTGGTGGACATGGATGGCGCAAGCAGGAATGAAAGCAGGCTCTATTGTGGCCGCATGCGCCGGCGCTGTCATCGCGCGGCTCATATCGGATTGCACATATCAATATGAATAATCATCGCTTCCGGTTTTGAAGGACGCTCACTAGAATCCGGGGTCATTCTTCTTACCTGTAGAGATTTCCCATGCGCCTTCGCCATACCCTGGCCGTTCTTGCCACCCTCATTGGATTTGCCGGCACCTCGGCGATGGCGCAGGACGCCGAACTGAAAGTGGGCGTGACCGTCGGTCCGCATGCGCAGATCGGCGAGGTCGTGCAGCAGGTCGCCGCCAAGCAAGGCCTGAAGGTCAAGCTGATCGAGTTCAGCGACTTCATCCAGCCGAACGCCGCGCTGGACGCCAAGGAGCTGGACGTGAACATCTACCAGCACCGGCCTTTCCTGGAATCGCAGAACAAGGCGCGCGGCTACAAGCTGGTGCCGGTGGCGACTGCCGTGGTGCAGCAGATGGGCATCTATTCCAAGCGCGTGAAGTCGCTGGACGAACTGCCGCAAGGCGGCAAGGTGGCCATTCCGAACGATCCGACCAATGGCGCGCGCGCGTTGCTGGTGCTGCAGGCCGCCAAGCTGATCAAGCTGAAGGATGGCGTGACGGTCACGGCGTCGATCTTCGACATTGCCGACAATCCCAAGAACCTGAAATTCATCGAGATCGAGGCCGCGCAATTGCCGCACTCGCTCAAGGACGTGGACGCCGCCGCCGTGAACTCCGCCTACGCGATCCCGGCGGGCCTGTCGCCCGCCAAGGACGCGCTGGCGCTGGAAAGCAAGGACGCGCCGTTTGCGGCCGTGGTGATCGCGGCGCGGGAAGACAACAAGGACGACCCGCGCATTGCGCGCTTCATCAAGGCCTACCAGTCCGACGAGGTCAAGGCCTTCGTCGCCAAGCAGTTTCCGGGCGCCTACTCGACGTCCTGGTAAGGCGGCGGGCTCAGCCTGGCTTCCCGCGCGCGCGCGCCGGCCTGCGCGCCGGCGGCGCCGCATCGGGCCGCGACAGCCACATCCGCGCCTGCTCCGCCAATCCCTCCTGCAGCAGGCGCGCCGGCGCGCTCATGGCGCGGTCGCGTGACCACACCACCGCGAGTACCGGGTCCTCCAGCGCCAGCAGATGGCGCGCGGCCAGGCCCTGGCGTTCGGCGTAGTGCGCGCCCAGGCTTTCCACGATGGCCACGCCCAGGCCTTGCGCGGCCAGGGCGCAGGCGGCTGACGACTGCGCCACTTCGATGATGGGCCGATAGGGAAGGCCGCGTGCTTCCAGCGCCTGGCGCGTTGCGCGGCCCGCGGGCAGGGCGGTAGCCAGCACGATGGGGCCGGCCGCGGCCACTTCTTCCAGCGTCAGCGCGGGCTGCCGCGCCCAGGGATGATCCGGGGGCATGACCGCATGCAATCCCAATGGCGCGAGCCGCAGGCTGGACACCCTGTCGATGTCCGGCGGCGAGCCGATGATGATGCCCAGGTCGATGCGGTGGTCCACGGCCATTTCGATGATTTCCAGCGCGGTGCCGGCCCGCACGGTTACCGCCACCGCCGGATGCGCGCGGCGCATGCCGGCCATGGCTGCAGGCAGCACGCTGGACGCCGCGATTGCGACGGCGCCCACGTCCAGCCGCGCCAGCGCGCCCTGGCGGATGTCGACGGCAAGCCGGTCCACCGACTCGATGCCGGCCAGCGCGTTCAGCACTTCCGGTATCAGGGCGCGGCCCTGGCTGGTGAGGTGCAGACGGCGGTTCTCGCGGCTGAACAGCGCAAAGCCCAGCCGCGTCTCCATGTCGCGCAGCAGCGCGCTGGCGGCGGGCTGCGTCATGTTGACCGAGGCGGCCGCGGCCGTGACCGTGTCGTGCCGGTACATGGCGCGCAGCAGCAGAAGTTCTCGCCGGTTGAACATATGAAATTCATATGGAAATAGTCAATTCATCTATTTGACCATATGAACGGGCGGCCGCCAGAATAGCGCCATCGCATCACGCTTCCTGCTATCTGCCGCACCCTCATGCCCGCCAACACCATTGTTTCCGTCACCTGCATCCCCCTGCGCCTGCCGTTCCATCACTGGAGCCCGGCGCCGCTGTTTGCCGGCCGTCCTCGCGACAAGCTGGACAGCGCGCTGGTCCGGGTGCAGACCGAAGACGGGACGGTGGCCTGGGGCGAGTCGTACTGCGTCGAGCCGCGCGCCTTGCCCGCCATCTTCGAGACCCTGATCGCGCCGCTGGCCTGCGGACGCGACGCGGACGACGACACCTTGCTGCCCGGCATGCAGCGCACGCTGCACAACCTGGGGCGGTCCGGTCCCGTGGTGCACGCGCTGGCCGGCCTGGACATCGCCCTGTGGGACCTGCGCGCCAAGCGCGCGGGCGTGCCGCTGTACGCGCTGCTGGGCGGCAAGCGCCGCGAGCGGGTGCGGGTGTATGCGTCGCTGCTCCAGTACTACGGCAACGCCGAACGCCTGGACGCCGTGACCACGCGCGCGCTGAACGAAGGCTATGCCGAGATCAAGCTGCACGAGCGCACCGCCGATGCGCTGGCCGCCGTGCGCCGCAGCACGGGGCCGGGCGTGCCCATCATGGTGGACACCAATTGCGCCTGGCTGCCCGGCGAGGCCGAGGCCGCCATCGAGGCCATGCGCCCGCATGATCCGTTCTGGATCGAAGAGCCGTTGTGGCCGCCCGAGGACGACCGCGCGCTGGCGCGGCTGAAGCGCGCCTGCGGCATCCCCCTGGCCGTGGGCGAGAACGCCAGCAGCGCGACGGACCTGGAACGGATCGTGGACAGCGAAGCGGCGCAGTACGTGCAGCCCAGCGTCATCAAGCTGGGCCTGACCGCCGCGTGGCGCATCGCGCAAAAGTGCGCGGACACGCGCGTCGTGTGCGCGCCGCAGGTGGCGTTCTTCGGCCCGGGCTACCTGGCCAGCCTGCACCTGATCGCGGCGCAGCAGGCCGAGGTGTCGCTTGAACGCCTGTACGTTGAACTGGCGCACGTGCCTTATGGCGACAGCGTGCCCATCGTGGACGGCTGGGTCGGCGTGCCGGACGGCCCGGGACTGGGCGCGGACCCCGAAGCGGCGCTTGCCGAGGGCCGGTTCAGCACCTGACGGCACGGCGCCGTGGCGTCAAGGGTCCAAAGAGCCCGCCAAGAACATAAACCTGGAGACAAAGACATGCATTCATCGCGCAGAGCGTTCCTGATCAACGGCACGGCCATGGCGCTGGGCGGCGCCATGCTGCCCTGGACCTTCGCGGCGCGGGCCGCACAGTATCCGGACAAGGCGGTCCGCCTGTACATCCCCTATCCCCCGGGGGCCGCCACCGATACGCTGGGCCGCATGGCGGGGCAGGTGTACGCCGAGGCGCTGGGCCAGCCTTTCGTCGTGGAAAATCGTGGCGGCGGCGGCACCACCATCGGCACGCGTGCGCTGGCCGTGTCGGCGCCGGATGGCTACACCATCGGCATGGTGGATTCCACGTTCACCATCAATCCGGCGCTGCTGGGCGACCGCCAGCCCTACGACGCGATCAAGGACTTTGCGCCGATCTCGCTCATGGCGACGGCGCCCTTTGTCATGGTGGTGCATCCGTCCGTCAAGGCGGCCGATCTCGCCGCCTTCGTGGCGCTGGCCAAGGCGCAGCCGGGCACGCTGTCGTTCGGTTCGGCGGGGGTCGGCAGCGGGCCGCATCTGGCCGGCGAGCAATTGCGGCAGCAGGCGGGCGTGGACGTGCTGCATGTGCCGTACCGCGGCGGCGGCACCGTGATCACCGACCTGCTGGGCGGCCAGGTGCAGTTCGCCTTTGCCACCGTGCCCACGCTGCTGGAACACATCAAGGCGGGACGCCTGCGCGCGCTGGCGGTCACCAGCCCGCAGCGCGTCAGCCAATTGCCCGACGTGCCGACCTTCACCGAGGCGGGCCTGCCGGGGGTGGATATCTCGCCGCTCTTCGGGCTGGTCGCGCCGGCCGGGGTGCCGGAACCGATCATCGAGCGCCTGTCGCAGACGCTGGCCGATTCGGTGCGCAATGGCGCGTTGCGCGACAAGCTGGCCGGACTGGGCTTTCAGCCGGTCGGCAGCACGCCGGCGCAATTCGCCCAGCGCATCCGCGACGACGTGGCCAAGTGGACGGGCGTGATCCAGCGCGGCAACATCAAGGCGGAATAAGAAGGGCGAAATAAGAAGGGCGGAACAGCGTCGCCGGCGCGCCTCAGGCGTACTTGCCGGTCAGTCCGCCGTCGACGACCAGTTCCGTTCCGGTGATGTAGGAAGCTTCGTCCGACGCCAGGAACGCCACGGCGTTGGCGACTTCCCAGGGCGTGCCCATGCGCCCCAACGGCACCTGCCTGTCGCGGGC
>Ga0182739_1001884_pt1 | contig 20636 bp, 26 predicted proteins | sample eDN5th30CBELigBY_FD_128873 | JGI IMG/M metagenome (GOLD analysis project Ga0182739, IMG submission 128873) | Enriched backyard soil microbial communities from Emeryville, California, USA - eDNA 5th pass 30_C BE-Lig BY (version 2) (version 2) | ecosystem: Environmental > Terrestrial > Soil >...
TCGCATGATTATAAGGTTGCCAAGATAATAGCAAACGATTTGATACAGGTGTATATCGAAGACCAGCTGTATAAAAATACAGAGCACGAAAAATTGGCTAAAGACCTTCCTAGATTGAATTGGACGGGTAGTAAAGCTTCTTTGATTGAATTGATTTACGCTTTGCACTATCAAAGGGTGTTTGACAATGGGAACAATGATATAAGGGAAATAGCCCGATATTTTGAAAGTGTTTTTAGCATTGATTTGGGTAATTTCTATCAGACCTATTTGGAATTACGAAACCGGAAAATGAACCGTACAAAATTCCTTGATGTACTTCGAGAGGAACTTTTACGGAAAATGGACGATCAAGACGGAATATAAGATTTGGGCGTGCCACCGTCTGCATTTTGTCCCCATGCCCAGGCTCGAAATAAATGCAGACGGATCGGGTTATCCGCTGTATCTTTTGTGGATCTGCAAGGACCACAAAAGGATGTCGCTTCTATCCCTCACGCTGTATGCTGTTCAGAAACATTTACTTTTAATTCCTTTTTTTGTTTACTGTTTTCTCTTTTTTATTTGACAACCGTAGCTTCCAGCTCAACTTTTAATGTTTCAAACAATACATTGACTTCCATGGCAGTCAAAGCTGTTTTGATATTATGTTGGGTTATCCATTCTTGGAGGATATGAAAATGTGGCCAAAGATCTTGCATAGAGGTTGTGTACACTTTTAATCGAACCATGCCTTCACATTTATATCCTGCTAAGGTTATCACCTCTTCTAAATTAGAAATTGCTTTTTGAAACTGTGACTTCATGTCTTCATTGCTAGATATACCATTTGGTTCTATAGCGGCCTGCCCAGAACAATATAATATACCTTCTGGATTTTTGACTTCAACTGCTTGTACATAACTGCGTTCATTCTGCCATGTCCAAGGACTAAATTCTCTTTTTTCCATTTTTAATTATTTTTAAGTTTATTGTATACATAGGTAATTTTTTTGAACTTAATAAATTGTGTAGTAGTGTGGGTTTGAATGGATGTCAATTGCATCTCGATAAACCACTATTGAAAAACTGCTTTTAAATGGGAAACAGATTAATTAAAAGTAATAGCAAACTCTTTATTTGGGACTCTTACCTTTTTAAGATTCGCTAACAAATCTCTTTGTTTATCACGATACCCCAAGGCAAGCAATACCACACTCTTCAAATTTTTATCCTTTAATCCTAATAATTTATCAAACTTATCAGTATCAAAGCCTTCCATAGGCGTGGAGTCTATCTTTAGGTTTGCGGCAGCAATTAGAGCAGTTCCAAGACCAATATAGGCTTGTTTACTTGACCATGTGAAATTTTCTTCATCGCTACGAGGCAAAAGAAAATTACGAATGGTGCGTTTAAACTCTGCTAATTCCTCGACAGGCTGTTCTCTTTCATAGGCGAAAAATTCAATGTAATCATCAATCGTCTCTTGACTAATAGATCTGAAAGCGGCAAACACCAATAGATGAGAAGATTCACCTATTTGCGTATTAAAAGACCCCTCACCGAGCCTCTTCTTTAATTCTTGATCTTCGATCACAAAAATTCTGTAGGTTTGCATTCCCAATGATGAAGCAGAAAGGTTGATGGCTTCAACTATAGTTTCTATATCTTCATTTGAAACTTTTTTGCCACTAAATTTTTTGGTGGCATACCGCCATTTTAAATCATCTAATATTCTCATTATTTATAAATTTTAAGTTATTCTTTTAGTTATTACGTTAATCCAATAGTAAAAGCTTTTTATATTCAAAATCGTACATTGATCGAGCTTTAAAGTCAAAAAGAAGTAAAGTGGGACTCTCAATATGGTGAGTGCGAAGACTAAGTGTTTTTACTATCAATAGGGTTACTAACCAATAAAATCTCTTTTTTCAGTGTTTGATTCAGGTGCTCTATATATTGCTTCTCATACTCTTCGAAGCGTTCTTTATCCATATTTTTAAAAACGTCATAAAAATGAAATCCTTTAAGCCTCGATAATCCTAAGAATTCCATTGCCCTATGAAAACCAAATAAAACACCATCATCTACCGAGGTTTGGTCCATGATTTCACCTTTAATTGTAAATGCTCCTTTCGGTGCATTCCAACTGGTTGTTACCAAATATTTTTTAGAATGAAGCAATCCACCTCTACCGTAATTTAACTGAGGATCAGTTTTTGTGCGGCCATCGCTTTCATAAAGCCTCCCTTCTCCGTTTTTAAAAACCACATCCATATATTCTTTTAATCTATGTGGTAGTTGAAACCACCAAATAGGTACATGCCAAATCGTAATATCAGCCCAAAGGAAATTTTCGAGTTCTAGAAGTTCATTATATTCGTAGTTGATGTCAGAAGTACGAACATTAAAACTTTTGCTAATCATGTAACTAGCTGTAATTTCGGCCAGTTTTTTGTTTAATTGACCATTTGAAGTTTCAAAAATTTGGCCTCCGTTAATAATAAATATGTTTAACATAGTAATGCTTTTAAAATCAGATATCGTTTTACTCCGAACTTTTCCTATTCAATTTAGGAACTGCTATTTAAATAGGTTTTCTTCTTTTCTTCATTTTAGCTTTCAGAGAAATTTTTTTTTCATTTTTAAATGCTTAGTACAAAGTTAGTTTCCAATTTTGACACTCCCTGTTGACCTAAATCACAATTGTGGAGTGATGTATGTCACATGTGGAAGGGGTAAAGGGAATATTTCATGAAATAAATAAAAATGGTAGGCTATATAGAGGAAATGAGTTGTGGGCTATAGGAAAGAGCTAATGGATTGGATTTTAGAGCGAGATCCTGCTTAATGTTTCTCGAGAAACACCCAGATAAGCCGCCAATTGAGATTTGGGCACCCGTTGGATTAAATTAGGATATCGTTCGATCAGCTGACGATAACGCTCCGCAGTATTCAAGGTAAGGGCGGAAAGAATTCGTTTTTGTGCGGCAATAAATCCAAAGTACGCTTTTTCCAAAAAGAAATGTTCCATCTTGGGCAAGGCATTGCAGAGATGTTTGTAGTCATCATAGGTAATAAACAATACATCCGTATCTTCTAGACATATGAGCGACATGGTTGTTTTTTTATGTGTATAAAATGCTTCAAAATCAGTTTCCCACCAATCCTCCATAGCAAAAGAAACAATATGTTCGCGCGCATCGGAATCATTAAATACAAGTTTTACTAAGCCTCTATATACAAAGAAATTCTTAGTAAGATACTCTCCTTCGTGGAAAATGAACTGTCCTTTTTTATAGACTTTTGAAGTGAACAAAGAAGCTACAAATTCAAATTCGGAATCTGTAAGGGAAATAATTTTTTCGATATGGTTCTTCAGCATATCATACATTTCACAAGATTTCATTATGTAAATAGACTAATAAACGCTTTGAGCACAGGAGAGGATACACTCTCTTTACGATAGATTAGGGCGTTTTTGACAGCCCCAATTTCTTTAGGTAAAGTATGTGTTTTAATTTTCCTTCCACTATAAAAGGTTGATATAATTTCTTCAGGCAGAAAGCTAAAACCAATTCCAGATTCTATAAAATTGACAACTCCTTCTATGGAGTTGATGACCGTTTTATGATAATTCAGAATGTTATGGCTGATAAGCCAAGCTTCCAATCGAGCTCTGAAAAAGCAACCTTGATCAAACACAATTGCTTTCATAAGAGGTTGTTCCAGCAAATCTTCAAGATTTTTAACAAAGATTGGTGTTACGGCGACAATACGCTCATCATTAACATGAATCTGTTCCAGCTCTTCGTTGTATACCGGCGCAGGTATAAATGCTGCGTCGAATTTGTAGTTTAACACGCTATCAATTAGCGTATCACGCATACTTGAAGTTAAATGAAGATCAATCAGAGGAAATTTGTCAGCCATTTCGCGGACAATGCTAGGTCCTTTATGAGCCATTGTAGTTTCTAGAAAACCCACTTTAATTTGACCATTAACTATGTCGTTTTTTCCGATTGATATTTTTGCATTCTCAATTAAGTCAATAATTTGCTTGGAATAATGAAGTAGTGTCTCCCCTGCTGAGGTAAGTTCAACCTTTCTAGAAGTTCTCAAAAACAATTTCGTATCAAATTCTTCTTCCAGACTTTTTATTCTCGCTGTTACATTCGATTGTACAGTATAAGACGCTTCTGCAGCTTTGGTAAAATTACCATGGAAAGCAACCGCCATAAATAATTTCAGATCATTAATGTTCATAAATCATAAATTGTGATATTTAATATCGTAATAAATCATTTTTAATAATCAAATATAGCACATAAGTTTGCAGTATGAAAAATAAAACAAATAAATTTTCTGTGACAATCATACTTGTCATATCAACCTTAATACTAAATCCTTATATTATGGCACAATCTAAAGTGAATCTAAAAAAACAAACAGAAAACGCAGAGCGTAACATTTATTATCGCACAATAAATGCAGCCGGACATAATATTTTTTATCGGGAGTCTGGACCACAAGACGCTCCGGTAATATTACTTCTTCATGGCTACCCTACATCATCACATATGTTTAGAAGTCTTATTCCGATTTTGAATAAACAGTATCATGTAATAGCCCCTGATCTTCCCGGATTTGGCTATTCAGACTCTCCTAAAAGGGATAATTTCGATTACACATTTGACAACCTTACTAACGTGATGCAGGCATTTATCGACACTTTGGAACTTAAAAGATTTGCAGTATATGTATTTGATTACGGTGCGCCTACAGGCTATCGCTTAATGATGGCCAACCCCGAAAAAATAACAGGATTTATATCGCAGAATGGCAACGCTTATGAAGAAGGATTGGGTATTGCATGGGATGCAGTAAAAAGATATTGGATTAGCAACTCAGAAAAGGACAGGGATGCGCTAAGAGGATTTGTAAAAGAGCAAGAGCTCAGGTTTCAATATTTTACCGGAGTCGAAAATCCTGAATTAATTGCTCCTGAAGCATATACACTGGACCAATACTTTCTTGATCGGCCAGGATCTGACGAAAAACAACTTGACTTATTATATGACTATAAACATAACGTCGATCTTTATCCAGAATTTCAAAAATACTTCAGAGAATACCAGCCCAAGGCTTTGGTAGCTTGGGGAGATAAAGACCCTTATTTTCTTCCTGAAGGTGCCAAAGCTTACAAAAGAGATATACCGAATGCAATTGTCAAGCTTTACGATACAGGACATTTTGCATTAGAAACTCATGTAAAGGAAATTGCGCAAGATATTCTTGATTTTATGTTGACATTACCTGACTAGAGAATTGGTAGCTTGAGATTCATTGACCAGAATGAAAGTAGGGTTTCTATACTTAAATATAGGTACTGACCAGACATATTATGTATAAATTTGGTTTCGCGTTCTGCTGATCATGCAAAATGCGAAAAAACAAATGCAATAATAATTTAATGTAAGCAATAATGATGATTAACAACAGAAATATCCTAATTATCCTAACTTCTTTCTTGTTAAGTTCTTATCCGACTGTACAAGCTCAGCACATCGAAGTTCAAAGTCATTTAAAAAAATATTTTGATCAATTTAACGTAGAGGGCACCTTCGTTTTATACGACCAGGAAGCAGGCAAATATCTAGTGTACAATCCGGCTCTTTCTGATCAGGCAGTTACCCCCGCATCTACCTTTAAAATTTGTCACTCACTAATTGGGCTCGAAACGGGTAATATTGAGGATGAAAACCATACTATTCAATGGGACAGTGTAGAGAGACAATTGCCCATTTGGAATAAAGACCATGATCTAAAAAATGCATTTAAAAATTCTACCGTATGGTATTATCAAGAACTTGCAAAACGTATTGGTGTTTCTCAAATGGAAGATTGGCTAAATAAAGCACAATATGGCAATGCAAATATCTCAGGCGGTATTGATCGTTTTTGGTTGAGTGGAGGACTTCGTATTACTCCTAAACAGCAAGTTGATTTTTTAAGAAGAATTCATAACTACCAGCTACCTTTTTCAAAGCGATCCATTGATATTTTGAAAAAGATAATGGTATCAAATGAGACTGCAAATTTTGTTGTAAGGTCAAAAACAGGTTTGGGTCAGCAAGACAATCAAAATATTGGTTGGTTTGTAGGTTACATAGAAACAAAAACCAATGTCTATTATTTTGCAAATTGTATTCAATCAAAAACCATAGAATATGAACATTTTATAAACGCCAGAACGGAGATTGTTGACCTCATATTGAGAGAACTGAACCTTATAAATGAATGAATGTGATAAATCAGTTTCGCACCTTTCTTCACATCGTCGCTCAGGATGCACCGCCCGATATATTCAGTCGCTATAGTAACTTTTGCCTATCAGGCGGTTTTACGCAATTCACTCCCTTTCCCGTTCTTTTAGGAAACTGCTCAATCCAGCGCGACAAAGTAACTTTAAAACGCAAACCTTTATTTTTCAATTACTTATTTGTGAAGAATAGGATATTTTCTTAATGCTTGGCAACTCGTTCAAATGTAGAAATTTACCGTAACGAAAATCTCTATACATCTGTGCAATGTCTTCCGTTGTGTCTGCAACAAATGGTCCGTGATGAACCACAGGAACATTATGCGGTTGTCCTGAATATAACACAAAATTCGTATTACTTTCCAATGCTTCAAATTGTATTTCTGTGTTTCCGTTTTCGACTGTCTTATCAAGCCAACCCGCTTGTTCTGCATTAATGATTTTGTCGCCCGCTTTCACTCTGCCTTTTAATACATATACCAAACCTTTGTAGTGCGATGGGATTTCTTGTCTTACCACAGCACCGCTCATTAACCTAAAATCCACCAAAGTAAATGGAGTATGGTTTTTTAATGGCGAAGTCAATCCGTTACTGTTTCCGCTATATACACGAATTTCGTATGTATCGGTTTTAATTTTTGGCACATCTTCCAATAGTATTTTTTGTAAGAAAGGTTCTGCGTACCGCTTTTCGGGCGGTAGTACCAGCCACACTTGCAGAATGCGAAGTTTTTGTTTTGAAGTGATTTCTTCCGTGTGGATAATGCCTTTTCCTGCGGTCATAAGTTCAAAACTTCCCGTTTTCCAATCTTTTTCATTGCCCTCCAAAACCAAGGTCAAGGTTTCAAATCCTGCGTGCGGATGCGGCCCTCCAACAGGCTCCCCACCCGGGAGGTTCAGACAATCGTCCATAAACAAAATAAAAGGGTCACTATCTTTGTAAGGTACACCATCCAATACTGCCATTGCGCGATGTCCTGTTCCCAAAAAACCATTATGCCAATGGTTTTGGGTTATTTTGGAAATGTTTCTTCGTATCATAATTATTATGCTTTTTTGATTGAAAAAACTCTTTGTTTCAGTTCAGGGAAACGGATAAATGCAGTAACCCAAAGCAGTATTTGAAAAGCAACTGCCATCGCTATCGGTTGTTGATGTTGCAAATGTGTGGCGATAGCACCGCCCAAATAGGCTACTAAAAGCATTGCTCCCAAAACTCCAGTTCTTGGAATAATGAATAGTATCAGTGATATTATTTCAATAATCCCAATAAACTGATATGTGGAGGCATCAAAGCCAATAGAAGAGGCTTGTTCCAAGGCCGTTTCGTTTTGTGTGAGTTTCATAAAAGCACTCATTGTAAACACAAGTGCTAAAACAATGGTCATTCCCCATCCCGTAATTTTGATTGCTTTTTGTGACATAATTTTTAATGTTTTATGATTCTTCAGCAAATTTCCGAATAAATACTATACATTTGTTATCTGTTACAAAAAGGATAGTACTTACAAAAAGAATAGTATATGAAAGAACATACAATAGAAAGTTGTGCAAAAGCTAATTTGGCAATACGTGATACACTTGATATAGTAGGTGGTAAATGGAAGTTAATCCTCATTTCGATTTTACGAAGTGGTAAAAAAGGGTTTAATGAATTGTCGAGAGAAGCAGGAATTTCCCCTCGTATTTTGTCGAAAGAATTGCAAGAATTGGAAATGAATGGATTGGTGAGTAGAAAAGTTCGCGATACAAAACCTATAACGGTACAATATGAATTGACCGAATATAGTCACAGTTTAAATGACGTATTGGTAGCTATGGAGAAATGGGGATATCAACACAGAAAAAGAATTATTCAAGGGATTGAGTAATTGGAATTCCATTTATATAATAGCCAATATCCCTCAATCAAAAAAAAATAGAATTCTAAAGCTAGTCCTTACGATCACATAGGAATAATAGATAATGCACAACGCTAGAAATAATAACACTTTTCCATTATCCTGTGAATAATGGAAGAGTGAACAAGGAAATTAATATAGTTTAAAAAGAAAAAAACTTATTTTTAGTTTAGAAAAAACGCTTATTCATTTCGTTCATTGTCTTTTCAATTCCTTCTTTTTTTAGCCAATTATACTCTTCGGTAGCAAGGTCACCTGCAAGATAGTGTAATTGATTCTTATTGTCCGTAGCTGCTTCGTAAACAACATTTGCAATTAGTTCCGGCGTATCCCGTTTTAAACTAGCGTCCTCCCTCATAGCTCTGAAATATTGGTTGAAGGTATCTTCATATGCTGAATGAGAAACCATTTCCGCATTACCACCAAAATTGGTTTGCATGTAGGCAGGTACAACTGTTTTGATATTCACACCAAATCCGTTCAATTCATAACTCAATCCCTCAGTCCAAGTTTCTAACGCTGATTTTGTTGCGGCATATACTGCCACAAACGGATAAGGAATGTTTGCTGTAGAGGAAGTAACGGTAATAATTGTTCCACTTTTTCTTTTCCTAAAATAAGGAAGAAACGACTTTGTGACAAGAATTGTCCCTAAAAAATTGGTGTTAATTTGTTTTTCTAACTGTTCTTTAGATGCTCCTTCAAAGGGTCCCATCAGCCCATAGGCCGCATTGTTAAACAGTACATCTATTGGACTAATTTTTTCTGCTTGAGCTACCACTTCCACAATATGCTCACTATTACTGATATCCAGCTTCAAAAGATGGATGTTTGGATGTTGTGTTAGTTCCGTTTCGTTCTCTGTCTGTCGCAACGTTGCAATTACAGTCCAGCCCTTTGAAGCAAATAATTTAGCTGTAGCTTTTCCTAGCCCTGAGGAAGCACCTGTGATTAAAATTGTTTTGTTCATTCTCTTGTTTTTTTATTGTTGCAGCAAATATAAAATGACCAAAGATGAACTTATTTACCATATGGTAAAAAGTAAATTAATAAAGGTTTTTTCTTATTCTGCTGAGAGATTGTTGAGTAATACCCAAATAAGAAGCGATGTAGGACAATGGAATCCGATTAACAAGAGTAGGATATTTTTGGATGAATTCTAAATAACGCGTAGTAGCATCTTGAGAAACTAGAGGACTTACTTTTTCCAATTTTTGGATAAGCGACCGATTGGTTATTGTCTGAATTATTGTTTTCCACCCGATTATTATGTCAGAAATTTCTTCCCAATTTCGGTTGGAGAACACAAGTAGTTTACAGTTGGTTATTGCTTGTATGTATTCTTTAGATGGATTGTCTTTTAGATTATAAAGTAAGTGTTTTTCTTCAATGAATATCTTAGTTATTTCTTCACCTTTGTGGTTGAAATAATAGATACGGAATATACCGTCCAACACAAATCCCACCTGTTTCAATACTTTCCCCTCTTCTATAAAATAGTCCCCTTTTTTAAGATCTATTTCTGTGCCCTTGCTTTCAATTATTTCAATTTGTTGTGCATTAAGAGGGGCAAATTGTTGAATGTATTTTATAAAATCTTTCATCGCTGCTAATTTAGCAATACTTTTTCAAGTCAATCACTTTCAGGTTTTCAAAAATTGCATTAAATGAAGGTCAAAAAATAAAAGTTAATAAGAATGAATCCCTGAAGTTTGTATTGTTAAATATAATATCCCTGTCTCTACTGAAAAACCAAACCTCAAAAAGATAGGTATTAATTATTTGAATATTAAAATTTTATTTCTAAGTTTGCCTTAGGTAATAAAAGGATGCCTATACTCACAAAAGACAATGTCACCTTTTCTTTTCTGTATGCAGAAGTTTCATAAATCCGCCAAATGTGAGTAATGGCAATTAAAGGGATATTATGAAAGAATTACGCCCAATAAGGCTCAAACAACTTAAAGTTGAAGCCAAGTTACTACTAAAAAGCTTTAAATCGAGCAGTGAAAGTTCGATAAAAGAATATTCAAATCAGCCAATCTTCCAAGATTTAACTTCTTCGGAAATTAAAAACATTATAAAAAAGATTCATCTAAAAGATATCTATCACCTTATTGCCTCAGAATACGGTTACAATCGCTGGGAAGATTTAAAACTTCAGATTGTAAAAAAAGATATGCTTTTTAGGAGTAATGGGATTGCCTTAATCCACAAATGGTTTAAAAACTATAACGAGGCGAGTGAATACCGTCTTGAAAATGATGGTTATTTACTTCAATTTTGGGGGGATTATGTCATATGTGGAATTGAATATATTCGACTACTGAAATTAGACTCATACACTGAAGAATGGCATCTTATTGGGTACAATTGGATTAAACCTAAAAATGAATATGCCTATCAAAGGCTTTATGATAAAGCAATCTTACAGTATTACTTACTGTAGAATTTCGAAATCTTATTAATTTTTTAATTTTAATTTTTATGAGAAATTATTTAGGTAGAATAGTTCTCTTGGTAGAGGACTATGAGAAATCAGCCAATTTCTATGAAAAAAACTTTGGCTTTACGCGATTTTTTGATGTAACTACAGATGTAGGACAACGATTCCTTCATATTGGAAGCGAACCATCTGATTCTTTAGGTATTTGGTTCTTGAAAGCTGATACAAAAAAGCAAAGAGAGCGTGTAGGTAATCAAACAGCCGAACAACCTACGATGGTGATTTATACACAAGAATTAGACACTCTCTACGAGCGACTTAAAAATAACAACGTAAGGTTTAAAACTGATGTTATTAAAACTCCAGAATATTGTTTTTTTCATTGTTACGATTTGGATGGGAATGAAATTATTGTAACGGAATTGCAGTAATTGCTCTTTGTTGTAAAGAGTGCTGAGAAAAAACACTACCCATCTCTACCTACAAATTTGAAAACTATTTCTAACAATAATTGGTATCAATCGGTAGCGAGATGGGATAGTTTAATATTCAAATAAGGTTATTTTCTCCATTTCAAAAGCATACCTTTTTTGCTCGACGTAAATCCCCTAAAACGGATGTTTAACTGCTTAAAAAAACAGGTAACGTCAATGCATTGCTTTATGTTTGAAGATGTGATAAAACCTGTAATCGAACAGTGTATCATTTAGTTGCTAAGTCATTTAAGTTGAATTTTTCGCTTAAATTAATATCCGCAGCATCCTCGACACTCATTTCAAGCACAAACTGCTCTTTAGATTTACGATATTTCTTCATGTTTATAAGCCAGTCGTTGTCTGGATCTCGATAACCCAAAGGAAGTATTACCGTGCTTTTGTAACCAATCTCTCTAAGTCTCAGAAGCTCATCCAGTTTTTCGGAATCAAAACCTTCCATAGGTGTCGCGTCTACCTTCTGCTCAGCGGCGGCGGCTATTGCCATCCCAAATGAAATATAACTTTGTTTTGCGGCATGGTGTGCCTGCCATTCTTTGCCTTCATATTCGTAAAGTTCTAAAACTTTCTGACGATACGCATCCATTGTATCATGTGGCAAGTTGCGTAGGTCCATCATCTCATTAAATACATTAGAAATACGCTCATCACTATATCCATCCCAAGCTATCCATATTAATAAATGAGAACAATCGGTTATTTGCTCTTGACCATATGCTATCAGCTTAATCTTTTCCAACAAGGCACGATCAGAAACTACAATCAATTTATATTGCTGTAATCCTGACGAAGATGGAGCAAGCCGAGCAGCTTCTAATATATAATTTAGCTTATCCTCTGGGACAGTCTGCCCGTTCATTTTCTTTGTGGCATAACGCCATTTCAAATTATCTAAAAGTGTCATATTTTTTTTGTTTTTAAATTATATTTTTCATTCTTTAAGACAAAAGCTTTTAGCTCAGCCATTTTCCCATTTTCAAACCTCCATATATCGGAAGCGAGATAAGATTCAACCTCACCATTCTTATTCTCAAAACTAATTTCCCCCACCTGCACAACAAAGTCACCTTCCTCTATCATTTGTTCGATTTTGAATTTTGTTGTTTTTGTATAAGCTTCTTCCAAATACTGTTTAACAGCATCTTTCCCTTTTAGAGAGTTTTCTCCGATGAACACCCATTCAGTGTCATCTGTACAAAAAGATAAGAACCCATCTATATCCCCTTTTTCAAGTAGATCATTGGCTGTTTTTAATAAGGCTTTGTTTGTGACCATTTTTATAACTTTTGATTTAATTCAACATAAGAGTTACCAAAATTAGAAAATCATTGTTTATTTTAGTTACTTGATTTCAAAAAGTTATTGTTACTTTTGGGTAACTAAGTGAATAATCATGGAAAATAATTTTAGTGAAGAGTGTAAGAAAGAGATAATTGCTGTTCACGATGCTATGGATTTATTGAGTGGACGATGGAAAATTTCTATTATTGCTAGCTTATGCTATCATCCTTCACGTCGATTTTCAGAAATATTGCGTGACGTTAATGGGATTTCTAATAAAATGTTGAGTAAGGAATTGAAAGATTTGGAAACAAATCAGATTGTGAAAAGAGCCGTCTTAGATATTCAGCCAATTGCTGTGGAATATTCTTTGACATCTCACGGTCAAAAATTACATGAAATGATAGAAAATTTATCAAAATGGGGCAAAGAGCACAGAAAACAACTATTTGGCCAAACAAATAATATTGAGTGATTTCTTGTTTAAAATTAAAGCAAAGGTCTTTTGGTCTAATAATAGTTGAGTAATTGTATATCTAATTTTAAGAAGATTAGTCCTAAATAATCGGGATTTACTTAATTTAGGACTGATCTAACTTCTAATTATTTCAGCATAAAGTTGGTAACACCACCGTCAACAATAATTTCTGTTCCGGTAATAAAGCTTGCTTGTTCAGAAGCTACAAAAAGTATTGTTTTAGCAATTTCTTCTGGTTTTCCAAGTCTTTGTAACGCAGTAATGGACGCTAAATACTCTTTAGCCTCTGCTGGCACTGCATTTTCCAATCCGGGAGTTTGTGTTGGTCCTGGGCTTACGATATTCACACGAATGTTTTTTTCGGCTAGTTCATTAGCTGCAACCTGAGCAATTTTATTTAAAGCAGCTTTGGTTGCGGCATAAATACTAGAGCCCAAAGCTGAAGCTGTTGCATTAGTTGACGACGTAAATACCACGGATCCACCATTTGCGATATGCGGTATCAAATATTGTAATGTAAAATAAACCCCTTTTACATTGGTATTAAACTGGGCGTCAAACTCAGCTTCTGTAGCATGCTCAATGGGAGCAAATGAAGCGATTCCTGCATTTAAGAATAATACATCAATTTTTTCCCCTCTGTCGGAAACTTTCTGTTCCAATTCGCTAATACTTTTCAAATCTGAAGTATCAGATACGATGGTTTTTAAATTCGGGTTATTTATTTCTGCTTCAGCATTTTTTAGACCTTCAGCATTTCGCCCGGTTATCCACACATTTGCCCCTGATTCTATAAACGCTTTTGCAGTTGCTAGGCCAATACCCTTACTGCCTCCAGTTACGATAACATTTTTGTTTTTGAAATTCATTATTGTAAATATTTAAAATTAATTTATGCAAAGGTATTTGTAATTGGTTATTATTTGTAACTTTGTTCTTATAAATAACAGTAACATACGTGTAACAAAGTAACATTATGAAGTGTCAAGTTGAAGATTTTAAGAAAGAGCACGAGAAAGAAATGAGGGCTGTACAAGACTCCATGTACGTATTAAGCGGAAAATGGAAAATCCCAATTTTAACATCTATATGCTACTATAACAAGAGAAGATTTTCAGATTTTTTAAATGATATTGATGGAATATCGAACCGAATGCTAAGCAAAGAACTAAAAGAACTTGAAATTAATAAATTGATTAAACGGACAGTATTGGATACGCAACCTGTAATCGTACAATATGAATTAACCGAGCATGGTTTGACCCTCCAAACAATTATTAATAATCTCACAGAATGGGGAATTGCACACCGGAAAAAGATTATAGGAGAATAATTTATTAAAGAAATGGGAACTTTTTTCAAAATAATCAGTTCATTATTTGCTGAACTGAAAAAACCTTCATATACTTGCAGCAGATATTTGAAGTTATAATTAATTTGATGATGATCCTAACAGAAAAGCAAAAGGAACTCATAGAGGAATTCGGTGTATTAAACGAGAAGTATGGCTTACCTCCGGCAGAGTGTCGGGTATGGGGACTTTTCTTGGTCGCAGACAAGGTGGAATTGACATTTGATGAAATTATGGAAACGCTGAACCTAAGTAAGGGCGGTACAAGTAATGCATTGAATAGGCTTATGATGACCAATCATATTGAATATATAACAAAACTGGGTGATAAGAAGCGATATTTCCGTTGTAAAATGAACAGCTGGACGCAGATGACGAAAGAGAATTTTGAAAAATTTGACGACTTAAATATCATCCTTAAACAGATCCTTAAATCCAGAACCTCTAAAACTCCTCAATTTAACAAAGACCTGAAGGAAGTTACTGAATTTTTAGACTTTGTCTACAAGGAAATCATGCTAGCTATACACAAGTGGGAGAATAGAACATAATTTTTTTTGCATCAAAAGTTCATTTTGAACTGAACTAATTAATAAATAATGAACTTTATAGACTTATAAAAAATGATTTTTGTATTCAAAACAAGTGTTCAAAATCTTAAAGAGGTTGAATATCTAAGACCACATCTAAATATATTATTTAATAAGAGCAAGTGGAACTTTGATCTTGAAGATTGTGATAACATCTTCAGAGTTGAAAACTGTTTGGAAGAAGCAAACTTAATTGTCTCATTTTTCAAATCGTTCGGATTTGAATGTGAACAACTCTTTTGAATATGTTACCATTTTAAATTATAAAATAATTTTCTAACGTATCGATATGAATATAAATAGTAATGTTCAAAGTTCTGAAGGAAACATTCCGAACACTAATCTTAAAAAAGTTTTGATAGCCGTATGTATCGCGTTAATGGCCGTTATTGCATCTGTAAGCGGACTGAATGTAGCACAGCCGATGTTGGCGATTGAATTTGGAGCGTCTCAAAATACCGTGTTATGGATGATTAATATCTATACCCTTACACTGGCGGCTTTATTATTGCCTCTGGGTGCTCTCGGTGACCGTAAAGGGCGAAAGAAGATGTTACTGATCGGACTGGCTATCTTCGGGATAGCCAGTGCATTGTCAGGAATATCTACAAGTTCTACGATGATGTTGGCAGCACGGCTGCTTACAGGAATTGGAGCGGCAATGATTATGCCTGTAACACTCGCCGTCATTACCTCCACTTTTCCAAAAGAAGAACGCTCCAAAGCCATAGGTATTTGGACCGGTGTTGCCGGTGGAGGTGGAATTTTAGGCATGTATCTCTCCGCATTGCTGGTCGATGTTGCCAGTTGGAGATGGTTATTCCTTTTACCTGTCGTTCTTGCGATATTGTCCATTGTGCTGAGCATTCGTTTTGTGCCTAACTCGGTAGAAAAAAGTAATCACCGATTTGATTTTGTAGGGTCGCTACTTTCCATATTAGCTACAGTAGGCATCATCTATGCCTTACACGAAGCACCTGCATTAGGATGGGATGCACCATTGGTCTTGGTAAGTTTGATTACCGGAATAGCGGGTATTGTTGGATTTATAATGTGGGAAATAAAACATAGTGCACCATTGCTGGATATCAGGTTATTCAGGGAAAGGAGTCTCGCGAGCGGATCGATCTCGCTACTTACGGTATTTGGCGTTCAGGCAGGTTTGTTCATTGTACTGTTCCCATTTTTTCAAGGTGTGTTGGGCTGGTCCGGTCTGCGTTCCACATTGGGCATGATGCCGATGGCCATTTTGATGATGATCAGTTCGGGTCTGGCTCCCAAGTTGACACTTCGAATAGGTAGTAAATATACCATGGCTTTGGGTATAGCACTAGGTGCAATCGGCGCTATGCTAATGGCTCTATTCGTTTCTGTCGAGACAGGATACCTATCGGTGTTACCCGGTTTAATCATTATGGGCTTGGGTATGGGGTTCTCCATGACACCTTCTACAGAAGCTATAACATCTTCTTTACCTGTTGACCGACAGGGCGTCGCTTCTGCTTTGAACGATATTACGAGAGAATTAGGAACAGCCTTGGGAGTAGCATTACTTGGACCATTGGTAACCGCCGGATACAGTAGATCGGTGGCAGCAAAACTGCAAGATTTTTCCCAAGATGTAATTGCTACTGCGAAAAAAGGACTTGCACACGCACAGGAAATAGCTCCAAGTATTGGAAATAAGGAGGAAGTATTGGTGCGTTTTGCAAGGGAATCTTTTGTTTCAGGCTGGCAGCAAGCGATGTGGGTAGGTGTCGTTATTATGACAGCACTCTTTCTATTCATACTGTTTAAAGGTCCTCAAAATGGAGAAAATAAAGAACTATCAACTACCGTAGAATCCGATTAAAAGGCACTCGATGGATAATTTAAAAACTAATTTAGGCAATGATTTAGGACTATTGACGAGGTCTGAATTTATCTCATTAAGCAGCTTGTCAATCGCAGGAATCTTCATGTTTCCTTTTCTTTCATTCTCAAAAAATAATACTATGGAACAACAATCAAATTTTGACGTCATCATTGTAGGCGGAAGTTACGCAGGATTATCGGCAGCGATGTCATTAGGACGCTCTTTAAGAAACGTATTAATCATTGATAGCGGCTCTCCGTGTAATAAACAAACACCACATTCTCATAATTTCATAACACAGGACGGAGAGAAACCCGGGATTATCGCAACGAAAGGCAAAGCACAGGTTTTGAACTATGAAACGGTAAAATATCATAACGCACTTGTCGTGAGTGGAAAGAAAACTGAAAAAGGTTTTGAAGTGGTTATAGATAGCGGTGAAAAGTTTGCCGCAAAGAAATTGGTTTTTGCTACAGGGATCAAAGATATCATGCCGGATATTGAAGGTTTTTCGGAATGTTGGGGCATATCCGTCATCCACTGTCCATATTGCCACGGCTATGAAGTTCGAAATATGAAAACAGGACTTTTGGCAAATGGAGAGCGCGCTTTTCATTTGTCACCGATGATTAGCAACCTCACCCATGACCTTACGATAATCACGAACGGTAAAGCTGACTTCACTACCGAACAATTTGATCTGTTAGCAAAGCATCAGATTTCAGTTATTGAAAAAGAAGTAAACGAAATAGTTCACGAAAATGGAAATATAAAAGCCGTTCTATTTAAAGATGGAAGTCAGCATAATTTTGAGGCTCTTTATGCGGTCGTGCCATTTGAACAGCATTGTGAACTTCCTGTTACTTTGGGATGTGAACTTACCACTTTCGGTCACATCAAGGTAGATGATTTCTACAAAACAACGGTCAAAGGAGTGTATGCATGTGGAGATAATACGGCTATGATGAGATCGGTAGCCAATGCTGTGTCAGCCGGAAATATGACTGGAGCAATGGTCAACAAAGAACTAACAGACGAACACTTTTTATAGATGCAAAAGAATTTATCGTATAAAATCTCCACTCTTGCAGGAATAGCTATAGTAATGGCGAATATGATTGGTACCGGGGCTTTTACAAGCCTGGGATTTCAACTTAAAGATATGCAGAACACTATCAGTATTCTGACCCTATGGATTTTGGGTGGTGTATTGGCCTTATCCGGTGCATTCAGTTATGCGGAGGTTGGAACCTACATTAGAAGGTCGGGCGGAGAATATGCATTTCTATCTGAAATATACCATCCTCTACTAGGTTATCTGTCTGGTTGGATATCTATTACTGTAGGCTTTGCTGCACCAATAGCACTTGCTGCTATCGCCTTTACCGAGTATTTTCAATTCGGCGGTTTCAATACAAAATGGGTTGCAATTGTGATGTTGGCTATTATTACATTTATTCACACTAAAAACCTTCGTACTAGTTCCCGGTTTCAGATAGTATCTACGTTTTTCAAAGTAATGGTAATACTGGGGATTATTGTGTCGGGCTTAGTGTTGACCGGAAGTACAGATATTTCGCTGGAAATCACAGCAGACTACTACAGTGAAATAAAATCCGGAGCTTTTGCCATCGCTTTGATTTATGTAAGCTATTCCTATTCGGGATGGAATGCCGCAGCATACATAACCGATGAGTTTAAAACACCTCGAAAATCTTTGCCGGTTGCTTTAATTGGAGGGACGCTTATTGTTACTTTTTTGTACACATTATTACAATTTGTCTTCCTAAAGCATGTTCCAATGGGAGAATTGATCGGTCAGATTGAAGTGGGTGCCATAGCTACAGAAAAAATGTTAGGCAAATCCATAAGTAAATTCTTCAGTATAGCGATATCAACATTACTCATTTCGGGTATTAGTGCAATGGTTTGGGTTGGGTCCAGAGTAACATCAAGCATGGCAAATCAGCATAGCTTATGGAACTACTTTAAGCCCTCAAATAACAAAATCCCCCACCGAGCACTGTGGCTACAGTTTGCGATCAGCTTTACACTAATTGTTACTGGTAGCTTTGAACAAATTATGATTTATTGCGGCGTATTGCTCACCCTATCGACGATGTTGGTCGTGTATGCTGTGTTCATACTTCGGTTCAAAAATAAGGAGAAGAATGCGGACACTTATCGTAGCCCATTATTTCCGCTATTTCAAATACTCTACCTGCTGCTATCCGGCTGGATGATAGCATATACCATTATCAATCATCCGTACGAAACTATCATTGGATTATTGAACTTGCTGGTTGGTATGATTACTTTTTACATCAGCAAACGGATGAATAATGGAAAGCCAATTACAGAATAAACATATTTCAAAAATGATAATATTAAACTTAAAATTTTCAAAAATGATGAAGACAAAAAAAATCCAACCGACCGCAATTATACTTGGAATCACGCTTTCTCTACTTTCCACCAACAGTTATGCTCAGGAAGCAGCGCATAAAGACCATCAATCTCATAGGGCATTTGTTGACAAAGAAGCTGTAGCTAAGATGTCTAAAAATTTTGAGTCGCCCGAAAGAGACGCAATGCAGAAGCCCGAAGAAGTATTGCTTTATATGGGCAATCTAAAAGGTAAAAAAATCATAGATATAGGTGCTGCCACAGGGTATTTTTCTGTAAAATTTGCCGCTAACGGAGCAGATGTGATCGCTGCGGACGTAAGTGAAGGATTTCAGAAGTATCTAAAAGAACGAGTTGAAAAAGAAGATAGTATGAATATTGAGCTTCGCAAAATTCCTTATGACAACCCGCTTCTTAGAGATAATGAAGTAGATATCGCTTTTATTGCCAACACCTACCACCATATCCAAAACAGAACCAAGTACTTCTCAAAAGTAAAAAAAGGCTTGAAAGAAAACGGTGAATTGATAATCGTTGATTTTTTTAAAGCAGAATTCACCGAAACAGTACAGGCACCAGCGATGACCATGAGGGCATCTGTGGATGAAATCGTATTTGAACTTAAAAAAGCAGGCTTTACGTCATTTGAAGTGGAAGTTAACCTATTGCCTTATCAGTATATTATTAAGGCCAAATAAAAAAATATATGATTGAATTTTGGGAAGAAGCATTTAAAAGCAAGCAGGAAATGTGGGGATTGCAACCCACAACCACTGCTATTTCATCCGCCACAGAATTTGCTGAAATGAAGTTTCAAAAAATACTAATACCCGGGATTGGTTATGGTAGAAATGCCGTGCCGTTCCTCAGCAAAGGAATGCAAGTGACCGGTATTGAGATTTCAGCGAAAGCGATAGAATTGGCACGAAAGCATTATGGAAAATCAGTAGAAATCCACCAGGGTTCGGTGACGGACATGCCATTTGATAACAAGAAATATGATGCCGTCTTTTCTCACGCATTAATCCATCTATTAGATGAAAACCAAAGAAATAAGTTTATTCAAGACTGCTATAACCAACTGGAGGATGGTGGTTATATATTTTTTACAGCTATTACTAAGGATGCGAAAACTTATGGTCAAGGAAAGTTAATTAGTGTAGATAGGTACGAACAGTTTGGAGGTGTAAATATGTTTTTTTACGACGAAAAATCAATACAAAACGAATTTAGGGAATATGGACTTGTACAAATTGAGATAGTAACGGAAAATCACCCTTTTTACTTAATCAAATGTAAAAAATAACGGATAGAAAATAGTTTTATTAAGCTCAATTTTATCACAATCAAGATAGGTGCATGGAGAAATTCTATAATAAAATACGATCAAGAATGGAAACTGCAATCGATGAAGTAGAGATAGAAACCGATTGTTCCTTACATCGGTTAGAGACTGTAATACATCTCGTTCTCGAATGCCTATCCGAACTAAAAGAATATGTTCTGAAAAGAGGGTTTAAGAATATTAATGAA
>Ga0182739_1001885_pt1 | contig 20616 bp, 19 predicted proteins | sample eDN5th30CBELigBY_FD_128873 | JGI IMG/M metagenome (GOLD analysis project Ga0182739, IMG submission 128873) | Enriched backyard soil microbial communities from Emeryville, California, USA - eDNA 5th pass 30_C BE-Lig BY (version 2) (version 2) | ecosystem: Environmental > Terrestrial > Soil >...
CAAATGGCCCAATGATCTATTGGTGAATGGAAAAAAGTTAACAGGTATCTTAACAGAGATGCAAGCTGATAGCGATAGGGTCCATTCTTTAATCATCGGAATAGGGATAAATGTTAATCAACAACTTGAAGACTTTGCCGCAGAACTTCAGCCTAGTGCAACTTCTATTTATCTTGAAACAAAAACAAGCTGGGATCGAGCAAAAATTATTCAAGGGATTATGATGCACCTTGAAAAATTATATCTTCTATATTTAGAGAAAGGCTTTTATCCTATAAAAATATTGTGGGAAAGCTATTCCATCAGTTTAGGACAAAAGGTGACTGCCAATACGCTAAATGGAAGTATTGTTGGGTTTGCTAAAGGAATTACCGATGATGGTGTTTTATTGCTTGAAGATGAGCAAGGTGTAATCCATTCCATTTATTCAGCGGATATTTTAATGGAAACATAAATTGCCCATAGTCAGTAGAGTAAGGTTTTTGTTATAATGCTTTTGTCGGGCAGTATCTTAATGAACTGCACCCATTTGTTTAAATGTGCATGAACCATAATTTAATCTGCCTAGATCCACAATTGGACAAGGACAGAGGGATGAAAATAGAAACATAAAACAATCCTTCTATGCTTTGTAGAAGGTTTTTTGTTTGGCTGTTTTCTAAAAGGATTGTTGTTTTTTCAATCGAAAAAAAGAATTAGTTGGAAAAATGGAGCAGCCGAAATACGCGAAGACGCCACGCGGGGATTAGCGAGACTGGCTGAGACTCCGGAGGCGAAGCTGAGGAGACTTAAGCCTAGCCCCACGAAAAGCGAAGTGTGTTCTGGCTACGGGTAATCGCAACAAACTTTACGAAAACAGCCTTTCGTTTAAAGCCATTCCCTCTTCCTATTTAAAAGGAGGAAAAACTTAGTGAAAGCTACAACAGACTTTATCAAAATGAAGCAGAAGGCTGAAAAGATTACGATGATCACAGCATATGATTATCCTTCAGCTAAATTAGTTGAACAAGCAGGAACAGATTTAATTTTAGTAGGCGATTCTTTGGGAATGGTTGTACTTGGATATGAGTCAACAGTACCTGTAACGATGGAAGATATGATTCACCATGGAAAAGCGGTAAAACGCGGAGCTAAAGATACGTTTATCGTAATGGATATGCCGTTTATGAGCTATCATTTATCTAGTCGCGATACACTAATTAATGCAACACGCTTAATCCAAGAAACTGGCGCTAATGCTGTGAAAGTAGAGGGCGCGGATGATGTTATTGACCAAATAAAAATCTTAACAAATGCCGGGATACCAGTTATGGCACACTTAGGTTTAACACCTCAATCAGTAGGTGTATTAGGTGGATATAAAGTACAAGGGAAAAGTTCAGATGAAGCAAAACTGCTTGTTGAAAATGCATTGAAATGTCAAGCGGCAGGAGCCTTTGCGATTGTATTAGAGTGTGTGCCGATGCAAGTTGCGAAAGAAGTAAGTGAAAGGCTGGAGATTCCAACAATCGGTATTGGTGCTGGAAGTGATACAGACGGGCAAGTTCTTGTTTACCATGACATTATCACATATGGCGTTGAGCGTGTTGCAAAATTTGTGAAGCAATATACGAATGTGAACGAAGCGATTTCTCTTGCTATCGACCAATATATTTCTGAGGTTAGAATTGGTGCTTTTCCTGAATTAAAGCATAGTTTTCAAATGAAACCTGAAGAAGTGAAAAGCTTATATGGAGGAAAAGCCTAATGAACATTATCACTAACCCACAGCAATTGCAGGAGCTGTCAACTCAATTAAAAAAGGATCAAGTAACAATTGGATTTGTTCCAACGATGGGTTATCTTCATGAAGGTCATCGAGCACTTCTCAGAGCTGCCAGAGAGCAAAATGATATTGTTATCATGAGTGTGTTTGTGAATCCATTGCAGTTTGGACCAAAGGAAGATTTAGCTTCATATCCACGAGACTTTGAGCATGATAAACAGGTGGCAATGGAAGAAGGCGTAGATTATTTATTTCATCCAGCTGTCGAAGCAATGTATCCTGTGCAAATGTCTGTGACAGTAAAAGTGGAACGACGTACAGATTGTCTATGTGGCAGATCGAGACCGGGTCATTTTGATGGGGTAGCAACGGTTTTGATGAAACTGTTCCATTTAGCACAACCGACAAATGTTTATTTTGGCAAAAAAGATGCACAGCAAGTTGCTGTTGTAGATGGATTAATTGAAGACTTTCATTTTCCTATTAATCTAGTTGCTGTTAATACTGTTAGAGAAGAAGATGGATTAGCAAAGAGCTCTAGAAATATTCGTTTAACTCCAACGGAAAGGCAAGAAGCTGGAATTCTATATAAATCGCTTAGTATTGCTAGAGGTGAATTAATAAAAGGGAATGTTGATGTAGAAGCACTAAAGAATTCCATTATTGCTCTCGTCGAAAAAGAGTCAAGTGGAAAGGTCGACTACTTTGAGATACTAACCTATCCTCAATTAGAGCCGCTAAAGGAGCGAACAGGGAAGGTTATAATTGCGATTGCAGTTCAATTTAGTAATGCGAGATTAATAGATAATATTATCTTTGAATTAAGCAATGCACCTAGATAAACATATTACGATAATGGAGGGTTATCCAAATGTTTCGGATAATGATGAACGGAAAAATCCATCGAGCAACTGTAACGGAAGCAAACTTAAATTATGTTGGCAGTATTACAATCGATGAGGATATTTTAGATGCAGTTGGAATGGTAGCGAATGAAAAAGTTCAAATTGTAAATAACAATAATGGAGCAAGATTAGAAACATATATTATCCCTGGAAAGAGAGGAACCGGGACTATTTGTTTAAATGGAGCAGCAGCAAGACTTGTACAAGTCGGTGATATCGTTATTATTATTTCTTATTGTTATGTTTCAAACGAAGAGCTAATTCATCATCAACCTAAAGTTGCTATTATGGATGAATATAATCGCATTACAACTATTCTTCACCAAGAACCAGAAAAGACAGTCTTGTAATAAATCGAGGCTGGAATATAAATCTTTCAGCTAAAGATAACCCCCAACAATCATACGAAGTGTTAACAAAATTTCGTATGATTGTTGGGATTTTTTATTGTGTTTTTTCTAATTTTGAATTCAAACTATAGGAAGAACAATAAAAAGAATTCTTACATAAAGAACTAACATCTTTCCCTTTTCTCATTTTTATGATACCGTTTGAATGACTGAAAGTTTGAGGTGGACGTAATGAGTAACAAATTTGTAGTAGTTGATTTGGAGACAAACGGTAATTCACCGAGAAAAGGGGATCGAATTATCCAGTTTGCCGCGGTTGTTATCGAGAATGGGAAAATAGTAGAGGAATACTCTTCGTTATTAAATCCTCTCCAGCCGATTTCACCGTTTATTGAAGAATTGACTGGGATAACAGATGAAATGGTGGATTCAGCACCAATTTTTGAAGAGATAGCTGATAAAATTGTTTGTTTATTAGAAGATGCATATTTTGTCGCACATAATGTGTTGTTTGATTTATCTTTTCTAAATGAAGAGTTAGAACAGGCTGGCTTCAGGCAATTTTATGGACCTATTCTTGACACAGTCGAACTAGCAAGGATTTTATACCCAACTGCAGACAGTTATAAATTAACGGATCTTGCAGCACAAGAAGGGATTGTCCATAGTAGACCACATCAGGCAGATAGTGATGCCTATGTGACAGCAGAACTATTGTTATTATTATTGGAGAAGCTGAACGCACTGCCTCAAGTAACAACAAAAAAATTAGAATTCTTAAGCTCATCGCTAAAAAGCGATTTAGATATTTATTTACAAGCTCTGCTGCAAGAGAAACAATCAAAAGTAGAATATATACCTGAAAACTGGGAGGTATATCGGGGATTAACCCTTAAACGCTTGCCTAATAACCTAGCTGGTAATCAAGGAAAAGACTATTCAGTTTCTTTTGATATGGATATAATTGAAAAACGCATGAGAGATTCATTGTCTTTTTATCAGAAAAGAGAAGGGCAATTAGAAATGATGAATGTGGTTCATCGAGCACTAATGGATAATCAGCATGGACTTATTGAAGCTGGAACGGGCGTTGGAAAGTCACTTGGCTATTTAGTACCGGCTGCTTATTTTGCGATAGAGCATAAAAAACAAGTAATTATTAGTACATTTACTACTCAATTACAAGAACAACTTTTTCGTAAGGATTTGCCGTTGCTTAAAAGTCTTCTTCCTTTTCCCATTACTTATACCTTATTAAAGGGAAGAAATCATTATATTAGTTTAGATAAATTTGAAGTCTCTTTAAAAGAACAAGAAGATAACTATGATATTGTCTTAACGAAAATGCAAATTTTAATTTGGTTAACCGAAACCGAAACAGGCGATAAAGATGAATTGAATTTGACGAGTGGTGGCAGTAATTATTGGGAAAAAATTAAAAATGACGGCAATTTTTCGTTGCCTATTTCAAAAGAGTGGGCACAGAAGGATTTTTATAGAAGGACTCGTAATGCTGCTCAAAAGACGAATATGATTATTACGAATCATGCTTTGCTAGTAAAAGATCTTACAGCAGATCAACATTTACTTCCTGCCTATGATTATGTCATTGTCGATGAAGGTCATCACTTTGAAAAAACAGCGACAAAGCATTTTGGCTTCCGTTTTTCCTATATAGCTGTTCGTTTAAGTATTAATGCAATTGGAACGACTGATCAAAAGCAGCTTATGTACCATTTAGAAAATATGATTGGTGATTCATCTACATCTGAAAAGATCGAGTTCAATCAGTTTATCCTTGCTCTCCATGTAGAATTAGATGAGCTATTTCGATCAGTGCTTCGTTATGTGAAGAAAACAAATCAGCCAAGAAGAGATGGAAAAGGAAGCTATCGTATAAAGAAAAATGATTTGGGAGATTGGAATGGGGTTAAAAGCGTTGCAGAAAGGCTTGTGTTTCTTTGGAAAGATGGAAGAGAGGCTCTTTTAGAAAAAGTTCAGCGGCTAAAAGATCAAGATAGAAAGATCACCTCATCGCAAATGCTCGTAGTGGAAAGAATTGAGTCTATTTTAAATGATTGGTTAGTGTATATAAATCATTTGCGGGAAATGTTCTTACGAGAAGGAGACCATATTGCATGGTTAGAATCAGATAGAAACAACTACCCGAATAATGCCGTTTTATATACGCAACCTTCATCTGTAGCAGAAACTTTGCAAGATATGTTCTTTAGTAAGAAAAAAAGTGTTGTTTTTACATCAGCAACTATAACTGTTAATAATTCATTTGAATATTATATAAAGGTTTTAGGATTAGGAAAAGATTTATTGCAAGTGCAAATCGATTCGCCGTTTAACTACTCTCAACAGGTACAATTGCTTATCCCAACGGATGTACCAGAAGTTAATACGGTATCATTAAATGAGTATGTGTCAACTATTGGTGAACAAATAATTAAAATCGCTCAAGCTACAAAAGGGAGAATGCTAATTCTTTTCACGGCAAATGATATGCTGAGAAAAACGTATGATTATATGAAAGAAAGTGGCTGTCTAGAAGAGTATGCCATCTTGGCGCAAGGGATAACAAATGGAAGTAGAATGCGATTAACACGTAATTTTCAACGTTACGATAAAGCGATATTATTGGGAACAAATAGTTTTTGGGAAGGGATTGATATTCCTGGAGAGGATTTAACCTGCTTAATCATTGTTCGATTGCCGTTTTCCTCACCGGAAGACCCGCTTACTGAAGCGAAAAATGAGCTAATTAAGAACAAGGGTGGAAACCCGTTTTTAGAAAACAGTCTTCCCGAGGCAGTCTTACGTTTTAAACAAGGATTCGGCAGATTAATTCGTACAGAAGAAGATAAGGGATTTATTATTGTATTTGATCGCCGCATTGTGTCTACATCCTATGGAGAGACTTTTTTGCAGTCCATTCCAGCTGTTCCAATTAAACAGCAAAATAGTGATGAAATGGTTAAGTTTATTGAAAACTGGCTAATGTAGGATATGGTACAAAAGAATGGAGGCATTTTAAGATTATAATTCTTTTTACATAGGCTGTTTCCCAAAAGATTGTTGTTTTTTCAATAGGAGAAAAGAATTAGTTGAAAAAGTGGAGCAGCCGGAATACATGAAGACGCTACGCGGAAAGCGAAGTGTATTTATGTATTCCGGCTGAGCGTAGTAGGAAACAAGCTTTACGAAACAGCCTTTACTTAAATGCCTAACAAAACATGAAGGAATCTGTTTGAATAAAGACGTTGTTTACAAGACAAAACAACTAATTATTAAATAAAATAATTTCTTTCTATTTATAAATACTGTTATAATAACCTATGAACAAAATACTGTTTTAAAGAAGTGATATAAAAAATGAAAAAATGGATTTGGATAATTATTGTTGTTTTCCTTATTGGACTAGCTGTAAGTATTAATACATATGTTAAAGCAATGAAGCCTGTTAAATCAGCGAGAGAAATGGCGGAAGAAATTGCTAAGAATGAAACAGATTTGAAAAATATGGACAGCTTTCAATTATATAATGGAAAAGAATCCTATTATATTTTAGAAGGAAAAAACGATGATAATGAGGATATTATTGTTTGGATTAATGAAAAAACACATCAAGTAACAGAAAAACGAAAAAAAGATGGGCTGACCAAACAAGAAGCGCTTAATATATTATTATCGAAGCAAACGCCAGAAAAGGTCAATGCTGTCCGACTAGGAATGTATGATGGGTTGCCTGTCTGGGAGATTTTTTCTCATACAGACAAGGATTCCATAAACTATCATTGGATAGATTTTGAAACAGGAGAAATCCTGTTAACAATTGAAAATTATTAACCAATAGGAGTGGTAAATAAAAATGAAAATTCAATTAGCAGAAAGAGTTAATGCTTTAACGCCATCAACAACATTGGCCATTACTGCAAAAGCAGCGAGTTTAAGAGCAGATGGTCATGATGTAATTGGTTTAGGCGCTGGAGAGCCTGACTTTAACACTCCTCAAAATATTATTGATGCCGCTGTTAGAAGCATGAATGAAGGGCATACAAAATACACTCCTGCGTCAGGTTTACAAGCATTAAAAAAAGAAATTGCTGCAAAATTAAAGAGAGATCAACAGTTAGATTACGAAGCAAATCAGATTATCGTCACAAATGGTGCTAAACATGGATTATACACTTTGTTCCAGGTTATTTTGGACAAAGGAGACGAAGTTATTATTCCTACTCCATATTGGGTTAGTTATCCAGAACAAGTGAAGCTTGCAGAAGGAGTACCTGTTTTTGTGGAGGGGTATGAAGCAAATGAGTTTAAAATTACTCCAGACCAATTAAAAAAGGCAATAACTTCTAAAACAAAAGCTGTTATCATTAATTCACCAAGTAATCCAACTGGAATGATTTACACGGAAAAAGAATTACAGGCGATTGGTGATATTTGTCTAGAACATAATATCTTGATTATTTCAGATGAAATTTACGAGAAATTAGTTTATGGAGATAGTAAGCATGTGTCGATTGCCTCTTTATCACCATCACTAAAAGAAGTAACCATTATAATAAATGGTGTTTCCAAATCACATTCGATGACAGGCTGGAGAATTGGGTATGCGGCGGGTTCTAAAGAAATAATAACAGCAATGACTAATCTTGCCAGTCATAGTACTTCGAATCCAACAACACCATCTCAGTATGCTACGATTGAAGCATATGCAGGTCCACAAGATTCAGTGGAAGAAATGCGCCAAGCGTTTAATGAGCGCTTAGATATTATTCATGGGAAATTAAATAATATTCCTGGTTTTTCTTGCTTAAAGCCGAAAGGGGCATTTTATTTATTTCCAAATGTGCAAAAGGCAGTTGAATTAACAGGCTTTAAGTCTGTTGATGAGTTTTCCACAGCATTGTTAGAAGAAGCACTCGTTGCGGTTGTCCCAGGGTCAGGGTTTGGAGCAGATAGCTATATCCGTCTTTCTTACGCGACGTCCTTAGAAAAGTTAGAAGCTGCTGTAAGTCGAATGGAACAGTTTGTAGAAAAGAAAATGGTCGTTAACAAATAAGCGATTTTTGTAGAGGATGTCAATAAGGATTATCGAATCTTACTTGGCATTCTCTTTTCTATTCACCATTTTTAATGGTAGGCCGTGTGAAAATCGCTTTAATAGAGATAGAGGTATTGGTTTTTAAGTATGAATTTTGTTACCTAGAAGGATCGATAGTGTTGATTGTCTTAAGATGTAAAGGTATAATGTTTTGGTAGAATATTTTTTATCTTAACTAGTATGTTTTCTACTAAGTCTTCTACTAACGGTAGGAAGAAGCGGTTTTAGATATCCTCTATTTTTGTATAGAGAGAACCGCAGTCTCTATTTAAGTACATATATTTATTTGTTTTTGGAGGAGTTAATTGTGATTAAAGCAACTATTGCCGAGTTACCAAAATATGTTGATAAAGAGGTTAAAGTAGGTGCATGGATTGCCAACAAGCGATCTAGTGGTAAAATTGCCTTTTTACAGCTTCGCGATGGATCAGGATTTGTACAAGGAGTAATTGTTAAAAGTGATGTAGCGGAAGAAGTATTCCAAACAGCTAAATCTATTACACAGGAATCATCTGTATATGTTACTGGTACGGTCCAAAAGGATGAACGTTCTCCGTTTGGATATGAATTACTTGTAACAAATGTGGAATTGATTCATACTTCTACAGATTATCCTATTACACCAAAAGAGCATGGAACAGAATTTTTAATGGATAATCGTCACCTATGGCTGCGTTCAAAACGTCAGCATGCAGTAATGAAAGTAAGAAATGAAATAATTCGTGCTACTTATGAATTTTTCAATGAAAATGGATTTGTGAAGGTAGATCCGCCAATTTTAACTGGAAGTGCTCCAGAAGGTACAACAGAACTATTTGCAACAAAGTACTTTGAAGAAGATGCATATCTGTCACAAAGTGGACAGCTTTATATGGAAGCTGCAGCAATGGCGTTAGGAAAAGTGTTTTCATTCGGTCCAACTTTCCGTGCAGAAAAATCAAAAACGCGTCGCCATCTAATTGAATTCTGGATGATCGAACCAGAAATGGCGTTTGTAGAGTTTGAAGAAAACTTAGAAGTTCAAGAACAATATGTTTCTTATGTCGTTCAGTCCGTATTGAAAAATTGTCAATTAGAGCTTAAAACACTAGGAAGAGATATTTCTAAATTAGAGAATATTACTGCGCCATTCCCAAGAATAAGCTATGATGATGCGATTACATTCTTACATGAAAAAGGTTTTGATGATATTGAGTGGGGAGATGATTTTGGGTCTCCACACGAAACGGCTATTGCGGAAAGTTTTGATAAACCTGTGTTTATTACACATTATCCAACTAAAATTAAACCTTTTTATATGCAGCCACATCCAGAAAGAGAAGATGTTGTGCTTTGTGCAGATTTAATTGCTCCTGAAGGCTATGGAGAAATTATTGGTGGTTCTGAGCGTATTCATGATATGGATCTTTTAAGTAAGCGCGTCGAAGAGCATCAATTAGATCCAGAAACTTATAAATGGTATTTAGAGCTAAGACAATATGGTTCGGTGCCACATTCTGGTTTTGGACTAGGGCTAGAAAGAACAGTTGCTTGGATTTCGGGAGTAGAGCACGTTCGTGAAACGATTCCTTTCCCAAGATTATTAAATCGTCTATATCCATGATCAAAGAGTAGGGTAGAAAATACGGAAAGTTAGTCTAAGGAAAACCTCACATCGAATTTTCAATGTGAGGTTTCACCTTGTTCACAATCCTCATTTTCTCCCTTCTTCTTTTTGGTAAGCTGCTCACTTCTAGCAACAAATATTACAAAATAATCTTTTGTTAACTATTGCTAGGTTTGGGTGATTTTCATTATTACATGCTTATGGCCAACATGATATACTTGATTAGAGGTGTCTTTAATGAATCAAACAATTTTTTTAAAATGGTTGCAAGAAGGGAATATCAATATTCCTTCCACACTTCTAACAAATTACAAACAATTGAAAATAAATGAAAAAGAATTAGTCCTTTTGTTACAGGTGCACTATTATTTAGAGCGAGGTAATGATTTTCCGACACCGGCGGAAATATCTGCACAAATGACCATAGATATTAATGAATGTCATGAATTATTGAGCCAGTTAATCAGAAAAGGTTTTATTGAAATACTGGACGGTAACAGTGATACCGGAATTCGGTATGAACGCTATTCATTAGAGCCTCTTTGGAATAAATTAATAGAACAATTTTTGCTAAATAATAAAAAAGAAGAAGAAGCTTTAATAGAAAAAGAGGAATCAGATTTATATACTTGCTTTGAACAGGAATTTGGAAGACCTCTATCTCCTTTTGAAATTGAAACGCTAAATATGTGGGTAGACGATGATCAGCATGAAATGGTTATTATTAAAGCAGCTCTTCGTGAAGCAGTAATTTCGGGTAAATTAAATTTTCGTTATATTGATCGGATTTTGTTTGAATGGAAGAAGAATGGTATTAAGACAATCGAACAAGCGAAAAGCCACGGGAAAAAGTTTAGACAGCATCAGACAGCTGGATATAAAGTCGAGCAGAGAGAGGAATCATCAAGTAAAAAAGCAGTACCGTTTTATAATTGGTTAGATCAATAATGCTAAGATTGATACAGTAAGTAAATGTAAGTGAATGACTGATTATTGTGAAGTGGAAGGCTGACTATTAGAGATAATAGGAAAGTAGGTTGCTTCCTTCCTTTACACAATGTTCATTCATATAAAAGTTTGACTACGTAAAACTGGGATTGTTATAAGAATAAATGGTTTAGACTTCATTACAAGACATATCTAGTAGAAAAAAACTACTTGGATAAATGAAAGAATCTCAATCTATTCTTAGGACGACCTTTTTTTGTATGGTTGTTTTCTAAAGGATTGTTGTTTTTTCAATAGGAAAAAGAAATAGTTGGAAAAATGGAGCAGCCGGAATACACGTAGACGCCACGGGGATTAGCGAGACAATCTGAGACCCCGGAGGCAAAGCTGAGGATGCTTAAGCCTAGCCCCACGGAAAGCGAAGTGTATTCCGGTGCGGATAATCGCAACAAACTTTACGATAACAGCCTTTTGTATAGAAGAAAGTTTATTCATTTCGGAGGATTACATGCTAAAAAAAGATGAAATTAGATATTGTCTGGATACGATGGGGGAAATGTTCCCAGAGGCACATTGTGAATTGGTTCATTCCAACCCCTTTGAATTGGTTATTGCCGTATCGTTATCCGCACAATGTACCGATGCACTAGTTAATAAGGTAACTAAAAATTTATTTCAAAAGTATAAAACCCCAGAAGACTACTTAAGTGTTTCCATAGAAGAATTGCAGAATGATATTCGTTCCATTGGTTTATATCGAAATAAAGCCAAAAATATTCAGAAGCTTTGTCAAATGGTTTTGGAAAAATATAATGGTGAAATTCCAATGGATCGAGATGAATTGATTAACTTACCAGGGGTCGGAAGAAAAACGGCCAATGTAGTCGTTTCTGTTGCTTATAATATTCCCGCTATTGCTGTCGATACACATGTTGAAAGGGTCAGTAAACGATTAGGAATTTGTCGATGGAAAGACTCTGTTTTAGAAGTGGAAAAAACTTTGATGAAAAAAGTTCCGAAAGATGAATGGTCTGTGACACATCATCGTATGATTTTTTTTGGAAGGTATCACTGTAAGGCGCAAAATCCTCAATGTGCGGTTTGTCCACTTTTAGCTTTGTGTAGAGAAGGAAAAAAAAGAATGAAGACTAAAGGTGTTGTATAATGGATAATCATCAATTAGATGCACCAATTGAGCTTTTATATGGACCGTTCCCGGTTGTAAAAAAATTTCCTTATATCGTGACTAATTGCTTAGTATTAACACCAGCTTTTTTACATGAAGCTAATTATTACCATAATAAAGAAGGTTATCAGCCTTGGAATACAGCAAACTTTTCTGAATGTGTAAAATTGGTTTTGGAAAAGTGGAAACAGCTTAAACAGGAATTACAATCGTTTGCAGAAGAGAGGGATACGATTAGACTTCAGCAGGGACTAACGATTGGAATGGAATACTTTTTAGAATGTTTATATTGGCTTAACGAAAAACCAGTCGTATTAAGAGATGGTTTGGTAGACAGTAGCTTAGAAATAAAACCTTTCAATTTAGAAGATCGGCTCCAGTTTATTCTAAAAAGATTAAATGGGTATCATTCCTATAAACAATTGGATGAGCTGTTTAAAGAATTGGAAAAACAGCATGCGATCAAATTAATAAGATTGAATAGAAAATCTAAATAAAAGAAGAGGACCATTCCGGTTGGAATTGTCCTCTTCTTTTACACGTCAGTTTATCCTACTCTTACTGTCCATAAAGGGGCCGCTTGGTTCAACTAACCATAAGTGGGGACCCACACTTATGGAAGTTTTACTTTATTGGGAATCATTTCGATTCTGTTCTCTATTTCGGCTTTGGTTTTGGTTAGCATCATTGGAATTCGTATTATTTTGACCATTGTTGTTGCCAGTATTATTTCCACTATTATTTCCACCATTATTGCCATTATCGTTGTTATTCCCGTTATTGTTACTTTGATTGTTGTTATTTTCTTCCCCATTATCAGAGTCTTCATTGTCTCCATCATCCTGATTGTCATCAGAATCTTCGCCATTAGGATCGTCTTGGTCATCCTCGTCATCTATTGTCTCATTTGGATCCTCAGGTGGCTGTTCCTCGATTTTTGCTGGGACGGAAATACTGCCAGATGCAGGATCGCTATCCTGATCATTTTTAATTGCTTTTACAGTAAAGGTATAGGTGCTGCCAGGCGTTGGTTTGGCAATCTTTAAGCTTGTGTCAGAAGTAACAGTCAATTGCTCATTAGCTCCACCATCAACACTTACACTTACGTCAAATTTGACGCCCTCTTTGTCACCATAGTCCCAAGATAGATCGATTTCATCACTGTTCTCATTATAAGTTGCTTTCACTCCAGTAGGAGTATTAGGTTTATTGTACTTTTGTGATACTTCGTTCAGAATATTTCCTTTAACGGCATACTCGGTTTGGATTTGACTACTTGGTGTATAAGAACTTGCTAATCTTGCCGGAAACGTACCTTTTTCGATTTTTACTGTTTCAACACTATCAGGCTTCTTGAAATCAGCTGTTTCTACATCTTCCGAAATATGACCCATCACTGCTTTGAAAATCTGTTGAGCAATTTTCTGGTTTGGTCCAGGAGTGAGTGGGTTTTTGCGTTCCGTGTATCCAGTCCATACGGCCATAGTAAAATTAGTTGTATAGCCAGCAAACCAAGCATCTGGAACACTTCTAGAATCTGTTATGCCCCATTTGGTTCGTTCTTCTTGCGAATAGTTGGTCGTTCCTGTCTTACCAGCAACAGGCAATCCTGGAACATTAGCAAGATTTCCCGTTCCATCACTGCTTGTAAGTACACCTTTTAACATATCAGTTATGAGGAATGCGGTATAATCCTGCATCACTACTTTTGATTTAGGCTCCATATTTATTTTAGTACCATCTTTTAATTTAAAGGAGCGCACAGCATGTGGTGTATTATATACGCCTTCATTACCAAAGGCACTATATGCTCCAGCCATTTCTAGTGTGCTAGCTTCAAATGCTCCAATCGCATAGGATTCATAAGCATTCTCTAGCGGAATGCCAAGATTTACTGCAAAATCTTTAGCTTTTTCAGCACCGACTGCTTGGAAAGCTTTAAGGGCAGGAATGTTTCTTGACATTTCTAACGCTTTTCGCATAGTCATAGAGCCCTTGTAGCTATTATCCCAGTTACTAATTGGTGTTCCATCTGAATAGGTAGTACGCTCATCTACAATCGTTTGATAAGTTCCCCATTTTAAATGTTCAACTGCTGGACCGTAGTCAAGGATAGGCTTAGCGGTTGATCCAGGCTGGCGCTTCATATCTGTTGCATAGTTTGTCCCGAGCTTTATATCTGGATCGCGGTCGCCTCCAAGAGCTAAAATTCCGCCTGTTTTTGTATCTAGTAGGGTAATTCCAGCTTGGAATTGTTCGTCAGGGAATGGGACAATTTCTCCTTCGTACATTAATTCTTCCACATATTCCTGTGCTTCTTTATCCATCGTTGTATAAATTTCTAATCCATCTGTAAATACATTAACATCTGGATATTTTTTCTCGATTTCGGCAATAACTTGTTTTATAAATGGATCATACGGTAGATCGTTTGTTTTACGATCCTCTTTTGCAACTAATGAATCTTCCACAGAAGCCTTTTGAGCTTCTTCCATTTCTGCTTTTGAAATATATCCATGTTGATGCATTAAGGATAAGACGATATTACGTCTTTTTTCTGCCCTTTCTGGATTATTAAATGGATTATAGGCATTTGGCGCCTGTGGCATTCCTGCTAAGAGGGCAGCCTCTGGCAATGTTAACTCGTCTAAGTTTTTATCAAAATAAACTTTTGCTGCGGTTTTAACTCCGCTCATATTTTCAGACATAAAGATTTTATTAACATACATTTCAAAGATTTCTTCTTTTGAGTACTTGCGTTCTAACTCTAAGGCAAGCCATGCTTCTTGTGCTTTTCGATTTAATGTTTTTTGTGGCTGGTTAAAGAAGAAGTTTTTCACAACTTGCTGTGTTATCGTACTTGCGCCTTCTGAACCAAAACCATTTCTAAAGTTTGCTATTACTGCCCCACCTAAGCGGATAGGATCGATTCCATGATGTTTAAAGAAGCGTGAATCTTCGGTTGCGATAAACGCATCTTTTACTAAATCAGGGATATCTTCATAGTTTACATAGTCCCGATTTACGGCACCTACTTTTGCTATCTCCTTATTATTCTTGTCATAGATCGTAGAAGAAATAGGGTCCTTTAAAGTCTCTGGATTCAATTCGGGTGCATCTTTAACCATTATGGCAAATGTTACTCCGCCTGCAATAATACCAATGATACCGATTGTTAATAAAATAAGCAGAACGCGTTTAAACAAATTTTTACCACTTTTTTTCTTTGCTTTTTTAGGAGCATTTTTCTTTGAGGTTTCCAGTTGTTTGCGGCGCTCCTCTCGCGTTTGATATTTATCTGTCATAATTATTCCTACCTTTCTTTCTAAAAACAAAAGGAATTAGTTGAATTCATAAATAGTATCAATCACTTTAATATAGTCAATTCGAGGCTGATAACCTAGGCTAATGGAATGACCATTGATTGCTAGTTCTTGTTTTGTGATCGATTTTCTTCCGCCATTTATCATTCTTTCCCAAAACATAAAGAGTTTTCCTGCATCTAAGTAGAATATTTCATTTGTTTCTGAAAAAGAAATAATGACAAAGCAAATTCCTTGTTGTTCACATACCATTCGCATATGTTTAATTTGGTGTTCATGGAAGTTATTAAGCGGAAAAGAAGTAGTATGCTTCGTTTCTTTCGCTTCAAAGTCGACATATTTTCCTTTATAAACACCGTTATAGTCTGTAGTGGAAGCTTGTTTAAAATAGGCTTCTTTAATGACGGCAGCACTTCTCTTCGGATAATCGACTTGAACGATTTGAACAGGTGTCGGCTTTTTATGTATGACGGCCTTCCCAAATTCTAAGTAATACTTATTCGTTTCATTCAAATCATCCTCTAAAGTCATTCCTCGGTTACTATAACTTATTTTTTTTTGCGATTTAGTATTTACATTTTTTACAGGTGTATATCTTTTTCCATTTGGATAATGAATCTTCATTTTTTCACCTCACAAAGATTCTTTCAAAGTATAACTTATTGCAATCAACAAACAATAATACCATAAAGCGTTCATAAGAGGTGAACAATTTGATAGGTAAAAAATCATATTTTTCTTCGTTAGAAGAAGAAAAACTTATAACTAGAATAAGGCTAATTACTGATAAGTGCAACTTAGACAATATTTCAAGGACCAAAGCCTATCTCTGCTATTATAACAAAAATAAAGAAATCCAATGGGCATTTCTTGCAAGCCAAGTTTCAAGAAATGCTGGCTGGAATATGGGTGATTTAAATGGACTATGGCTGCCGCAAGTAGTTAGTCAGGAAAAAAGGAAGCAAATCTACTTGACCTATGAGAAAGCAAACTGGCTTATTTTTAATGATGCATTTCCTCAATTACTACTCTATGAATATTCGACGAAAAAAAACTTGCCAATGTTTCATTTATTAAAGTTTTTTCAAGTTTCCTCTTTTATGGAAGAAGAATGGTTAAAGTATTGGGAGACAAAGGATAAAAAAAGATTAATGAATAGTTTAATTATCAATGAACAAAATGTGATTCAACAACCTGTCATTGAAAACGCAAGAATCAAGCATCATGTCCTTCATTACTTTCCGTATCTTTTTCAGGATTTTCTCCATTTTAATGCCGTACTTTTTCCAACTTTACAAGGGAAACTTTACGGGGCTAGCGTTTCTAACTTCACTTCTCTTAACGAACGAATTAAGCTAGGGAATACATTAGCAAGCCTTTTATTTAAATCTAATTTATATCAAGAGTTCTATGATTTTGCAAGAAAAATAGAACATACTGGTTCAAGATATGATTATGAAAAATATATATACCCAAAATTAGCCAATACGACACCCATACTCCGAGTTGCTTATCCGATAGTCAAGCATCGTGAAGGGAAAAGAAAGGATTGGTATAAAAAGAAAATAAGGAAAAAGTGGCAAACATGTAGCGAGCATAATGAACCCTTGCTTATAACGGATTGGTACTTGAAAAAGCAGCAAACATTACATGAACTGATTCGTCAGGGAAACAAGTGGTTTTAACACATTAATAATAATTTTTTGTCGAATTTTAAACCAGTTATAAAAAAATAAACTTTCTTTGCCGAATCTCTTCTAGTTTTGTCAACTGAGCAGGATAGTTCATAAAAAAAAAGAAAAGAGTATGTATTAAAAATAGCTTGGAGGGATTTGTATGGAAAAGAATTATACAAAGGAAAAGTTATTGATTATGTTGGAGGAGATTCAAGAGGAATTAGAAATACTAGATGCTACACTTTTGAATGCAAGGAATCAAAAAACACAACTAGTAAAAAAACATATGACTTCATTAAATAATATAGAAAAAGGAATGGCTGCTATGGAGAAAAAAATTGCAGCAAGCCAATCGGGGCTTCCTTCTAATGTTCCTTCAAGACAAATGCCTCTTTACTTGAACTTAGCAAAGTAAATCGTTAAAATAAAGTAATTAACGATAAAGGGTAAATGGAGTGGCAAAATTGACCGAAAACCATCAACTAATGGAACATACAGAAAAACTTCTTGAGGCAGTGGAATATTCAATAGAGACCTTCTATAAAGTGAAGGAAACTGGAGCAAATGGGGATTTTTATGAAACCGTACGCCCGTTTGCGAATCGCATCAAAGATTTAAATGAGGAATGGAAGGAAATGGCTAAATTATGGGTGCAGAAATCAAAGCCTGACTACCTAAATGGCATTCAAATTAATACAGCATCTGATCATATAGAAATTATTTCAATCCAAGCTTTTTTTGCCCAAACGAGTAAGAAACGTTTTCTGGATTCTGCAAAATCTGTAAAGTATATACTGCAAACTTTACTTGATGCTCTAAAAGCGGAAGGTCAATAAGGGAATATCAAAAGGGAGAAGAAAATTCTCTTTTTTTTTGTCTTTTTATTTATTATATAAAAAACCTAAGTATCAGTGCCTTTTGAAAGGAGTAGTATAGGTAATGAGTAACTGTTAGCAAGAGAAAGCAGGCAAAGGTAACAGAAGAGCCTTTGCTGCCGACACGTTCCATATGCAGTCAGCAATTAAGGGGAAATATCCCTTACTAAATAAGTGTTTTGGAAAATGAATGCACAGTCTAGGCGAAATCATCATATAGTAGATAAGGATATCTTTAACGTGGGAGGATAGAATTTCATGTATAGAGCATCTAATCGCCAAAGAAGGAATGTACCTTATCAGACCGCTTATACTCAACCAAATATACAACAAATGCCGACCGATAATAGACAGTACCATCCATATATGAACCAGGGACAATGGAATGGGGCAGGAATGAACGGACAAAACTTCTATAACATGCCAATGCATCCGAATTATCCAAACAATCAACCAAGTTATTATCACCCGCAAAATGCTTATAAAAACAATACACAAGACATCTTTCAAAATCCACTTCATTATATGGAGAATGGTGGCATGAACCAGTACTCTTCTAATCATATGAATCAAAATCAAGGATTTATGAATCCATATCCAAAGCAATCGTTTATTCCGAAAAAACAAGGCAATATGAAAAGTATCATGAACTCTTTTAAATCACAAGATGGATCTTTAGATTTTAATAAGATGATGGATACGGCTGGTATGATGATGAACGCGATGAACCAGGTGACAGGATTGGTAAAAGGGGTCGGCGGAATCTTTAAAGTATAAGTATATTACGACGAAATAAGAAGAGGCTGTCTTTAGACAGCCTCCATTTCTTTTTCTCTACTTACCAGCGGTGTGCTTTTGCATTACTTCTTAGAATGATATTTGTTTGAGACATTTGCGTATGCCCATTAACTTGGGACTTAGAACGTTTCGGTCTCGTCCAATTGTGATGAAAAAGCGCAGAGTGAGAATCCAACTGATCTTTATAACTCATCTTATCACCTCAGGAAGTAAGATTAGAAAGAAATTAAATGGATGTAAAAGGAATCTCTCCTTCTCCGTTAATGGAAGGAGAGTATTTCTTACGTGCATCCACTATTAATATGTGCAGATAATATAATATTTACTCTCTTGGTTTAGGGATTTTGATCTTCAATCATTATTTTTTTGCCTTTTTGTTTTGGAACTTTAATTGTTAGCAAGCCATTTTTATAGGAAGCGGTCACTTTCTTTTCGTCTATAGGGTGTGGGAAAGCAATGCTTCTACTCCTTTTATTAAACATTTGACTTGTATGAAAGGTTTTAGCTTGGGTGTTTTCTTCTGTAATGATTTCCTGATGGTTCACACTGATTGTTAAATAATGGTCATAAATGTCTAGTTGAATTTGCTCCTTATTCATTCCAGGTAGCTCCGCTTTAATAGTTGTTCCATTTTCCGTTTCATTCACGCTAATTGGAAAAGTCATATTGGGAAATGGATTGTTAAAAAATTCATCCATTTGTTGAAGAAAGTTTTTCACTGGCTTTTCCTGAAAAAACTGATTCATGGAACGCATGAAACCATTAAAGGGTTGAGGGGTTTTCTCTTTTTTGTTTGGATCCATTGGGAAATTTGAAGACATAGTACATCACTCCTTACATAAAAAACATGAACGAAAGATTAATATGTTTTCTCCCCATTAAAATAAAGGAAGAAAACTGCAAATGAATAGGCCTTTTTCTACTTATACTATGCCTAATAAAATGGATTGGTGTTTGATTCCTCTTTTTTTACTTCATAAAAAATGAATAAGATTTGCTTATAAAAAAAGTGGTATATTAAATGAAAGGCAGTTTTCTCAAAAATGTTGTTTCTTCAATAGGAAAAAAGAATTAAATGCAAAATGGGGCAGCCGGAAAGCAAGTGTATTCCGGCTACGGGGAATAGCCATAAACTTTACGAAAACAGGCTTTAGAATAAAGCCAAATGAAAGGTAGAAAGGAAGTTTGTATAAATGAAAAAAATCACAATTGGAAACGAACAACTATCCTATATAGAGCATGGGCAAGGAGATACGATTGTTTTAATACATGGATTTTGCGGAAGCGTCGATTATTGGGAGTATATTTTGCCCTTACTATCTGATAAATACCATGTAATTGCAGTAAACTTAAGAGGACATGGCAGCTCAACTTATAGTGGAGCCCCATTTGAGATAGAAGATTTAGCGAACGATATGAATAAGTTATTAAAAAAATTAGGTATCGAACAAGTGTATATGTTTGGGCATTCCCTTGGTGGATATGTAACATTGGCTTTTGCAGAGCTTTTTGGAAAGAGCCTAAAGGGATTTGGTTTAATACATTCCACAGCATATCCAGATACAGATGCAGGAAAAGAAGGAAGATTGAACGCAATACGAAAAATTCAAGATCTTGGAATAGAAGAGTTTGTTAATGGGCTAATTCCTAATTTATTTGCCGACGAATCTCTCATAACTTTACCTAACGAAGTGGAAAAGGCGAAAAGAATTGGCTATGGAACAAACGGAATTGCGGCAATGGAGACACAGGCAGCAATGAGAAAAAGACCAGATAGAAATGGAGTAATCGAACAGGCAAATGTGCCAGTTTTATTGGTAAAGGGGACAAAAGATAAAGTGGTTTCATTAGATCGTGTTGCTTCTTCTTCAAACCAAAATGTTTCAGAAGTTAGATTAGATACAGGTCATATGAGCATGCAAGAAGCTCCCGAGGAGTTGGTAAAAGCAATTCGTTCATTTATCCCAAGTAAGACTCTAACCTAAAAGCTAATGAGAAATACGAGGAAGATAGGCGGGAGATCAACTGTCCGTAAATCCGATTGGTTCAACTAACCATCAGTGGA
>Ga0182739_1001887_pt1 | contig 20612 bp, 18 predicted proteins | sample eDN5th30CBELigBY_FD_128873 | JGI IMG/M metagenome (GOLD analysis project Ga0182739, IMG submission 128873) | Enriched backyard soil microbial communities from Emeryville, California, USA - eDNA 5th pass 30_C BE-Lig BY (version 2) (version 2) | ecosystem: Environmental > Terrestrial > Soil >...
CAGACATTCTCGAAATACATTGCCGAGGCGACCGACGGACGGTTCCAGATCCAGACCTTTCCCGCCGGCGAGATCGTACCCGGATTGCAGGCGCTCGACGCGGTACAGTCCGGCGCAGTCGAGTGCGCGCAGACCCCGGTCTATTTCTATTTCGGCAAGGACCCCACGCTGTCGTTCGGCACCGGCGTTCCGTTCAGCCTCAATGCACGGCTGCAGCATGCCTGGTGGCACTTCGGCGGCGGCGCCGAGATCATCAATCCGATCCTTGCGCGCTTTAACGCCATCGGCTTCCCGTTCGGCAATTCGGGCTGCCAGATGGGCGGCTTCTTCCGCAAGGAGATCAGCACTATCGACGATCTGCGGGGACTGAAATTCCGCGTCGGCGGGCTCGGCGGGCAGGTGCTTGCGCGGCTCGGCGTGGTGCCGCAGCAGATCGCGCCAGGCGACGTCTATCCGGCACTGGAGAAGGGCACCATCGACGCCGCCGAATTTGTCGGCCCCTACGACGACGAGAAGCTCGGCTTCCACAAGGTCGCGCGCTACTACTACTATCCCGGCTTCTGGGAAGGCGGCGCGATGATGCATCTCGTCGTCAACGTCGAGCAGTGGAACCGTCTGTCGCCCGCCTATAAGCGGATCGTGCAGGATGCGTGCGAGGCGGCCAACAACTGGATGCTCGCCAAGTACGACGCGGTGAACGCGCCGGCGCTGCGCCGCCTGGTCGGTCAGGGCGCGGTGCTGCGGCCGTTCTCTGCTGCAATCATGGAGGCGGCCTACAAGGCCGCGCACGAGATGTACGACCAGATCGCCGCCGGCAATCCTGAGTTCAAGAAGGCGCTCGACTCGATGACGGCTTTCCGCAGCGAACAGCTGCAATGGTGGCAGGTCGGCGAATTCTCCTTCGATGCTTTCATGATCCGCATGCGCGCGCGCTCCTGAAAGCGCTGCTGCACCACAACAGCTCCTCCTGCGGCGCGACAAGACAAGGCCGCCGCAGGAGAGCGCTGCGCCTTTCCCGCCCACGGCCATCCGGCCCCGACGCCATACGCTCATGACCAACAACAATATCGGTCGCGTCGTGCTCTGGATGTCCGGTGCGCTGCTCGCCTTCTCGATGATGGCCGTTTCGATCCGCGAACTGGCCGGCGTCCTCAACGTGTTCGAGATCCTCGCCATCCGCAGCGGCAGCGGCGTCATTATCCTTCTTCTGCTTGCGACTTTTCGCCCACCGTTACGCACCTTGCTGTTCACGCGTCGGATCGGGCTGCATGCCCTGCGCAACATCACGAACTTCTCAGCCCAGGTGGCCTGGGCCATGGGCATCGTGCTGCTGCCGTTCGCGACCGTGTTCGCGCTGGAATTCACCACGCCGCTCTGGGTCGCCGTCTTCGCGGTCATCATCCTCGGCGAGCGGCTCACATCCGGCCGGCTGGCCAGCGTCGTTCTCGGGTTCCTGGGGGTGCTGGTGATCGTGCGTCCCGGGATGGAGACGTTTCAGCCTGCGGCCCTGCTGGTGCTGGGCTCAGCGGTCGGCTTCGCGATCACCTCGATCTTCACCAAGAAACTGATCGTCACCGACAGCACTTTCACCATCCTGTTCTGGATGAACCTGATGCAACTGCCGCTCAATCTTACCGGCAGCGACCTCGGTTTTCTGGCGCGTCTCGACCACACCCACGCGCTGCCGGTGCTGGGGATCATCATCTCCGGCATTTCGTCGCATTATTGCCTCACCAATGCTTTCCGCTCCGGCGACGCTATTCTGGTGATGCCGCTGGATTTCCTGCGTATTCCGCTGATTGCGATGATCGGCTGGTTCTTCTACGGGGAGTTGCTGGATCTCACCGTGGTTCTCGGCGCCAGCCTCATCATCGCCGGTATTGTATGGAATCTGGTTGCGGAATCGCGACACCCCGTAAGCGGACCGGCGTCTGGACGCTGAGTTCCATCCGGGTGCGGTTGACGGCAAAGGCGAAGCCCCGTAGTCGGGGATTTCGGCGAAAGTGGCAGTGCCGGGAGAGCAAATCTCTCGGGATCAGGGGGTGTGGCATTGCTTGCCCACAAGGATCGATCGGACTGGAAGGCCCGCGTGGCACGCGCCGTGACGACCGGTTTGGTCGCGCCGTTTGCATTGGTTTTCGCCGCCGGCGCAGCCATTGCGCAAGGCTTGCCGCCGCCTCCCGGTGCGCCGGGCCAGTCGCCCCAGTACCAGGTCCAGCAATACCGCAGCGCGGCCTGCACCCGGCTTGAGGGGCAGCTTTCCGCCATCGACCGCGGCGCGGGCGACGCCAATGCCGACCAGGTCCGGCGTTACGAAGAAGCGGCCAATCGCCAGCAGCAGGAACTCGATCGCCTGAACGCGCAGGCGCGCCGCGCCGGATGCGGCGGCGGCGGCTTCTTCCTGTTCGGCGGCGGGGAGCCCGCGCAATGCGACCGGATCAACCGGCAGATCCAGGACATGCGCGGCAACCTGGAACGCATCCTTTCCGGACTGAGGCAGTTGCAGGGCGGCAGCGGCGGCCGTGACGAGCAGCGCCGTGCCATTCTGGTCGCACTGGCGCAGAACAATTGCGGTCCGCAATACCGCAGCGCCGAGCGGCCGCGCGGTTTCTTCGAATCCCTGTTCGGTGGTGGCAGCGGACCAACACTCGCGACGCCCGAGAGCGTAGCGCCGGCGCAGCCGTCCTCGACCTATCGCACCGTCTGCGTCCGCACCTGCGACGGCTTCTTCTTCCCGATCTCGTTCTCGACCGGGCCCGAGCGTTTCCAGGACGACGAGCGGACCTGCCAGAACATGTGTCCGGCCGCGGAGGCCAAACTGTTCTCCTACCGCAATCCCGGTGAGGACATCTCGCAGGCGGTCTCTGTTCACGGACAGCCCTACACCTCGCTCGCGAACGCTTTCCGCTACCGGCAGGAATTCAATGCCTCCTGCACCTGCAAGCGCGAGGGCGAAAGCTGGTCGGAGGCAGTGAGTCACGACCAGACGTTGCAGCAGGGCGACATCGTCGTCACCGAGGATCGTGCGAAGGCGCTCTCGCTGCCGAAGTCGGCGCAGCCCGCGCAGTCGCAGGAACGTGGCCGCGGCCGCACGGCAGCGCCGCCACCACGCCAGCCGCAGACGGCGCGCGCTCCGCAAAAGCAGGCGGAACAACCGCCCGCGGCCGGGCGACCGCCACAAGCAGGCGGCAATGGGGGTGGCAATGCCGGCACGGCCGCATCGCCGCCGCGCGCTGTGGGCCCGCAGTTCTATCGCTGAGCGCGTTCAGAGAATGATCCGCTTCAATATGAGCGGATCAAGCTGAGGTTTCCGAACATCAGCGTCATTGCGAGCGAAGCGAAGCAATCCAGATCGTTGAATACCTGGATTGCTTCGTCGCTGCGCTCCTCGCAATGACAGCGATATCCACTGCGGATCAAGTCCACGCGGGATTCACGGAAAAAAGTCTAGAAATCGACCGGATCAGTGCGCGTCGTCAGTGGCGGCGGGTACAGCGTCGCATCCGGCGGCGGCAGATTTTCACCGGTGTCGGTGAAGCGGTTGGCGATCGGATAGCGCAGTCCGCCGCTCACGCTCTGCAGCGTGATCCTGGGGCCCGGTGCAGTCAGCCGACGCCTGCACTCCGCTGAAAATATGAGACCCGCTACACGCGCGACTATCTCGCGATCGAACCCCGCAGCGGCGACATCCGCAACCGCCTCGCCGCGCTCGACCAGCCGCCCCAGGATCGCATCCAGCACTTCGTAAGACGGCAAGGCGTCGGCGCCGTCTTGATCCGCGAGCGCGCTGGCGACCACATTCTCCGGGATCACCACGCCGTCCGCACCGCGCGCATCCGCAGGCCGCCACGCATTGCGGAGATGCGCGAGTTTTTGCACCTCGCTCCCGTGCAGGTCCTTGATGGGATTGAAGGCGTTCGCATCGCCAGAGAGCGTCGCATGCCCGATCAGGAATTGCGACTTGTTGCTTGCGTGGACCAGGATCAGACCGAGCCTGTCCGCGAGGGCCGCCAGCATCGCGCTGCGCGCGTGCCCTTCGATGCTCTTTTCGGTCGTGCCGTCCGTGAGGGCGGATGCGATTGCCTGCTCGATGCCGTTCAATGCGGGCTCGATCGGCAGCACACTGCATTTGATGCCCAGCCTGTCGGCGATCCCCTTCGCATCCGCCAGCACAGATGCCGGCACAGCGCGGCCGGGCAATACGAACGCCGTCACGCATTCCGGTCCGAGCGCATCCACGGCCATGGCCGCACAGAGCGCCGAGTCGACATCGCCCGAAAGCGCAACAAGCACGCCGGGAAAGCCGCGCTTCGCGGTGTAGTCGCGCAAGGCCAGAACGCAGGCGGAATAGTCAGACCGCTCGTCGTCCTGCGCCGGCGCGACCGGCCCATCGACGCAGCGCCAACCATCGGCTTGCCGGCCCCACCGGGTCGTCACGATGCTCTCAGCGAAGGCCGGCAATTGCAGCGCCAACGAACAGTCGTCATGCAGCGCGAACGAAGCGCCGTCGAACACAAATTCGTCCTGGCCGCCGACCTGATTGACGGCGATCAACGGCAGGCCGCTTTCAGTCACACGCGCGACCGCCATGCTGAGGCGAACATCGTCGCGGCCACGCCAATAAAGCGAGGCGCCGGGAACGATCAGCAGTTCCGCGCCGGTCTCGGCGACACATTCGACGACTTCATCGCTTGCGATGTCGTCACCGACGGGGATGCCGAGCCTCACGCCGCGAAAGCTCACCGGCCCCGGCATCGGCCCGGCGGTGAACACGTCTGCCTCACTGAAAACGCCGCGGCTTGGAAAGTTGACCTTGAAGCGCAGCGCGGCGATGCGTCCCGCATCGAGAAGGCAGACGGCATTGTACAGCTTGCCGGCCTCGACCCAGGGCGTCCCGATCAGCAGCGCCGGCCCGCCATCGGCGGTGTCGCGCGCAAGCGACTCGACGGTCGCGCGGCAGGCAGCCTGAAAGGCGGGTTGCAGTGCCAGTCCCTCCAGCGGACATCCCGATATGCACAGTTCGGGAAAGACGACGAGATCGGCGCCCTCGCCTTTCGCCTGCGCGCGCGCCACCCGCACCTTGGCGGCGTTGCCGGCCATGTCGCCAACCGTCGGATTGAGTTGCGCCAGCGCGATGGCGAGAGAGTGAGCAGGCCGCGAGGTCATACGGGAGATCTACCCCGCAGCCGCCGAAAGGGAAATGCCGTCACGCCGATGGTCGCTCTTCCGGCGCGGGAGGGTCCGACTCCTTCTGACGCGCAGGCGTTGCGGCGACGGCGGGCTTGTCACGGCGCAATGCGGCACGCGCGCGTCTGACGCCAAGCGCTGCGCCGACCAGCGCCCGCCCGGCCCGGCCGCCCGTCCAGACCAGTCCGAAGGACTGGAACAGGCGCCAGCGGTCGTCGCCTTCGCGGATGGCGCCCGCGATGAGATCGGCGGCCATCGCGGCCCGCGCCATGCCATGCGCGCCGAAGGCGGCCGCAAGCCACAGGCCGGGCGCCAGTTCCCCGATCTGCGGCATGCGGTGGACGGCATAGTCGGCGCGCGCGTACCAGGCGTGCTCGATCGCCGGTTCGGCGAGCTGCGGGTAGGTCCACAGGAGTTCGCGGCGCAGGTGCTCGGCGAGCCGGCGCGGTGGCTTGAGCCGCGCCGTCAGCGCGCCCGTCCACATCAGCCTGTCGCCGCCGACGATGTGATGGCTCCCGGCCGCCAGCCCTTTCGTCACCGCGCCCGGAAACCGGACCGCCTCCTCGAGCGCTGGTCCGAGTGGCGCCGTGACGCCGACCGGGAATGCGAGCGGCATCACCGTGCCGGCGAGCGAGGGATGCAGCGCGCCGAGATCGCCCGGCGCCGCAAGGACAATGTGCTGGGCGCGGATGCGCCCGCCGACGGCGTCGACCTGCTTGCGGATGCCGGAGGCGTCCACGGCCCGCACCGCACTGCGCTCATAGACCCGCACGCCGGCGCTGCGCGCGGCCGCGGCGAGACCCAGAAGATAGTTCAGCGGGTGGATGTGCGACGCGCCGGGGAAATGCACCGCCTGATGTATGGCATTGCTGCGCAGCAGTTCGCGCACTTTGTCGGTGGGCCAGAACTCGGCCGCCACGCCGAAAGTCTCGCACAGGATATCCGCGCGCCGGCGAAGTTCGGTTGCACTATCGTCGGACGTCGCTGCCAGCAGGCCGGCCCCCGGAGAAACGCCAGCGAATGCAGGCTCCGAGAGTGTCGCGCCGATACGCGCCACCCCCGTCTCGGACAGTTTCCACAGTTCGCGCGCCCGCTCGACCCCGACACGGGCGATCAAGTCCTCGGGGGATAGACTGAAACCGGGCGCAACGATGCCCGTCGCAACACCTGCGTCATCCACGCCGATCCGCCCGGCATCGAGCACCGCGACCGACCAGCCGTGCCGCCCGAGTTCATGCGCGATCGTCAGGCCGGCGATCCCGCCGCCGACCACGCAGACGTCGACGTCCAGGTCGCTGGCCAATATCCGGCATTCGGGAACGGCTTCGGCGGTCGCGGCGTACCAGCCCGGTCCGAACTCCTCGGCAGCAGTCTCAGCAGTCGGGGTCATCCGCGTCCAATCACGCCGCATGCGCGCCATCAGCGCCGCTTACCGTATTGATAATTCGCACGTTACAGCATGATGCCGATTCGATGAATCTGCATCATGCTGTAGCGTGTTGTTTAAGCATCGCTATTTCCGAAAACCGGCGTCCACTTTTCGGAGCGATGCTTAGGCCGACACCACCCTCCAACCACACCACGCCAAAGCAGCGCGATTTGCGAGCCGCCGCTTCAATTCCTATCTTGAAGCGTTCTACGCGAGGGTCCTCATGCGCCGACTGATGCTGCTTCGCCACGCGAAATCCGACTGGTCGACCCCCGGCCAGCGCGACATCGACCGCACGCTCTCCGCCCGCGGGCGCGAGGCGGCGGCGGTCATGGGGCGCTATATGGCGCAGCACGCCCTCGTGCCCGACCATGTGCTGGTCTCGTCGGCCCGCCGCACGCGCGAGACATGGGAACTGCTGGCGCCGGCATTCGACCGGCAACCGGCTTTCGCCTATGAGCCGCGTCTCTACGAAGCGTCCCCTGCCCGTCTGCTCGAACTCTTTCGCGCGGCCGATCCGGCCGTCCATGCGCTTCTGGTCATCGGCCACAATCCTGGTCTGCAGGAGGTGGTCACCGCGCTCGCGGCGACCGGCGACATCGACGCCCGGCAGCAGATGATCGAAAAGTTTCCGACCGCCGCACTGGCGATTCTCGATTTCCCCACCGACGACTGGCGGGATCTGAAGCCGAACACCGGAAGGCTCGACCGTTTCGTGATCCCGCGCGCGCTGCAGTCCGGATCGGAGTGAATGCACCGCGATGCGTTTACCCGGCTATATCTTTGACGAGGCGCGGCAGACGGCGCGCGCACTCATCGATTTCAGCGCAGGACTTTTCAATCCGACGCTGAGGCTCGGCGTCACCGGGCTGTCGCGCTCGGGCAAGACCGTCTTCATTGCCGCCTTGATCCATAATCTCCTCAACGGCGGCCGGCTGCCGGTGTTCGACGCGATGGCGCAGGGGCGCATCGCGCGCGCACGGCTCGAGCCGCAGCCCGACGACGACGTGCCGCGCTTCGACTACGAGACGCACCTGCGCGCACTGATGGAAGCACGGCGCTGGCCCGAGTCGACGCGGCGCATCAGCGAATTGCGTCTCGTCATCGAGTATCAGTCCGAGCGCGGCGCGGCGCGCGATCGCACGCTCACGCTCGACATCTTCGACTATCCCGGCGAATGGCTGCTCGATCTTCCATTGCTCGACAAGAGCTATGCCGAGTGGTCGGCCGAAACCATCGCGATGTCGCGTCAGGGCGCGCGCGCGGGGCTCGCAGGCGCATGGCACGCGCACCTCGCCAACCTCGATGCAAGCGCCCCCGAAGACGAGAACCTCGCGCGCGAGGCGGCCGCGCTCTTTACCGCCTATCTGCGCGCGGCGCGCGACGATCGCGTCGCTTTGAGCCTGTTGCCGCCCGGCCGCTTCCTGATGCCGGGCGACCTCGACGGCTCGCCCGCGCTGACCTTCGCGCCGCTCGATATTCCGCCAGACACTTCCCCGCCTTCAGGCTCGCTCGGCGCGATGATGGCGCGCCGTTATGAGTCTTACAAAGACGTGGTGGTGCGGCCGTTCTTTCACGAGCACTTCGCCCGCCTCGACCGGCAGGTGGTGCTGGTCGATGCACTCGCGGCGTTCAATGCCGGGCCGGAAGCGGTGCGCGAGTTGCAGGCGACGCTCGGCCAGGTTCTCTCGTGCTTCCGGGTCGGCCGGCAGACGCTGTGGAGTTCCTTGGTGCGCCCGCGCGTCGACCGCATCCTGTTCGCCGCCACCAAGGCCGATCACCTCCATCACACCAGCCATGACCGGCTGGAGAACATCTTGGCCTACATGACGTCGCGCGCCATCGAGCGCGCGAAATTCAGCGGCGCGCAGGTCGATGTCGCCGCGGTCGCCGCGGTGCGCGCGACGCGCGAGGCGACCATCGAACATGCCGGCGAGCGCCTGCCCTCGATCATCGGCGTGCCGCTTGCGGGCGAGAGCGCCGGGAGCCAGATATTCGACGGTGAGACAGAGACGGCGGTGTTCCCGGGCGACCTGCCGGACGACCCGCAGGCTGTGTTCGATGCCGCGGCTGGCGGCTTTCGCGGGCTTGCGACAGGCGCGCCGGGCGATGCCGATTATCGCTTCCTGCGTTTCCGGCCGCCGGCCTATCGCACGCCCGGCCGCTCCGGCCCAACCCTGCCGCATATCCGTCTCGACCGTGCCTTGCAGTTCCTGCTGGGAGATCATCTGCGATGAACGCGCGTCCACCCCAACGCAAGCCCGCTGCGTTCCGCCTCGACGATCCGCATGTCCGGTTCACCGAAGGCGAGGACCGGCGGCGCAGCCCCGGCGCGGTGGTGATCAGCCCGGAACCGGAGATCCCCGCTACCCCCGCCCCTGCCGAGGTCGTGGTGGCGCCGCCGCGCCGGCGCCTGTCGTGGGCGAAGCTGTTCTGGTCGGCCGCCAGCGCGCTGGTCGCCCTGGGCGCAAGCCTGGCGGTTGCCCGTCTGGTCGAGGACCTGTTTGCGCGCGCGCAATGGCTCGGCTGGGTGGGGCTCGCGCTGGCGCTGCTCGCGGGGCTGGCGCTCGTGGTCATCATCCTGCGCGAAGGTCTGGCGCTGGCGCGACTCGCCGAAGTCGAGAAACTCCGCCGAAGGGCCGCCGAAGCGATCGAACTCGATGACCGCGACGAAGCGCGGTCCGTGGCGCGCGAACTGATCGCGTTCGCGCGCGGCGTTCCCCGCCTCGCGCGTGGCCGCTCGGCGCTGGAAGGGCATCTCCACGACATCATCGACGGCGCGGACCTGGTGCGGCTTGCCGAGCGCGAGCTGATGCCGCCGCTCGACCGTACCGCCCGCGACATGGTCGCCGACGCGGCCAAGCGCGTGTCGGTGGTGACGGCGGTGAGCCCGCGCGCCGCGGTCGACCTCGCCTTCGTCCTCATCACCGCGATCACGCTGATACGCCGCCTCTCCCAACTCTACGGCGGACGCCCCGGCACGCTCGGGCTGTTCCGGCTCGTGCGCATGGTGGTGGCGCATCTTGCGGTCACCGGCGGCATGGCGGCGGGCGACAGCATCGTGCAGCAGATGCTCGGCCACGGCGTCGCCGCGAAACTCTCCGCACGGCTCGGCGAAGGGGTGCTCAACGGCCTGCTGACGGCGCGCCTCGGCATGGCTGCGATCGAGGTGACGCGCCCGCTGCCGTTTGCCGCGCTGCCGCCGCCGAGCATGAGCGATCTTGCCGGCGGCCTGCTGCGCCGGCGCGGTGACGAGAAATCGCCGGCCGAGGCCTCAGCCGGCGGGTAGCACGCTGGGCGGGATCTCGTCCGGCCGGAACACGCCCGGCCGGTTGCGCCAGAACAGATTGCCCATCTGCCACGCGAACAGCGCCAGCAGCGCGGCGACCAGCGCCGCGCCGGTATAGGTGCCGGCCTCGATCCCCCGGAAAACGATCCAAGGCAGCGCCATCGTCAGCGCGGCGCAGATCGCGAGGCCGGGCCAGTAGGCGAAAGGTGACGTGCCGGTCTTGAGTTCGGCGGTGCTGCCGGAGGCGCCGATTCGGTGCACCAACTCGCGGACGAAGGCGTTGTAGGCCGCGTCCTGACGCTGCTGCTCGACGACGCTGCGCCAGGAAGTGGAGGAGATGGTGAGTTTTGGCGTGTTGTCGGACCAGATCTCGGCGATGAAGCGGTAGCTGGCCAGCGACATGGGTTTGAACGAGAGCCGCATCCGGCGGATGGTGAAATAGGACACGCTGCCCGCGTGGTAGCCGACCTCGAAGTACAGGGCATCGGGACCGAGTCGGAACGTGTGCGTCGCGCCCATGGCCGACGCCCGGAAGCTGTAGGTCGGAAGATCGTCGAGATCGGCCGGCGAATCGGTATCTGCGTCTGCCATCAGTCGATTCCAGATAAGATCATCGCGCGGAAAACCGGCTGTCCGACACGGCGCCGCGACGGCAGCGTCCGTGCCTAGCAGCTTGAGCACACTATCGGTGTCCGGCATAGAGTCGCAGCATGTGCGGACGTATCATCCAGGCATCCGGGCCGCTACGTTACGCCCTTGTCGACGGACTGGACGTGAACGACAGCCGCGTGGGCAACCTGCCGCGCCGGTACAACGGCGCGCCGGGACAGGATCTGCTCGTCATCCGGGAAAATCATCGCACCAGCGAGCGCTCGATCGAACCGCTGCGATGGGGCTTGATCCCGAACTGGACGCGCGAGGCGCGGCCGAAGGTGCGTCCCATCAATGCCAAGGCCGAATCGATAGCGCGCACGCCCATGTTCGCCGAAGCCTATGCCCGACGGCGCTGCATCGTCCCGGTCGACGGGTTTTTCGAATGGGCCGGCCGCAAGGGCGCGCGGCAGCCCTATGCCATCGGGATGCGGGACGGCAGCCCGTTCGCCCTCGCCGGCATCTGGGAGAACTGGAAGAATCCCGAGACGGAGGAATGGCAGCGCACCTTCGCGATCGTCACCGTTCCCGCCAATGCGCTGGTCGGCACGATCCATGACCGCATGCCGGCGATCCTGCGCCCGGAGGATTACGAACGGTGGCTCGGCCCCGAAGCGGGCGCGCAGGATGCCCTCAAGACCTTTCCGGCCGATCCCATGCGGATATGGCCGGTCTCCGCGCGCGTGAACTTCGTGCGGGAAGACGACGCCGCTCTGCTGGAGGAGATCGCGCTGACGTCGTCCAGGTAAAACTGGCAGCGTCCGGGTAAGGCCCACCGACCGCTGAACACGAAAAAGCCCGCCGGGAGGACCCGACGGGCTTTCGAATTTCAGTCTGGCGTCTATGCGCCGAGCGTTGGCGCTCAGTAGGCAGCCATCACCGGGGGCGCGCCCCAGTTGAAGCGCCAGTTCAGACCACCGCGGAGGATGACGCCGCGCGGCTTGGCATGAACCAGGAGACCAGCGTCCACCTCGTAGCGGTCAGCCATGAGGTCGAAGTAGAGAGCCTCGGCCTTGATCGACCAGTTCGGCGCGAAGCCCCACTCGACGCCGGCGCCCGCAGTCCAGCCAACCTGGAACTTGCTCGTGCCGAACTTCACGTTGTCGACGAGACGCACGGTGCGCACGTTGTGCTCGCCGAAGGCAAGACCGGCCGTGCCGTAGATCATGACGTTGTCGAACACCATACCGGCGCGGAAGCGCGCGGTGCCGAACGAGTCAATCGACGCGCGGCAGGAGAAGGCGGCGTTCGGGCAAGCGGCGCTCCGGGAAATGTCAGCCCAGGCATAGTCGCCCTCGACACCGAACAGGTAGGGGCCGGTGTGGTAGTTATAACCGAGCGTGCCGCCGATCAGGCCGCCGCGCGGCTCCATGCCTTCGCCGTTGCTGCGGGTCACGGCCTGATTGGTGCCGGTGTAGATGAATTCCTGCGTGCCCCAGGAATAGCCACCCTGCACACCGATGTAGAGCCCGTTCCAGTCGTAAACCGGCGCCATGACGGCGGCTGCCGGAGCGGCCGGTGCAGCAACCCGCAGGTCAGCGGCGATGGCGGAGGTTCCAGCCATTACCAAGGCTGCGGCGACCGTCGAAAGGTAAATTTTACGCATTGGGCTCTCCTCAGATCCAGTGATCGTCATAATACACAAATGGTGGACGCCCACTATTGCAGACTCGCAACACCCGAGTAGGGAGTGCACTATTGTTCGATTGCACCATGGTTGCTTGCGACTACTGGCGCACGTAATTCGAGAAAACACACAACGCGATGCCGATGAATGCGGCGAATCGGCAACGAATCGCGGCCTGCAAGAAACAATTAACGACATCAGAGAGAAACAACCCGCCGATACCTCCCTCCCATGACCTCGCCGGCCGGGCCGGCTTCATTTCAGGATCTGGGAGACCGCCATGTTCGCTCCGCACCCGCTCACCACGGATATTCGCACCGTCGCCGCCGTCGCCCTTATCGCCGGAGCCGCCGTCATCGGCGTCGCCACGGCGCAGGCCAAGCCCTCCCCGACCTATGACGGCACCTGGAGTGTCCTTATCGTCACAGAGCGTGGCACCTGCGATCGCGCCTACCGCTATCCGATACGCATTCGCCAGGGCGAGGTCGGCTATGCCGGCCAGGCCGACTTCACGGTTTCCGGCCGCGTCGGGCCGAACGGGGCCGTCACGGTCCGGGTGAGCCGCGGCAGCCAGAGCGCCTCCGGAACGGGCCGCCTGTCCCGCACCGATGGCGAGGGCACATGGTCGGGCGGCGAGTGCTCCGGCACCTGGACCGCCGAGCGCCGCTGACGCCCCGCCCGCCGAAGACGAAAGAGACCACCATGCTCCCGTTCAACCCCGCGCGCCGCCGGGCGGCGCGCCTGCTGCTCGGCGCCAGCGCGCTCGCGGCAACGCCCGCGCTCGCATTGGCCACGCCCAGCCAGCAGGCCCCCGAGCCTGATGCGCCGCCTTCGGGGCCTCCCGAGCGGCTGCGATACGCGGCTGCCGACCAGGCGTCGGCGACTGTCCCCGGCTTTCCCCGCGTGCGGTTCTTCGGCGATTCCAGCGAGGAATTCCTGCGCGCGGTTCAGGGCACGAGCGGCGCGTGGCTCTCGCTCTCGAGCGGCGGCGAGGACGGCGCCTATGGCGCGGGCGTCCTCACCGGCATGAGCGCGGCCGGCACGCGGCCGGAATTCTCGCTCGTATCGGGCGTCAGCACAGGGGCGCTGATGGCGCCCTATGTGTTTCTGGGATCGCGTTACGACTCCGCGCTCGCGCGCAATTACACCAGCGTCCACGCCGGCGACATTTTCGAACTCGTTTCCACGCCCGAAAGCCTCTTCGACACCTGGCCGATGAAGAAGTTGGTCGAGCGCAGCATAACGGACGCGATGATCGCGGCGATCGCCGACGAGCACGGGAAGGGCCGGCGGCTGTTCGTCATCACCACCAATCTCGACGCCGGACGTCCGGTGGTCTGGGACATGGGCGCGATCGCCGCCCGCGGCGGCCGCCAAGCGCGCGAACTGTTCCGCGACGTGCTGCTCGCTTCCAGCAGCATCCCCGGATTTTTTCCGCCCGTACACATCACCGTCGAGGCCAACGGCAAGCGCTTCACCGAAATGCATGCCGACGGCGCGATCCTCCGGCCGTTCTATGTCGCCCCCGAAGCTCTGCTCGCCGGGGCGTCTCCCATGCGCCTGCCCGCCTCGGAACTCTACGTGCTCATGAACAACAAGCTCACTGCGGAGTTCTCTCTGACCGAGCGAAGTGTGCCGGGCGTGCTGGCCCGCTCGATCTCTGTCGCCATGAAGGGTGCGCTTCGCGGAGAGATCATACGCATCGCGGCCGCCGCGCGCAGCCAGCGCATCGGCTTGCGCCTGTCGATGGTGCCGCCGGATTTCTCCTTCCCGGCGCAGGGCGCATTCGATCCGCGCTATATGCAGGCGCTGTTCGATCTCGGCGTGCGACATGCGCGGAGCGGATCGGCATTCGGCGGCGACGCTTACGCGGGAACCGGGGTCCTGCTCGATGGCTGAAGCCGGTCGCCCCTGACACTGCAGAGCCTTATTGGTTGAACGGCAAGGATGCGCATTCAGGATGCGCAGCCTTGCCTTTTCGCATAGATTCATCCGCACAAGATCGCAGGCCCGGCACGCGAGAACGACATGGCGTGGTCGAAGACGTGGACCTTTTTCAACGGCGAATGGCGTGAAGGCAGCGTGCCGATCATGGGTTCGCGCACGCATGCGACCTGGCTCGGCTCCTCGGTGTTCGACGGCGCGCGCGCATTCGAAGGGATGGCGCCCGATCTCGATCTGCATTTCGCGCGCGTCAACCGCTCGGCAACGGCCATGCAGCTCAAGCCCAAGGTCGCCGTCGAGAGCTGGCTCGAACTGACGGCCGACGGCCTCAAGCGCTTCGGCCCCGAGGCTGAACTTTACATCCGCCCGATGTACTGGGCCGAACAGGGCGGCCCGGGCGCCGTATCGCCCGATCCAGAGTCGACCGCCTGGTGCCTCGTCATCTACGAAACGCCGATGCCGACGCCCAGCGGCACGTCGATCACGCTTTCGCCCTTCCGGCGGCCGACACCGGAGACGATGCCGCTCGAAGCGAAGGCCGGCTGCCTCTATCCGAACAATGCCCGCGCATTGTTCGAGGCGCACACACGCGGCTTCGACAACTGCATCCTGTGCGACATGCTCGGCAATGTCGCGGAACTCGGCACGGCGAACATCTTCATGGCGCGCGAGGGCGTGGTCTACACGCCAGCGCTCAACGGCACGTTCCTCGCCGGCATCACGCGTCAGCGGGTCATGGCGCTTCTGCGCGAGGCCGGCGTGCAGGTGGTCGAATGCGCGCTGCGCTACGCCGACTTCCAGGCCGCCGACGAGATCTTTTCCACCGGCAATTACAGCAAGGTCTATCCGATCACCCGGCTCGACGACCGGCCTTTGCAGCCCGGCCCTCTCTATCGCAAGGCGCGCGAGCTCTACTGGGCCTATGCGCACGGTTAGCGGGGCGGCAGCGTTCGTAGTTCCTAGAACAGAATGCTCTTGCTACGGTGCGGACTCTCCGAAAGTGCGGCGTCAGCTTTAGCGCCCTCTCCCCTTGCGGGAGAGGGCAGCACCGGAGTTGCCGCTAACTCGGCAGGGTGAGGGGTGGGGCTTACACCCCTCACCCATTCATTGCTGTTGAAATGCCGAGTGGCCCTCTCCCCTTGCGGGAGAGGGCGCAATAACGAACGCCTCCCCGCACGAGGAGTTTCTGTCCGTGTGCGACTGAATGTCTAAGGCGGCGGGAGCGTGAACAGCGTCGAGAACGAGCGGTGGCGCACGTCATAGGCGCGGGCGTAGACGACGCCTTCGCGCTCGACCTGGGCCAGCACCGGCGCGAGAAACTGCATGCAGTAATAGGTGCCCAGCATCAGCGCGAAATCGGCGCCGTTCGGATCCCATGTCAGTTCAAACTCATCGCCGAGTTCGATCCGCGCAATCGGGTGCGGCCCGCAGACGGCGATCCGCCAGCGGCGGCCCTCCGGCGGCTCCTCTCCGCGCTCTTCGATCTCCTCGCGGAGCTTGTGCGCCGCCTGCTTGAAGGACAGGCCCCAGTAGTCGAGCATGTAGCTCTTCGACGCGCCCGCCACCCCGCCCTGCAGGCGATTGAAGTGGGTGTACTGATAGGGATGCAGGCGCACCATCTCGATCGCAGGCGAGGCAAGGCCGACCAGCAGCAGCACCGCAACGCCCGCCACCGCGGGCCGGCCAACGCGGGCGGCCTGTGCGAAGAGCCATGCACCGCCGAGCCCGCCCAGCACTGCCAGCGGCGGCAGCAGGAAAAGAAAGTGGCGGAACCCGTTATACATCGCCGGCCGCGTGACGACGACGAGCAGGATCGGTCCCAGAGCGGCGATGACCAGCATCAGATAGACCGACCGCCGCTGCGGCGTCGCATAGCCGCGCAGGATGCGCCACGCCAGCAAAGCGGCGCCGGCCAGCGCGAGCAGTGTCATGATCTCCGGCAGCTTGAGCGCGAGCAGCGTCGGCAGATAGCTCGACGGCATGTCGACCACCGAGATGATCTCGCCGCCGAACACTTCGCGCCAGGGCTTCTCGAAGAAGACCGAGAAATAAGTGAGCGCGCGGAACGGATTGAGCGGGGCCGCGAGTGACCACGGCCACAACAGGCCCATCAGCAGATAGCCGCCGGCGAACCCCGGCAAGAGCCGGAGCATGAAGCGCCCGAACCGGGCGAACGCAACGCGAAGGCCCTCCGCGCGCGCGTCGTAAAGGATGAGGAACGCCAGCGCCGCCAGCGCGTAGAAGCCGGCGATGACGCCCATGATGCGCGTGCCGAGCGTCAGCCCGAGGCCGAGGCCGAACACCGCAATGCTCGCACGCGACGGCTGCGGGTATTCGTCGAGTATCCGCACCAGCCCGAGCAGCAGCACCGTGACGGCCACCGCGAAGGGAGCGTCCTTCGCGTTTATGAACATGTGGCCGTAGAAGACCGGGCAGAGCGCGAGCAGCGCGAGCGCGATCAGCCCTGCGGTTGGCCCGCCCACCCGCCGCGCAAGACGCCAAGTCGCGAACAGCCCGACGATGCCGACGGCCGCACCGACCAGACGGCGCGTCTCGAACAGTTCGTAAGGCAGCACCTTCGCCAGCAGCGCGGCCAGCATGTCGAAGCCGCCGCCATAGAGGTAAAGATTGACGAAGGAGAAGGCCTCGGTGTTGCGGAAACCCGAGGTGTAGAGCGCCAGCCACTTCTCGCCCATCTGGGCATGGGTGAAGTCGTCCCACCCCAGCCCGTAGTCGCGGAAGGTCGCGAAGGCGACGGCGGACATGACCGCCAGCACCGCCACCGCGGCGGCGTCGATGATCTGCGAACCGGTCAGGCGCGACAGGAAATTCATCCGCGCGCCAGAGTTTGGCCGATCGTCGAATCCCTCGGCAATCGCACGGCCGCAGACCAACGGGCCGCACGCATTGACGCGTACACAAGGGATAAGGACATGGCGAGAGACGCGACGGTACAGTGTTCCCTGCACCTATCTATCAGGGCCATGGGGGCCCGGCAACATGCGCCTCCCGGATTACTTCCGGGCCCCTCCCCCGCGCACGGGGGAGGGGCGGATGTGTATCCTCCGGCGCTGTCGCTCCCCCCGTCCTCGCGGAAAGGGGTGTGACGCCGCGCAGGCGTTACTTTTTCGCAGCCGCGTAAAGTTCCGCGACGTATTCCCAGTTCACCAGGCTGTCGAGGAACGCCTTGAGGTAGTCCGGGCGGCGGTTGCGGTAGTCGATGTAGTAGGAGTGTTCCCACACGTCGCAACCGAGGATGGGCGTCGCGCCCTTCACCAGCGGGCTCTCGCCGTTCGGCGTCTTGTCGATGACGAGCTTGCCGTCCTTGACCGCGATCCAGGCCCAGCCGGAGCCGAACTGGGTTACGCCGGCTTGGACGAAGTCTTCCTTCGCCTTGGCGAGGCCGCCGAGGTCGGCGTCGATCGCCTTCGCGAGTTCACCCGGCAGCTTGTCGCCGCCACCACCCGGCTTCATCCACTTCCAGAAGTGCGAGTGGTTGTAGTGCTGGCCCGCATTGTTGAAGAGGCCGGCATTCTTGCCGTACGAGCCCTTGACGATCTCCTCGAGCGACTTGCCTTCCCACTCGGTGCCCTTGAGGAGGTTGTTGCCGGCGGTGACGTAGGCCTGATGGTGCTTGTCGTGGTGATATTCGAGCGTCTCGCGCGACATATACGGCTGGAGCGCGTCATGTGCATAAGGGAGATCGGGCAGCGTGAACGACATCGGCGTCCTCCTCGATTCCGGAATAATACGGTGTAACTTCAAACTCTGACGGAACAGGGTCCGGCCAGGTCGCCACTACATAGGCCGAGCGTAGCGCGGGAGCAACGTCCTGCGCTACGCTCGATGCCAATTCAATAATTCGGCATCATGCTGTAGCGTGTTGTTTGGGCATCGCAATTTCCGAAAGCCGGCGTCCGGCGCGGATCGGGTCGGGGGCAGGCTTTTTCGGAGCGATGCACATACAGCATCGTGCCAATTCGGTGAATCGGCACGATGCTGTAGGTTCTTGTTTGAGCATCGCTATTTCCGAAAACCGGTGTCCACCCCGGATCAAGTCCGGGGCAGGCTTTTTCGGAACGATGCTCTAAGGCGCTGCTGCGCCACACAGGTTCCCCGACCGGGGGCGGGAGAATATCATGGGTTTGCTGCTGCTATTGGCTGGCATCATCGCTATCGCGGTCGGTATTGCGGGCCTCGGCCTGTCTTCGACACAGATGCAGTTGCGGGGCTTCGACGCCACCAGCGCTGCGGTGCTGGTCACGGGCGGACTGATCGTTGTCGGGCTTTCCTTCGTGGTCGGCCGTCTGCAGCGCATCGCGGAGGCGATCGAGACGCAGGCGTTCCATGAATCCGTGCCTATATTGCCGGCGCCGGTGGCGAACGAACTTCAGATCCCGACCGCGACCCGCATGGGCGCGGCGGCGGTGGCCGCAGCCCTCGGCGATCTTTCTCGCGAGCCAGAGCCCGTGCGCGCGGCGCCGGAGCCGGTGATCGCGCCGCCGCCAGCCGAGCCGGTGCTGACGCCCGTTCCACCCCCGCTCGCGGAAGCGCCTGAGCCCAGGATCGAACCGGTGCGCGCCGCGCCGGCCATCGACGCGGCCCCTCCCGTTCCGCCAGTCACGCCACCGAAGACGGAGCCCAAATTCGAACCGACGCTCGGTGAACTCCGCCCGACTGACTGGCCGACGATCGACCCCGGCGAGCGGCTGCAGTCGGAGCCGCCGGTTGTCGCACCCGTGCCGCCGCCCGCGCCTTCGGGGCCGCCGATTGCCGCGTCTGCGCCGCCACCGGTTCAGCAGAACGCCCCGCCCCCCGGGCCCGCGCCGAAATCCCGTCCAACGCCGCCTCCCGCGACCGATTCGTTCGCTCTGGGGTTAGAAGCGGTCGGCGGCCACGGCGCATCGGAGCCGCAGCCGGCCAGCGGACCGCAGGTGCTGAAGTCGGGTGTGATCGAAGGCATGGCCTACACGCTCTACGCCGACGGTTCGGTGGACGCCGAACTGCCGGACGGAACGCGGCATTTCGCATCCATCGCCGAGTGGCGCGCCTATCTGCGCGAAGGCAACGCCGCCTGACGCACACGCGTCGCACTCAATATCCGAGGAATGGTCGCGCATGAGCACGGCAGGCCCCCGGCGCGAAGTCTATTTCGAGTTCACCGCCATTGGCGGATCGGTGAAGGTGACGGCAATCGATTCCCGGACGGGCCTCGAGGTCAGCATCGTGGGGCCCGCGCGCGCGGCGCAGGCCGAACTCGAACGGATCGCCTTGCAGAAACTCCGGGCGCAACTCGCCCGGCGCGGGGAGTTGTGACGCGCGCACCTGCGTCCGCCTCGCGGTCAAGCGCGGGCGGACGAGAAGCAGGCGGTCACGCCACGCCGAGCTTCTTCTGCAGGCTGGTCGACGAGGTCGTGTACTGGAAGACCAGCCGCTTCTCCGGATAGACGTAGCGGTGCGCCTTCTGCGCCATCAGCGCGCCTTCGTGGAAACCGGAGAGGATCAGCTTCAGCTTGCCGGGATACCAGTTGATGTCGCCGATGGCGAAGATGCCCGGCCGGCTGGTCTCGAACGTCTCGGTCCCGACCGGGATCAGGTTGTCCTTGAGTTCGATGCCCCAATTGGCCACCGGGCCGAGTTTCATGGTCAGACCGAAGAACGGCAGCATGGCGTCGCATTCGACGCGCGTCTCGCTGCCGTCATTGCCCTTGACCACGGCGGAGGAGAGCTGACCGCCCTCGCCTTCGAGCGACGTCACCTGTCCGATCGCGAGGTCCATCGCGCCCGAGGCGACCAGCGCGCGCATCTTGTTGACGCTGTCGGGCGCGGCGCGGAAGTCGTCCCGGCGGTGGATGAGGGTCACGCGCCGCGCGAGCGGATGCAGGTTGAGCGTCCAGTCGAGCGCCGAGTCGCCGCCGCCGACGATGATCAGCCGCTGGTCGCGGAACGCCTCCATGCGCCGCACGGCGTAGAAGACCGATTTCTCCTCGTAAGGCTCGATGCCGGCGATCGGCGGGCGCTTGGGCTGGAATGAGCCGCCGCCGGCCGCGATCACGATCACCTTGGCCTCGAACACCTTCCCGCTGCCGGTCGTGGCACGGTAGAGCGGATCGCCGATCTGCTCGATGGTCTCCACCATTTCGCCGAGGTGGAAGGTCGGGCCGAACGGCCTGACCTGCTCCATCAGAGCGTCGGTCAGACCCTGCCCCGTCACCAGCGGGATGCCGGGAATGTCGTAGATCGGCTTCTCCGGATAGAGTTCCGCGCACTGGCCGCCGACCTTGTCGAGGATGTCGACGAGGTGCGCCTTCATGTCGAGCAGGCCCAATTCGAACACCGCGAACAGGCCCACGGGGCCAGCGCCGATGATCAGCACGTCGGTCTTGATGGTCTCGGTCATGGAGTATCCGGCAAGAAGAGACGAAAAGGTTGGCGGTTTTCTAGCCGCACAGGGCGTTCAGGGAAAGGCCTGCGCTTGATCCCGG
>Ga0182739_1001889_pt1 | contig 20603 bp, 16 predicted proteins | sample eDN5th30CBELigBY_FD_128873 | JGI IMG/M metagenome (GOLD analysis project Ga0182739, IMG submission 128873) | Enriched backyard soil microbial communities from Emeryville, California, USA - eDNA 5th pass 30_C BE-Lig BY (version 2) (version 2) | ecosystem: Environmental > Terrestrial > Soil >...
CGAAAAGCCCTCACAAGCAAAAAAGACCCCAAACCTGAAAACGGCTACGGTGTCCTGAATTATGAGGCAATGGGACCAGAAGAATCAGACCGCTTCGGTGTCCTTTTTATTTGAGGCAACAGGCGTCTGTCTGGTGGGTCGTGGGACGGCGGAGCGCGGCGAAGAGGTTTCCCTGCTCGCCATGGTGACGGTTGGGCTGGTACGGTGCGAGGTGCGAATCCTGAAAAACTTTTAACATGAGCGACGATGTCCCCTCTCCCGATTCTCCAACCCGCCCGAAGCGGGGACGGCCTTCCTCCGGGGTTCCCCGGAAGGAGCAGATCCGTCGTGCGGTGGAGAAACACCGGCGCAAGGCGCGGTATGGGGAAGGGGCGCTTTTGCAGGTCGAACTGCCGGTTTACCTTCTCATCGAAATCAAAACGATCGCGCGGCGGGAGAAGAAAAGCGTGCGCGAAGTGGTGACGCGGTTTCTTGCCCAGGGCTGGAAGGCCGATTACCTCGCGCAGAGTCCCGAAGGAAGCCTCCCGACGATCCGCGAAGAAGCAGCCGATGCGATGATCGCACAATGGAAACGTGATTTTGCAGCCAGTTTTCAGCGGAAATAATACGTGATGCACGCGATGCACCGCGACGCGTATAAGACGTAGGAGACGTAGGAGACGTTCACAACCGGAAAAAAGAACTTTGGGCAAACCGGGCGGCGGATGCGTAGAATAAGGCACCTATGACGCCCATGACCGAGCCTACTCCCACCGTCGAGACGCCGATGCAGGTGATGTTTTACGATACCGACTGCGGTGCCGTCGTTCATAATACCGCCTACCTGCGCTTTATCGAAATGGCGCGGACCGAACTTGCCGAAAAACTGGGGCTGTCGCTGCGCGAGATGTCGCTCAACGGGCGGTTTCCGGTGGTGGTCCGTACGGAGATCGACTACCGCCGCCCGGGAGTGCTGGGAGATCGCGTGGTGGTCCGCGGCTGGCTCGAAAGCCTGGAGAGGAGCCGTTTCTGGTGTGCGTTTCGCGTGGAACGGGCGAGCGACGGTACGGTGCTGGCAACTTCGCGGCAGATGCTCGCACTCGTGCAGATGCCGGAAGGGAAGGCGATCCGGCTGCCGCAGGAATGGGCCGGAAAATATCCGCATCTGGTGGGACGGGGCGAAGCGGAGGCGCGGGGCGCGGGACATTAAAGACGATCCGCCCTCTCCGCTTTCCCACCCTCTTGCGCCCTCTCCGCCGGAGTTTCCCAACCCGGCCAGACCGCCTCAAACACGCCGCAGAAGCCGAAACCGATGACCCCTTCCGAGACGCTGCCCATGGACGCGCCGATGCTGCCGCCGCTGGTGCTCCGCCCACCGCTCGGGCCGCGCGTGCTCCGGGCGCTGGTGATGGGGCTGGCGGTTCTTTTCCATGTGGCGAGCGCCGGGTGGAGCCTGATCGCCAACGGGCGGGAGGGCGACCTCGCCGCTGCGGCGCGCCTGCTCCTCCGTGAAGGAACGTGGCTGCCGCTCGGGACGCAATCGCCTGCCGGGCCGGTGGTGGTCTGGCTCGTCAAAGGATCGATGAACCTCTTCGGCACCAACGAATTTGGCGCGCGCTTTCCCGTGGCGCTGGCGGTGCTGGCGGCGGTCTGGTTTACGCTGCGGATCGGGGAACACTTCGGCGGACCGTGGCGCGGATTTGCCGCCTCCATGCTCTTTCTCTGTAACCCGGGAATGTTCACGCTCGGGCGGACGCTGACCCCGGCCCCGTTCGAAACGGCGCTCCTCACGGCGGCGTTTTACTTCATCCTGCGCGGTTACGAACGGCGGCAAGGGCGGCGGCCGTGGTATTTCATGGCGTGGCTTGCCTTTTCGGCGCTTTTCTTTACGGGTGGACCATTCGCGCTCGTGCTGCCGGCGGGCGTTTTTGCTCTCCTGGCGCTTTTTTACCGCGTGGCGCCGCTGCGGCTGCGTCCGTTTTTTTCATGGGAAGGGGCGGCCGTGGCGGTGGCAACGCTCTGCGCAGCGGCGGCCACCGGCTTCTGGACCCTCCCGGCGGCGCTGCCGGGGCCCGGGGCGGCGGGAATGGCGGGCTGGCAGTTCTGGATGCTTTTCCCGTGGTCGGTGCTCCTCCTCCCCGGGATCTACGCATTGGCGACCCGGCTTTTCCTCCGCCCGGCGCGCCCGCTGGAGTGGGACGAAGCGGTCCCGCTGGTCTGGTGGATGGCGGGGCTCGCCATGATCGTGCTGACTCCGGCCCGCAGCCTTTTTTCGACGATGTGGACCTGGCCCGCCTTTGCGCTCTGGGCCGCCTTCCGGCTGGAGGTGATGCCGCGGCGCTGGCTCCTTAGGATGTTGATGACGATCTTTGTCCTCGGGGTGATCACGCTCGGGATCACCAGCCACGCCCGGCAGATCCTCGCAGCGGTTTTCCCGACGATCGCCGACTTCATCAACGCGATCCCCGGCTTTTTCTGGCCCGCGATCACCTCGGTCGCCTTTATCGCGGTCATGGCGTTCACGCTCTTTGTCGCCTCGGCCTTCTGGCTGGAGTTGCAGAACCACCGGCGCTTTGCCGTGGTCGCCCTTTTCGGCGCGATGATCCCAGCAGGGTACGCCTTTGCCGACGCCGCCGCAAAGTTTGCCCCTTATTTTTCATATGCCGACCTTGCCCGCTCCATTGATACCGGCCCGGACGTACGGCGGGAGGTGTTGATCGACGGCAGCCGTTTTTCCGCCAGCAGCCTGCTCTTTTACCTTGACCCGTCGTTTCGCACCGTGGCCGTGCCGGAAGGAGCAGCGGGAGAGACCGCGCGGGAGCCGCTCCCCGGGCAGCCGCAACGGCGCTACCTGGTCACCCGCCAGCAGCGGCTCGCGCACTGGAAGCAGGCCTGCGCCGCTCCCCTGGAGATCGCCTGCCAATCGGGCGGCGCCCTCCTGCTGGTGGAGAAAAAAGATGGGGACACAAGAAAAAAAGTGGAGAAGTTGATTGAATAATCCGCTTTGAAATCGCTTAATGCGTCGCACTTTTTTGCTCAATGCCAAAGAATACCGAACTCAAAAAGATACTACTCATCGGCTCAGGCCCCATCGTTATCGGACAAGGATGTGAATTTGATTATTCCGGTGTTCAAGCTTGCAAAGCGCTCATTGCGGAAGGTTATGAAGTCGTGTTGGTTAATTCCAACCCGGCGACCATCATGACCGACCCGGAGTTCGCCTCGCGCACCTATATCGAACCGATTACGGCGGAAATTGTCGAAAAAATCATCATCAAGGAGCGTCCTGACGCCTTGTTGCCAACCCTGGGCGGCCAAACCGCCCTCAACACCGCCATGGAGCTCTTCCGAAACGGAGCTCTCGAGCGCCACGGAGTCAAGCTCATCGGCGCCAACGCAGCAGCGATCGAAAAAGGGGAAGATCGCCAGAAGTTCAAGGAAGCGATGCTGCGGATCGGTCTCGATGTTCCACGATCGGGCATCGCCCATACGCTGGAGGAAGCGCGCCAGGTGTCGGCGTCGATCGGCACCTTCCCCTTGATCATCCGCCCCGGCTATACCCTCGGCGGGACCGGCGGCGGGGTCGCCTACAACCGCGAAGAGTACGATGCCATTGTCGCCAGGGGCCTCGATCTTTCGCCCACTACAGAAGTGCTGATCGAAGAGTCCCTCCTCGGCTGGAAGGAACTTGAGATCGAAGTGGTGCGGGATCGTAACGACAACTGCATCATCATCTGCTCGATCGAAAACTTCGACCCGATGGGGGTCCACACCGGTGACTCGATCACCGTCGCCCCGATCCTGACGCTGACTGACAAGGAATATCAGATCATGCGCGACGCCTCCTTTGCGATCATCCGCGAAGTCGGCGTCGAATGCGGCGGGTCCAACATCCAGTTCGCCGTCAACCCGGAAACGGGGCGGATGGTGGTCATCGAAATGAACCCGCGCGTCTCGCGCAGCTCGGCGCTCGCCTCCAAGGCGACCGGCTTCCCGATCGCGAAGATCGCGGCCAAGCTGGCCGTCGGCTACACGCTCGACGAACTCAAAAACGACATGACGCGCGTCACCCCGGCGAGTTTCGAGCCGACGGTCGACTACTGCGTGGTCAAGATGCCGCGCTTCACGTTCGAAAAATTCCCGCTGGCCGACACCGTGCTCACCACGCAGATGAAGAGCGTCGGCGAAGCGATGTCGATCGGGCGGACCTTCAAGGATGCGCTCCAGAAGTGCATCCGCTCGCTGGAAATCGGCCGTTTCGGCCTCGGCGGCGACGGGAAAAAGCTCCCTTCGCTCCTGCCCAACGGCGACTGGGATGTCGACCTGATCAAGAGCAAGCTGGTCACACCCAACCAGGACCGCATCTTCTATCTCCGCTACGCCTACCTGGCCGGGTTTGACACGGCGAAGATCTTTGAACTGACGAAGATCGACCCATGGTTCCTCGACCAGATCCGCCAGTTGGTCAACGAAGAGGTGATCTACACGAAAAACCCGGCGGACATCCCGCTATGGCGCGCCAAGAAGCTCGGCTTCTCGGACCGGCAGCTCGGCCATCTCGTCGGGATCACCGAAGACGAAATCCGCGCCCAGCGCAAGGCGGCGGGGATCTTCCCGACCTACCGGCTGGTCGACACCTGCGGCGGCGAGTTCGAGTCGTTCACCTCGTATTTCTACTCGACCTACGGGGACGAGAGCGAAACCCGGCCCAGCGACGGTCGCAAGAAGGTGATGATCCTCGGCGGCGGCCCGAACCGGATCGGCCAGGGGATCGAGTTTGACTATTGCTGCGTCCACGCCTCGTTCGCCCTCCGGGCGGCCGGGTTTGAGACGATCCTGGTCAACTCCAACCCCGAAACGGTTTCGACCGACTTCGACACCAGCGACCGGCTCTACTTCGAGCCGCTCACGCTCGAAAGCGTCCTCGACATCTACGAACAGGAAGAGTGCTGGGGCGTGATCGTCCAGTTCGGCGGGCAGACCCCGCTCAACCTCGCCGCAGGCCTCAAGCGCCACGGGATCAACATCCTCGGCACCCAGCCCGAAAGCATCGAAACGGCTGAAGACCGCAAGCAGTTTGCCGCAATGATCGACAAACTGGCGCTCCTCTCGCCCGCCCATGGCACGGCGACGACCGAAGACGAAGCGGTCGAAGTCGCCAACAAGATCGGCTACCCGGTGGTGGTCCGCCCCTCGTTCGTCCTCGGCGGACGGGCGATGGAACTGGTCTACAACCCGGAAGACCTCCGCCACTACATCCGCACTGCGGTCGAAGCGAGCCCGGAACGCCCGGTGCTGGTCGACCGCTTCCTGGAAGATGCCACCGAAGTCGATGTCGACTGCATCAGCGACGGCGAAACGGTCGTCATCGGGGCGATCATGGAACACGTCGAATATGCCGGGATTCACAGCGGCGACAGCGCCTGCGTCATCCCGCCGTTCTCGCTCTCCGACCACGTCCGCGACGTCATCGCCGATGCCACCAAGGCAATGGCGAAGGAACTCGGGGTGCGGGGCCTGATGAACGTCCAGTTCGCCGTGAAGAACGAGATGGTCTACGTCCTGGAAGTCAACCCGCGCGCCTCGCGTACGGTGCCGTTTGTCTCCAAGGCGATCGGGGTGCCGCTGGCCAAACTCGCCGCGCAGGTGATGGCCGGGGCGAGCCTCGCCTCCCTCGGGTTCACCAAGGAGGTGATCCCGTCGCACTACGCGGTCAAGGAAGCGGTCTTCCCGTTCATCAAGTTCCACAACGTCGATATCGCCCTCGGGCCGGAAATGAAATCGACCGGGGAGGTGATGGGGATCGACGAAGACCTCGGCCTCGCCTATGCCAAGGCGCAGATGGCGGCCCAGCCGCGCCTGCCGATGGAAGGCGATGTCTTCATCAGCGTCCGCGACAGCGACAAGGCCGAAGCGGCCGACATCGCCAAGGAGTTTGCCGCGCAAGGGTTCAAGATCCACGCCACTTCCGGCACCGCCAACGCACTGAAGGAAGCCGGAGTGGAGGTCAACAAACTCTACAAGGTCAACGAAGGGCGGCCCAACGTGCTCGACATGGTGAAGAACGGCGAGATCGACTTCATCCTCAACACCCCGAGCGGAAAAATCCCGCGTCAGGACGAAGTCAAGATCCGGAGCGCCGCCGTGGCGAACCGCATCCCGATCATGACCACCCTGAGCGGGGCCAAGGCAAGCTTGCGCGGGATCGTCTCGATGCGCGAACGCGGCCTGGAAGTCCGCCCGATCCAGGAGTACCACCAGGCGCTCAACGATTGCCTGAAGAAAAAGGCCAACGCCTAAGGAACCCCTGACTGACTGACCCCGATGGAAGTGCTTGGCCGCGATGGAGGCGCTTCCGAGGGGCGCGGGGATCAGGACAACCCCGCACGCGATCGTGAAACGGTCGCGGAACGGATTCAACGGACCCCGGGGCAAGGCGAAAAACTTGCCCTGGCGGTCCTGAATCCCGGCGGCCGCGATCCGTACCAGTCGTTCGCGACGGGATATGGAACGGCGGCGACCGGCGACGGGGGGCACCCGCCCGTCAACTACCACGCTTACGCAGCAGCAACCGGCGGCGGATTTCACCGCGAGGTGACCACGATCCCCGCACAGACGCCGGTGGTGCTGCTTCTCCTGCGTCGCGATCTCAAGCTGGCGCTTAAAACCATGACCGCGTTGCGTCGCAGCGGCAAACGGGTCTGGATTTCCCTGAAAGAGGCGGGAACCCACCAGGTGGCCGCCCTGCTTGGCGATGCCAGGCGGCTGGCGCTCTTCCGCGAAGCCGTCGAGACAGCGGACGGTGCCCTCGCCAGTACGCCCGATCTGGTGTCGTTTTATCTTGGGGCGGGAGCCCGGCAGGCCGTGTTTGTCCCGACGCCGTACCCGGTCGGCGTACCGGAATGGGACCTTTCCCGCCCGCTTGCCGGGCGACGCGGGCTCTTTATCGGCACGCGCGAATGGGGCGTCCCTTCGCGCAACCACCTCGCCGCGCTTCTGGCCGCCCGGCAACTGGTGGATCAGACCGGGCTCCAACAGGTCACCGTCCTCAACGCCGACGGGCGACACGGGCGCAAATGCCTGGCAGCCCTCGATTTTCCGCACGGAAGCCTCCACTTTATCGAAGGACGGCTCGACTACCGCGCCTACCTGCGGCTCATGGCGCAACACCGGCTGGTGTTCCAGCTCGACCGGAGCGCCGTACCGGGACAGGTCGCGGGCGACGCGCTCCTTTGCCGTATCCCGTGCGTCGGCGGCGACGGGGCGATCGAGCGGATCGCCTTTCCGGAAAGCTGCGGCTTTGGGCGGGAGACCGGGGAACTGGTGGAAATCGCGGCCCGGCTTCTCACCGACGAGGCGGAGAACCGCCGGGTCGTGGATGCGAGCCAGCAGCGGGCGCTGGAGATTTTAAGTTTCCCGAAGGTCGCCGCCCGGCTGGCGGAAGTGATGGGGTAAAAAGAGGGGTTGCGGTGCCACTCCGCGCGCTTCACACTTCCCTCTTTCAACCCAAAGAAATCGCCCGTGCAGGAACCTCGCTTCGTCCAAAATCTTTTCAGCGCCATTGCGCCCCGTTACGATCTCGCCAACGCCCTCCTGAGCGGCGGGATGGACCGGCTCTGGCGTCGCCGCGTGGCGCGGATCGTCCGCGACTGGCGACCGGAGCGGCTGCTCGATCTCGCGACCGGAAGCGGCGATATCGCCCTCGCCTTGAGCCGTTCCTCCCCGGAAACGGAGGTGATCGGGGCCGATTTCTGCGTCCCGATGCTTGCGGAGGCAAGGCGCAAGGGGTTCGCGCCGGTCGTGGCCGCCGACGGCATGGCGCTCCCGTTTGGGGACGAAAGTTTTGACGCCGTGACGATCGCCTTCGGGCTGCGCAACATGGCTTCCTACCCCGACGCCGTGCGGGAAATGCGGCGCGTCGTGCGGCCCGGGGGGCATCTGCTCATCCTCGATTTCCGCATCCCGCCCGCCCCGCTCCGGTGGCTTTACCGCCCCTACCTGCACCACCTGCTTCCCCACCTGGCCGGCTTCCTGACCGGCGAACGCGAGGCGTACCAATACCTCGGCGAATCGATCGAAGCCTTCCCGGCCGGGAAGGAGATGATTAATTTATTATCTGAAGCAGGGTGGCAAACCGCCGCCGCCGAGCCGCTGACCGGCGGCATCGTCTCGATCTATACGGCGCAGCGTTGATCTCTCCCCGGGGGCGAAAGGAGCAAGATCCCTTTTCGAAAGAAAGCGGTTGACTTTATCCCCCTTCATACTAATTTATTAACTCAATAAATTATGAGGCGCACCAAACCGACCCAGAAAGATGTCGCCAAAGCGGCGGAAGTCTCCCAAACGCTGGTTTCCCTCGTCTTAAGCGGAGCGCCGGTCGACGTGGCCGAAGCCACGCGGGCGCAGATCCTCAAAGCCGCCCGGGACCTCGGCTACGCCACCAAGAAAAAACGGACCACCCCGCCGCGCCAGAGGGTGCTCGCCTATATCCGGCCCGTCGTGGAAAGAGGGCATCACGAGGAGCACTGGATCTACGATTCCTACGATCAATATTACGACAGGATTCAGAACTACCTGCTCGAAGCCGCCTACCAGGCCGGTTACGCCCTCATTGTACGTCCTTACGAAAAGACCCATGAACTGACCCAGTGGCTGATGGAGTGGGGCGTCGATGGCGTCGTCTGGCATGGCCACGGAACTCTCGCCCAGTGGATCGCCGAACGCTACCCGATGGTGCAGATCAACCGTCATACGGTGATGGAAGCCGACGCGGTTTCAACCAATCAGGAAGAGATGGTCAGGGTCCCGCTCAACTACCTCCGCTCCCTGGGACACGAGCGGATCTTGTTCCTCGAACGCGCCCAGGCCACCAATACGTTGAGGGAGACCCGTATCCGCATCTATCGGGAGTACCTTCGCGAGCACGGGCTCCTGGAATGGGAAGCGTTGTGGCGGACCTCGGGAGGTTTCGAAGATTCCCTCTCGGGTACGACCGGTCTGCTGGAGAAACTGAAGTCGTTCGCCGCCACGGACAGAAACTTGCTGCCGACGGCGATCCTGACGGGGGACCACGGCGCGCTCTATCATATGAAACACCTCGCCCGGTGCGGCGTTGACATCCCTGAACAGATCAGTTTCGTCGGTATCGACAACATCTCCGCCTCGGCCTTGAGCCATCCCGCGCTGACGACGCTCGACAACTGCCTCGACGAAATGGCGCAGACCGCCATTTCGCTTCTGATCGAACGCATCCAGCATCCCGGCAGCGCCTTCAAAAAGCTCTTCATCACCCCCAGGCTGATCGTCCGGGAGTCGGTGGCCGATCTCAAGGAACCTGCCCCATCGTCCGCGGCGCTTTCCTCAACCCCTGTAAACCCAACCTGACCATGACCATGACCATGAACCACCTCCCCCACCCCCGCCCATGGACCTCCCCCCTGTTGACTTCCGCCCTTTGCGCCACGCTGGGCGCGGCCGCCCTCCAGGCGAAGGTTTACAACTTCAATGACGCCACCCAGTGGGATGAATTCTACCGCACGGGCAACAATATCTGGAGCAATCCCGGCACCGGAGGCCTCTCCAACACTCCGTGGGCGGCCATCGGTTCGGGCAACAACAGCATCCCGGGGATGCTGGTCCGCTCCGAGTCGTTCTCCGCTACGGAGGAAACGTTTACCTTAGGCGCCTACTTCTTCTGGAGCAGCGCCGAAACGGGGCTGGCGACCGGGAGCAACGACGTTTTGTGGCTGGGGATCGGCCAGTCGGGCGATCCCGAAAAAGCGTTCCTGCCACGCAACAACGGTAGCGACGCCCTCGCGCCGGAATCAGCCCAAGAGCTTCGGCTCGGACTCGCCCTGGTCAACGGCGCGGGCAACGACAACAAAGTGCGGCCGCGGGGCGGCGGGGCGATCGACGGCGTCCGGATGTCGTCCTTTACCGACAACAACAATACCGTCACGCTGACCCAGGACTCCTGGTATTACCTGGAACTCAACTTCGAGCGCGCCCCCATTTCCACCGGCTACACGCTGACGCTCAATCTCTACGAAGCGACCGGCACGGGTAGCAAGGGAGAGAACATCCTCACCTACACCACCACGCAATACAATGTCGCATTGACCACCGGCGAGCTGACCCCGTTTGTGGGAAGCACCAGCCAGCGCTTTAGCAATGTCGCAGGCATCGACAACCTCTATCTATCCATCCCTGAACCTTCCGTGACAGCGCTCGCCATCGGCGGCCTCGTTTTCCTCGGAGTCCTCCGTTTGCGTCACTCCACGGCAGCCAAGTAAAGCGCCCCACCATGAAACGGACTTATCTTCTCTCCAGCCTTTCCGCCCTCGCTCTGGCAACCCTCCTCCTGCCGTCGGCGCTTCAGGCCGACCCCACCCGCTCACCGCTCCCCCCGACGCAGGTTGTCGTGAGCGAAACCGACGCCGGGTGGACTCTCAATAAACAGGCCGGCTCGTTCCATCTTCAGAACGGCCGGACGGAGACCGACCTGGCGCTCCGCCTCCTCAAGACGGAGAAGGAGGGCGAAACCACCATCTATCGCTACCAGCTCGAAGGCATGGCGGATGCCGGGGCGACCGTGCGCGTCCGGCAGATGCCCGCCGGTTATCTGGAATGGGAACTGACCGTCGACAACCGCGGCAAGGAAGCGCTCTGGCTGGAGCCGAGGCTGGAACTGGCCCTTCCCGCCGGCGAATTCGAATGGTACGACGGCTTTGAAACCCGGAAAAAGGCCCACCAGCGCGACGAAAACGTCGGCACGCTACCCTTTGCCGCCTTTTATGCTTCCGGCAAGGGATCGGCGATCGGGATCGACCCGACCGAGCTGGTCAGCCACTTTCGCTCCCGCGTCTCCACCGGCGATCACGGCAACCGGCTCGAATATGCTTCGCGCATGGTGATCGACCCCGGCGCGAGCGAGACCCGGCGCTTCATCGCCTTCGGCTTTGAGCCCGATTTTGGCTACCTCAACGCCGTTGCCGACTACCAGCGCTTTTTCCCCGCCGTGTTTCACCGGGCGCCGGGGGTTCATCCCAACCTCTCCGGCCCGATCAGCGGCCCGCTCTGGCGCACGCAGAACGAAATCTACCCCGGCGTCAAGGACTCCGGCCATTTTCCGCAGATCCTGGAAGCGCTGCGCTGGACCGGCGGCGGCTGGGACTGGTGCTATGCCGGTTTTGGCTACCGCCCCGGCGACTGGCTCTGCACCGAAGAGCTGACCGGCAACTGGATGGTCGCCCCGGACAAGGCCAAACCGGAAGCGAAGATCCCCCTGCGCGAATACTTCAAGAAAAGCGCCACCGAGTACCTGCAACAACACCTCGATGCCTACCAGCGCCTGAGCGCCATGCGGGAAGCGCCGCTAATGTACATCATCCCCAACTACTGCGAGGAAGAACTGGCGAAGGAACGTTTTGCCGACAGCATCTACTACGATGCACAGGGAAAACAGCGCACCTCCGGGCCGCCCTGGGTCGTCAAGTTTGACCGCTCCGTACAAATGTACGCGCATGGCAACTCCTTTGGCGACTATACCCAGGAGGCGATCCGGAAAATCGCCGAACGGAGCGAGATCCGCGGGTTTGGCTTCGATTGCATCGACCGGGCGCGCTACCTTTATACCGGGCCCGGCACGGAACGCTCGCCGGGGCGCGCCTACGACAAGGAACTCGGCGTCTATGTCAACATGGAGACCGCCCACGCCATTTTCGGCCGGAAGGTCCACGAGTTGAAGCGCGATGGCCATACCCTGTCGCTGGCCGGGAACTTCCGGGGAAGCTCCGGCGGCTATCTCGCGGCTTCCGCCATGGATGCCACCCTGCTGGAACATTCGCCCTGGGACGAACGCCCGATGCCCGGCGTCGTCCGTCTCCTGATGGGCAAGAAGTCGATGACCTACCTGCATGGCTATGCGAAGCTGCCCGAACTCGACAAGCTCGACAAGGACCGCCTGGTCTCCATGCTCTCGACGCTGGCCGACTTCACGGTTCTGCAAAGCCTGCGCTATGCGATCTACCCGAGCATGAATTCCGTAATCGGCTCGCCCAAACTGATCCATTACAGCGGCATCTTCAACGATCTCTTCCGGCACTATGGATGGGAGCCGGTCCCGGCGGTGCGCGGGCATGAAAAGCTCTGGCTGAGTCGTTACGGCAGCGGTGCCGGAGGGGTTCTCTTTGCCGGAAATGCCACGCCCAGGGAGATCACCCAACCGCTGGAGGTGACCCCCTCCTATTTCGAGGCGGGAGCCGTCGCCTTTGTCGATTACGAAGGCGGGCACGCTGTTCACAACGACCTCAAGGAAGGGCGGACCCACGTTCCGGCCACGCTGTCACGCGGCGACGCGCTGCTGCTGGCCGCCGCCGTGCAATGGGAAGCGCCGTTTGAAGGGAGCGTCGAAGGGCGACGCGAGCGGACGCTCGGCGAATCGGTCCGCGACACGCTGGAGATCATCCCGGCTGCCGGGGGCAAACAGGCCCTCTTTACGACGGAACTGCCCGGTTACACGCTCGAAAGCGTCTCACTGGAGGGCAAGCCGCTGAACCTGAGCCGGGAAGAAGGCAAGATCCGCTTTGAAGCCGCACTGGCCAAGGGGAAAAACAACCTGACGATCGTCCATCGCCCGAACATCGGCAACGCCGCGACGGAACTGGTCGCGAAAACCGAGTTTCTCGACAAGGAGGGCCGACCGGCCTTTTCCATCATCCTGCCAAGGGAAGAGCCTGCTCTGCGCCGCCAGGTGGATCGCATCCGGGCGTTCTTCAGCAAGCTCGACATCAAACAGCCGCTGGTCGAAGTGAAAACAACGCTCAAGGACCAGCCGAAGCCGGAAGGAGCGCTCCTCTTTCTCGGCACGCGGCAGGATCTGGAAGGAACCCCGTTTGCCGGAACCGCGGCCCGGTTTGCAGAAGGGGAGATCGTCGGCCAGGACGGAGCCATCGGCGTGATCAGCAACGACGCCGAAGCGCTGGAAGGGGCGGTTACCCTGCTGCTCGATACCTTGCAGAGACGCTACCCTTCCTATGGCTACCTGGCGATCAGCGGCAAGTCGCTCCAGTTTTACGCCACCTCCTTCCGTCCCGACATTTTTCAGAAAAAGACCGGGCTGGAATTTCTTCCCTGGGAAAAAACGAAATGAAACCGTTCTTCTTTCAGCTTCTGGCAACGGCATGGCTTCTGGTGTTGCCGATGACGGGCCTTCGCGCGCAACTGAGCGTTGAAGTTCCCTACCACGAAAAGGCGGCGCTCGATCTTGACTTTACCTCCCCTGCGTGGGCCGGTGCGGGAAGGATCGACGGCCTTCACAAGATGGGTTCCAGCCTTTCCGTCATGGGAATGGTCGCCAATGAGGAGGCCAAACAAGCCTCCCGCATCTATCTGGCGCGCGACGGCGAGGCGCTTTATATCGGTTTCGAGTATCTGGACGGCCAGGCGGAGGAAATCGCCAAAACTTCCAAGGTCGATGAAGCCCACTGGCCCAAGGGCGAGGTGGCGGAAATCTATCTCGACGGCGCGCGGGCGCAGGAGGGTGGCTATTACCACTTTGCCTTTAACGCGGCAGGTTCCCGCGCGGAAAGTGTGGAGCGCTCCATGGTTCCGGCCAGCGGCTGGGAAGTGGTGACGCGGATCGACAAGGATGGCTGGCGGGCTGTGGCGCGCATCCCTTATGCCAAGCTCGGCATGACCGCCGACGCGCCGGGGCTGCGCGGTCTCTTTTACCGCGACTACCATTCCCACGCCCGGGAAGAGGGAAAAAACGAACGGAGCACCTGGGGCGGCGGCGCGCTGCACTCACCGGATGCCTTCGGCGAGCTGATCTTTACCGGAGGCAAGGGATCATGAACCGCTGGTGCCGGCATGCCCTTGCTGCGGCGGGTCTTTTCACCGTGTTGGCGGGAAGCGCCCTCGCGGAAGAGGTCGCCCTCCGCAATGAAAAGGTGGAACTGCGCTTCCCCGGCGAGGGAGAGGTGCTCCTGCGCAACCTGATCCATCGTCCGCGCGAGTTGGACCAGTTGCGGACCGTCGACGCCGAAGGAAGCTTCCTCCCTTTTGGAGAAGAGGCGCAGGCCGAGGAAGGTTTCCGGGTGGCGATCGCCCCGGAAGGGGAAGAAGGCGAACGCTACCTTCGCTGGAAGGTCGTCGCGGAGAAGGAGGGGGAGGTCGTCCTTGCCGATGAGGAGGGGCGGGTCGAGGCGCGTTTTACGTTGATGCCGCAGAGCGCCGCCGTGGATGTCGCGTTCACCTTCGCAAAGGAGCTGCCGCGCCCGGCAACGGCCCGGCTGGTCTGGATGTTGCAGGTGGCCGGGGACTTCCTGGGAGTGCCGACGGAAGGCCCGGCAGACTACCAGATCGTCCCGGTGGCCGACGACGGAGCCACGCAGATCCATACCATCGCCGTACACCGCGAGACCGCGGCCCGCTATGCGCTGGCGCAGCCGTGGTGGGGCGTGGCGGACCGCGCCAGCGACTTCCTTCTCGCGTGCCAGTTTGAAACCGGGCCGGTGGTGCTGGAGCAATGGAGCGGACTGCTGCAAACCACCGAAGCCTTCCGGCAGACCGCCGTCATCCCCCTGCCCGCTTCCGGCGGAAAGGAAGTCGTCCGCCTCCGGCTTTTCCTCTTCAACAGGTTGACCGGCCTCTCCGGGCTCTCCCGAAACGCCGGTTGCTGGATCATGGAGGACGACCGCGCGCCGGAAAAGAAGACGCTCGTCATCGCTCCGGCCTTGCCGTTGCCCCGCGGAACGCTTCGCCTGCTCGCCGGAGAGAAGGAATGCCTCCGGGTCGATGTGAATGGCTGGGAACCGGGAAAAATCTATGCTCACGAGCTTCCCTCCTCCCTCCCCAAAGGGAAGCAACCGCTGAAGGTCGAACTAAAAACGCCCGACTTTGAAGAGACCATCCCCCTGTGGACCAACCTCCCCCCCAAACTGTAAACGTCATGAAATCACGCGGATTTTCACTGGTGGAAATGCTGGCGGCTCTCGCGGTGCTCTCCGTGCTGCTCGTATTGTCGTGGCCTGCGCTTCAAAGAGCGATCGACGCCAGCCGCAATGCCCGTTGCATTTCCAACCTGCGAAGCTGCGGCCAGGGCATCCTGCTCCATGCGCGCGATCACGAGAATCGCCTCGTCCTCGCCTACGCCAGTTCCGCCGACAAGGATATCGCCAATTTTCCCCACCTGGAAAACCACCCCCAGAAGGGATTGACCTGGTACGAATACCTGCACAAAACCGGCTACCTCCCCAACGACGAGGTTTTTGTCTGTCCCTCGTTTGAGCCGTACCGCTTCAACGAAAAGCCATGGGGGCGCGCCTACGGGATGCGCCGCACGGTCACCTCCACCCGCTACACCGCCCTCCCGCTCACCTCCGTGCCGCGCCCCGGCCACTACCTGCTGCTGGCGGACAGTTCCCGCCCGACGATCGCCATCCCCTCCCAATGGTACTATGTCAACTACCCCGGGGATGAAGCGAACACCATCCACCTGCGCCACCAGAACAAGGCGAACATCTTCTTTCTCGACGGCAGCGTCCGGGCTCTGGGTGAAACGGAGATCCTCGACCTGAACGACGGCTGGAACAAAAAGGCGCTCGACCACACGCCGGTTCGTTAGCCACCGTAATTCCGGTTGACATTTACCTCCCGCGCGGGGAGCCTCTCAAAAGGTCGGGCACCGCACTAGCCTGCGACCCGAACCTTTTGCCGATGAACTCCGTTTTTCAGATTATTGGCCCGCCGATGGTCGGCCCCTCCAGCTCCCACACAGCGGGGGCGGTCCGCATCGGGCTGCTGGGCCACCGGCTGATGGGCGCGGTGCCGGTGAAGGCGCGGATCGAACTCCATGGCTCGTTTGCCGCGACCGGCAAGGGACATGCGACCGATCGCGGGATCGTCGCCGGGCTGCTCGGCTGGGAGCCGGACGACGAACGGCTCAAGGATTCGCTCCTTCTGGCGGAAGCCGCCCGGTTGCAGGTCGCCTTTGAGGCGGTCGATCTCGGCGAAGTCGCCCACCCCAACACCGCCCGGCTTTTTCTGACCGATGCGGCGGGAGAGACCCTTTCGCTGACGGCGGCTTCCGTCGGCGGCGGCAATGTGGAGGTGAGCGAACTCGACGGTTTCGCCACCCACCTTTCGGGCACCCTCCCCTCGCTGGTCCTCTGGCACCTCGACCGGCCCGGGTTCCTTTCGCACCTGACGGCGATCCTCGCCTGCGTGGAGGCCAATATCGCCACGATCCGCACCGCCCGGCTGCATCGCGGGGCGGAAGCGATTACCGTGGTGGAACTCGATCAGGCCCCCGTGCCGGAAGTCACGGCGTTGCTCAATAAAATCCAGCACGTGCGCAAACTGCGGGTGGTCCCCTCCTTCGGGTAAACCTCGCCTTCCCTCATGTCGTTTCATTTTACCAAAGCTCACGAGCTTCTCGCCCTGTGCGACACCCACGGGCTGGGGGTCTCCGCCGTCACCCTGCGCCGCGAGGTCGAGGAAACCGGGACGGAGGAAGCGGTCGTGCTCGACCGGATGCTCCGCTACTTTGTGCTGATGCGCGAATCGGTCAAAAAAGGGCTCGAAATCAAGGGGCTCTCCCCGAGCGGCCTTTCCGGCGGCGACGCAGGGAAACTTTACGCCTATTCGCAGGGCGAAGCGCCGCTTTTCGGCTCGCAGTTCGCCAAAACGATCGCCTACGGCTTCGCCGTGCTGGAGACCAACGCCGCCTTTGGCCGGATCGTCGCCACGCCGACCGCCGGTTCCGCAGGGATCGTCCCGGCGTGCCTCCTTTCGCTCTCCGAGACCCACGGGCTCGACGACGAAGCCGCCGCGCGCGCGCTTTTCACGGCGGCGGGGATCGGCCACATCATCGGCGCGAACGCCTGTTTTTCCGGGGCGCAGGGGGGGTGCCAGGCGGAAGTCGGCAGTGCGTCGAGCATGGCGGCGGCGGCCATCGTCGAAGCCGTCGGCGGCACTCCGGAGCAGACCGTCAACGCCGCCGCGTTTGCGCTGATGAACACGCTGGGGCTCGTCTGCGACCCGATCGGCGGTTATGTCGAGGTGCCGTGCGTCAGCCGCAACGGCATGTACGCCGTCCATTCGTTTCTTGCGGCGACCATGGCGCTCGCCAACGCGCGGTGCGTCGTGCCGTTTGACGACGTGGTCATCGCCATGCGCGACATCGGCCGCAGGATGCCGCGCGCCCTCAAGGAGACGGCGGAAGGTGGCCTCGCCGTCACGCCGACCGGGCTCCGCTTCGCCCCCGCCCCGGCGGCGGCACGCAAGCCGAAGCAGCACGAGTCTTAACGGGAGGTGATCGTTTGGGTTGCCGCAGGTCGTACAAATAACACGAGTTCATGCTTCAAGCGGCGGCCCGGTATTGCTAGGGTCTTTTTCCACCACCGTTATGAACAGCGCCTTTTTTGAAGAATACCGGCTCGGTTACGTCGACCCGACCAGCCAGCTCAAAGACCACATCTACCGCCGCTCCCGCGAAGCCTACCGCAAGGGGGATGGCGAACGCGATGCGTTGACCTCGTGCGAGCAGGTGCGGCAGCGGCAGGAGGAACTGCGCCGGTTCATCCTCGACTCGTTTGGCGGGCTTCCCCCGATGGATACCCCGCTGGAGGCGCAGATCACCGGGACGCTCGAAAAACCGACGTTCCGGGTTGAAAAAATCATCTACCAGTCGCGCCCGCGCCATTACGTCACCGCCTCGCTCTACCTCCCGCACGATCGCCCGGAGCGTTGCCCCGCCGTTCTTTTTCTCTGCGGCCATGCGGCCAACGGACGCCTCTCCGCCACCTACCAGAGCGTCTGCCAGACCCTCGCGATGGCGGGGTTGATCGTCCTGGCGCAGGACCCGATCGGCCAGGGCGAGCGGTTGAGCTATTTTGATGTCGCCAGCGGTACTGCGTGGCTCCCCTCCTGCACGCGGGAGCACGACTACGCCGGGGCGCAGTGCCACCTCGCGGGGCAAAACCTCGCACGCTATTTCCTGCACGACGCCATGCGCGGCGTCGACTACCTCCGCTCCCGCCCGGAGGTCGATCCGGACAAGATCGGCGTCACCGGAAGTTCCGGCGGCGGCACCCAGACCAGCATGCTGGTCATGGCCGACCCGCGTATCGCCGCCGCAGCCCCGGGGACGTTCATCATGAACCGGCAGACCTATCAGGAAACCGGGCAGGCGCAGGATGCCGAGCAGATCTGGCGCGGCTTCACCGGCGCGGGGTACGACCACGAGGATATCCTCCTCGCCGTCGCGCCCAGGCCGTTCTGCGTACTGGCGGTCACGGGGGATTTCTTCCCGATCGAAGGGGCGCGCCGCACCGTTGAACGGAGCCGCCGCATCTGGGAGCTTTTCGGAAAGGAAGGCGAAGGGAAGCTTGAGATCGTCGAAGATGTCTCCACGCACGCCTACACGCCGGTGCTCGCCAAGGGGGCCGCCCGGTTTTTCACGCGCCACTTTTTCGGGAAGGAGGTCGATCCTTCCGGGTTCAAGCCGGAGCCGTTCACCGACCAGGAACTCTGGAGCACCCGCACCGGGCAGGTCCGGGGCGACTTTCCCGATGCCGAGTTTGCCTTTGAGGCGACGCTCGAGCGCGTCAGGGAACTGGAAGCCGCCCGGCACGCCCTCCCCCCGGCCGAACGCCGGGAGCGGGCGCTCACCTGGCTGCGCACCCAGGTCGACCAGCACCGGGAGGACTTCCCGGTCAACCCGCGCCTGATCACCAAAGACCAGACGCTCGAAGGGCTCGATGCCGATATCGCCTTCTGGTGGGTGCAGCGCAACGTGGCCAACCTCGGGATGCTCCTGCGCCCCGGACGGGCTGCCGACCGGACCGGAAAACGGGGGGTCACCATCGCCCTCTGGGACGGCGGTTCGCGCGCCATCAAGCGCCACCTCGACTGGCTGGTGCGCGAATGCCACGGGGCCAACCGGGCCGTGCTCCTGCTGAACTTGAGCGGCATGGGTCCGCTCGAACCCGCGCCGATCAATCTCTCCTCCCAGACCGGAGCTTACGGCACGCTTCACAAGCTGGCCGATGACCTGACCTGGCTTGGCGACAGCCTCGCCGCGTTCCACGTCTACGAACTGCTGCGGGTGCTCGAAGTGCTCCCGATCTGGCCGGAACTCGACCTCTCCGACATCCGCCTCCATGCGCACGGGCGTTACGGCCTCTTCGCCAAGCTCGCCGCCGCGCTGGAGCCGCGCCTCGGGCGGTGCGAATGGCGGGAAGGGTTCACCTACGGCGAAATCACGAAAAACCGCTTCTACAACTGCGACGACATCAAGTCGCTCATGCTCCCGGGGGTTTTGCGCTATTTTGATGTCGACGAACTGGAGGACGCCGCCGGGTAGCCCTCCAAAAACGCGCCCGTTGGCCGCACCCTTACCCGCGACCGCGCACGCGTCTGCGATTGACCTTTTAAGAAGCGTTCATCAAACTAAAGCCCATGGGTTCCAAACTTCGTATCGGAATGGTCGGGGCGGGCGGCATCGTGCTGCACCGCCATTTGCCTGCATTGCTGCGGATGGAGGAGGTGGAGATCGTCGCCGTTTCCAATGCCTCCTATGAAAGTTCGCGCCGTTTCTGCCAGGAACACCTGCCCCGCGCCACCCCGATGAAGAACTGGGCCGATCTCGTCGCGCTTCCCGACCTCGATGTCGTCTGGATCGGCACCCCGCCGTACATGCACGCACCGGTGACGATCTCCGCGCTGGAAGCCGGGCGGCACGTCTTTTGTCAGGCGCGGATGGCGATGAACCTCGAAGAAGCCGAGGAGATGCTCGAAGCGAGCCGGAAAAACCCGGAACTCGTCACCGCCCTCTGCCCGCCGCCGCAGGGGCTTAAAGGGGATCACCTTGTGCGCGAACTCCTCGGCGAACAGGAGATCGGCACGCCGATCGGGTTCCACCTCCGGAGCCTCGCGCCGACCTTTCTCAACCCTGACGCCCCGCTCCACTGGCGGCAGCGGGTCGAGATCAGCGGGCTCAACGTGCTCGCTCTCGGCATCTATGTCGAAGTCCTGCAACGGTGGCTCGGGCCGATCCGCGCCATCTCCGCACAGGGAACGACCCTCCACCGCATCCGCGGAGGGGAGGAGGTCCGCATCCCCGATCGCGTGGATCTCCTCGTCGAGTTCGTCAACGGCGTGAGCGGCTCCATGGAACTGAGCGGGATCACCGCCGGGCAGCCGGTCAACGATCTCCGCATCGACGGAAGCCAGGCGTCGTTCCACTACAATTTCTCGAACGACGAGATCACCATCAACCGCTCGGGCGAAGACCCGCAGGCCGTCGGCATTCCCGCCGCGGAGGAACGGCACTGGACCGTGGAGCGCGATTTCATCGACGCGATCCTCTACCCGCAGCAGCCGCGCCCCCGCCCGTCGTTTGAGGACGGGGTCGCCTACATGCGCGTGGTGCAGGCCGTTGCGGATTCGATCGCCGAAGAGCGGCGGATCGAACTGCAACCCGAGAAGGTCGCTTCCTAACTAGGGCGTGTCTACGAATTTTGAAGGATGAATAAAAGATCGATTTTTGAGGCCAAAACGGGGCTTTCGAAGAAGGCCGAATCGAGATTCGGACGCCTGAGGAAACCCGTTTTGGACCAAAA
>Ga0182739_1001890_pt1 | contig 20599 bp, 16 predicted proteins | sample eDN5th30CBELigBY_FD_128873 | JGI IMG/M metagenome (GOLD analysis project Ga0182739, IMG submission 128873) | Enriched backyard soil microbial communities from Emeryville, California, USA - eDNA 5th pass 30_C BE-Lig BY (version 2) (version 2) | ecosystem: Environmental > Terrestrial > Soil >...
GTTAAGGATTTCTTCTCGGATTTAATTTTGCAGGTGGCTAAATCAATATTAGCTAAGGCATCCAGCTCGTTGAAAACAATATCTATATTGCCTATCCCCATACCCGTTGAAACTACCGATAGGCGTTTGCCGTTTAGATAACCGGTATGCGTAATGAGTTCACGTTTTTGAATTTTAAATTCAATAGAGTCAAAATATTTAGAAACCTCGGAAACTCGATTGGGATCGCCCACGGTTAAAATGGTATCGGCCAGTTCTTCGGGTAATAAATTGAGATGATAAATTCTGCCGTTTGCATCGAGGATCAATTCTGATTCGGGGATAGTAAGATTAGTTTGCATAAAAAACTCTTTAATTAAAAACTATGGGCACATTATCGTTATTTAAGTGAGAAATGCAAGTTTAAAGGTATTATAAGATTGATTTTTAATAAGCTTAAGCCCTTGAGTTTATTAATGACAGAGTCAGCTTGGCAGCGATGCAGAATAAATTTGGTAATTTAGCAGGTGAAATACCTGAAAACGTTAGCTTAAATGCTTATGAGCTTGCTCTGGCATGCGTATGAAGGCAAAAATAGCCAAAATGCTCTTGTGAAAAATACTTTGACAGCTAAATTAGTTCGTGCTAAAGATCAACCGCGGTTATTAGCAAATCCCGACTATTGATTTAAGTAAAATCTTACGAATTTATCCATTTTAGAGCATTATTTTAAAACATTATGGTATGTTGCTAATCAATTATTAGGTTTACTAATTGCGAGATATACGGAGTTAATGAATATGCCAGAAAGTGAAAATATTAAACCCCACTTTAAAAATGGAATAAAAGGCCATGGCGATAAAATAAAGCCTCTCGATCTAGAGGGAAAAACCATACTCATGGGAATAAGCAATGGTAATCCATTACAACAGAGTTCCTATTTAAGAGATAGCATACTTCTTTTTAACAAACTGCATAACGCAGGATGCATTACCCTACAAGAATCCAGTGCTTTAAAAGTATACTCTATTGCTAGTAATTTACTGCTTAATAACCCTACCTTAGTGCTTGATAAGCAATATGCCGATGCCATTACTCAAGCCTGGAGCGAACTTAAACCTTTAGAAATTTGGCAAACAGTTTTAGCTAAGAGAGAAAAACTTATAAAATTGCAAGGCACAAAAAGCTTGGCAGAACTACGTAAAGAGGCGGAAGAAAAGCAAGATTATATTTGGGGGTTAGTGATAAGAGCGGAAGAAACCCGTGCTATCTGGGAGAGGGAAAATCCAGAACTTAGCGATGATTTCAAAACCCAGCATAATGTAAAAACAATATACTGGTTAGATCTTTTGCAGAATGAAAAGGTGCAGGCTAAAGTTAAAGAATTGCTTGGCTGGTATCAGAACCATGATGCTCCCGAGGCAAGAGTATTTGCTCAAGAAATCAATCTTTCCATAGCTAAGGTAGCCGATCGTAACAAGAAGAAGTTAACCGAAAATTCCTTAGCTTATAAACTATTCGCTCTTTATGCTATAGAGGAGAGCGGTGTATTATATCATTCCGGTGAACAAATTAATGAACATGGTAAGCCATTGTACAATTATTTAACCTATGTGAATGGTTTAAACCCCGCTATGTTTCATATCTTAAGGAAACATATTTGGAAGCAGGAGAATGTAAACTCTCCAACCCCGGAAAATTTGCAATTTAGGCAAATTAATTTTAAAGAACTGCAGGCCGATCATCCCATTTATGAAGCATTTTGGGCTAATCCAGAAGCTTGGAATACCTCAGCGCCTAAACAGCTCACTCAAGTTGGTAATATTTCACCAAAGAAGTCGGCTACGTCACCGTCCAAGAGAAATTTAAGCAAGCTAGCGCCAAAGCGTTTGGTTTTCTCAGATGAAGAAGAGTTATCCGTAGATGAAAAAACAATTTCTCCTTGTCTGGATTTCTTATCATTAGCTCTAAAGGAGATTGAAATTTATTTGGGCGGTATTATTAGAATTATTCAAAAAGACTATATTCCTAATTTCATTCTATGTTTTATAGAACTGATAGATAAGAAAATTAACGATTTAGATCAAATAATCGATCTGATAGAAGAAAAGGTTTCTAATTATATAGCGGCGGTCGATAATCTGGGTATTGATAGCTCTTATGTCATAGAGTCCCTAGAGTTTATGGTACGCAAGTTTAAAAAAGAGGTTGTCGATGATACTTATTCTGCTAATGAGGAAAGGATTAGACAATTAACCAAAGCCATCACATTTTTTGGTGAAAAATACGCTCAACGGGTGAATCAAAAGGTAAGAGAAGAAGCCGTAATTAGTCAACATGCAAATTCTTACCTACCGGCTTTTTGTAAAATGATGTAACAAGCAGATAGTCTAAAATGAAACAAGCTACTGAACCAAAGGATATGGAAAAAGAACTGCAACTCAAAGAAGAGCGTATTAAGCACTTAGAACAGGAATTAGCCCAAACAAAAAATTCTCTTTATCTGCTTGAAAGAGTGCTTGCCGTTGCGCCGGGCAATATTTACTGGAAAGATAATCAAGGAAGATTTCTGGGTTGTAATGATAATGTGGCCAAAATCTTTAATCTGGCTGCTAATCAAGACATTAAGGGAAAAACCAATTCTGATTTGTTTGCTATGGATTTAGCCATACAGGCAGAGCAAGCCGACCAGGCCGTTATGTTAAAAAATATTGAGCAAGTTTTTGAGGAACAAGGGCTTGATTTAAATTCACAGCAGGCGACTTATCTTTCAAGAAAAGTGCCGCTTACTAATGAACAAGGGCAGATTATTGGAATAGTAGGGGTTTCTGTTGATATTACCGAAAGGAAAAGGTTAGAAAATGAGCTAATAATGGCAAAAGAGGCTGCTGAGCAAGCCAATGAAGCAAAAAGCGAATTTTTAACGAACATGGGCCACGATTTAAGGACTCCTTTTAGTGGTATCTTAAGCATGACCAACTTATTGTATCAGACTGAACAAGACCCGGCTAAAAAGGAACTGCAACAGCTTATTATAATTTCGGCAAGAAGGTTATTAGCCCTACTAAACGATGTCATGGAATTATCTAAATTGGGTGGGAATCCCATATTATATAGTCAGTTTAATATTTTTAATACTGTACAGGAAGTCGTTGATTTATTCGCTGCCGAAATAAAATCAAAGCAATTAACTTTATTGCTTGATTGCAAAAATATGGAATTAACCAGTGATAAATTAAGAGTTACTCGCATAATTTTAAATCTCATGGGTAACGCTATTAAGTTTACTCATGCCGGGTGGGTTAAGTTAAGCGTAACAGTAGAAGCTGGCCTAAAAATCATAGTTGAAGATAGCGGCATAGGTATAGCAGATAGTAAATTAGAGGTCATTTTTGATAGATTCAGCAAACTGACTCCCTCTAATCAACAGGCAGACTATCAGGGCAGCGGTTTAGGATTATACATTGCCAAACAATTTGCTGAGGAGCTAGGCGGAACTATTAGTGTCACTAGCCAATTGAATCAAGGCAGTTGCTTCACGGTTAAGCTGCCATTAACTAATTCAACAATAAGCTAAAATTTACAGTAGTCATCTTGCGAATTTTCGCATAAAATAGCGCCCAGCAGATGGCTTATTCACTCATTATTTATATATCAATGATAAAAGAAAGATATTCTTTCCCACTCAATTTGTTTTCCCTACCTTGTGGTAACTATACGGCTGTCCTTCAGCTATTTCTCAAATCAATTTTTCATTGTTTAATCTATAGGAGGCAATACCTTGGCTAATTATAAAGCGCTCGCCCGACCGGATCGGCTAGAAAATATTCACGAATATTCTGCTTGGGTCGTTTGTTTAGTTTCCGCTTTATTTTTCTTCTACGAATTTATTCAAATGAATATGTTCAATGCCATCAGTATAGAGTTGATGAAAGCCTTTAAAATTGACTCTACGGGGCTTGGTAATTTATCGGCGACTTATTTTTGGGGCGATGTGTTATTTTTATTACCGGCCGGAATAATCCTGGATCGCTTTTCCACACGTAAAATAATTCTTAGCGCGTTATTAGTCTGCATAACCGGTACCGTGGTCTTTGCCTGCTCGGAATCATTATTATTAGCTAAAGCCTGTCGTTTTGTAACAGGTATAGGCAATGCCTTTTGTTTCATAGCCTGTATTCGATTGGCTTCGCGCTGGTTTCCGCCCCGTCGTATGGCATTGGTTATAGGCTTAATCGTAACGATTGCCATGCTGGGAGGTGTATTTGCTCAAACTCCATTAACTTATCTCAATCAGCACTTAGGCTGGCGACATACACTATTATTTAATGCCTGTTTGGGAGGCGTTATTTATATATTGATTTGGTGGTTTGTGTTTGATATGCCGCCTAACGCTAAAGAAGTTCAACATAAAAAAGAGCTGTCAAAATACAGCGCCTGGGAAACTGCAAAAATGGCGCTTAAAAATCCGCAAAATTGGTTTTGTGGCTTATATACCAGTTTACTTAATCTTGGCTTAATGTTGTTAGGGGCTTTATGGGGTGTGATGTATCTGGAACAAGTGCATGGCATTTCACGCACTCAGGCTTCATTTGTTACCAGCATGGCCTTTTTTGGCTTAATTGTAGGTTCTCCCATGTTAGGTTGGATATCCGATACCATGGGTAAAAGAAAACCTACCATGATTATAGGTGCGGTATTCTCTATTCTTAGCATGATAGCTATTATGTTCATTCCTCATTTAAGCTTAAGTTTAGCCATGTTATTGTTTTTCCTCATGGGATTTTTTACCAGTGCCCAAGTGATTAGTTATCCTGTAGTAACCGAAAGTAATCCCATGGCAATGACGAGTACTGCAACGGGTTTGGCTTCTTTGTTAATTATGGCGGGACCTGCTATCGCTCAACCTTTATTTGGCTGGTTGATGGACTATAATTGGCAAGGCGTAATGGAACAGGGTATTCGGGTTTATTCAAACCATGATTTTTTTGTGGCCATGTCTATTTTGCCCATTAGTTTCATCATTGGTTTATTGCTATCATTCTTTGTAAAAGAGACCTATTGTCAACCGCTTAAGGAGCAGAATTAAGTAGCGATAAGTGCGGCCATGGCCGCACTTATCGTTTTTAGCAACCCGATTTGCTAAGTTTTTTCTTTTTAGGATAAAAAGAGAGTTTAATCTAAGGATAAAATCATTGAATAAAGCTAAATGAGGAAGCAACGATGAGTAATTCTGGCGATAGTATAACGATGGCTAACGCGAACCCGGCTACTAAGGCTCGACTAGGAGTAAAGCCCTGGATCGTGTGTTTTTCAGCCGCATTATTTTTCTTTTATGAATTTATTCAAATGAATATGTTCAGCGCTATTGATGCCGATTTGATGCGCGATTTTAATATCAATGCCCACCAATTGGGTTATTTATCCGCCGTTTATTTTTATTCCAATGTCATCTTTTTATTTTTTGCCGGTATGTTACTCGATAGATTTTCTACCCGGCGAATTATTTTTATTTCCCTGGCTATTTGTGCGGGCGGCACCTTTGCTTTTGCCTTAGCTACCAATTATTATTTCGCGGCTTTTTTCCGTTTTTTAACGGGAATTGGCAGTGCTTTTTGTTTTTTAAGCTGTATCCGTTTAGCTTCGCGTTGGTTTCCTGCTAACATGATGGCATTGATTTCCGGACTTATCGTTACGATGGCCATGACGGGTGGTATGGTAGCTCAAACGCCTTTAACTCTATTGGTGGAAAAATTCGGTTGGCGCCAGGCTCTCATGTATGATGCCGGTTTGGGCGTAGTCATTTTAGCCATTATTATGCTCAATGTAAAAAATTATCCAGCGGGATATGCCGCTGCCGATTTTGAGCAACATAAGTTTTTAAGTGAATTAGGTTATTGGCGCAGCTTCAAATTAGCTTATTTTAAAGTACAAAACTGGTTGTGTGGAATTTATTCTTCGCTATTAAATTTATCCATTTTTTTATTAGGCGCTATTTGGGGCAGTCTGTATTTAATGCAGATTCATCATTTTACGCATGAACAAGCGACTTATCCTACTTCGCTTATTTTTATGGGTACCATTTTAGGCGCACCCTTGGTGGGTTGGTTGTCTGATCGTATGGGACGCCGTAAACCCTTAATGTTATTAGGGGCTATATTATCAATTGGGCTGGTGCTAGCCATTATTTATGCGCCTGACCTTAGTTTAGTGAGTTATTCGGTGTTATTTTTCTTGCTGGGATTAACTACCAGTACCCAAGTTATCAGCTACCCAACGGTAACCGAAAGTAATCCTAAAATAATTACTGCGACGGCAGTCAGCGTGGTATCACTTTGCTGTATCGGTGGAGGCGCTATTTTCCAACCCTTATTTGGTTGGTTAATGGACCTAAGTAAAGATTCTATCGTAGTGAATGGCGTACACGTTTATAGCCTGCATGATTATCACATGGGCTTAGCTATTTTACCTATTGCATTCTTGGTAGCTCTGGTGGCTGCACTCTTAATTAAAGAGACTCGCTGTCAATCCTTAGAGTAACTTATCCAAATCGGCTGTCATTGACGGCAGCCGATTTCATTTAGCTGAAGTATTTCTTTTTATGCTAGCGCCACCCAGGCTATTTAGGCTAAGATAATGGGCCTTTTTGACTTTTATCCGGAATACTTACCTTGATATCAACTCTGAATCTTACCATGCAGTTTGGCGCTAGGCCGCTATTTGAAAACGTTTCTGTAAAATTTGGCAATGGCAACCGCTATGGTTTAATAGGTGCCAATGGATGTGGCAAATCGACCTTTATGAAAATTTTAGGTAACGACCTTGAGCCTTCTTCGGGCCAAGTAGTCATTGATATTAATCAACGCGTAGGCAAGCTACGCCAAGACCAATTCGCCTTTGAGCAATATACCGTGCTAGATACGGTATTAATGGGACATGCTGAGTTATGGCAAATTAAGCAGGAGCGCGATCGTATCTACTCATTGTCAGAGATGACCGAAGACGATGGGATCAAAGTGGCAGAACTTGAAAATAGATTTGCCGAGCTTGATGGCTATACGGCAGAATCACGGGCCGGTGAGTTACTCTTAGGCGTAGAAATACCTTTAGAACAGCATACGGGGCCTATGACGGCCATTGCGCCTGGTTTTAAATTACGCATTCTCTTAGCGCAAGCCTTGTTCGCCGATCCGGATATTTTATTATTAGATGAGCCTACCAATAATTTGGATATTAATACCATTCGTTGGCTTGAAAATACGCTGAATGAGCGTAAGAGTACCATGATCATCATTTCACACGACCGGCATTTTTTAAACAGTGTTTGCACGCACATGGCGGATGTGGATTATGGTGAAATTCGCATTTATCCCGGTAATTACGATGAATATATGACAGCCGCTACTTTGGCGCGGGAACAGCTTATTGCCGATAATGATCGTAAAAAGGCTAAAATTGCCGAATTACAAACTTTTGTCAGCCGTTTTTCTGCCAATGCTTCTAAGGCTAAACAGGCCACCTCTAGGGCTAGACAAATCGATAAAATTGAATTGCATGAAATTCGCCCTTCTAGCCGCAAGAGCCCATTCATTCGATTTGAGCAGGAAAAAAAGTTATTTCGCACGGCCTTAGAAATACAGGGTTTAAGCAAGGGTTATACCGACACGCTACTTTTTAAGAATCTGGATCTATTATTAGAGGCAGGGGAGCGCCTAGCTATTATTGGCGCGAATGGGATTGGTAAAACCACTTTGCTTCGCACCTTGGTCGGCGAGTTGACGCCTAATCAGGGTTCTATCAAGTGGGCCGAAAACGCTCAAATTGGTTATTTTGCTCAAGATCATGCCGCAGATTTTGCCACTGATATGACCTTGTTTGAATGGATGAAACAGTGGGGTAAACCTAACGATGATGATCAGGTGATCCGCGGGGTATTAGGACGCCTGCTATTTTCTAATGATGAGATTGCTAAAAACATCAGTGTGCTTTCTGGTGGTGAACAGGGTCGCTTATTATTCGGTAAGCTGTTATTACAAAAGCCTAATGTATTGGTGCTAGACGAACCGACTAACCATTTGGATATGGAATCCATAGAATCACTGAATTTGGCCCTAGAAAATTATCCGGGAACGCTGATTTTTACCAGTCATGACCGTGAATTCGTTTCCTCATTAGCCACGGGTATCATCGAGCTTAAATCCGACAAGGTCATTCATTATAAAGGCAAGTATGAGGATTATTTGGCAAGTCAGCTAGCTTGATTTTTTAGTGGGATTAGAAAGTGTTTTCAAACTCTCATTTTTAAATCCAAATACTGGGGGAGGCCAAAGGCGGGGGTCCGCGCGCGCAGCCTGCAAGCCTGTTACCGCTGAAGCGCCTTGACCCAAGTCCTTTTAAAAAGTCTACCATAGCCGAGGCCAGAGCGAGTAGGGTCAGGCAAAGCTTATAGAGCGACTAGATATTAGGATGGCACAGGGATGCGCCTTGGAGATCCATAAGCTTAGCCCGACCCTTGAATTTATTGAGGTTATACCATTTATCCAAATAAATGAGCTAGATAGCAGGGGTGGCAGCTGAGTTGGGTTCCCTTCTCGCCCGCAATCTATGAGGACGAGAAGGGGGAACTCGGCTGACAGGACCCCAGTCTATTAATAGCATTTATTTGGATAAATGGTATTAGTTATGGTATTCCTTATTTATAGCATCTAGACTATAGAGATAATTTTGGTAAAAGAAACGGTTTAAAGCATGGGGCAGGATAAATCAATATCATTTCATAGTGAATTATTAAACTTGCCGGCCATGCAATTGTTATTACCCAAAAGACCGCGCAATGCCCATAAGGGGGATTTTGGCCGAGTATTAGTTATCGGTGGTAATTATGGCATGGCAGGTGCGGCTAGATTGACTGGAGAAGCGGCCGCTAGAGTAGGCGCGGGTTTAGTAACTATTGCCACTCGGCCCGAACATGTGACTGCTATTAATGCCGCACGCCCCGAGTTATTATGCTTTGGGCTTAATGAGCCCTCACAATTGCAATCTTTATTAACCAAAGCCACAGTTTTAGCCTTAGGCCCTGGCTTGGGGCAAGATCAATGGGCGCAAGCCTTATGGCAATTAACTATTGCCTGCTCTAAGCCCAAGGTCATAGATGCAGATGCGTTAAATTTACTGGCTAAACAAGCCTTACAGCAAGACGACTGGGTTTTAACCCCGCATCCGGCCGAGGCAGCTCGTTTGCTCAACCTTTCTACGCAAGCTATTCAGGCCGATCGCAGCACCAGGGTGGCTCAATTACAGCAACGCTACGGTGGAGTGGTTATACTAAAAGGGGCTAATAGTCTAGTTCGCGCTGATGATCGTACGTATCTTTGTTCCGCGGGTAATCCTGGAATGGCGAGTGCTGGAATGGGAGATGTGTTAACGGGTATAATAGCCGGTTTAATAGCTCAAGGACTTTCATTAGCAGATGCCGCAAAGGCCGCGGTAATGTTTCATGCACAAGCGGGTGATAATCTGGCTGCTAAACAAGGCGAGCGTGGTTTATTAGCTCTGGATTTATTGGCTGAGTTGCCAACACTGGTAAACAACTTATAAATAGCTATGCTAACTCATCTTATGTTAAAGGACTTGGGTCCTGTCAGCTGTGTTACCCCCTTCGTACTCGCAAGCTGCGCGCGTAGGAGGACCCCACACATCTGCCACCCTCTTTTTAATGCAAGCGTTAGTAGGCATAGCTATTTATCATTAATTTTTAATTAGGAACGCAATGCAACTTGAATATTATTTAAGTGATGAACAAGCCACGCTAAACATGGGAGTAGCATTAGCTCAAGTTTGTCCGGTACCTTGTATTATTTTTTTACAGGGGCCATTAGGCGCGGGTAAAACGACTTTTACACGGGGTTTTTTACAGGGGTTGGGTATGCAGGGGATCGTTAAGAGTCCAACTTTTACCTTGGTAGAGCCTTACTCCTTAGTCGATAAACAAATTTTTCATTTTGATCTTTATCGTATGAATGAACCCGAAGAGCTTGAGTATATTGGCATACGGGATTATTTTACCGAGCAGAGTATTTGTCTTATAGAATGGCCCGAACGGGGCAAGGGTATTTTGCCTAACGCCGATTTAATTTGTCAATTAAGCTTGCATTCCGCGGGCAGGTTGCTTAACTTATATCCCCATACGGAATTAGGTAACAATATTTTGCACAAGTTAAATTGCTAGATGATGATGGGTATGAAAAAACGCTTCTTTGTATTGCTAGTTAGCTTATTATTCATTAGTCATAGCTGGGCAGCGGGTATTAAATTGGCCGACATACAGCTTGTTTCAGACAACTTGGGTAAAAGCATTGTAATCACAACCACCGGTAACGTTAATTATAAATGGTTTTTGTTAACCGATCCCAATAGATTGATAGTGGATTTAGACGATACTCATCCACAGGCTAACCTAGCCAAACTAAATTTTAGTAATACTCCTATTAAATCGGTACGCAGCGGAATCCAAAAAAATCGGGTGTTACGCTTGGTTTTTGATTTAAATTACTCCATAAAGCCACAGGTCGCTAGCCAGTTACTACAAGATGGCAGTAAACGGATTATGATTGTGCTTGAAGGTAAAGCGAATTTTCTGCAAATGACTCAAACGACAGCCGAGGCAACTAGCCACAGTGCCAAAGCCATACAGACCACTAGCTCAACTAAACCCGTGATGAGTTTGCCAGCCCAAGGGCGCAGAAAGGTCGTAGTGGTGATTGATCCGGGGCATGGCGGGAAAGATCCGGGTGCAACGGGAGTTAGAGGCACGCGCGAAAAAGATGTGGTATTGGCTATTTCAAAAAACCTGGCTGTTTTATTAAATAATACCCCTGGTTACAGCGCTATATTAACTCGTGAGGGGGATTATTTTATTGAATTACGTGGACGCTTGAAATTAGCCCGTAAAGATAAAGCCGATATGTTTGTAGCCATCCATGCGGATGCGTATATAAATCCAGAGGCTAGAGGTTCTTCGGTATTTGCATTGTCGGCTCATGGCGCAAGTAGTGAGGCGGCGCGTTGGTTAGCCGAGCGGGAAAATTATTCCGAATTGGGCGGAGTAAACTTAAATCAATTAAATGATAAGGATAATATGCTACGTTCTGTCTTAATTGATTTATCACAAAATGCAACTATTGGCTCTAGCTTACAGCTAGGCAGCGCTTTATTAAATTCATTGGGTAAATTTAATAGACTGCATCATGGCAAAGTGGAGCAAGCGCCTTTCATGGTATTAAAGTCGCCGGATATTCCCTCGGTTTTAGTTGAGACGGGATTTCTCTCTAATCCGTGGGAGGAACAAAATTTACGTAATCCCACTTATCAACAAAAGATTGCCGGGGCATTGCATCAGGGAATTATGGACTATTTTAGCCAAAATCCACCGGAGGGCACTTTGCTGGCACTCACGGCAAGACCTCAGCGTTATATTGTGGCTAGGGGAGATACCATAGCCAGTATTGCCCAACAATTTAGAACCAGTGTAGAGGCTTTAAAAACGCTGAACAACCTCCGTTCATCGGCGATAAATCTTGGTCAAGTACTGTTGATTCCTTCGAATAATCATGCGTATTAAACAATTATCGGCCTATCTTGCTAATCAAATTGCCGCGGGAGAGGTTATTGAACGTCCCGCCTCGGTATTAAAAGAACTGTTAGAAAATAGTCTAGATGCTGGCGCCGATTACATAGAACTTGATATCGAAAAAGGTGGTTTGAAACGGCTGCGGGTTACCGATAATGGTTCGGGTATTCATAAAGATGATTTGCTGCTGGCGGTGGGCCCGCATGCTACCAGTAAACTGCAAACTCCCGAAGATTTGTTTAATATTCATACCTTAGGTTTTCGTGGAGAAGCCCTGGCAAGCATTAGTTCGGTTGCTCGCTTGCAACTTACCTCCTGCCAGGATAGTTCTGCCGGTGCCTGGCAAGTAAGCGTTGCGGGTGGTGATGAACCTCAAATTATGCCTACGGCCCATCCCGTTGGAACCACGGTATTAGTGCAAGACTTATTTTTTAATACTCCGGCCCGGCGTAAATTTCTGCGTAGTGATAAAACCGAATTTAATCAACTGGAAGAGACTTTTAGACGTATAGTGCTAAGTCATTATGCGGTGGGTTTTTCATTTAAACATAATCAGCGACAGCTGTATCAGTTGCCTGCCGTACAAAATGATTTAGCCCGAGAAAAAAGAATAGCAAAAATATTCGGCAGTAACTTTTTACAACATGCCTTGCAGATAGAGTTTGCTATTTCGGGTATGAAATTATGGGGTTGGATAGGCGAAGCTCAATTTACCCGCAGCCAAGCCGATTTGCAGTATATCTATCTAAATGGTCGTATCATTCGCGATAAATTGGTCAATCATGCCTTGCGTAGTGCTTATGAAGATAAACTTTACCCTGGACGGTATCCATTATTTTTACTTTACTTAGAGATTGAGCCTAGTAAGGTCGACGTTAATGTTCATCCCACTAAGCATGAGGTGCGTTTTCATGATAGCCGCTTAGTACATGACTTCTTATACCAGGGTGTACGAGAAGCGTTGGCAAATTCTGCCGGCCAAGCTAAAGAGATTCATAGCCACAACCAAGCCGCGGAAAATGTTAATTGGTCAGTCAGTCAGATGGAAAATCTAGTTTATGAGCCGGCTCAGCCATCATCCCTTCAGATTGCCGAGCGGGCAGAGGTAGCTTATGAAACCTCTAAGCAAACAATTATACAACCTCTGGGTTTATTGCATAATAAATATTGGCTGGCCGAGCATCCTAAAGGATTGTTATTAGTTGACGTTCAACAAGCCTTGTTTTTGCTTAACCAACGGATGTATCTACAACCAGGTACGGTTGCTAAACCTTTGTTGATTCCCGTTACCTTAAAATTAACCGAGCAGCAAATTAAAACCTTAGAGTCATATCAAACTATTTTGCAGGAATTAGGCGTAAGCTTAAGTGTGCTTAGCCATAATCAAATTTTATTGCGCGCCGTACCGAACTTTCCTGGCAAGCTAAATCCCAGTCAATTCTTGCACTATTTGGTTAAGGAACTCATGCTAATAAGTGGGGAGGATTGCCAAATGAATAATTTAGTGCAAAGTGTTGCCAAAGCCGGTAGCCAGGCGGCACAGATAAGCCCATTAGATTTTCAGGCATTAGTGATGCAGTTAGCACCATTTGAATCCAAAAATAATAAAGTTTATACCATAATTGAACCGGAGATGCTGGCTAAGATGCTGCGTTAAGCTAAGTTTGCTAGTGCATGAGATGTTCACTTGGCTAAATTTTTAATGATAAGTACTACTAAGCTAATATGAAAAAACACACCGTTATCTGTTTAATGGGGCCCACTGCCGCGGGTAAAACCGAGCTTGCGGTTGAACTCGTAAATCGGTTATCCTGTGATATCATTAGTGTTGATTCTGCGATGGTTTATCGTGGCATGGATATTGGCACGGCCAAACCAGAGGCGGCTATCTTGGCCAAGGCTCCCCATAAGTTAATTGATATTCGGGATCCGGTTGAACCTTATTCGGCCGCCGAATTTTGCCAGGATGCCTTAAATGAAATTAATCACACTATAGCGCTTGGCCGTATTCCACTGTTAGTGGGTGGTACCATGCTCTATTTTAGGGCCTTACAACAAGGATTATCGGCTTTACCTTCGGCCGATTCGGTTCTGCGGCAGCATCTTAGTGAAGAAGCAGCCCAGTTAGGTTGGCCTATTTTACATCAACGTTTAATGCAATTAGATCCTGTCAGCGCCGAGCGCATTCACCAACATGATGCTCAACGTATTCAAAGGGCTTTGGAAATCATAGCCATCACCGGGAAAACCTTAACCCAACTATATGCGGAACAAAAGACGGCGGCAGAACATTTGCAATTTATTAATATTGCGCTAGCGCCTGCCGATAGAGCCATTTTACATGCTAGAATTGCTACTCGTTTTAATAACATGTTAAAGCAGGGTTTTATTGAAGAGGTACAGGCCTTACGTAACCGATCCGATCTGCATTCTGATTTACCCGCCATGCGTGCGGTGGGTTATCGCCAAGTTTGGGATTATTTAGCAGGATTAATTCACTTTGAAGAAATGCAAGAACGCGGTATCATAGCCACCCGTCAGCTCGCAAAAAGACAGTTGACGTGGTTACGTCATTGGCCTGATGTTACTTGGTTTGATGTAGCAGATACAACACTGATAAGGAATATCTTGGCAATATTAACTAATAAAGTTATGCTATGACCTTATCCATGTTGTTTTTTATCCGAGCTAGTATTCAAAAGTCATAATATTTTGGATAAAGGCATTATTATTATTTATCTTCAACGCTAAGGAGAAGCAGAATGTCAAAAGGGCTATTATTACAAGACCCGTTTTTAGATGCGTTGCGCAAAGAAAAAATTCCTGTTTCCATTTATCTGGTGAATGGAATTAAATTACAAGGTCAAATTGAAGCTTTTGATCAATTTGTGATCTTATTAAAAAATACCTTTAGTCAAATGGTTTATAAGCATGCTATATCGACCGTAGTTCCCGCACGTGAACTTGATTTAGCCGAGCTACAAATTAGCTGTGAAACTGATGGTGAATAATTAATATTATATCCTCGGGCGGCGCTGTGCGCTGAACCGAGCACCTTGCTTTATAATTATAGTAAAATATAGGATTCAAATCTTTGTTGGAGCATTCTCACAAGGCTGATAAAGTTGTATTAGTCTATGTAAGTTTAACAGGCAGCATCGAAGAAGAAGACTTTAATGAGTTTAAAGAACTGGCAGTATCCGCTGGAGCGGATATTGTCGGATGTATCACCTCTATTAGAAATTCCCCTTCGGCTCAATATTTTGTTGGTTCTGGTAAAGCCGTTGAAATTCAACAATTAGTAGCGCTTCATAAAGCCGAACTGGTATTATTTAATCAAGCTCTTACTCCTGCCCAAGAGCGTAATTTAGAGCGGCTTTTTCAATGCCGGGTATTAGAACGTACGGGTTTAATCCTCGATATTTTTGCTCAGCGCGCTAGAACTTTTGAAGGTAAGCTACAAGTTGAATTAGCGCAATTACAACATCTGGCTACTCGTTTAGTGAGAGGTTGGACTCACCTTGAGCGGCAAAAAGGGGGGATTGGGTTGCGTGGTCCCGGCGAGACTCAGTTAGAGACCGACCGGCGTTTATTACGCCAGCGGGTAAAGGTTTTAGCCGAGCGGCTTGAAAAAGTGCGGATGCAACGGGATCAAGGCCGGCGAGCCAGGCAAAGAGCCCTTATTCCAACTATTTCTATAGTGGGTTATACCAATGCCGGAAAGTCGACTCTTTTTAATCGCTTAACCCAGGCCGGTATTTATACCGCCGATCAGTTGTTTGCAACTCTAGATCCAACCATTCGACGCATTGCCTTACCTAATGCCAGCGATACTATTGTAACCGATACGGTGGGATTTATTCGCGATTTACCGCCCGATTTAATCGCCGCCTTTAGAGCAACCTTAGAGGAGGTGACACATGCTAGCTTGCTCTTGCATATAGTAGATGCCCATGATCCTAATTTAGCCACTAAGATGACGCAGGTTGAGCAAGTTTTGCAGGAACTTAAAGCCGAACAAATTCCTCAGCTGTTGGTTTATAATAAAATTGATTTGCTAACCGAGGATAATCAACCTAAGCTACAAAGAAATGTCGAGAATATTATAGATAAAGTATGGGTTTCTTCCCAAACCGGCCAAGGTTTAGATTTGTTGCAACAAGCCATTGCCGAGCGGCTATTTGGGGAGCCGGTGTATCGTCGGGTTAGTTTAACGCCGCAGCAGGCACGCTTGCGCTCCGAACTTTATAAGATGCATGCGGTTTTAACCGAGGATACGGATGAATTAGGCAATTATTTGCTATCAATCCGGCTTAGCAAAGCAGATTTTGCAAGATTGTTTCAAGAGAAAAATTAAGACATAATAAGGGCTTTTAGCAAAGCAGGATTTTAAAACTGGTATAAGGGGTAAGATATGGCTTGGAATGAGCCTGGTGGTAATAAAGAGCAAGATCCTTGGGGTAGTAAAAACAAGCAGCAAAAGCCACCGGAATTAGATGAATTATTTAAAAACTTAAAAAACCAATTTAATAAATTACTGGGAGGGAAACCCGATAGAGGCAATGTGGTTTCTTCCGGTAATCATTATACTGGGCTAGGTTTTATTTTATTGCTTATCGTAGCTATATGGGCGGGCTTAGGTATTTTTATCGTTAATCCGGCTGAACGCGCCGTGGTGTTGCAGTTTGGTAAATATAAAGAAACTCTAGATCCCGGTATGCACTGGATACCGCGTTTGATTCAAAAAAGCTATATTGTTAACGAGCAAAAAATTGATAATTATGCTTATCAATCCCAAATGTTGACAAAAGATGAAAATATCGTATCTGTGGCCGTGGCGGTACAGTATCGTATTCAAAATGCCAGAGATTATTTATTCAATGTGGTAAATCCCGAGCAGAGCTTAAAGCAAGCCACGGCTAGCGCTTTACGCCAGGTGGTTGGTCAAACGACTTTAGATAACATCTTAACTAAAGGCCGTGATCAGGCGCGTCAAGAGGTAGAGGTGAGTCTTAATAAGATTTTGCATCAATATCAAACGGGGATCCTCATTACGGCGGTAACTATGCAGCCGGCCAGAGCCCCCGATGCGGTTAAGGATGCGTTTGATGATGCGATTAAGGCGCAAGAAGATGAGCAGCGTTTTGTGAATCAAGCCCAAGCCTATGCCATGCAGGTTGAACCCATTGCCAAAGGTCAAGCGCAACGGATAGCTCAGGAAGCCAGTGCCTATAAGGAGCAGGTTGTGTTGCGTGCTAAGGGTAATACCTCAAGGTTTTTAGCATTATTACCCGAATATCAAAAGGCTCCGGAAGTCACTAAACAGCGCCTTTACTTAGATATCATGGAAAAATTGTTGCGTAATACCAGCAAAGTGCTAATTGACACTAAGAGCAATAATAATGTGTTTTATTTGCCGCTGGATAAAGTTATGCAAAATGCTTTTGAGCGTTCGGCCAAACAAGACGATCTTAGCTCCAATCAAGATGATTTAATAAATGCGGTCTCGGCTCCTATGGATACGGTAACGAGTGAACAACTCAATCGCTATGGTTATTCGCGCGATAGTTATTTTAGGAGATCTCAAAATGAAACCAATTAAGAGCTTAGGATTAGGTTTATTCATCTGTCTAACCGTGGCTGTTTTAAGCTGTGTGTTCACCGTAAGAGAAGGTGAGCAGGTATTGTTATTACGTTTAGGTAAAATAGAGGTGGATGGACAAGGAAATCCCAAGGTTTTTCAACCGGGAATCCATTTTAAGCTGCCATTGATTACTCAAACTCGTTATTTTAACGTGCGTTTGCAAACCCTAGCCATAGAATCGTCTAGAATTGTAACCGAAGAAAAAAAGGATGTGCTGGTTGATTACTATGTTAAGTGGCGGGTCAATAATTTACCGGCTTATTATACCCGTACTAACGGGGATAGGCATGAGGCCGAAATATTATTAGAGCAGCAAATCAACGATGGGTTACGCGCTCAATTTGGGCGGCGTACCATCAAAGAAGTGGTGGCTAATGAGCGGGCCGATATTATGGAATCCTTGCGTAAAAAAGCTAATCAAAGTGCCGCGGAACTCGGGATTGATGTCATTGACGTGCGTCTCAAGGGTATTGATTTACCCGATGAAGTAAGTGCAGCCGTATTTGATAGAATGCGGGCCGAACGTGAACGGGTAGCTGCCGAACATCGTTCTGAAGGTAAGGCGCAAGCAGAGGCTATTCGCGCCCAAGCCGATGCCAATGTCACCGTGACTTTAGCTAAAGCCAACTCAGAAGCCATAAAATTACGGGGTGATGGAGACGCTTTAGCGGCTAAAATTTATGCCGATGCCTATGGTAAAGATGCCAAGTTTTATAGTTTTTACCAGAGTTTACTAGCTTATGGTAGTGCTTTTAATAGTAAAAAAGATGTCTTGGTATTAAGCCCAGATAGTCAATTTTTTAAATATTTTAATAGCCTGCAAGGTGGTGCCAGTGAAGGCAAATAATTGGATTAAGCAGTGCTAGCCGCTGAGTTTTTAGCTGCTTTTGCTTTAGTTTTAGTGATAGAGGGTATTGTACCTTTCCTTTGTCCGGATTGTTGGCGAACCACAATGCAGAAATTACTTGAACAGCAACCTCGTACCTTGAGAAGGATGGGGTTGTGCAGTATGCTGCTTGGGATCATTTTATTATACATTATACGTTAGGTTTAAGGTTTTACATGAATAAGAATGTGATTGTATTAGGTACCCAATGGGGCGATGAGGGTAAAGGTAAGATCGTTGATCTGCTAACCGATAAGGCTGCTGCGGTAGTCAGGTTTCAGGGTGGGCATAATGCGGGGCATACCCTAGTGATAGCTGGGCAAAAAACCGTTTTACATTTGATTCCGTCGGGTATTTTAAGAGAAAATGTGCAGTGTTTAATTGGTAATGGTGTGGTTTTATCATTAACCGCCTTACTAAGTGAGATAGCTAAGCTTGAGCAGCAAGGCGTGCCTGTGCGGGAAAGACTAAAGATCAGTGCCGCCTGTTCATTATTAATGCCTTATCATGCCACTCTCGATTTAGCGCGTGAAAAAGCGAGTGGTAAAAAGGCCATTGGTACTACCGGTCGAGGAATAGGGCCTGCTTACGAAGATAAAATTGCGCGGCGGGGATTGCGAGTAGCCGATCTTTTACAGCCAGAACAGTTTGCCGAAAAATTACGGCAAATCTTGGATTATCATAACTTTATGCTTAAAGCTTATTATCAGCAAGCCGAGTTAGATTTTGAGCAGCTATTAAACGAAGCCCTACAGCAAGCCGAGCAAATTTTACCGATGGTTACCGATGTAAGTGAAGAATTGCACGGTTTGCGTATAGATAAAAAGAATATTTTATTTGAAGGCGCGCAAGGTAGCTTATTAGATGTGGATCACGGTACCTATCCTTTTGTTACTTCTTCTAATACTACCGCAGGCAGTGCCGCGGCTGGCACGGGTTTTGGTCCCTTATATTTTGATTATGTATTAGGAATTACCAAGGCCTATACCACTCGGGTTGGTTCGGGACCATTTCCTACCGAGTTATTTGATGATATCGGCCGCCAGCTTGCCGAACGCGGCGTTGAGTTTGGTGCTACCACAGGCAGACCACGTCGTTGCGGCTGGTTCGACGCGGTAGCCGTGCGTAAGGCCGTGCAAATTAATAGCATTTCCGGGCTCTGTATTACTAAGTTGGACGTCATGGATGAGTTGGCTACGGTAAAAATTGGCGTTGGTTACCGTTTAGATGGCAAGATTGTAAAAAATATCCCTATTAATACCGAAGCTTATGAGAGATGCGAACCTATCTATGAGGAACTACCGGGTTGGCAAGCCAATACCGCAGGGATAAAAGAGCTTGAGCAATTACCCGTTAACGCTAGGCGTTATTTGCAACGTCTAGAGGAATTGCTGGGTATACCCATTGATATTATTTCTACCGGAAGGGATAGAGCTGAGACCATTGTTTTACGACACCCCTTCGGTTAACAATCATCAAAGCCTGCAGACGCAGGCTTTTTATTTTTCACGATAGCCAGTCTCAGTTTTGGCTAAGCATATAAAGTACAAGGTTAGGTAACCAGGGAAATGGCCTGGTATTTATTTTAACAACTGTTATAGGGTTGAAGCACGAACACCGGCGTTGAAAATTTGAGTAATAATTTAGTATTTCTGCAGGTATAGCTAATTCTTTGAGAAATTTTAATGGTGCCGAGAAGAGGACTCGAACCTCCACAGGGTTGCCCCCACAAGTACCTGAAACTTGCGTGTCTACCAATTTCACCATCTCGGCATAGAGAAAAGGATTTTAGCGGTCAAGTTTTAATTTGTCTATGGTTTTATTTATAGAGTTTGCTCTACCCCTCTTTCAAGGGGTAGAGCAGGTTAAAGTTTAACCTAGGTTATCTTTGACAAAATCCCAATTGACTAAGTTCCAAAAAGCTTCTACGTATTTGGGTCTGGCATTACGATAGTCCACGTAATAAGCATGTTCCCAGACATCACAAGTTAGCAGAGCGATTTGACCGTCGGCCATGGGAGTGCCTGCATTACTGGTGCTGACGATTTGCAATTTATGGTCTTTATCCTTAACTAACCAGGCCCAACCCGAACCGAAGGTAGCTATGGCTGTTTTACTGAATTTATCTTTAAATTCCTCAAAGGAACCGAAGGTTTGGTTAATAGCATCGGCAAGTTTACCCGTGGGCTCATGGCCACCTTTAGGTGCTAAGCAATGCCAATAAAAGGTATGATTCCATACTTGGGCGGCATTATTAAAAACACTGCTGGCTGTAAGCTTGTTGGTTTCTTTTTTAGCCGAGGCCATAATAATATTTTCTAAACTTAAATTTTCATATTCGGTATTGGGAATAAGTTCATTGAGTTTATTTACATAGGCCTGATGATGTTTGCCATAGTGGTAATCTATAGTTTCGGCAGAAATATGAGGTTGCAGGGCGTCTTTAGCATAAGGTAGGTCA
>Ga0182739_1001892_pt1 | contig 20586 bp, 7 predicted proteins | sample eDN5th30CBELigBY_FD_128873 | JGI IMG/M metagenome (GOLD analysis project Ga0182739, IMG submission 128873) | Enriched backyard soil microbial communities from Emeryville, California, USA - eDNA 5th pass 30_C BE-Lig BY (version 2) (version 2) | ecosystem: Environmental > Terrestrial > Soil >...
GTTCCCCGCCAGCGAGGTCAGCCTGTTCAACTATTGGTACATCGAAGTGTTGGTGCAGATGATCGTGATCATTGGCCTGGTGCTGTCGATCAGGCGCGTGCGCCAGGTGCTGCTTGCCGACCCATTTCGCTGGCTGATCATCGCAGCCTGTGCACTGGTGGCGCTGGATGTGCTCCTCAACCAGTTCGTATTCGACGCCAGCACCCTGCTCAACCGGGTGCCCCAGCACTTCCTGGCGGTGATGGTGCTGGGCATGGCCGTGCACCATGCCGACACGACCTCACGCAAATGGGTGGCCAGTGCAGTGGCCGTGCTGGTGGTTGGCGAGTTGGACCTGATGGCGCTTGCCGGTGTTGGCTGGCAAGCGTTTACACACTATGTCGACATCGCCCTGCCAGCGATGCTGGCACTTGTCTGGTTCCGCTCGGTGCCGGTACCCGCCCTGGTTGCACGGGCAGGTGCGGTGATCGCTTCGTCAACCTTGTATATCTACCTGACGCATTTCCAGTTCGAGTCGGTAGCGGAGCATGTTTTCAGGCACCCGCTGTTCGAGATAGCCCTGGCACTCGCTGGAGGGGTACTGGTGAGCTATTGCTGGAACACCCTGTTGCGTCTGCTGTTTACCCGCAGGCGCAAGCAGCATCAGGCGCGTGGAGCCGATCCAGCTGAACGCGCCACCTCTGCCTGAACGAAGATGACCCGCCAGCGCATGCACTACTCGCGTCCGGCCAGTTCAGCCAGCACCTCGGCCGAGGTGGTGACCTGGCGGAAGTGGTGCTTCCACAGGTCGGTACCCAGCTTGCCCGAGCGGTCCAGCGACGACCCTATTGTCATGTCTGTCACCAGCGTGGGCATCAGCCCTGCATCGAACAGGGCAAAGCCGGCGGCCAGCACGCAGGTTTCGGTCTGCAGCCCACACACCAGCACCCGCTCTACACCCAGTTGCCGGATGTACTCGATAGCTTCGGCACTTTGCCCATAGCCATGCTTGACGAACACCTGGTCGGCCTCGACCAGGCTCTCGTCCTCGGCCGCCGGGTGCCAGCCGAGCTGGCGCTCGAACGGCGTGACCTGTTCATCGTGCAACTCGACCGAGGCTATGGTGGGAATGTTCGCTGACAACCGCCGCAAACCATCGACCAGCCACTCGGGCGGGCTGAAGGTGGACTGAACATCGACGATGAGCAAAACCTGGCGCATGGGCGGATTCCGGCACGGGCAAAAGGCGCGGAGTATAACGCGAAGCAACTGCCGTGGTCGCTGGACAAGCCCGAGGCAACATTCGGCGACCCCTTGCGCGGGAAAAGGGGGCTGTTGCGCAGCCCCCTGCTGTACCCGTAACAGCTAACCCCTGCGCCCCCTCAACCGGCCAGGATGAAGTCTGCGGCGGTCACCGTGGTTGCATCTGCCACCCCCACCAAACGTATGGAGTCGGCAGCACCGATGCTTACCAAGGTGTCCGCACCAACATCGGCGATGGTCACACTGGCACCAAAGGTGGCTGCGGTGATGTTGAGGGCGGTGATATCCAGCCGGTCCTGGCCACCCGCCGCAATGGCATCGAAATTGATGATCAAGTCGTTGCCAAAGCCTGCAGCGAACTGGAACACATCGTTGCCATCGGTGGCGATCATGGTGTCGTTACCGGCCCCACCCACCACCGTATCGTTACCTGCCGCACCGTTGAGGAAGTCGTTGCCGGCCCCCCCGATCAGGGTGTCGGTACCCACGTCGCCGAACAATGTGTCGTTACCATCGCCGCCCTGCAGGGTGTCATTGCCGTTGCCGCCATCCAGGCTGTCATCGCCAGCGCCCCCGTTCAGGTTGTCGTTACCGGCCTGCCCCAGCAACGTGTCGTTGCCGTCACCGGCATCGAGGCTGTCGTCACCTCCCCCACCGCGCAGTTGGTCGTCACCCAGGCCGCCGAACAGCTGGTCGTTCCCGGTGTCGCCGTTGAGGATGTCGTTGCCGGCATTGCCGTTGAGCACATCGTTACCGCCGTCGCCGCTGAGCGTGTCATTACCTGCCCCACCGTCGATGATGTTGGCCAGCCCGTTACCCGTGCCGGTGAAGTTGCCCACCCCGGTATAGGCCAGGTTCTCGACGTTGGCGGCCATGGTGTGGCTGGCCAGCGCGGTACGCACAAGGTCCGTACCGGCCCCCGTCGCCTCGACCACTACATCCCCGGCATCATCCACCACATAGGTGTCGTTGCCCACGCCACCCACCAAGCGGTCGGCACCCGCACCGCCGTTGAGCAGGTCGTTGCCGGCACCCCCCGTGAGGGTGTTGGCCAGCGCGTTACCGGTACCGGTAAAGGCGCTGCTGCCGGTATAGGTCAGGTTCTCGACGTTGGCGCCAAGGGTGTAGCTGGCCAGGCTGGTCTGCACCTGGTCCGTGCCACCATTGAGTGCCTCGGTGACCGTATCCCCGGCGTTGTCGACCAGGAAGGTATCGTTGCCGGCACCGCCATTCATGGCATCTGCGCCAAGCCCGCCGTTGAGGGTATCGTTGCCATCCTCGCCATTGAGGAAGTCAGGGTCGTCACCGCCATTGAGGATGTCGTTGCCAATGCCACCGAACAGCTGGTCGCTGCCGCCCAGGCCGTTGAGCGTGTCGTTGCCGCCCAAGCCCGAGATCACGTCATTGCCTGCGCCACCGGTCAGGGTGTTGGCTCCATTGGTACCAACCAGTACAACACCCGGTGGCACGGTGACTGCAGCGGTCGCCGCCGAGGTCAGCGACTCCAGGATGCCGAAGCCGTCGGTGTAGCGCACGATCACCCGTAGCTGCTGGTTACCCTGGGCGAAGCCGGGGGTGAAGGTGGCCGCCGTGGCCCCGGCAATATCGGCGAAGGTGCCGCCGGTGCCTTGCTGCCACTGGAAGCTGAAGGCCCCCAGGCCGTCGATGTCGGCAATTGCGCCGGTGAGCGCGGTCAGCGTCTGGCCTTGGTCGGGCGTGGTGTCGCTGATCAGCAACGCACCGGTCGGCGCATCGTTGACGTTGGCCACCGGGTCGAGAATGTCGGAGGCGACGCTTTCCTGCACGCCAAAGTCATCCACGTAGCTGACCACCACGCGCATGTTCTGCCCCACTTGCGCCTGGGTCAGGACGAACGTGCTGCTGATGGCGCCGGCGATGTTGACCCAACCGACACCCCGGTTGGACTGCCACTGGAAGGTGAACTGAGGGTTGCTCAGGCCGTCGGCATCGACGATGGTGGCCGGGTTGGCGGTGAGCGTCTGGTTCTGCACCAGCAGCCCGGTCACGGTCGGCCCGGCGCTCGGCGCGCTGTTCGGCGACGAATCGACGATTTCCAGCGTGCCCTTGGCATCCTGGTACACCGCACGCACGCGGATGTTCAGGCCGGCGACATCGTCCGTGACGCGGTAGGTCGTACCGGTGGCCCGTGTCGCTTCACCAGCGGCCACTACCGTGATGTCTTCATAAACCCCGGAACCCGGCAGCGCCTCGACTTGCCAGTAGTAGGCCACGGGGCCGTTCACCGCACCGGTCGCATTGGTTGCGCTGACATTGTCCGCGTCATGCACGGCGAGGTTGCTGACCCTCAGCAGCTGGCCACTGACTGGCGTATCGTCGCGCAGGCCGGTGGTAGCATCGAGAATCGCCAGGTTGCCGGTGGGGCCGGCGTTGACTGCCGTACCGACGCCAGAGGCCAGCGAACTGTCAGAGAACTGCAGGCGCTCGATGCCGGTCAGGTGGTCGACGCCGTCACGACCGGCCACCAGGTCGGTAACGGTCACCGAGTTGCCATCGACCACCACGCTGTAGTCGGTGGACACCCCTGAGAACACCGCCGTGTCGAAGTGGTCGGTACCGCTGAGGATCTCCCGCACGATCACCAACTGGCCGGGGTTGTAGGTGCCATTGAGCATGAACGGCACCATCGGCTCCATGCTGTTGAAGCTGGCGATTTCCGGGCCGGTGCCATCAGGGTTGGCGCGTACGCTGATGCGCACGTTCAGCCACTTGTCGCCGTCGAGGATATCGTCGCCACCCCGGCCTTCGAGCAAGTCGCTGCCGCTGCCGCCGAGGATGATGTTGCCGCCGTCATAGAAGGTCGCACCGGCCGCCAGCAGGCCGGCCAGGCCGTCGATCAGGCTGATGTTGGTCAGCACGCTGCCGGTAGCACCTGCAGTAGGCAGCGAGGTGGCGTCTTCGCTGTCACCGCGCAGGTAGTCGCCATGCGCCGACCCCGACAGGCCTTCCATGATGTCGAACCGCACCAGCGTCGAAGCGCCCGAACCCGGTACCGGTGGCACATCGAAGAAGCGGTCGCTCATGTCGATGGACACGCCCTGGGCCAAGTCCTTGAAGGTTGCCCAGTCGTAGCCCGAGCCACCAATGTAACGGTCGCCAAACCCCAGGCTGCCGACCATGATGTCGTCGCCGCCTTCACCGTTGAACTTGTCGTTCTCGTTGCCGCCGACAAATACGTCGTTGCCGATGACCGGGTCGTTGCCGAGCGGGTCGAAGTTGTCGCCAGGCGCGCCGTCCGAGGTGCCCTTCTCGATCCAGTCGTCACCTTCGTTGCCCATGTCCTGCTCGTTAGCCTTGCTGCCGAGGATGAAGTCATTGCCTTGGCCGCCTATGGCTTCGGAGGCGTCCTCACCGGTGACGATGAAGTCATTGCCGAAACCGCCGATGATCAGGTTGACGCCATTACCGCCGTGCAACACATCGTTGCCGTCGCCGCCCTGGATGTTGTCGTCACCGCCCATGTCGCTGATGATGTCGTCGCCGGCCCCACCGCGCAGCTGGTCGTTGCCGTCGCCACCCTCGATGCGGTCGTTGCCGGCATCACCCCAGACCGTGTCGTCGCCTTCGCTGGAGACCAGAATATCGTCCCCGTTGGTGCCGCCCAGCACGATGTGCTCGGCACCGGCATAGCGGATGTAGTGGGTGTCTGGGCCAGCCGTCAGCGGGCTGTCGCGGAACACCACCTGCTCGCCGTTTTCGCCCAGCGGATCGGCGCTGCCAAGGCCCTCGTTGTACTGCTTGGTCTGGTCCAGTTCCAGGTAGAAGCCAGGGTCGGAGAACACCAGGCCTGGCAGGTGGGTGGCCGAGCTGTTGGCCATGATCAGCTTGGCAAACGAGTTGCTTTCCAGCTCGGCGTTCATCGACAGGCCCGCCGTGCGCTCCAGGTAGTAGAAGCGGTCGCCGTCCTGCAGTTTCTCCATCTGGTTCTCGAACACGAAGTTGAAGGTGCTGCCGAGCATGCCGCCAAAGGGCGCTTTTGCTTCCGCCAGGCCGCCGATCCACAGGTCGATGGCATCGACACCGGTCACGGTGACTGCCTTGAGGTCATCGGCAGTACCCAGTACACCGTCCTTGCCGGGCAGGGTTACGTTGGCCCAGGCGCCGCTGCTGTTGAGGAAGTCCATGCGGTCGGCGGGTGCGCCATCGCCGCCGAACACCAGGGCCATGGCCGCGGCGCGTTTTTCCAGCAGGGTGGTGGCATTGGTGATGGTGCTGTGGGTGCCGTAGGCCGCGATGAAGTTGATCAGCGACTCTGGGTGCTTCAGGTGTTGCACCAGGTCGACCCAGCTGGTGTACGGCTTGAGCTGGGTATCGCCGGTTTGCCCGTAGATTTCACGGCGCACAGCGTTCAGCGAAGGGATACCGACGTCGCGGCCACGGGCGATGTTGATCGCTGGCAGGTCCAGTGGCAGGCCGAGCAGGTTGTTGCGCAGCGCCTCGGTGACGAACTCGTCGATTTCGTTACCGGCCTGGCGGGTGACCCCGCGCACGATGGCGCTGGTGGCGTCCTCGGGGGTAACGCCACTGGCGGCATAAGCCAGCGGGTTGAGGAAGGCCGCGATCAGCCCCAGTTGCTGGTCGGGGTTGGCGCTGGCCGGGTCCTGGATGACGTTGAAGTCGATGTCGAAGCGGTCGACAGTCTCGGTCAGCATCGAGTGGCCGAAGCGGTATACGGTGTGGGCGAACTCGGCCACGATCGAGGCATCGAGGTCGACGTCGTATACCTGGGTCGGGGCAAAGAACAGGTCGACCCGAGGTTGCACGGTGCGGGCGAACTCCTCGAACACCAGGTGCTGGTACTGCATTTCGGTGCCGAACTTGGCCGCCTGGAACAGCCGCTCGCCATTCCACACCAAGGCATCGATCTCGGCCGGGGTGACTGGCAAGGCGCTAACCGGGTTGAGCAGCCATTCGTTGAGGAAGGCCAGGTCACCCGAGTCGAGCACGGTGTCCATCGTCTGCGCCACCAGCCGGTTGTGCTCGGAGTGGAAGATCGCATGCACGGCGGTCAGGCCGATGTTCTCGTTGACCCGGCCGTCACCGGCGATGTAGTGCGCGTCCAGCAGTTCGTTGTCGTAGGCCAGGTTGGCACCGGTCTGCGGGTTGACCGGCACGGCATTGCCGGCCACGTTGTCGGCATCCGGCGCCAGCACGCCGCCACTGAACACCGGCGCGGCATTGTGGGCGATGTCGGCAAGGAACTGATGCCCGGTACGCACGGCGTTGGTCAAGTCGAGCGGTGCCAGCGGGTTGCCTTCGACCTCTTGGTCATCAGCGGTGCCGGCAATACCGTCCAGGCCTTTCATCACCACCATCGGGTAGCCGTTGGGGCCTTTGATGAAGTTGCCGTAGGCGTCGGTGGCCAGCAGCGGCACGTTGTCGACGTCGGCATCGGTCAGGTTGATGCCGAGCAGGTCGCGGGCCTGGGCCTTGACCACCTTCCAGGTGGCCATGCCGCCGATCTCGCTGTCGTCGGCCGTGCCGAACCTGCCATCAGCGCCCAGGTCGCGATTGGTGATCAACCGTCCCGTGGCGACCGGGCCGTCGTCAGTCATTACATAGGCGCGCAGGAACACCTGGTGCGAGGGATGCGAGCTGTAGGTCTGGTTCTGGTCAACGAATGGCGTGGTGGTGTTGGTGTGTTCGCGGATGTCGTCGGCGTTGCCGAGGATGCCGTCCGGCCCAGGCAGGTTGGTGGCACGGGTTACCACCATGAAGTTGGTGAAGCCACCCTCCACGTACAGCGGGTCATCCGGTTGCAGCGGGATATAGATGGTACCGGAGCCGCCCTTGGTGACCAGGTCCAGGCCATGGTCGAAGAACTGCCCGAAGAAGGTCATCCACGCGTTGAACGGCGCAGACAGCCCGGCATCGGCAGCGGTGTTCTCGAACAGGTACACGTCATGGTCGTCGGTGGTGCCGAACTGGCCGTCCATACCTGGGCTGGCGACGATGCGCACGCCATCCTTGAGCACGTCGTCGTTGCCTGCGGCGCCGAAGTTGAGCACGCCATCGACACCCGGGTCATACGCGGCGGCATAGGCTGCCGGGTTGTTGGAGGTCTGGTCGACAATCAGGTTGCTGATGGTACGTGGCTGCGAATCGAACACCGGCCCGCTGGTCTGCTGGTACGACGAGCCCGGGATCGCGGGGGAACCTGGGCCGAAGAAACCGGCTGGCGCACCTTCGGCCGGGTTGAATACCGGGTCGGTCACGCGCGGGAAGACGTTGTCGGCGGCACCGTATTGGGTGTTGTTGTTGCCGTTCAGGTTCATCAGGTTGTTGTTCGAACCATCCACCGCACGCAGGCCCAAGGCTGCGCGGACGTTGGGGATCAGCGAGAGGATGTCCTGCCCGGCGGCATCGGCCTCGGCAATCTTGATTTGCGCGAGGATGAAGTTCAGGTCGGAGCGCACCATGTGCAGGCCGGCACCGCCGTCACTGGCATCCACCACCGGGGTGGCCGCTGTCGGCACCACGGGCGCGCCCGGTTGCACCACGGTGGTAGGCTGCGAGTACAGCACTTCGGTGGTGCCATGGGCATCCTGATAGATCGCCTTGACCCGCAGGCTCAGCCCGGCCAGGTCTGGAGACACCTTGAACGAAGTGCCATCGGCGCTCTGGAAGGCCAGGTCGCCGGCCGGTAGCAGGATGATGTCCTGGAACACACCGCTGCCCGGGTCGGCCTCGAACTGCCAGTAGTAGGACACCGAACGGTCGGCGAGCGAGCCAGTCGGGTTGCCCGCACTGATATTGTCGGCGTCGCGGACGGCGGCCACGCTCACCGTCAGCATGTCACCCACGGTAATCGCACCGCCGTTGCCGTCGAGCAGGGTCGGGCTGCCTGTGGGCTGTGCGTTCACCCCCTCCACCAGTACGCGCTGGCTATCGGCAAACTGCAGGCGTTCGATGTGCAACAGGGTATCGACGCCATCGCGGCCGGCCACGGTATCGGTGACGGTCCAGACGTCATCGGCAACATCGGCGGTGCCCTTGGTGTTCTGGGTCACCACGTACTCGCTCTGTAGCCCAGAGAATACTGCCGTGTCGAAGGCGGCCCCGCCGGTCGAAGTGCCGGGCAGGATTTCGCGCACGGCCTTGAGCTGGCCGGGGTTGTAGGTGCGGTCAAGCATGAACGGAATCATGTCGGTCATGCTGTCGAAGCTGGCGATTTCCGGGCCGGTGTGGTCGACGTCGCCAGGGGCGTAAACGGCGATGCGCACGTTGAGCCACTTGTCGCCATCGATCAGGTCATCGCCACCCCGGCCTTCGATCAGGTCACTGCCATTGCCGCCGAGCATGATGTTGCCGGTGGCAAAGCCGGTGGTGGGCAGGCCGGCATCCGCCAGGAACTGCTGCAGCCCACGTATCAGCGCCACGTTGGTCAGCGCACTGCCGGTGGCGCCGCCATGGTTGAGAATGGTCACGGCATCGACGTCGTCGCCCTTGAGCACATCGGCGTAGGCCGAACCGGACACCCCTTCGACCTCGGCGAACCTGTCCAGAATCGATGCCGGCGAAGCGCCCACCGGGTTGAACACGCCAGCGTTCTGGTTAGGCGCGTTGCCATGGGGCTGAGCCAATGCGGCCAGGCTGAGGTCCACGGTGACACCGACGCGGTCATTCTTGTTGGTGACCCAGTCGAAACCGGACATGCCATCCATTTTGTCTTGGGCATCGCTGCCGACGAAGATATCGTCGCCGCCCTCACCGATCATTTCGTCGAAGCCGCCGCCCCCGACGAAGATGTCGTTGCCAATGACTTCGTCACCCAGCAAGGGCGCGAAGTTGTCACCAGGTGCGCCGTCCTGGGTACCCTTCTCGATCCAGTCGTCACCCTCGTTACCGGTAGGTGGCAGGTTGGTCTTGGCGCCGAGGATGAAGTCGTCGCCCTGGCCACCGAAGGTGGTGCTGATGTCCTCGGTGGTGATGATGAAGTCCTGGCCATCGCCGCCCAGGATCAGGTTACCGGCAACCCCCATGCTGCCAGCGACGATCACGTCGTTGCCGGCGTTGCCTTCAAGGCGGTTGTCGCCGAACGAATCGGTGATGATGTCGTCGCCCGCGCCGCCCAGCACCGCGTCGTTGCCGGCGCCGCCTTCGAGCACGTCATCACCGGCATCGCCATAGAGGGTGTCGTCACCTTCGCCGGAGATGATGATGTCGTTGCCCGCGGTGCCACCCAGCACCACATGGTCTTCACCGGTGTAATGCAGGAAGTTGCTGTCTGGCCCGACGGTATCGGGGTTATCGCGGATCACCAATGGGACGATTTCAACCCCGTTGATCTCGATGCCGCCAGTGGGGTCGGCCTTGCCGTCGGCGCCCAGCCCGGTGAACTGGTTGGCCTGGTTCACTTCCAGGGTGAACGTGGGAGTGAGGAACACGGTGTTGGACAGGTGGGTGACGTCGGAGTTGGCCATGATCAGCTTGGCAAAGGAGTTGTTTTCCAGCTCCGTACCAAAATTCATGCCCGCCGTGCGCGACAGGTAGTAGAAGCGGTCACCGTTCTGCAGCGCTTCCAGCTGGGTTTCGAAGACAAAGTTGAAGCTGGAGCCAAGCATGCCGCCAAACGGCATTTTCTTCTCGGCCAGGCCGCCGACCCAGAAGTCGATGGCGTCGACCCCGGTCACGGTCACCCCGGCAATGTCGTCGGCCGTGCCGGCGATGCCGTCCGCGCCGGCCAGCGTCACGTTGGCATAGGCACCGGTGCCGTTGAGGAAGTCGAGGCGGTCAAGGGGGGCGCCGTCTCCGCCAAGTACCAGTGCCACGGCGGCGGCGCGCTTGGCGGCCTCGGTGGTGGCCCCGGTAATGCTGCTGTGAGTGCCGTAGGCGGCAATGAAGTTGATCAGCGACGCCGGGTGCTTGAGGTGATCGGCAAAGTCGACCCAGCTGATGTAGGGCTTGAGCTGGCTGTCGCCGGTGGCGGCATAGAACTCGCGGCGGGCCTCGTTCAGGCTGGGGATGCCGGTATCACGACCGCGGGCGATGTTCAGCGCAGGCAGGTCCAGTGGCAGGCCGAGCAGGTTGTTGCGCAGGGCTTCGGTGACGAACTCGTCGATCTCGTTGCCCACCTGGCGGGTAACGCCGCGGATGATTGCGCCCGCCGCTTCATCGGCCGTGGCCCCGCTACCGGCGAACGCCAGCGGGTTGAGGAACGCGGCAATCAGGCCCAACTGCTGGTCGGGGTTGGCCGGGTCGGCAGAAACCGGGTTGAACGCCGGGTCGTAGCGGTCGACGGTTTCGGTCAGCATCGAGTGGCCGAAGCGGTACACCACATGGGCGAATTCGGCGAGGATGGCCGGATTGATCGAGGTGTCGTAGCCGTTGGGGGCGAGGAACTCATCGATCTGCGGCTGGATGGTGCGGGCGAACTCTTCGAACACCAGGTGCTGGTACTGCATCTCGGTGCCGAACTTGGCAGCCTGGAACAGCCGCTCGCCATCCCACACCAGCGCGGCGATGTCGGCAGGCGCGGTGGGGATAGCGGTGACGTCGTCGATCAGCCACTCATTGAGGAACGCCAGGTCGCCCGCGGCCAGCAGAGTATCCTTGGTCTGCTGCACCAGGCGGTTGTGCTCGGAGTGGAACACATGGTGCACGGCGGTCAGGCCGATGTTCTCGTTCACCCGGCCGTCACCGGCGATGTAGTGCGCGTCGAGCAATTCGTTGTCGTAGGTCAGGTTGTTGCCACCCTGCCCGACCGGCTGCGCGTTGCCCACCAGGGTGTCGGCGTCAGCCTGCAGCGCCCCCCCGACCACCACCGGTGCGGCATTGTGGGCGATATCGTCAAGGAAGCCATGCCCGGTGCTCACGGCATTGGCCAGGCTGATCGGTGCGTTGCGGTCGCCCTCGACCAGCTGGGTGACGTCATCGGCGGTGCCAGCAATGCCATCGGCGCCGTTGTTCACGCGCATGACCACCTGCGGCATGCCGTTGGGTCCGCGCAGGAAGTTGCCGTAGGCATCGGTGGCCAGCAGCGGCACGCTATGCACGTCGGCATCGGTCAGGTTGATACCCAGCAGGTCGCGGGCCTGGGCCTTGACCACCGCCCAGGTAGCCATGCCACCGCTTTCGCCGTTGCCATCGTCGGCGGTGCCGAACTTGCCATCGGCGCCCAGATCACGGTTGGTGATCAGGCGCCCGGTAGCCACCGGGTCACCTGCGGCGTTGACCGTGTATTCGCGCAGGAACACCTGGTGCGAGGGATGCGAACTGTAGGTCTGGCTCTGGTCGACGAAGGGCGAGGTGGTGTTGGGCTGGCTATCGTCAGCGGTACCCACCACGCCATCGGCGCCGGCGGTGCGCACGGCGCGGGACAGCACCATGAAGTTGGTCGGGCTGCCGGCCACGAACAGAGGGTCGTCCGGGCGCAGCGGGATGAACACGATGTCGGTGCTGCTCTTGCTGACCAAGTCCAGGCCGTGGTCGAAGAACTGGCCGAAGAAGGTCATCCAGGCGTTGAAGCCGGCGGTCAGCCCGGCGTCTGGCGACACGTTCGGGATGAAGAACACAGGCTTGTCGTCTGCGGTGCCGAATACGCCATCGATACCAGGGCTCATCACCGGCGCGGCACCGCCGTTGGCCTCGACGGCGGCCGGGTTGTTGGCTGTCTGGTCGACGATCAGGTTGCTGATGGTGCGCGGTTGCGAATCGACGACATTGCCGGTGCCGACATAGTTGGCGCGGTAAGACGCTTCGAGCAGGCGCAGGAACGAGTTGTCGGCTGCGCCGAACTCGCTCTGCCCGGTGACCAGGTTGTTGTAGCTGCCATCCACCGTGCGCAGGCCAAAGGGTACCTGGCTGTTGGGCAACAGGTCGATCAGGCTGGCGCCATCGGCGTGTGCCTCAGCGATGAAGATCTGTTTGAGGATGAATTCAAGGTCCGACTTGCTGAAATTGGCCATTGCAGTTGCCCTCGATCTGTCCGGAGATGACACAGGGCAACAGGGTCCTTCCCGCGCCCAGTCAGTGTTGACGTGCGCAGAATCTGGTTGGGTGTACCGGGCTCAGTAGCCCAGCACTCGTGTGCTGAAACCTCTGGCCTCTTCTTGGCAAGCAGGCACCCCGTTGCGGAGGGCCCCTGTAAACCGTGCGCAACAGGTGTAACGCACGTGCATCGATCCCAGCTCGCACAGGGCCCGAATACTTCAGACTAAAGTCGTAGGCCAAAAGCTTGTCAATATTTCGTCAAAAAAAATGTTAGGCGATGATAATGCGATGCAACTCACTGTTTTTCTGCAACTTATAAAAAGTTCAAAGTATTTATAGAGCGAAATGATATTACTGGATGTTTCGTTGCAACCTACGCTGCTGTCTGTGGGAGCAACGCAGCGTTTGGGCAATATCGCCATCAGTGCGACCCGCCTGCGAGCCGACCAAGAAGCCACAACAGCCGTTGTACGGGGCGCCGCAAGGGCTTCCCGTTTTGTGATAAAGGGAGGCCTCCGATGCCTAAGCCACCACGCACCCGCTCCGAACTGGCCGACGTGCTGTTTCGCTTGCGCCGCAGCTTCTACGCCTTGGCCGCCTTCAGCGGCGTGATAAACGTCATGATGTTGACGCCAGCCATTTATATGTTGCAGGTGTATGACCGCGCCCTGGTCAGCCGCAACGTCACCACCTTAGGCATGCTCACCTTGCTGGTGGTCGGCCTGTTCCTGCTGATGTCGGCCCTGGAGATGGTCCGCACCCGGGTGTTGATAAGGGTGGGCAACGGCCTGGACATGAGCCTGAACCGGCGCCTCTTCAGCGCTGCCTTCGAACGCAACCTGAGCCGTGCCGGCGGTAACCCGGCCCAGGCCCTGCAGGACTTGGCGCAGGTTCGGCAGTTTCTCACCGGCAACGGCCTGTTCGCGTTCTTCGACGCCCCCTGGACACCGATCTACCTGCTGGTTTGCTACCTGATCCATCCGTGGCTCGGGCTGGTCACCACGATTGGCTCGCTGATCCTCGTCGGCCTGGCCTACCTCACTGAAAAGGCCACGCAAAAACCCTTGGCCGAAGCCAACCAGGCAGCCATGTCGTCGGCCAGCTACGCCAACAACAACCTGCGCAACGCCGAAGTGATCGAAGCCATGGGCATGCTGCCGTCAATCGGCAAGCGCTGGTACCAGGGCCACTTGCGTATCCTGCAGATGCAGACCCTGGCCTCCGACCGCGCGGCGCTGATCAGCAGCATCGGGCGCTTCGTGCGCATCACCCTGCAGTCGCTGATCCTTGGCACCGGCGCGCTGCTGGCGATCGAGGGCACGATCACCCCCGGCATGATGATCGCCTGCTCGATCCTTACCGGCCGAGCCCTGGGCCCGGTGGAACAGGTGATCGCCGCGTGGAAACAACTGCTGGGCTGCCGCCTGGCCTGGGGCAGACTCAATGACCTGCTGCAGGACTACCCGCAACGGCCACCGAGCATGTCGCTGCAGCGGCCAATGGGCATGCTGGCCGTGGAGAACGTGATCGCCGGCGCCCCTGGCAGCAACACCAGCATCGTACGCGGGGTTAGCTTCAGCCTGGCCCCGGGTGACAGCCTGGGTGTCATCGGCCCTTCAGCCTCGGGCAAGTCTACCCTCGCCCGCCTGTTGGTAGGCGTGTGGCCGGCCCAGGCCGGCAAGGTGCGCCTGGACGGCGCCGATATCTTCACCTGGAACAAGGCCGAACTGGGCCCGTGGCTGGGCTACCTGCCGCAGGACGTGGAGCTGTTCGAAGGCACCATCGCCGAAAACATCGCCCGCTTTGCCGAGGTGGACAGCGACGCGGTGATCCGTGCCGCCCGCAGCAGCGGTGTACACGACATGATCCTGCGCTTCCCGCAGGGTTACGACACCCGCCTGGCCGCCGATGGCAGCCCTTTGTCTGGCGGCCAGAAGCAACGCATCGCGCTGGCCCGCGCCCTGTATGGCGAGCCCAACCTGGTGGTGCTGGACGAACCCAACGCCAACCTCGATGACGTGGGTGAAAAAGCCCTGGTCGATGCCCTGGCCGAGCTCAAGGCACGCGGCGCCACGGTGGTACTGATTTCCCACCGGCCCAATGTGCTGTGCGCGGTCGATCAGATACTGATGCTGCGCGACGGGGGTGTGCACATGCTTGGCAGCCGCGACGAAGTGTTCGCCGCGCTGCGCAAGGCTGCGGTGATTCCGGCAACGGCTGCGGCACCGCTGGCTTCGGTCAAAGTACGGGAGTAACCGACCATGCAGATGACTCAACATGCCGAACTGATCCCCGCCGAGAGCAGCCACCTGATCGACCTGGACGCGGGCCGCCCGGTACGCTGGGGCGTATGGCTGGTCATCGCCGGCTTCGGCGGTTTCCTGCTGTGGTCCTGCCTGGCGCCACTGGACGCCGGCGTGGTCGCCACCGGTACGGTCAAGGTCACCAGCAACCGAAAGGCAGTCCAGCACCTGAGCGGTGGCACCGTTGAAGCGATCATGGTACGCGAAGGCGATGTGGTGAAGAAAGGCCAGGAAGTGGTGCGCCTCGATGCCCTGCGTGCAGTGGCCGAACAAGGCGCACTCAGCGCCCAGTACATTGTCAGCAAGACCGTGGAAAACCGACTGGAAGCCGAGCGCGATGGCCGCGATACCGTCACGTTCGACCCTGCCCTGCTTGAACACTACGCCAATGACCCACGCCTGCTGGCCGCCATGGACCTGCAACAGCGCCTGCTCGATACCCGCCGCGCGGGCCTTGCCGGTGAACTGAGCATCCTTGAAGAAAACCTCACGGCCTCGGCAGTGCAACTGAAGGGCCTGCAGCAGGTGTACGGCGCCCGCGCCTCGCAGATCGGCTTCCTCAACCAGGAACTGCAGGGCACTCGGGTACTGGCCGCCGAAGGTTATGTACCCCGCAACCGACTGCTGGAGCTGGAGCGCAGCAATGCCGACCTGTCCGCCGGCCAGGCCGAAAACCTCAACAACATTGCCCGGGCGCGCAGCCAGGCCACCGAGATCAAGCTGCGCATCCTGCAGCGCCAGCACGACTACCTGAAGGAGGTGGAGTCGCAACTGACCGATACCGCCAAGGAAAACACCACCCTGGCCGACCGCTTGCGCGCACTGGACTATGAAGTGACCCACACGGTGATCCGCTCGCCGATCGACGGCATGGTCCAGGGCCTGAGCATCGCCACGGTCGGCGGCATCATCCAGCCCGGCGCCAAGATCATGGAAGTGGTGCCGCTCGACCAACCGCTGCAGGTCGATGCGATGATCCCGGTGCAGGCGATCGACAAGATGGTCCCAGGCCTTGCCGTGGACATCGCCTTCCCGGCCTTCAACCATGCGCAGACGCCGAACATTCCCGGCCGGGTAAAAACCATTTCCGCCGACCGGCTGCTCGACGAAGAAAGCAAGCAGCCGTTCTACCTGGCCCAGGTGGAAGTGACGCCGGCCGGCATGGGCTTGCTGGGCAGCAACCACATCCGCCCCGGCATGCCTGCCACCGTCACCATCAAGACCGGCGAGCGCAACCTGCTCAGCTACCTGCTCAAACCAATGCTCGAACGTGTGGACGCCGCGTTCAAGGAGCAATGACATGAAACGCCCATGCCTGATGGTGTGCCTGCTGGGAGTTGCCGTACAGGCCAGTGCCATGGACCTGAAGCAAGCCTGGGACCTGTTGCAGTACCAGGGCCCGATCTACCGCGCTGCCGTGCATGAAAAACAAGCCGGTGGCGAAAACCGCGCCATCGGCGAGGCCGGCCTGCTGCCGCAGATCAACGCCTCGGCCTACTTCAACCAGGTCAATGGCAGCCAGCGCCAGCATGGCCAGGACAATGACCTCGACTATGACTCCAAGGGCGCCAACGTGCGCCTGCGCCAGCCGCTGTTCAACAAGCAGAAGATGGCCGAGTACCGCCAGGGCCAGCAACGGGCCGACTACAGCGTGGCGGTGTTCGACGCCAAGAGCCAGGACGCAGCGGTGCGCCTGGCCGACGCTTACTTCGACGTGCTGCTGGCCAGCGAAACCATCACCCTGGCCAAGGCCAAGCTGAACGCTTTCGAGGAACAGCTGGCATCGGCGAAGCGGCGCAAGGAACTGGGCGCCGGCACCATCACCGACATCGACGAGTCGGTGGCCCGGCGCGACCTGGCCGAGGCCGACCTGATCGACGCCCAGGACAACCTGGTCAATGCCCGGCGCAAGCTGGAGGAATACATTGGTGAAACCCCGCAGGCGTTGACCACCCTGCAGGCGGGCTTCAGCACCCCGCCGCTAATGCCGGGCAACCTGCAGGAGTGGCTGGTCAAGGCCCAGGCTGACAGCCCGCTGATTCATGCACGCCGGCACAGCTACGCGCTGGCCGAGGAAGAAGTCAACCGCACCCGTGCCGGCCATTACCCGACCCTGGATTTCGTTGCGGGCTACACCGCGGGCAGCAGCCAGTCGATTTCCGAGCTGAACCAGCGCAACCACTACAGCTCGATCGGGCTGGAGCTGAACATCCCGCTGTACAGCGGTGGCAGCACCAGTGCCCTGGCCCGCCAGGCCAGCGCCAACAGCTCCAAGGCCCTGGATGAGCTGGACGCCACTCGCCAGGAGGTGATTTCCAACACGACCCGCGAATACCGTGGCGTACAGAGTGGCGCCCTGCGCATTCAGGCACTGGAAAAGGCCGTGGCCTCCAACGAACGTTCGCTGACCTCGACCCGCAAGGGCTTCAAGGAAGGTGGCACCAGCACCAACTCGGATGTGCTCAATGCCGAGGAGCTGCTGTATGACGCCCGCCATGACCTGTTCGAGGCCAAGCTCAACTACCTGATGTCGCGCCTGCGGCTGGCCTCGTCGGTGGGCAGCCTGGGGGATGATGATATCGAGCAGATCAATGATTACCTGGGGCCGGAGCTGATAGTCAGCAATTGATAGCCACCTCAAGCCATGCAGTGTCCCTGCACGAGCAGCCTTGAACTGCGAACAGGCCAGCAAGGCCTGACCGGTGGCAACGGTCCCCAAGGCTGATCAGCAGCGCGCCGGTGGGCGCGGAGTATTACGCGTGGCGCCAGGGCCTGGTCAACGCTCATTGGCGCAGTGGGGGTTGATATCATCTACCCATGGTTCAATCTGCCTGAACGCTTGTGATATTTCGGTGTTCGGCAAGTGGCAGGACTAGCAGGACATACCCTTCGAAAACACCGTAATCACCGCTATCGAAGGTTGCGCTTATCAATGCGAAGCGGGCTGTCTCGTCTATACCCGGTGTATAAACTCCTGCCGAAACGCTACCGGGTCCGTAGCGCACCTCCCAGTTGAAGCCCTCCGGCGGGAACGGGGTTTGACTGACATCCAACACCGCTTTCGTACCAGCCGGGTCAACAGTGGCGCTCAGCGTCATGGGCGTCAACTGCCCCATCTCGGTGATCAGTACACAGGTACTGGTTTGTTGGCTTTCAGGGTCTGTCACCTGGATTTCTTCGACGACATAAGCAACCGTGCCCGTGTCGGCTGGGCTGGTGACCGTCACTGCCTGCCCCGTGCCCACAGGTTCGTCCTGATAACGCCATTGCAAGGTCGCAGGATTGCCGAGCGTCCAGGCATTGAAATCGACGTTTCTGCCTGCCTGGGCAACCACAACCGCAGGGTTGGCTTGCAGCGTTTCGCGAACCACGGTGATCAAGGCCTTGCTTTGAATTGCCGGAATCAAAATATTGGTGGCTGTTACCAGCAGGTGTGCGCATGACTTTGTCATGTCGCTGGCACTGGGTGCGGTAAAGAAGCCTCCGTTGATAGAAAGAGGAACACCTTCTGCAATGCCGGAAACGGCCTCAACGGACCAACGTACCCGCGCCCAGGCAGGCTCGGCCTCGAATTTCGTGGTTTTACCTGCGAGCAGGGTAGTTTCCATCGGACTGACGTTGAAATAACCAGCAGCGGGATTTACCTTGCCGAAAAAAGCTATATCGTGCGGGGCCAAGAGTTTTGTCCCCGTAAAAATGCTCTGAAAATTTAACCTCAGCACATCGCTCGCTATTTTACTTGTGCGAGACTCGAAAATCAGATTGGTTTTCAGGTTTTCCACCAAACCATCCTGAAGCGAGACAAACCCCGAAGTACCAAAGCTGGTAAGACGTTTCCTGAGCGACAAACTTAACCAGAACATCGCCGGCCCTACCAAATACGCGAGAAACTCGCTCGCAGAGCCGGAAGAATCACGTGCAGGCGGAGGCTTTATGTTGCCAAAACCCGGTTGAAAGCCAACCTGTTCGGCAAATTCATAGGATTCGCACACCAGTTGTGTCACGCCTTCGGGATCAAAGCTGTATGCCAGCTCTGCGTCATAGTGAAAATCTGCTTGCACAGGCGCCAGGAAATCATCCAGGTCAAAGTCTTCAAAGATCAGTCTGTTGCGTAGTTCGCCCGTGGCATCATCGATATTATTATACTGGACCTTCAGGTTGCCACGCATAGATAAATTCATCTTCCACTGGTCACCTTCATTGCTGATGGTCAACGCATCGGCCATGTCTATGTTGGCTTCGAAAAACTCAAAAGTCCCCGTCACTTCCCACAGAGTGTCAAACGCAATAGTCAGTATCGTCTCGTCAACCCACTGGTGCGGCAGTGTAATATATCCCGCCTTGCAGGTAACTGTCGGTAAATCGCCATCATGCCGGAGCAACTCAAACTCAGCATCCTTGATCACACGGCTCGCGGCGGCCACTAACTGCGCAAGCAACAAACGCTCCTTATTGAACAGCACAGTTGCCGAATAGTCACCATCATTGGGTATTGCGTACTTGTAATCCGCGCCAGGAAAATCCCCCCCCGCTCCATCCTTCATATCGACAAACAGCACGACTGCACCCTCCACATCGGTGGGCCCCCTTCCCCTGGCCTGGGTACGCAGGCTAAACGAGACGGGGCGATGCAAATCGACATTGAGCTTTGACAAATGGCCAATCGGAAACTGACGCTGTTCATCAGGCAGCGCCGAAAATTTCTGCCTGAAAAACTCGGTCAACAAGCGGGTCTCGCCGGTGTAGCACGGCATGGAAAAATTTTCCGTTTCACTGAGATCCAGACTGATCGTGTCAGTTTCATCCACGTGGCCACCAGACGCTTCCAGATCAATGTCCAGACTCAGATCAGCGTGTTGCACACCCCCTAGCACATCCAACTGGCGCACTTGCCACTGTTGACTCTTGTACATCAGCGAGTACACATTGGCTTCAGCAATTGTCATCAGCAGGTGCGCCTTGTTACCGGCAAGGTTCACATCGAAAATCAATCTGGGCAAAGTGAGATTACAATTGGACAAGGCAAAACGATAGTCAGCCCCGTTGCTGATGAATCCGGAAATGGGCGGTAAACGATCCGCTGTATTGAAGCGCCGGATGGATGTTTGCTTCAATAGCGCATTAATCTTTCCTCCATCAAAGAAGAAAACCATGTCCCAGCCCAACAGACGTGATTCTTCACCTAACCACTTGACCAGTTCTTCGGTTGAATAATCCATGGCACTCTCCATTTGTACATTGCGGGAGCCAAATACTTGAGCGGCTGTTCAGAACACTCGCGCTTCATTTGATGTGCAGACGGATTTCGCTACAACTGGCAGTTTTGTCAGGTGCCATGCCATTTACCTGGTTCATTTTGCCCCTGCCTAGGCCCGAACCACCGCTGTACAGACCGCCCTTTTCGATGCGGTCGTTCACGGTTTCAAGGAAGGTGGTACCAACCCTGAAGGCTGCCGTAGCTGCGACGTATTCCTTCAGGCTATGATCGGTCACCCTGCCGCGGACACCCTGAGCCATGCCCGTAGACCTGCAAGCGTTGTATCCCAGGCTGATCCACCTGATGCTGGATACGGTATTCGTGGTCGACAGGGACAACCAGATCGTGTTCGTCAGTGATGCCTGCAAGACACTGCTGGGCTACGAGGCCTGCGAACTGATCGGTACGCCGATCACCCGCTACATGCACCCTGACGACCTCGCGGCCACGCGCGCCTCGATCATGCGGGTGATGAACGGCCAGCCGCACTACGACTTTTGCAACCGTTACCTTCGCAAGGACGGCAGCGTGGTGCACATTCTGTGGTCGGCCTGCTGGTCTGATGAGGCCCAGGCGCGTATCGGCGTGGCACGGGACGTTACCGCCCAGCGCAAGGCCGAAGACGAACTGCGCTTCCTCGCCCATCATGACCCGCTGACCCGGCTGGCCAACCGCGCCATGTTCAATGAACGGCTGGACACCGCCCTGGCCGCGGCCCGGCGTCACAACCGCAGGCTGGCCTTGCTGTTCCTCGATATCAATGACTTCAAGCAGATCAACGACAACCACGGCCACAGCGTGGGTGACCGGGTA
>Ga0182739_1001895_pt1 | contig 20560 bp, 19 predicted proteins | sample eDN5th30CBELigBY_FD_128873 | JGI IMG/M metagenome (GOLD analysis project Ga0182739, IMG submission 128873) | Enriched backyard soil microbial communities from Emeryville, California, USA - eDNA 5th pass 30_C BE-Lig BY (version 2) (version 2) | ecosystem: Environmental > Terrestrial > Soil >...
CGTCTATCACGCTCACGATCTCCGCGATCTTGCCCGAGCTGGACGAGATCGCCTCCATCGTCCCCACCACCTTCGACACCGCCTCGCCCCCGCGCTGCGCCACCCCCGACGCCGCCTTGGCCAAACCATCGGCCTGCAGCGCGTTGTCCGTGTTCTGGCGCACCGTCCCGGCCAGTTGCTCCATGCTCGCCGCCGTCTCCTGCAACGACGCCGCCTGCTGCTCCGTGCGGCTGCTCAGGTCCGTGTTGCCCATGAAAATCTCCCGCGCCCCAACGTCGATCTCCTGCACCCCCTGCCTCACCTCGCTCACCGTGCGCGTCAGGCTCTCCTGCATCCGGCGCAGCGCCTCGTACAGCACACCTATCTCGTTGCGCGACTTCACCTCCACACGCTGCGTCAGGTCCCCGCCCGCTATACGGTCAAAATGACCCCCCGCCAGCCGCAAGGGCCGCAGCACGACACGCCCCAGGAACACATAGGCCAGCGCGGAAATGATCAGCGCCACCACGATGCCCGCCACCACCAGCTGGACGATCAAGGTGTATTGCTTGGTTTCATGCTCGTGGATCTGCTTGATCTGCGTCTGCTGGAACTTGTTGAACTCGGCGACGGCGTCGTACAGATCGCCCTGCAGGTACTCGCCCGTGCTGTCCTTGAAGGCGTTGTAGCCATCGACATCGTCCTTGATGAGGTAGTCGAACAAAGGCTCGACGCCGCCGTTCATCAACGATGCGTAGGCGTTCTCGACGGAATTGAAGACCCGGTCTTTCTGGCCTTCGGACAATTTGCGGAACTCGGCATAATGTTTTTGCGAGGTGGCGAACTCGGCCTTGGCCTTGTCGACGTATTGAGCCGCCGCATGGTCGGAGTCGCCGGAGGGCTCGGAAAGATCGCCCTCGGTCAGGCCTTTTTGCGCGCGATGCGTCAGGATGGCCTCGACGCCCAGGCCCAGCGCGACCTGCACGTTCTTGAAGTGGTCGATGGACTGCGCCAGCTCGGCGCGGATCTTCTGGTTCTGAACCACGGTCTGGAACGTGTGGCTGTTCGCGCGCAGCGAGAACACGCCCAGCGCCGCGCCCACCAGCAGCATGACAACGAAGAAGGTCAGCACCAGCACCAGGCTGGTACGGACCTTCAAGTCTTTAAACGAGATGAACCTGCTCATGGGTCTTGACTCCTCTTGCTTGTTTCAATCCATGCGCCGCAATTCACGACGCGCGCCTCCGTCCCGGACGCGTTGCACGAATGCCCTGCCTAAACTACCGCTGCCTGTTCGACCAGCGCCATTTCCTGGCTGGTCATGAGGCGCTCGATATCGACCAGGATCAGCATGCGCTCGCCCACGGTGCCGATGCCCGTCAGGTACTCGGTGGAGAACGCCGTGCCGAACTGGGGCGCGGCGCTGACTTCGGAGGGCTTGAGCATGAGGACGTCGGAAACGCCGTCCACCACCACGCCCACGACCCGGGTCTCCAGGTTCAGGATGACGACCACGGTATGCTGGTTGTATTCGACCTTTTCAAGGTTGAACTTGATGCGCATGTCGACGATGGGCACGATGATGCCGCGCAGGTTGGTCACCCCCTTGATGAACGACGGCACATTGGCGATGCGGGTCACGCTTTGGCTGTCGTAGCCGCGGATTTCCTGCACCTTCAGGATGTCGATGCCGTATTCCTGGTTGGCCAGTGTAAAAACCAGGAACTCTCGGCCCGCGTCGTCGACCTGCTGTGCGCCTGCTTGAACTTTATTGAACATTGCTTTCTCCGATAGCTTTAGAAACCGGCCACACCTTCTTTGGTGCGCGTCATGCGCATCAGCGCGAACACATCGACAATCAGGGCGACGCTGCCATCGCCCAATATCGTTGCGGCGGAAATACCCGGGATTTTTCTGTAATTGGATTCCAGATTCTTGACAACCACCTGTTGCTGGCCCACCAGGTGATCGACCAGCAGCGCGAACCGTGTTTCCTCGGCCTGCAGGATGACGGCGATGGAGCGTGTGATGTCGGTTTGCGCCCCATCGACCGAGAACACATTGTGCAAGGCCACCAGCGGCAGGTACTCGCCCCGCACATGCAGGACATGTTCCGTTTCCGAAATGCTGTGCAGTTGCTCGGCCGTGGGTTGCATGGATTCAGTGACATGGGTGAGCGGCAGAATGAAGATTTCCTCGCCCACCTGCACCGACATGCCGTCCAGGATGGCCAGCGTCAGCGGCAGGAGGATGCGGGTGGTCGTACCCTCGCCCGTGCGCGAGGACAACTGGATGTGCCCGCCCATGCTTTGGATGTTCCGGCGCACCACATCCATGCCCACGCCGCGCCCCGAAATGTCGGTGATCTTTTCGGCGGTCGAGAAGCCCGGTGCGAAGATGAGCTGCCACAGCTCGTCGTCCGGCGTGTTTTCGTTGACGGGGAAGCCCTGCTGCAACGCTTTTTTAAGGATGCGCTCGCGGCTCAGGCCCGCGCCGTCGTCGGACACCTCGATGACGATCTGCCCGCCGTTGTGCTGGGCCGATAACACCAGTTGGCCTTCGGGATCCTTGCCCGCCGCTTCGCGCACCTCGGGCAGCTCGATGCCGTGATCCAGGCTGTTGCGCACCAGATGCGTCAGCGGGTCGATGATGCGCTCGATCAGGCTTTTATCCAGTTCGGTGGCCTGGCCGTGCGTCGTGAGCTTGATGCGCTTGCCAAGGCGGGAGGCGTTTTCGCGCACCACGCGCGGAAAGCGGCTGAACACATAATCCATGGGCATCATGCGAATGGACATGACCGATTCCTGCAGGTCGCGCGCATTGCGTTCCAGTTGCTCGATGCCGTTCAACAGGCGGTCGTGCAGCACCGGGTCGAGCGTGGAAGCCGTTTGCACCAGCATGGCCTGTGTAATGACCAGCTCGCCGACCAGGTTGATGATCTGATCGACTTTTTCGACGCCCACCCGGATGGTGCTGGACTCTTTGCCGGATTTTTCCGTTTTCTTCCTGGACGAATCGGAAGCGGAAGACGGCTCGGAGGCCGAGGACGAGGCTGACTCGGAAGATGGGGCGGAGGGGGCGGCAGGAACGGCAGCCTCCTGGACCGGCGGTGCCGCAGGAGCGACGGGCTCGTGGGCAGGCTGGACCGCCCCGGCGCCGGCGGAAGCTCCGGCAGGCGGCGCTTCGGAAACCACACTGACCTGCATGGCATCGACAATGAAGCAGCAAACCGCTTCGAGGTCGGCCGCGCTTGCCGTGGTATCCATCCAGATGCTCAGGGAGTCCGGCGACGATTCGCGATGCAGCACCTGGCCGAGCAAGGCCATTTCGTCGCTCAAGGCCTGCGCGTCTTTCGGGGTAATGCTTTTTATGGTTACACGATACGGCGAGCCGCCCGCAGGAACCGGGACCAGGGCAGCAGCCGGCGCAATTGCCGGCTGGGGCGCCGGCTGCGGTGAGGCGGCCGGAGCCAGCGCCGACGCCGTGCCGGCGGGTATTTCACCGCCCTGCTCCAGCGCCAGCTCGCGCAACTGGGCGCAAATGCGCTGGTAGGCCTGTTCGTCAGGCTGCTCGGAATTACGATAGGCGGCCACTTGCGCGGTCAGGACATCTTTGGTTTCCAGGAATAAATCTATCATGTCCTTTCGCACGCTCATTTCGCCGCGACGCAAGCCGTCGAGCAAGTTCTCGAGAAGATGGGTGGTATCGGCAAGGTGACCAAAGCAGCCGAACGTGCCGGCCCCGCCCTTGATGGAATGGGCGGCGCGAAATATTGCATTGAGCTGATCGCTGTCTGGATGATCGACGTCCACGGCAAGCAGGGTTTGCTCCATATCGGCCAGCAACTCGTCGGCTTCATCGAAAAACGTCTCGTAGAACTGGCTTAAATCGACACCCGCACTCATTATCATTTCCTATAACAACAGCCATTCGGCAGATCAGCCTTCCAGGCGCCCGAAAGCCTCGATGAGCCGCCCGGCAGATGCAGCTACCGGGCTGTGCCTGCCGCGCCGGCCGCCGGAGCTGGAGCCGGAGACGGAGCCAGCCCGGAAACCGCCGGAGCCTCAGAGCCAGCCGCCGCGGTGGCCGATGCGGCGCCCGCGGCATCGCCCACACCCTTGCCTCCGACGTAAATCGGCGGCGGACGGGAAGCCCCGTCCATGATCGCCTTCAGATTGGTCAGGGATTCACTTGTCGCATCCTGCTCGTCGATACGGCGTTCCGCGCGCCGATTCAATACAAGCAGACTGATACGGCGGTTAACGGCAGCGTTGGGATTATCTTTAATCAGGCTGACCGACGACGACAGGCCCAGTACCCTCTTGACCTTGTTTTCCTGCAGCCCCCCCGCCACCAGCTCCCGGCGCGCCGCGTTGGAGCGGTCCGCGGACAGCTCCCAGTTGCTGTATTCGCGCTCGCCCGAGGCGTATTGCATGGCGTCGGTATGGCCGGAAATCGTGATCCTGTTGGGCAATTTGTTGAAAACCGGCCCCAGCTCGCGCAAGATATCGCGCATATAAGGCTGGACCTGGGCGCTGCCCGTGGCGAACATGGGGCGGTTCTGCTGGTCGACGATCTGGATGCGCAGGCCGTCGGGCGTCATGTCCAGCAATAACTGCGGACGAAACTGCTTCAGCACGGGATCGGATTCGATCAGCGCCTCGAGATCGGTCTTCAGGTCCTCCAGCCGGCGCTGGTCGCGCCTATCCTCTTCCTCTTCCTGGGCCGACCGCTGCTTGTGCCTCGATGCGGGGGTCGTTTTACTGGGAATGACAGTGGGCGAGCCGCCCGGAATCACCTTCGAGCTTTCATCCAGTTGGGGGCCGCCCGTAATGGCCGTCATCAACGGCATGCGGAAGAACTCGGCGATGCCCGGCAGGCTTTCCCTGGGGAGGATGGCAATCAGCCACATGACCAGGAAAAAAGCCATCATGGCGGTCATGAAATCGGCGTAGGCGATTTTCCAGGCCCCATGCTGGGTTCCATGAGCCGTGACTTTCTTGCGGCGGATGACAATGCGGTCGGAACTCATTGCGCAATACCGTTACGCTACTTTTTTCGCGGGCGCCTTGGCCTGCCGGACATGGTTCTCCAGCTCGCCGAACGAAGGGCGCACGCTGCTGTAGAGCACCTTGCGCCCGAACTCGATGGCAAGCTGCGGCGGGTAGCCGTTCATGCTGGCCAGCAGCGTAACCTTGATGCATTCCAGTATTTTGGTCGATACGACCGTGCGCCGCTCCATCGCGGAGGACAGCGGCGAAATGAAGCCATACGCCAGCAAGATGCCCAGGAAGGTGCCCACCATGGCCTTGGAGATCAGGTCGGCCAGGATCGCGGGCGGCTTGTCGACCGACGCCAGCGCCTTGATGACGCCCAGCACGGCGGCGACGATGCCGAAGGCGGGCAAGGCGTCCGCCACCACGGCCAGGGCGCGCGAAGGAATATTCTGCTCGTGCTGGTGCGCTTCGATTTCCTGGTCCATGAGCGTCTCGATTTCATAGGGGCTCATGTTGCCGCTTATCATCAGGCGCAGGTAGTCCGTGATGAACACCATCAGGATCGGGTCGCGCAGGATGCGCGGGTACTCGGCGAAGATGGCGCTGTTCTCGGGCTCTTCGATATCGTTCTCGATGGTCATCAGGCCGTCGCGCCTGGCCTTGTTGAGCAGCACGTACAGCAAGGCCATCAGCTCCATGTACACGGCCTTGTCCGTGTACGGGCTGCGCTTGAACACCTGGGGAATGGCTTTGAGCATCAGAGCCACCGACTTCCCGCTGTTCGAGGAAATATAAGCGCCCAGGGCCGCCCCGCCGATCAGCAGGAATTCGAATGGTTGATACAAGGCCCCCATATGCCCGCCCAAGGCAACATAGCTGCCGAATACGGAGAGCAGAACAACCAGATATCCAATCAGAATTAACACAAGCGGGCCCTTAAGAGATACATAGCGGCCTATGATCGCCTGTTTCGGCCATTCTAAAAGCGTCCGTCAACAGGCTTTTTCGAAGCCAAATCAGGGTTCTGAAAAGCCCGCGGACCAAAGGTCCGCGGCATGAAAAAGGCCTGCTGGGCAGGCCTGGCAACGGCGGCGCGGCTTGGGGCGCTACGCCGAGACTTTGTGCGCGCGATGATTGCGCGTCTTGCCCGCCCGGGGAGGCGGACGGCAGATCGCACACACGAAATCGTGATCGGGATCGTGGGCGTGAGCCACGAATCCGCCCTTGCAGCGCACGCAATGCGACAACTGCACCATTCCGCTTTCGAAAAAACGCAGCAGCATCCATGCCCGGGTAAAACTGAGCACCGGCTCGTCGTCTTCGGAACCTTGCTGGCGGCCCGCGCCGGATTGTTCCAGATACAAGCGATAGGCTTCGATCAAGGCCTGCGATTTCTTGGCCGGCGTGTAGCGGTCGAGGTACTGGTAGATGCTGTAGAACATGCTTGAATGGATGTTCGGCAGCCAGGTCATGAACCAGTCGACAGAGAACGGCAGCATGCCTTTCGGGGGCGAGCAGCCCTTGACCTCGCGGTACAGCCGGGCCAGCCGGTCGTAGCTGAGCGTGGTTTCCGCCTGCAATACCTGCAGCCGCGCCCCCAGCTTGATCATGGATGTGGCCAGAAGAATTTCCTCGGCCTCGCGGGCAACACTTTTCGCAGTCATTTTCAGCCCGCTCAAACTGCCGGCACGACAGGCTGCTGCGACAACAGGATGGTGGAATGCGCCTGTTGCAGCACCCCGCCCAGCACATCCTGGGTCAGGGACGAAAGCAGGCTATAGTCGTCGAGACGGAAGCCGCAGATCAGGGAGCTGGAACTGGCCAGCTTGACCAGTTGCGCCGGTGACAGGCCAAGGATGATGTCCGCGACGTCGGACCCAACCCCCAACCGAAACATGCCCGCCGCATAGTTTTCACGCAGCAGTCGCTGTGCCAGCATGAGATAGGACAAATTCACTTCCCTTATGTCATGCAACGCCGAATTTGAATCAACTGACACGAAATTTCCTCTAAAAAAACCAGAACGGTTGTCAATGGAAAAAACCTGCACGAGGCCTGTTTCAGATATGGAAATATATGGTTGATTAATTTACAAAATAAATACATTACCAATACTTGATGTATCTATTGTGACAACGGTTTGTAATAGTAATCTACTCGACAGCTTAAACCAAGCGCCAAAATGTATTGCTTATATCCACACGTCCAAAATACTTTTATAGATCTAAATAAAAAATATTAATATAGATCAATAAGTTAATTCCATTTCCCCAGTGCGACCTTGATATATATCAAGCATAACTTCGATAATGCACAAAATTTGTACATTTTTCAATTTTTGCAACATTACCCTCATTTGGTAACGTGAACAAGTAATTTGTTATATCAACAACACGTTCCAGCCGGCCCCAACAAGGCAAAAAAAGCCTACGTCTCTATGGATTTCAGTGCATTTAGCGCAAAATACAGTTAACTCAATGAGGGAAAATCATTAGCCGCCCTGAAGTCCAATTTGGTAGAAATACGACAAAATCCATACAATAGAAACATATTGACATAAATATCTCGGCCCGCGTTATGCAGGATGGACACCCATGATTGAAATATCGCCCCGATGACTTTTGCGAGAACTGCCGTGCTTCAGTACGCCGCAAAAATTTTCGTCGCCTCTTTTTGGCCGGGCCGGTTCTCCGGCGGAAAAAGCGCCATCGCGGCCCTGATGGGCGCTCTGTTGCTGGCCGGGTGCGCGGGGCCATCCAGCTACCATAGGGGCGAAACCGCCTCCCGGCGCGTCGTCATCGACGCCGGCAAGCGCGGCGACGTGGTCATGACCGCCTTGTCCCTGCTCGACACCCGCTACCGGTATGGCGGCGAAAGTCCGGCCGAAGGCTTCGACTGCAGCGGCCTGGTCGCCTATGTGGTCGATCGCGTCGCCGACGAGCGGCTGCCGCACAACTCGGCCAGCATCGCGCAAACCACCCGCCCCGTCAGCCGTGAAGATCTCAAGGCAGGCGATCTGGTGTTTTTCAACACCCAGCACCAGCCTCACTCGCACGTCGGCATTTACGTGGGCGACGGTCTTTTCGTCAATGCGCCGTCCAGCGGCGGGCGCGTGCGCATCGATGCGCTCGACAGCCGCTATTTCGCCAGGCGTTTCGACGGCGCCGGCACTTTTTTCACCGAATAGAGGGCTTGGCGGGGCAAACTCCGGGCTCTCGCATACCCCTTCCGATGCCCCATCGCCAGGGCCGCACAGCTAACAACCTCACACGGATTTCCACATATGCCGGCGCACGGTGGCTGACGCTCAAGGCGCGTTTGCATACTGTTCGGCCAATGCCAGGAACTCTTCCAGCCTGGGATCCACCCCGGTTTCCTCGCGCATGATGCGCGCCGCCCGCGGCGCAATGCTTGCCGCCATGGCCGCATCCAGAAATAGCGTGCGGCAGCGGCGGGCCAGCGCATCCTCCACCGTGCGCGCATATTCATGGCGCGCAGCGAACCGCAGCATGGCTTCGGTGACACCCGCGCATAGCTCGGCATCGGCGCCCGGCAGCGCGCGCACGGCCTCCTCCTCCGAGCCATAGACATCGTACGCCCTGGCGCCGGCCAGGCTGGCGGCGGCGCGCCGCGCCTCGCCGCCGACCAGCATGAGATTTTCCGTCCGGCAAGGCGGCAGCGAAGGCAACAGGCCGGCCGCCTCGCAACGCGCCAGCACATCCTGGGCCATGGCGCGGTACGTCGTCCATTTGCCGCCCGCCACCGACACCAGGCCCGAGGCGCTGACAAGCACGGTATGTTCGCGATTGACGTGGCTGGTGCCGCCCTCGTCGTGCTTGCCGCCGGGCACGACCAGCGGACGCAAACCGGCCCATACGCTGGTGACGTCGCTGCGCACGGGCGCCCTCGACAAATAGCGGCCGGCCTCGTTCAAGATGAACTCGACCTCGTCATGACCCGCCACGGGTTCCCGCGCAATGTCCATGCGGGGCGTGTCGGTCGTTCCCAGGACCAGCTTGCCCAGCCACGGCACGGCGAACAAGACGCGGCCGTCGCGCGTGCGGGGAACCAGCAAGGCGCTTTGCGAATCCAGGAACGACGCATCGACAACCAGATGCACACCCTGGCTGGGCATGACCAGATCGCCAGCGGTTTGCCCACGCTGCCGGCTGTCCTGCCGGCGCAGCTCGTCCGTCCAGACTCCCGTGGCGTTCACGACGCAGCGGGCGCGAATGGCGAACGACTCGCCGGTCTCGGCATCGCGGCATTGCAAGCCTGCCGCGCGCCCGTTCTCGTAAAGCAGCCGCTCGGCGCTGCAATAATTGAGCAACACCGCACCAAAGCTTGCCGCCGTGCGGGCCAAGGCCAGCGCCAGGCGCGCGTCGTCGAACTGCCCATCCCAATACCTGGCTGCCCCCTTCAAGCCTTGCGAGCGCACACCGGGCAGGCAACGCAGGGTTTCCTCGGGCGACAACAGTTCGGCGCCGCCGATGCGCGCACGGCCGGCCAGGGCTTCATAGAGCTTCAGGCCCATCGTGTAGAACGGCGCCTCCCAGCATCGATAGCCCGGCACGACGAAGGGCAGCGGCGCGGCCAGGTGCGGCGCGTTGCGCAATATGGCGCGCCGCTCGCGCAGCGCCTCGCGCACCAGGGCGATATTGCCCTGCGCCAGGTAGCGCACGCCGCCATGCGCCAGCTTGGTCGCGCGCGACGAGGTGCCCTTTGCAAAATCCAGCGACTCGACCAGCGCCACCGACAGGCCCCGGGAAGCAGCGTCGAGCGCCACGCCCAGACCCGTGGCCCCGCCGCCGACAATCGCCAGATCGTACGGCCCGCCCTGCAAAAGTTCGGCCAGCAATCGGCTTCTGTCCGTCTTGGCGGGCAACGCCCGGGATGCGGTCATAATCGTTATCCAAAAGGCAATCCGTGCCTGTGGTGTCAGGATACCGCCCGGCGCGGCTTGTTCACAAGACACTGGCGCGGCCATGCCGTCCCGGGTTACGCTCTGCCCCATAACATTTTGCATACCGGCGTCACGACACCATGACTTATCTGCTTGCTCTGGATCAGGGCACGTCCAGCTCCCGCAGCATTATTTTCGACGTCCATGGGCACGTGGTGGAGAGCGAGCAACAGGAATACCGTCAACTCTACCCTCGGCCCGGCTGGGTCGAGCACGATCCCCGGGACATCTGGCACACCCAGCTCGAAACCGCCCGACGGGTAATCGTCAAGGCAAAGCTGCAAGCTTCGGACATCCATGCCCTGGGCCTGACCAATCAGCGCGAAACCACCCTGGTCTGGCATCGGCGCACCGGCCAGCCCATCCACAACGCCATCGTCTGGCAGGATCGGCGCTCCGAGCCCGCTTGCGCGGCGTTGCGCGAGCAAGGCATGGAAGAAGCCATTCTCTCCAAAACAGGCTTGCGCATCGATGCTTATTTCTCGGGAACCAAGCTGCAATGGCTGCTGGACAATGTAGCCGGCGCGCGCGAACTTGCCCGCCAGGGCGAGCTTGCCTTCGGCACCGTGGACAGCTGGCTGATCTGGCAATTGACGCGCGGGCAGGTGCACGCCACCGACGCCAGCAACGCATCGCGCACCATGCTTTTCAATGTGCGCGACAACGACTGGGACGCCGATCTGCTCAAGGCCATGAATATCGAGGCCAGCCTGCTGCCGCGCGTCCTGCCATCCAGCGCCCGCTACGGGTCGACCCACCCCGAACTGCTGGGCCATGCCATACCCATATGCGGGGTCGCCGGCGACCAGCAAAGCGCGCTGTTCGGCCAGGCGTGCTTCGAGGAAGGCATGGCCAAGAATACCTACGGCACGGGCTGCTTCACGCTGATGCATACAGGCAGCCGCTTCCAGACCTCGCAAAACGGCCTCATCACCACCCGCACGGCGCAGGCCGGCGCGCAAGTCGAATACGCCCTGGAAGGCAGCGTGTTCGTCGGCGGGGCCGTCGTGCAATGGATGCGCGACGGGCTGCACGCTTTCGAGCAAAGCCGCGACATCGAAGCCATGGCGCACAGTGTGCCCGACTCGGGCGGCGTGGTGCTGGTGCCGGCCTTCAGCGGCCTGGGCGCCCCCTACTGGCAGCCCGATGCGCGCGGTACCATTACCGGGCTGACCCGGGGCTCGACCATGGCGCACATCGCGCGCGCCGCCCTGGAAAGCATTGCGTTCCAAAGCACCGCCCTATTGCAGGCCATGAACCTGGACGCCGTGGCCGCGGGCGCCGCCGGGCTGGCCCAGGTGCGCGTCGACGGCGGCGCCAGCGCCAACGACCTGCTCATGCAGTTCCAGGCCGACCTGCTGGGCATCCCCATCGTGCGCCCGGCCGTCATCGAAACCACGGCGCTGGGCGCCGCCTGGCTGGCCGGCCTGGGCAGCGGGGTCTATGGCGACCGCCACGAGCTTTCCAGGCTGTGGCGCGCCGACAAGACGTTTACGCCGCAAATCAGCCGCGGCGAAGCCGCCGCGCACATGGAACGCTGGAACCGCGCGGTGGCGCAGACCAGCCTGCCGCACCCTCATCAGGACACGCCATGACATACCGATACTCGAAAATACTCTGCGTGGCCGCCATGGCCTTGTTCGCCACCCTGGTGGCCTTCGGCAACATCACCGACTACGGCACCAATTACGCATTCGTCCACCATGTATTCCTGATGGACAGCATTTTTCCCGATTCAAGCATCCACTACCGCGCCATCGAATCGCCATGGGTACATCACGCGGGATACGTACTCATCATTCTTCTGGAAGCGCTTACCGCCGTGTTCTGCTGGCTGGGCGCCTTCCGGATGCTCCAGGCCATGCGCCTGCCCGCCCGCGCCTTCAACCGCGCCAAGCGCCATGCCGTCATCGGCCTTACACTGGGGTTCCTGACATGGCAGGTGGGCTTCATGTCCATCGGCGGGGAATGGTTCGGCATGTGGATGTCGCCCAAATGGAACGGCGTGCCCAGCGCCTTCCACTTCCTGGCCACCCTGATCCTGGTCTTGATCTATTTGACGCAAAAAGACGGCGAGCTGGATGACTGACACACCAATCGGCACAAACTCGGGCGGCAAGCCGGCGCGCGCGCCGACGAACACCCCCGCGAGCGGCGGCGGATCCAACCTGCAGGCTTCGGCCGCGGCGGCCGGCGCCCCGACCTACGCGCACTGGAACGAGGGCGGCCTCGAACGCCGGGCGCTATGGCATCCGGAAAGCGGCCGCCAGCCGCCCAAACGCATTGTCGTCATCGACGACACCTGTACCGCCGACGCCGCCTTCCGCCTGGCCAGCCAGGGCAGCAGCATGCTGTGGCGCGGCGACTTCCATAACGCCCGGCAGCTTCTGAACGCCGTGGCCCGGCGCATCGACCAGCATCGCCGCAAGCACCTGGCCCGGCATGGCAAGGACAAGGCCGCGCCGGCAACGCCGCAGGAAGCCTTCAACCAGCATCGGCTGGCGCAGTCGCAGCGGGCGAACCTGCTCAACGCCATTCTCATCGAACTGGACGAAGGCTTCGGCATCGGCCTGCACCGCGCGCCCGACGTCAGGCAAGCCTGCCAGGCGGCCCTGGGCCTGGTCGGCGAGCCGCTGCTGCTGCCGCTGCGCGCCTTGCAGGGCATGGTGGGCTCTTTCGAATGGCGCAACAAAGGTGTTGCCGTTCCCGCCCTGCCCGAGCGCATCCACGTCCATTACGGCGTGTTTTCGCCCTTGCGCGGCGAATACATCGACCTGGTGGCCCGGGCGCCGCTGCCGGCCACCGGCGTGGCCGTGGACATCGGAACCGGCAGCGGCGTGCTGGCCGCCGTGCTGGCCGCGCGCGGCATCGCCAAGGTCGTCGCCACCGACATGGACGAGCGGGCCCTGGCCTGCGCGCGGGAAAACATCGCCCGGCTGGGCCTGGAATCGCGCATCGACATCGTGCGGGCCGATTTGTTTCCACCGGGACGCTATGGACTGATCGTCTGCAACCCGCCCTGGCTGCCGGCCCGCCCCACCTCCAGCCTGGAACACGCCATCTACGATCCGGACAGCGCCATGCTCAAGGGCTACCTGAACGGGCTTGCCGCGCATCTGGCCGATCAAGGCGAAGGCTGGCTGATCATGTCCGACCTGGCCGAACACCTGGGACTGCGCCCCGCGGGCTTCCTGGAAGAAGCCATCCACAATGCCGGCCTGCGCGTGCTGGGCCAGCTTGCCGCCAGGCCCCGGCATGCCAAGGCCTTCGATGCCTCCGATCCGCTGCACGAAGCGCGCAGCGCGGAAATCACGTCGCTTTGGCGGCTGGGAATTCTCTGATAAATCGCCGTACTGCCATTACACTAGGGGCTCTCTGGCTGAACGCAAGGCGCCCATATGCTGCAAAAAATCATACTGCCCATCATCGTATTCCTGGTCGTGCTGGCGGCGCTGACCTTCGGCGAGTCCATCGGCCATGAAATGCTGCAATGGCTTTCATACCTCACAGGCATCGCCATCCACAATTTCTCGGACGTGTACTACACCCTGCGCTACTACGCCTCCGCGCATATGTGGAAAATCATCGTCGCCCTGGTCATTACCGTGCCCATCAGCCTCTGGCTCATCCGCAACAAAGGCCGGGACCTGGTCAGGCACACCAGCCAGCGCAAGATCGCCATCGTGCTCGCCCTTTTCCTTGGCTGGCTGGGCGCCCATCGTTTCTACCTGGGCCAGATAGGCTGGGGCGTCGTGTACCTGGTGCTGTTCTATGTGTTCACGCCGCTGGTGGTGGTGCTGAGCCTGATCGACGTCGTGCGCTATTTGTTCATGTCCGACGAGGAATTCCCGCCCGCAAAAGTCTAGGGCTGCTAAAGGTGCAAAGCGCTTGGCAAGGCCCGGCGCGCGCAGCCAGGCCCAGGGCACCCTTGCCGGCCGCCGCCGGCAAGCCACCAACGAATACCCGCGCGGACATAGGCAGCGGCGCCTCGATCGGTTACATTACCGCCATCCCGGCAAACACGCGGCCGATCAGCCCGAACGCCGCCCGCGCGCCGGCAAGAACGATTTCAAGGCGAACCATATGGTCATGATGCTTCCTTTTCTTACCGCCGCCATCGCCCTGTGGCTTGCCCTGATGGGCAAGCGCGGCGCATGCCTGTGGCTGTGGCTATTGACCCTGATCATTTTCGCGGTCTGGTGCCACCAGCACATGACCGGCACATTGCCCATCTCGCTATAACCCGCCATGGCAAATTACTCTACCTTCCAGGGCCACCCCCTTTCGCGCCCCCTCAATTGCCTGGCCCTGGCCGGGCTGTGCGGCGTGCTGCTGTTCGCCTTCGCCTGGCAAATACACTTCAACGAGCCGCCCTGCCCCTTGTGCCTGCTGCAGCGCGCGGCCTTCGCCATGGCCGGCGTGGGCCTGCTGCTTAACATACGGTTCGGCGCCTCGCCCATGCATTACGGCATCACCATCATTTCGGCCCTGGGCGGCCTGTTCGCGGCCGGCCGCCAGGTCCTGCTGCACATCGCGCCGGGCGACGCGGGCTTCGGCGGCCCGTTCCTGGGACTGCACTTTTACACCTGGGCATTCATCGCGTTTGCCGCGCTCATCGTGTTTTGCGGCGTGGTGCTGACCTTCGAGCGTTTTACCCAGCACTATGCGCCGCTGCCGCGCGCCGGCTTTGCGGCCGCCCTCGTCATGTGGCTGTTTCTGCTGCTGACGGCCGCCAACGCGCTGTCGACAACCCTTGAATGCGGCTTCGGCCCCTGCCCCGACGACCCCACCGGATACCTGTGGCTGTCGCCGGGCCCCGGAACAAAATAATCGCGGCCATGTGAATCGCATTACAATACAAGTCACATCGCCACATTGTCATGCCCATGGAAACCAAGACTGCCCGCCTTACCGTTCTGATCGATCCCTACAAGAAAAAAGCATTCGAACAGCTCTGCGCCAGCCAGGACATCACCCCCTCGCAGGTCGTGCGGCAGCTTATCCGCAACTACCTTGCCGAGCACGGCGTCACCTATGGCAGGCCGGCAACCCCGGCCGCGTCAAAAACCCGCGGCGCCAAATAAACGGTCAAACAACCGGCAACACAAGGCTGGAATAGGCGAAGAACCAGCAGGACGGACGCCGCGATGCCCTCGGCCGGCCGGCCCGGCCCGCTGCCGAAGGGCTTCCGCCTCATCCGTGTTCGTAGCCGGTTTCCTCGCGGGCGCGCTCCAAGGCCTGGGTAAACGAAAGCGTCAGGTTGTCGTGCCCCAGCTTTTCGATCAGCCCCATTCTGCCCAGCTTGCGGTGCACCCTGCCGTTGGCCTCGGTAATCATGACCCGTATGCCGCGCCGCTGCATGCCCTGCACGGCGTCTTCCAGCACCTGCAGGCCTGTTGCGTCGATGAACGGCACGCGGCCCAGCCGTATGACGACAACCCTGGGCTCGTGATGCACAGCCGGCAAAGCCGCCTGAAAAGCCCCGATCGCCCCGTAGAACAAGGGGCCGTCCACCGCATATACGTACACCTCGTCGGGTAGCCCCTGAAAGCCGTCGTACGCGAACTCTTTGCGCAGCATGGCATCGGTCTGGCGATTGACTTCGACGCTGCCGGCCATGCGGCGCAGGAAGAACAACATGGCCAGCACGACTCCGATATTGACGGCCACGACCAGATCGGCAAACACTGTAAGCCCGAAAGTGACCAGCAGGATCGCCACGTCCGCGCGCGGCGCGCGCCGAACCATGCGCACGAAATGCCTGGCTTCGCTCATGTTCCAGGCCACCACGAACAAAATGGCGGCCAGCACGGCCAGCGGTACATTGCCGGCATAGGGCGCCAGGAACAGCACGATCAGCACCAGGGTCAAGCTGTGCACGATGCCCGCCAGCGGGCTGTTGCCGCCGTTGCGGATATTGGTGGCGGTGCGCGCGATGGCGCCGGTCGCGGCAATGCCGCCGAACAACGGCGACACGACATTGGCCAGGCCCTGGCCCACCAATTCCTGGTTGGAATCATGGCGCGTGCCCGCCATGCCGTCGGCCACCACCGCCGACAGCAAGGATTCGATGGCGCCCAGCATGGCGATGGCAAACGCCGGCCCGATGAGCTCCACCACCCGCCCCATGGAAACCTCGGGCCATTGCAGGCTGGGCAGGCTGCGGGGAATGCCGCCGAAGGTGCTGCCTATGGTCGCCACGCCTTCGAAGTGAAACATCGACTGCAGCGCGGTGGCCACCACCAGCGCCACCAGCGGGCCCGGCACGCGGCTCATGCGCGGCAGGCGCGACGAAAACACCACCAGCAGCAAGGACAGCACAGCCAGCGCCGTCGTATTCCATTGCAGATGGGGCAGCGCCTGCAGCAAATGCCAGAATTTTTGATGGAAGTGCTCGCCCGTGACGGGAGGCAGGCCGAAGAAATCCTTCCATTGCCCCACCCAGATGATGACGCCTATGCCCGAGGTGAAGCCGATGATGACCGGCCTGGGAATGAACTTGATGACCGCGCCCAGGCGGGTAAGGCCAAACAGCACCAGGATGATGCCCGCCATGAAGGTGGCGATCTGCAGGCCGTCGACACCGTGGTGCTCGACGATGCCCGACAAAATGACGATGAATGCTCCGGTGGGGCCGGCGATTTGCACGCGGCTGCCGCCGAACGCCGAGACCATGAGGCCTGCCACGATAGCCGTGTACAACCCCTGCTCCGGCTTGACGCCCGAGGCGATGGCGAACGCCATGGCCAGCGGCAGGGCCACCACGCCGACGATCACGCCGGCCACGATATTGCGCATCCAGTTATCGGGGCGCAACAACCCGGCCCGGCATGCCTCAAGCAACGCAAACATAAAAATATAAGTCCGCAAATGACCGCGGCGCAGCGCCGCAAGGGATCAGGCTAATTGAAAACTCATTGAATAATCATATGATTCACATATTATTATAATACAAGGCTCATGACCCAAACGTTGCGTGCGCGCCGCGAAAAAAAACTACAATATCGGCTGCTTCATTCACTCCCCCGAGACCAACGTGAGAAAAGTTGTACGCGGCAAACTGCATGGCATTCGTGTAACCGGTGCCGACCTCGATTACCATGGCTCCATTACGCTCGACCCCGACCATTGCGAAGCGGCCGGCATCCTGCCCATGGAATTCGTCGACATCTGGAACAAGAACTCGGGCGCGCGCATCAGCACCTACGTCATCTACGGCGAGCGCGGCTCGCGCTGCTGCATCCTGAACGGCGCGGCGGCCCGCACCTGCCAGCGCGGCGACGAAGTCATCATCTGCAATTCCGTCTACGTGACCGAACACGAAATCGAAGAAATCAAGCCGGTCATTCTTACGTTCCATGCCGACAACTCCGTCGACGAGCGCCTGGGCTACGACGTATCGCGCGACGAACAAGGCCGGCTGGCCTTCAGCATCATCAAGTTCGATTAATCATCCAGGCAATTCATCTCCCTGGACGACGTTCTGCGGCAGCATCAACCACAGCTCGCCAAAACCGGTACAATCGCGACTGCTGGCGCACGCTTCGCAGTATGCGGCCTGCCTGGCTCGTGCATTTCCTATCCGGATGCACGGGTTTACGGGGCAAGCCGCTTGAAGCAACGCCTTCGAATTACCAAGCGCACTAGGGGTGTCGCGTTGTTTCGCGGCTGAGACAGTCCCTTTGAACCTGTGAGATCATCCTCGCGCAGGAAAGCGGCGTACGCAAGAACCGGACAGGGCTTTCGCATCACTCCCCTTCGTCCCGGCCCGCTTGCACTTGTCGTGTCCTGCCATTTTCGTACGGCAAATCATCATGGCAAGTCCCTTACCCTCCATCACCAACCAAGCCCTCACCCCCGTGCCGGCTTCAGGGCGAGTCTTCGGGTGGACCGAGCACGCCTCGCTGTGGTTCAGCCTGGGCGTGGGCCTGCTGGTCATGCAAATCGGCGCCTACCTGGTGCCCTCGGTGGGAACCCGCGACGCCGTGCTCGCGGTCGTTGCCGGATCGCTCATCGGTTCAGGCCTGCTGGCCTGGGTGGCGCGCACGGGATGCCATAGCGGCCTGTCCAGCGCGGGGCTCATTCATTCGACCTACGGCAGCGTTTTCGCGCGGCTGCCGGTATTCCTGAACATTGTCCAGCTTCTGGGCTGGACCACTTTCGAGCTGGTCATCATGCGGGACGGCACCTCGGCCATCCTGCATCGCGCCTTCGGTTTCGAAATCGGCAACCTGACCGGGCTGATCCTCAGCACGCTGTTCTGGGGCGCCGTGCTGATGGCGCTGCTGGCCGGCTCCATGATTACGCTGGTACGCCGTTTCGTCAGCCGCTTCGGGCTGCCGCTGGTCGTGCTTTCCCTGTTGTGGCTCAGCTGGCAGTTCCTGGGACAGGTTCATACCCAGGGCCTGTCCGCCATCTGGAGCCGTCCCGGCAACGGCAGCATGAGCATGTTCACGGCGCTGGATCTGGTCATCGCCATGCCGGTGTCGTGGCTGCCGCTGGTGGCCGATTACGCGCGACATGGACGCAGCGGGCGCGGCGCTCTGGGCGGCACCTGGCTCGGCTACACCGTGGCCAATATCTGGTGCTATGGCCTGGGGGTCATCGTGGCCAGCGTGTCCGAACCCGGCATCGACCTGGTGGGCGCATTGCTGCTGGCGCAAGGCGGTCTGGTGGCGCTGGGCCTGATCCTGATCGACGAGCTGGACAACGCCTACGGTGACATCTATTCGGGTTCGGTTTCGGCGCACAGCATCAAGCCGGGCTGGAGCATCCGCCGCTGGGGCCTGGCGCTGGCCATCGCCAGCACGGCGCTGGCGATGGTATTGCCCATGCACAGTCTCGAACCCTTCCTGCTGGCGTTGAGCTCGGTGTTCGTGCCGCTGTACGGCGTTATATTGGGACGCCTGGGCTTCGGCCAGGCCGCTTCCATGCCGCAGGCCCGCAAAATAAGTGTCAGCGCGGCGCTGGTTTGGCTGGCCGGCATCGCGCTGTACCACGGCCTTGCCCAATGGGCGCCCGATCTGGGCTCGGCCCTGCCGACGCTGGCATTTACCTTCGTGCTGGCCGTTGCGACCCGCCCGCGTCAAACGGCTGCCAGCCCGGCGGCAACGGCTCTGTAATGCCGAAGCCCTGGCAACCAGTGCGAGGCTAGTGAGTTTTTGGCTAATTCGCCTACTTGACTTCGGCGCCTGAACTGCCCATGCGGCGTTGCCCACCCCCGGGATAGCGGCGGCTATCCGGCAAACCCGCCGGCTTCCAGGAACGCCTGTTCCTCGGCCGTGGTTTCCCGCCCCATAGCCTCGTTCCGGTGCGGAAAACGCCCGAAGCGCCGAATGATGTCGTAGTGCTCTTCGGCCCATTTCAGGTTGTCGCGCGCATGCGCCCTGTATAACTCCACCGAGTATTCCTGGTCGGCCAGCACTTCGGAATGCATGAACGGCAAATACACGAACGGCCTGAGCGTATCGTCGATTTGCTCGATTTGCCCGGAGCCGATGATGCCCCGCGCATAGTGGCGGGCCAGGCTGTCGGTGGCGAACATATGCGCCGAGCCGCGAAAGCAATTGCGCGGAAACTGATCCAGCAGCAGCACCAGGGCCAGCCCGCCGTGCGGATCGTCGCGCCAGCCGTCTTTTTCCCGGCGGGCCACGGCAAAATGCAGATCCGTAAAACGCCGGCGGAACTCGGCGTCGAATTCGTCGTTCTTGGCAAACCACATTTTCGGCCCCGCATCACGCCAGAACTGCACGACGGCGGCGGCTTCCGGATGCTTGTTCAAAGCGGAAAACGACGTTCCTTCCATATCTGTATCCATGAGTGTGAAATCGTTGATGGCGTGCGTTGCATCCGGCTGCGCAACAGCCTGGCCCCGCGTCATTTTCCGTCCACTATATAACAATCTTTTCTTTCCGCACCTGCGCCGCGAAGACCTTAAATAAAATCGCCCGGAATCCTGAGATTCCGGGCGATTGCCGCGGGAGGCGGCCGGCTAGCCTTCAATGCCAAGCCTGCCGGCCCCGGTCACACCTGGCGGGCAAGGCCCGCCCGGCGCACACCGGCGTCAGGTGCTACGCCTTAGAAGCGCGTCTTGACATACAGCATGCCCGCATGGTCGGTGTTGCCGTCGCCGAACTGGCCGCTGTAGCTCAGCCCCATCGAGGTCAGCCGGCCCACGCTGGCCTCCAGCCCCGCATCCACCACCGCCGCGTTGCGCGCAATCGGCGCCCCCGCCACCCGGAACGTCGCCCCGCTACCCTGGATGAACGCCAGCTTGCGATCCGGCGTCGTGTCCCCCGACGCATGCCGCCAGCCCAGCCCCCCGAACACCGTCACCGACTTGTCCGCCCCCCACGCCAACTGCGTCTTGCCCCGCAGCCCCAGCGTGAACGTCGTCACCGAGTCGGTCTGGCTATTGCCGCTCAAGGCCGCCGCCCCGCCCGACTCGCTAAAGCCCTGCGTGTGCTGATTCAGCCACGCCAGCCCCGCGTACGGCTCGAGCACGCTGTGCGCCCCCACCGGCAGCGCATACCCCAGCTCCGTGAACACCTGCGTGGCATTGCCGTTGTAGTCGGCCCGCAGCGTCTGATTGCCGCCCACCGTCACCGTGCGCCGGCTGTCC
>Ga0182739_1001896_pt1 | contig 20560 bp, 20 predicted proteins | sample eDN5th30CBELigBY_FD_128873 | JGI IMG/M metagenome (GOLD analysis project Ga0182739, IMG submission 128873) | Enriched backyard soil microbial communities from Emeryville, California, USA - eDNA 5th pass 30_C BE-Lig BY (version 2) (version 2) | ecosystem: Environmental > Terrestrial > Soil >...
GCATCCAGCAGGCAAAGCACCCGGCGCGGCGCGTCATCCTGTCCGAGCGCGACAACTTCCCCACCGACCTCTACATGATCCAGGGCATGATCGACCTGCTGCAGCAGGGCTACGAAATGCGCCTGATCGACGACGATCTCCCGCTGGACAAGGCGCTGGACGATTCCGTCGCCGTCATGCTGCTGTCCCACGTCAATTACCGAAGCGGCCAGATGCACGATATGGCCGCCGTCACCGCGCAGGCGCATGAGCGCGGCGCGCTGACCATCTGGGACCTGGCCCACGCCGCCGGCGCCGTGCCCGTGGACCTGAACGGCGCCAACGCGGACTTCGCGGTCGGCTGCACGTACAAGTACCTGAACGGCGGCCCGGGGTCGCCGGCCTTCATCTGGGTCGCGCCGCGCCACACGCAGGATTTCTGGCAGCCGCTGTCGGGCTGGTGGGGACACAGCCGCCCGTTCGACATGGCGGTGGCGTACGAGCCCGCGGGCGGCATTCGCCGCTACCTGTGCGGCACCCAGCCCATCGTGTCGCTGTCGCTGGTCGAGTGCGGCCTGGACGTGGCGCACGCGGCCGGCATGGACCAGGTGCGCAAGAAATCGCTGGCGCTGGGCGACCTGTTCATCGATCTGGTCGAATCGCGCTGCGCCGGCCACCCGCTGACGCTCGTGACGCCGCGCACGCACGCCGACCGCGGCAGCCACGTGAGCTTTCGCCATCCCAACGGCTTCGAGGTGATGCAGGCCTTGATCGCGCGCGGCGTGATCGGCGACTACCGCGAGCCCGAAGTGTTGCGCTTCGGGCTCACGCCCCTGTACATCGGTTATGCCGACGTCTGGGACGCCGTCGACATCCTGAAGGACGTGCTGGACACGCGCGCCTGGGACAAGCCCGAGTTCAAGCAGCGCTCCGCCGTGACCTGATCCCCGACGTTGCACCTGGCCGCGCCGGCCTTCCAAGCCGCCATCCCCAATAAAACAGCGCAGTAAAGGAGGAGACAATGCAACAACAGAAAGGATTCGGGCGGATCGCCGAACGCGAGCAGGGGCTCAAGCGCCGCCTGACGTCCGGGCAGATGAGCATGATCGCCATCGGCGGGGCCATCGGCACGGGGCTGTTCCTGGGCAGCAAGTTCGCCATCGGCTTTGCCGGCCCCAGCGTGTTGATCAGCTATGCCATCGGCGGGTTCATCACGCTGCTGCTGATGGCCTGCCTGGCGGAAATGACGGTCGCGCATTCCACGTCGGGCTCCTTCGGCGCCTACGCGGAACACTACATCGGCCCGCTGGCCGGCTTTCTGGTGCGCTATGCGTACTGGTCCTGCGTGGTCCTGGCCGTGGGCACCGAGGTGACGGCGGTGGCCGAGTACATGAGCTTCTGGTTTCCCGGCGTGCCCGGCTGGCAATGGGTGTGCCTGTTTTCGGCGGCGCTCATCGTCATCAATGCAATGAGCGTCAAGGCGTTCGGCACCATCGAATACTGGTTCTCGACCATCAAGATCAGCGCCATCGTCGGCTTCATCATCCTGGGCGCGTATGTGGTGTGGGGCAGCCCGCAATACGGCGCCGCGCTGTACACCTCGCATGGCGGCTTCTTTCCGAACGGCGTGTGGGGGATGTGGATCGCGGTGGTCATCTCGATCTTCAGTTATCTGAGCGTCGAGATGATCGCCGTGGCGGCGGGCGAAGCCGAGGATCCCGAACGCGCCGTCAAGCAGGCGTTTCGCGCCACCATCATCCGGCTGGTCGTCTTTTATCTGCTGACGCTGGCGCTGATCCTGGCCATCGTGCCGTGGGACGAAGCCGGCAAGGGCGGCAGCCCGTTCGTGAAGGTGATGCAGGCGCTGGAGATTCCGGGCGCGGCCGGCGTCATCAACTTCATCGTGCTGGTGGCGGCGCTGTCGGCCATGAACAGCCAGCTCTACATCACCACCCGCATGATGTTCAGCCTGTCGCGCGCGGGCCACGCGCCGTCGGCGCTGGGCCGGCTGACGCGCAGCGGCACCCCGCTGAACGCGCTGCTGCTGTCCACCAGCGGCATCGCCATCGCCACGGTGCTGAACGTGCTGTATCCCGAGACGGCCTTCACGCTGATGATGGCCATCTCGATGTTCGGCGCGCTGTTCACGTGGATGATGATCTTCGTCACGCACTACTTCTTTCGCCGCCGCTGGGTGCGCGAAGGCGGCGAGCGGCTGTCGTTCCGCATGCCGGGCTTTCCCGTGCTGACGCTGCTGGGCGCGGGGGCGATGCTGGCGATCCTGGTCACCACCTGGTTCACCAGCGTGTTCAAGATGACGCTGGTGTTCGGGGTGCCGTTCCTGCTGTTGCTGGCCGCGCTGTATTACCTGCTGTTCAGGAAACGCGCGCAGGCGGTGGCACTGAACGCAAGCCGCCAGCAGGCCTGACGCGCGGCGGCGCGGCCTGCGCCCGCCTTGCTAGACGGCGGCAACCGCGCGCTCGGACCGGGCCGCGACCGGCGGGGACGCGGGGGCAAAGACCCGCAGCCGGTGGCCGTCGGGATCCAGCGCGACGAACGTGCGCCCGAAGTCCATGTCGGTCGGGGCCTGCAGGATCGGCAGTCCGCGCAGGCTCCAGTCCACATGGCGGCGGTCGACGGCGCCGGCATCGGACACGGAGAAGGCCAGTTCGGACGCCCCGCCGCGCCCGGCCGCCGCGGGCGCCGCGGCGTAGCGCGACCACAGGCCCAGCATCAGCCCGGAGTCCAGCGCGAACAGCGCGAACGTCGGCGATGCATCGACGGGCGGGCGCTGGAGCAGCGCGCTGTAGAAGGCGGCGCTGGCCTGCGGATTTTCCACATACAGGATGACGAAATTGGTGTCTGACATGATGCGCTCCGGGTGATTGACGCGCTCATGATAGGCAGGGGTGCTGTCAGTTTTTGGCAGTAGCGTACGTCAGTCTTTGCGCGCCTCGTGCTCCAGCGCGCGCCATTCCTTGAGCAGCATGTGCCGGCGTTTGGGATACCGGTCCGCAATGGCCAGCGTGGCGATGCGGTCGGTGCGGAAATGCCGGAAGTCGCCGCGCAATTCGCACCACGCCATCACCAGGCGCACGCTGTCGAAGAACCCCAGCGCAAATGGCCAGATCACCCGGCTGGAATCGGATCCCTTGTCGTCGCGGTACGTGATGTCCAGCTTCTGCTCGGCGCGGATCGCCTGGCGGATCAGCGCCACGTCGACCCGGTCCGTCACCGCGACGGCGCTGGGAGCGACCAGCAGCGGAATGGCGTCCAGCTCGTCGCGCAGCTCCTGCGGCAGCACCGCGCCGATCTTGGCCAGCGCATTGCGGGCCGCCAGGCCCAGGCGCTCGTCCGAGCGGCGGGCCACCCAGCGTGTGCCCAGCACCAGCGCCTCGATCTCTTCGGTGCTGAACATCAGCGGCGGCAGCATGAAGCCGGGCCGCAACACATAGCCGACCCCGGGCTCGCCCTCGATCTCGGCGCCCTGGCATTGCAGCGTGGCGATGTCGCGATACAGGGTGCGCAGGCTGATGCCCATCTCGGCCGCAAGCCGGTGACCGCTGACGGGCAGGCGGTGGCGGCGCAGGGTCTGGAGGAGCTCCAGGAGGCGTTCGGTGCGGGACATGGGGCGGGCGGAAGAGGGACGCCGCAATACTGCCATGAATTGGCAGCAGACGGTGGTCAACAGATCCGGAGCGGCTGGATGCAATGCCGCGGGCATTCCCGACGGCCGACGCCGGCCGCCCTGTCGCGCCAGGCCGCGCGGGTTCCGCCCGCTACACCAGGAAAACGACGGCGACGATGGCGATCCCGAGCAGCAGGTTCACGCCCACCCAGCGCCGCACGCCGGCCATGGCCCGGCCGCCCGCGGGCCAGTCGGACGCCGCCACGGCCGCAGCCAGGCGCTTGTACAGCGCGAACCGGATGTGGCCGTAGATGGCCATCATGACGATGCCGCCCGAGGCCATCAGCGTCCAGCTCCTGGGCATGAAGAAGGCGCCGCCCGTCTGCGCCGCCTGGCTGGCGGCCAGGCCGATCATTCCGGCGCCGGTCAGCAGAATCAGGGCGATGGCCGCCATCACGGCGTCCAGGAAAGGCCCCAGCACCGAGGACATGAGTGTCAGCCGAACGGGGGGCTCCAGCTTCGCGGCCGCCGGCCGCAGGAAACAGTGGGCGAAGAACATGCCGCCCACCCAGAGGATCACGGCGATGACGTGGACGAACTGCAGGACGGCGTAGAGCATGAGGTCAGCCTGAGGAAAGCGGCGCCGCGGGAGGCGGGCACCGTACGGATGATATCTCCGCAAGGCCGGCGCGCGGACTTGACCTGGATCAGGGTTTTGCATTTAGAATGAGATTGATTTCTATTTGTAGTTGTGATTTTTAGCGTTGTGATTTTTATCGTTGTGAGTCAGGGAGCCATCCGTGCCGAATTCATTGCTCGCCTCGGGCGATGCCGTCAATCTCCTGTATCGCGCCCATCACGGGTGGCTGCATGGGTGGCTGCGCGCCAAGCTGGGCAATAGCTTCGATGCCGCCGATCTTGCGCAGGATACGTTCGTGCGCGTGCTGCGCCACCGCCACGAGCTGGATGCGCTGCGCGAGCCGCGCGCCTACCTGACCACGATCGCCAAGCGCCTGCTCTTGAACCACCATCGCCGCCGCTCGGTGGAGCAGGCCTATCTCGAGGCCCTGGCCTTGATGCCCGAGGCGCTGGTTCCCTCCGCGGAGCAGCGCCTCATCATCCTGGAGACGCTGCAGGAAATCGAAGAGATGCTGGCGGGCCTGTCGCTGCCCGCCCGCCAGGCGTTCCTGATGGCGCAACTGGAAGGCCTGAGCCACGGCGAGATCGCCGCCAGGCTCAACGTGTCGCTGCGCACCGTGCACCGCTACATCACCAAGGGATACGAGCAATGCATCATGGCGGTGATGTGAGCCCCCAGGCCGACGCGGCCGGCGAGCTGCCGGCCGTCGAGCGCAACGTCGCGCGCGAAGCCGCGCGCTGGCTCTTGCGGCTGAGCTCGGGACGGGCCACGGACGCGGACGTCCACGCCTGCGACCAGTGGCGCGCCAGCAAGGCCGAACACGAATACGCCTGGCAGCGGGCGCAGCGGGTGAATGCGCGCTTCGGGCTGATTCCGTCGGCGCTGGGCATGGCGACGCTGGATCGTCCGGATCTCAAGCGCCGCCGCGCCGCCTTGAAGACGCTGGTGGCCCTGGTGGTGGCGGGACCGGCGGGCTGGGCGGCCTGGCGCGCCGATCCCCTGGACTGGAGCGCCGACTACCGGAGCGTGGTGGGCGAACGGCGCGACGTCAAGCTGGCCGACGGGTCCACCCTGCACTTGAACACGTCCAGCGCCGTCGACGTGCTGTTCGACGACGCGACGCGGCTGCTGCGGCTGCGCGGCGGAGAGATCGCCGTCCATGCCGTGGCGGACCCGGCCAGCCACCCGCGGCCATTTATCGTGCGCACGCGGCTCGGGGACATCGAGGCGCAGGCGTCGCGATTCTGTGTGCGCCAGGAGGGCGGGCGCTGCCAGCTCAGCGTGCAGGAGGGCCGCGTGCGCGTCAGCAGCCCCGCGCAGCCGGGCCGCTTTGTCAACGTTTCGGCGGGCGAGCAGAGCAGCCTGTCGGCCGACGGCGCCGCGGCGGCGACGCCGGCCGACCCGCATGCCAGCGATTGGCTGCGCGGCGTGCTGTACGCCAGCGCGCTGCGGCTGGATGCGTTTGCGGCGGAACTGGGCCGCTACCGGCAGGGCATCCTGCGCTGCGATCCCGAGATTGCGCACCTGCGCATCTCGGGCGCGTTCCAGTTGCACGACACCGACGCGGTGCTGGCGGCCCTGCCGGCCACCCTGCCGGTGCAGGTGCGCTATCGCACGCCGTACTGGGTGACGATCGTTGCGCGCGAGGCGGCGGCGTGACGGCGGCGCGGGCGACGGCCATTTTTGGCCGCGCGCAAAAAAACTTTTGAAAATGCTGTCCGGTTCTGAATTCCCGAGGGTCATGGTCTGTATAGGCACACGGATGCCGATACCTGTTGGATCGAAAGGACGACCATGGCTTACTTCCCCGTCGGCCGCGCAAGCGGCTCCCGACCAGCCCGAGGCGCGCAATGCCGGCTGACCCGTCTTACCGCCGCGGTGCATGCCGCGCTGGCCCTGGCCGCGGCATCCGCCGCGATGCTGCCGATGGCGGCGGCGCAGGCGCAGGGAACGGCGGCCGCGCAGGCGGGAGCACGCGGCTACAGCATCCCGGCGGGGGCGCTGGCCGACGCATTGCCGCGCTTTGCGGACAGCGCGGGCGTGACGGTGCTGTTCGACGCGGCGCTGGTGGGACAACGCCGCACCGCGGGGCTGCAGGGAGAATATTCCGTGCATGAAGGCTTCTCGCGTCTTCTGGCGGGCAGCGGCCTGGGCGTGCAGGAGCGCAGCGCGGGCGTGTTCGTGCTGCAGGCCCTGCCTCAGGGCGGCGTGACGCAGCTTGCGCCGGTCCTGATCGACGGAGAGGCCGCGGTCATCACGCCGGCCTGGACCACCACCACTGACCGCCGCCGCCTGGACGACCTGCAGATCCGGAGCTGGACCGACCTGAGCCGGCGCGCCGAACCCGGCGTGAGCTTCAATCGCCAGACCAACAGCATCAACATCCGCGGCCTGGACCAGGACCGGGTGCTGACCCGCGTCGATGGCATCCGTCTGCCCTGGCTGGACGACGGCGCGCGCGGCGTGAAGGGCGGGCTGGAAGCCGTGGATTTCAACAGCCTGTCGCGCCTGGACATCGTGCGCGGCGCGGACGCGACCGGCGGCGGCTCGGGCGCGATTTCCGGCATCGCCGACCTGCACACCCTGAATCCCGCGGATCTGCTGGGCGGTGGCAAGCGCTTCGGCGCGCTGGCCAAGACCGACTATGACTCCGCCGACAGCAGTTGGGGCGCCAACGCCGCGCTGGCCGGCCAGATCCACAGCAACACGTTCTGGCTGGTGCAGGCCGGCGTGCGCAACGGGCACGAACTGGACAACCGCGGCGAGGTCGGCGGCTATGGTCCCAACCGCAGCAAGCCCAGCCCCGAGGACTACGACCAGCGCAGCTTCCTGATGAAGCTGCAGCAGCGCGTGGACGGCGCCCATCTTTTCGGCCTGACGGGCGAATACTTCAAGCGCGACGCTGACATCGACAGCAAATGGGAGCAGGGCCCCGGCACCAGCTACCTGATCGGCGAAAACAGCACCCGCAAGGAAACCGAGCGCGAGCGCGTGTCGTTCGACTACACGTACACCTCGCCCGATTCCGGCGGCCTCATCGACACGGCCAACGCGGTGGTCTATTGGCAGCGCGTGCGCCTGGACAACTCGCAGAACGGCATCCGCGGCGTCGACGCGCGTGCCCGCATCATTCCGGGCGACCCGTTCCGCTACGGCTTTCCCAACGGTCCGTATGGACGCAGCAATTCGATCCAGCAGACCTTGTTCGGCGCCAGCACCGAATTCACCAAGCGCATCGCGGGGGATTCGGTGGCGCAGCTATGGTCTTTCGGCGGCGAGTGGTACGGCAACAAGACCGAGCAGAATTCCAGCGGCTACGACAACTGCCCCGCGATCCGTCCCGGCACGCCCGCGCCATTCGGCCCGCGCGCCTGCGACATGCTGCACACCAACCAGGCCGACGTGCCGCAATCCAAGGGCAACCAGTGGGCGCTGTGGGTGCAGGACGAGTTCAGCTTTGCCGACGGGCGCTACACGCTGGCGCCGGCCGTGCGCTACGACCATTACGAGCAACGGCCGCAGTCCAGCGCCAGCTACGAAAGCAATCCGAACGCGGGCGCGCTGCCGCCGACCAACAGCGGCAGCCGCTTTTCGCCCAAGCTGCTGGCCGCGTGGCGGGCGGCCGACCAGCTCAGCCTCTATGCGCAATACGCCTATGGCTTCAAGGCCCCCAGCGCCACGCAGCTCTATACCAACTATGGCGGTCCCGGCACGTACCTGCGCGTGGGCAATCCGTACCTGAAGCCCGAAACCAGCAAGGGCTGGGAGCTGGGCGCCAAGATCGGTTCCGACGACCTGGGCGGTGCGGTATCGTTGTTTGATAATCGTTATCAAAACTTCATCGATGGCGATGTGCCGCTCAATCCCGATTCGCCGCAGTGGCAGCCGGGGTGGGCGGGGCAGTATCCGCTGGGCGTGACGGGCAACGTCAACCGCGCCAAGGTCCGCATCTACGGCGCCGAGGCGAGCGCGCACTGGAAGTTCGCGCCGGGCTGGCGCACCTGGGGCTCGCTGGCGTGGGCGGTGGGCAAGGACGAGGGCACGGGGCAGTACCTGAATTCCGTGGCGCCGCTCAAGGCGGTGCTCGGCGTGGGTTATGGCCGCGACGTGTGGGGCGTGGATGCGATGCTCACCACGGCAATGCAGCGCAACAAGGTCGAATATCCGGAGGCCTCGGCCGATGCGCCCAACCCCGATTTCAAGGCGCCGGGCTATGGCGTGGTCGACCTGATGGGGTACTGGCGTCCCGCCGCGGTGAAGGGATTGCAGGTGCAGGCGGGGGTGTTCAACCTCTTCGACAAGAAGTACTGGGAGGCCATCAACGTGCCGACCGCGGGCGCCACCGCGATTCCGCGCACGGTCGACTGGTACACGGAACCGGGACGCAGCGTGCGCGTTTCGCTGACGTATCAATATTGAGTTCGGTCCGCCGCCGTTCGGCGCTGACCGGACCGGCGGCGGTTTTCAGCAATGGTTTGCACTGGCCGGAGGGCCTACGATGACGAATACCGATTTCACGATCCGCGCTGAAGCATTGCGCGCCCGCAACGAGGCCCTGGCCGCCTCCCAACCCGGGCTGCGCGCCCGCAACCTGGCCCAGGCGCTGGGCGTATCCGAAGCCGAGTGGGTGGCCGCGGGCTGTGGCGGCGTGAAGGCCACCGCGCTGCACGGCACGCCGCAGGAGATCTTCCGCGAACTGGGCACGCTGGGCGAGGTCATGGCGCTGACGCGCAACGACTGGTGTGTGCACGAACGCCACGGCAGGTACGAGGACATCCAGGCCGAAGGTCCGGTGGGCCTGGTGCTGGGACCGGACATCGACCTGCGCGTGTTCTTCACCGCGTGGAAGTCGGCCTGGGCGGTCGAACAGGACGGGCGCCACAGCCTGCAGTTCTTCGACGGCGCGGGCGTGGCGGTGCACAAGGTGTACCGCACCGATGCCACCGATGTGGCCGCGTATGACGCGCTGGTCGCGCGGTTCACGGGCGAATCGCAATGGCCCGTGGCGCAGCCCTACGCGCCGTCCGCCGATGCCGGGCAGGTCGAGGACGCGCAGGCCTGGCGCGAAGCCTGGCTGGGCATGAAGGACACGCACGAATTCTTCCCGCTGCTGCGCAAGTTCAAGGTGTCGCGCCTGGCGGCCCTGGCGGCGGCCGGCGAAGACCTGGCGCAGCCGGTGCCGGCCGACGCCGTGGAACGCATGCTGCAATCGGCGTCGGAATCGGGCCTGCGCATCATGTGCTTCGTGGGCAACCGCGGCATGATCCAGATCCACTCCGGCCCCGTGCAGTCGCTACGCCGCACCGGTCCGTGGTTCAACGTGCTGGACCCGACATTCAACCTGCACCTGGATACGACGGCCATCGCCTCGGCGTGGGTGGTCAACAAGCCTACGGCGGACGGCTGGGTGACCTCGCTGGAGGTGTACGCCGCCACCGGCGACCTGATCGTGCAGTTCTTTGGCGAACGCAAGCCGGGCAAGCCGGAACTGGCGCCATGGCGCGAACTGATGGTCGGCCTGTGCAGCGCCCCGCTGGCCGCTTGAGCACATAAGGAAATGGCGATGAAAAAATGGTTGGCAGGGTTGGCGTGGATGCTGGCGGCAAGCGCGCAGGCGGCGCCGCCCGAGCGGGTCGTGACGCTGGGCGGCAGCGTGACCGAGATCGTGTATCGGCTGGGGCAGGGCGGCAAGCTGGTGGGAGACGATCTGTCCAGCCTGTACCCGGAGGCCGCGACCAAGCTGCCGCGCGTCGGCTATTACCGCGCGGTGCCGGTCGAGGGCGTGCTGGCGCTCCAGCCCGACCTGGTGCTGGCATCCGAGCAGGCGGGGCCGCCCGACGCCCTCAAGCGCCTGGGCGAGGTCGGCGTGCGCATCGTCACCGTGCCGGATTCGCCGTCGGTGGAGTCGCTGAAGGCGCGCATCCGCAACATTGCCGACGCGCTCGACGCGGCGCCGGCGGGCGAAGCCCTGGTGTCCGAGATCACCCGCGACCTCCAGGCGGTCGAGGCGATTCCCGGCACCGGCGCGCGCGCGATCCTGCTGCTCAACCGCACCGGCACGCTGCAGGGCGCGGGCGGCGGCACGGCCGCCAACGAGGTCATGACGATGGCGGGACTGGTCAACGTGCTGAAGGACCAGCATGGCTACAAGCCGGTGTCCGCCGAGGCGGTCAGCGCGCTGGCGCCCGAAGTGATCGTCGTGACCCGCACGTCGCTGGACGCGTCGGGCGGCCTGGACAAGCTGCTGGCCCAGCCGGGCATCGCGTCCACGCCCGCCGCCGCGCGCAAGCGCGTCATCGTCATGGACGACCTGCTGCTACTGGGCATGGGCCCGCGCCTGCCGTTGGCGCTGACCGAACTCAAGCGGGAGGCGGCCGGTGTCATGGGGCGCTAGCGCCAAGCGCGCGCCCGCGCCGCTGGCGCTGGCGGCGCTGGCAGCGGGCCTGCTGCTGGTGGCGCTGGCCGCGAGCAGCAGCGGCGCCGTGCAGATTCCCTTGCGCGACATCCCCGCGCTGCTGTGGGGCCAGCCGGCGGCCGGGGACGCGCTCTGGCGCAACGTGCTGATCGACATCCGGCTGCCCCGCGTGCTGTTCGCCATGGTGGCGGGCGCCGCGCTGGCCATATCGGGCGCGGCGATGCAGGCCCTGTTCCGCAATCCCTTGGCCGAGCCCGGCCTGATCGGGATTTCGGCGGGGGGCTCGCTGGGCGCGGTGGCCGCCATCGTGCTGACCTCGGGCGGATTCTGGGTGCTGGCGCCGGCCGCCTTCGCGGGCAGCCTGCTCGCCACCTTCTGCGCCTATGCGCTGGGCCGCCGCGTGCCCGGTGTGGCCGGCCTGCTGCTGGCGGGCATCGCCATCAACGCGGTGGCCGGGGCCATGATTGGCCTGTTCACCTTCGTGGCCAACGATGCCCAGTTGCGCGACCTGACGTTCTGGACCATGGGCAGCCTGGCCGGCGCGAAGTGGTCGCTGCTGGCGTTCCTGGGGCCCTGGGTGTTGCTGATGTCCTGGTGGCTGATGCGCCAGTGGCGCGTGATGAACGCCCTGCTGCTGGGCGAGCGCGAAGCGCAGCACCTGGGCTATGCGCTCAAGCGCGTGCGCGCGCAACTGGTGCTGGCCTGCGCGCTGATCGTGGGACCGCTGGTGGCCGCGACGGGCGGCATCGGCTTCGTGGGCCTGGTGGTGCCGCACCTGGTGCGCATGACGCTGGGCTCCAACCACCGCTGGCTGCTGCCCGCCTGCGTGCTGGGCGGCGCGCTGGCGCTGACGCTGGCCGACTGGCTGGCGCGGGTGGCGGTGGTGCCGGCCGAACTGCCGATCGGGCTGGTGACCAGCCTGGTGGGCGGTCCCTTTTTCTTGTGGCTGCTGGCGCGCGGCCGGAGGCATGGATGATGCTCGCGGCCGAGAACCTCATACTGACGCGCGGCGGCAACCGCATCCTGGACCAGGTGTCGCTCGCGGTGCGGCCCGGCGAAGTGGTGGGCCTGCTGGGCGCCAACGGCGCGGGCAAGTCGACGCTGCTGGGCGCGATGTCGGCCGAACTGGCGCCCGAGTCCGGCACGGTGCGGCTGGGCGACGCCGATGTGCAGGGCCTGGGCCACCGGCAACAGGCCCGGCGGCGCGCCGTGCTGCCGCAAAAGCCCGGCCTCGCCTTTGACCTGGAGGTGCGCGAGGTGGTGGCGATGGGCGCCTATCCCTTTCCGGAGCTGTCGCCCGCGCAGGTGGAGGCGCTGGTCGAGCAGGCGCTGGGCTGGGCCGACGTGACCCACCTGAACGCGCGGCGCTATCCCGAACTTTCCGGCGGCGAACAGCAGCGCGTGCAGTTCGCCCGCGTCCTGGTGCAGTGCAAGGCGGCGCGCGTGGACGGCGAGCCGCGCTATTTGCTGCTGGACGAGCCCACCGCCAGCCTGGACCCCAGGCACCAGGGCGACCTGCTGCGCGTGGCGGCGGGCCTGGCCCATGCCGGCGATACGGGGGTACTGGTGATCCTGCATGACATGAACCTCGCGGCGCGCTGGTGCGACCGCCTGCTGCTGCTCTGCGGCGGCCGCGAAATCGCGGCGGGCGCGCCGGCGCAGGTGCTGACGCCGAAGAACCTGCACCTGGCCTACGGCATCGACGCCCACGTCATGCCCCATCCCCTGCAGCCGGATCGGCTGCTCGTGGTGACGGCCTGACGGCCTGACGGCACGTCGGCGTGACGCGGCGCGCGGGGCCGGTAAAATGGCGGGCATTGCATTGCGCCATTCATTTCCTACAGGATCCCGTGTCATGCCTACTTTTGACGTCGTCTCCGAAGTCGACAAACACGAATTGACCAACGCGGTCGACCAGGCCAACCGCGAATTGTCCACGCGCTTCGACTTCAAGGGCACCGAAGCCAAGTTCGAACTCGACGGCTACGTCGTGACCCAGGTTGCCTCCAGCGCATTCCAGCTCAAGCAGATGCTGGACATCCTGCGCGGCCGCCTGTCGGCGCGCGGCATCGACGTGCGCTGCCTGGACGTCGCCGACCCGCTCGAAAACCTGGGCGGCGCCCGCCAGAAGGTCACCATCAAGCAGGGCATCGAACAGCCCGTCGCCAAGAAGCTCATCGCCGCCATCAAGAACGCCAAGCTCAAGGTGGAATCGCAGATCAACGGCGACAAGCTGCGCATCTCGGGCAAGAAGCGCGACGATCTGCAGACCGCGATCGCGCTGCTGAAAAAGACCGACGTCGACCTGCCGCTGCAGTTCGAGAATTTCCGCGACTGACGGCACGGGCCCGCACCCATGGGGCATTCCGGCGAACTGCTCCTGGTCGTGGAGCTTGCGCGCGCCGGCGGCATGTCGGCGGCCGCGCGTGAGCTCGACGTCACGCCCGCCGCAGTCAGCAAACGGCTGGCGCAGATCGAGGCGCGGCTGGGCGTGCGCCTTTTCAACCGCAGCACGCGCCGCCTCAGCCTGACCGCCGAAGGCGAGGTCTACCTGGAAAACGCCCGGCGCATCCTGGGCGAAATCGACGACCTGGACGAGCTCATCGCCAGCCGCCAGGCCAGCCCGCGCGGCCTGCTCAAGGTCAATGCGCCGCTGGGCTTCGGCCGCAGCTACATCGCGCCGGCCATCGCGGAATTCGCGCAGCAGTATCCCGAGGTCTCGCTGCAATTGCAGTTGACCGACCGGCCTGCGGATTTCGTGCGGGAGGCGTTCGACGTCGCGGTGCGCTTTGGCGATCTGCCCGACACCAGCCTCATCGCGCGCAAGATCGCGCCCAACCGCCGCCTGGTCTGCGCCTCTCCCGGCTACCTGAAAACGCACGGCGTGCCTGCCACGCCGCATGACCTTGCGCGCCATCAATGCATCGTGCTGCGCCAGAACGAGGCCGCCTACGGCCTGTGGCGGTTCACCAAGGGCCGGCGCAGCGAGACCGTGAAGGTGCGCGGCAACCTGAGCAGTAACGACGGCGAGGTCACGTTGACGTGGGGGCTGGCCGGCCTGGGCATCCTGCAGCGCGCCGAATGGGACCTTGCGCGCTACCTGCGCAGCGGCCGGCTGGTGCAGGTGCTGCAGGACTATGCGCTGCCGCAGGCCGACATCTATGCCGTGTTTCCCGAACGCCACCACCTGTCCGCCAAGGTGCGCGCCTTCGTGGATTTCCTGGTGGGCTACTTCCGGGAAGGATCGGAAGGCCGCTGGTAGCGCAGGCGACGGGGGGGGCTGGCGCGCTCAGGCCGGGGACGGTCGCGGCGCCGCGCTCACGCCGTCCACAGGTGCTGCGCCGCGTAAGCCCGCCACGGCCGCCAGGCCTCGGACCGCGCCAGCAGTTGGGCCGGCGTATAGGCCCGCGATTCCAGCCGTTCCAGCGCGCGTATCAGCCCGATGTCCGCATGCGGGAACGCATCCGGTTCCCGCAACTGGCGCAACGCGATGTACTGCGCCGTCCATTCCCCGACCCCGCGGATCATGCGCAGCCGCCGCACGGCCTCGTCCAGCCCGCCGCCCGCGTCGAACAACTGCGGGTCCGCCACGGCGGCGGCCGCCACCGCCGACAGCGTGGCCGCGCGGCTGCGCGGCATGCCCAGCGACGCCAGCTCCGCGGCGGCCACCGTTTCCGGCAAGGGAAACACGTGCGTCAGCGCGCCGTCCGGCCGGGCCAGCGGAACACCGTGCGCCGCCACCAGCTTGCCGGCCAGCCGGATGGCGGCGGCCACCGTGATCTGTTGTCCCAGCACCGCGCGCATGGCCAGTTCAAAGCCGTCCCACGCGCCCGGCACGCGCAGTCCCGGTCGCGCCTGCATCAGCGCGGTCATGACCGGGTCTGCGGAAAACTGGGCGGCAATGGCGGCCGGATCGCTCGCCAGATCGAAGACGCGGCGCAGGCGCGCGATGATGGCCGGAAGGGATTGCAGCCGGGGAAAGCGCACCGTCGCCTGCAGCGCGTGGCCTTTGCCGGGCCTGACCGTCACGGTGCCCTGCGCGCCGTCCAGGCAGAGGGTGCGCGCGTAGGTGTCGTCCTCGACGGTTTCGATGCCGGGGATGGCGCGCACGCGCAGGAACGCCAGCATGGCGTCCCAGTCGTACGGCGGCCGATAACGCAGCAGCAGCTTGATCTCGCCGTCCGGCCCCGCCGGCGCCTCGGGCTTGCCCGAACGCCGCAGCGCGCCCGGCGGCCGCCCGAAGAGGTCGAGGAAGATTTCGTTGAAGCGCCGGATGCTGCCAAATCCCGCCGCGAAGGCGATCTCGGCCATGGGCAACTGCGTTTCATGGATGAGCTGCTTGGCCAGCAGCACGCGGCGCGTCTGCGCGACCGTCACCGGCGACGCGCCCAGATGCTGGCGGAACTGCCGGCGCAACTGACGCTCGCCCACGCCCAGGCGCCGCGCCAGGGCGTCCACGCCGGCATCGTCCAGCGCGCCCAGCTCGATCAGCTGCAGCGCGCGCGCCACGTTGTCCGGCAACTCGTGGCCGGGGCCGACTTCGGGCGCGGTTTCCGGCCGGCAGCGCAGGCACGGGTGGTAGCCGGCCTCCTGCGCGGCGGCCGCGGTGGAAAAGAACGTGACATTCCTGGACAGCGGCGTGCGCGCCGGGCACACCGGCCGGCAGTAGATGCGCGTGGTCTTGACGGCCGTGAAGAAGCGGCCGTCGTAACGGGCGTCGCGCACCTGGATGGCGCGGTAGCAGGCGTCGTGGTTCAGCTTGAGGAGCGGGTTGGGGTTCAGGTCCATGCGGCGATGCTAACGCCGGCAGGCAGGCGGGATCTAGCGGTTTCCGGACAGGGTTGTGCGGGTCACACTGAGGTCCGGAATCCGCCAGCCCGCGTCGCTTGGGCAGGTCTATAGTGGCGGCATTTCCACACGCTCGGAGCGGATCATGGCGGTACAGACCTTCCTGCTGGAACGCGTGCCCACGCCCCTAGGCCAGATGCTGGTGCTGACCGACACGCAAGCCAGCCTGCGCGCCGTGGACTGGGAAGACTACGAATCCCGCATGCATGCCTTGCTGCGCCGCCAGTACGGCCAGGGCGCGGTGGCACTGCGCGACGCCGCGCGGCCCTCGCAGGCCAGCCGCACGCTGCAGGCGTATTTCGACGGCGACGTCGGCGCCATCGCGCAGTTGCCCGTCGCCTTCGGCGGAACCCCGTTCCAGCGGCAGGTCTGGCAGGCGCTGCGCGCCATCGAAGGCGGCCGCACCGTCAGCTACGGCGCGCTGGCCGAGCGCATCGCGCGGCCCACGGCCGTGCGCGCCGTCGGCCTGGCCAATGGCGCCAATCCGGTGGGCATCGTCATTCCGTGCCATCGGGTGATCGGCGCCAACGCCGCGCTGACCGGCTACGGCGGCGGCCTGCATCGCAAGCGCTGGCTGCTCGCGCACGAGGCCGACTGGCTGAGCGCGCAGCCCGCCGGCGCGGCCCCGGCCGCACTTTCAACTCCAGGTTGAAAATGTTGTGAATTGGCGCGCGGGCGCCGCGCGTCCCGGCCGGTACAGTGCCAGCAGACTTTCATCCACACGGAGCGCTGGCGCCCATGAAGACCTATCGCATCGCAACCATCCCCGGCGACGGCATCGGCAAGGAAGTGATTCCGGCCGGCCGGCGCGTCATGCAGGAACTGGCCGACCAGGGCGGTCCGCGCTTTGACTTCCAGGACTTCGACTGGGGCGGCGACTACTACCGCAAGCACGGCGTCATGATGCCGGCCGATGGCCTGGATGCGCTGCGCGACAAGGACGCGATCCTGTTCGGCTCGGCCGGCGATCCGGACATCCCCGACCACGTCACGCTGTGGGGGCTGCGCCTGAAGATCTGCCAGGGCTTTGACCAGTACGCCAACGTGCGTCCCACGCGCATCCTGCCCGGCATCGACGCGCCGCTCAAGCGCTGCACGCCCGAACAACTGGACTGGGTGATCGTGCGCGAGAACTCCGAAGGCGAATACGCCGGCGTGGGCGGACGCGTGCACCAGGGGCATCCCATCGAGGCCGCCACCGACGTGTCCATCATGACGCGCGCCGGCGTCGAGCGCATCCTGCGCTTCGCCTTCACGCTGGCGCAATCGCGGCCCCGCAAGCAGTTGACCGTGATCACCAAGTCCAACGCCCAGCGCCACGCCATGGTGATGTGGGACGAGATCGCCCTGCAGATCAGCCGCGAGTTTCCCGACGTGGCCTGGGACAAGGAACTGGTGGACGCCGCCACCGCGCGCATGGTCAACCGGCCCGCGTCGCTGGACACCATCGTCGCCACCAACCTGCACGCCGACATCCTGAGCGACCTGGCCGCGGCGCTGGCCGGCAGCCTGGGCATCGCGCCCACCGGCAACATCGATCCCGAGCGCCGCTACCCCTCGATGTTCGAGCCCATCCATGGTTCGGCGTTCGACATCATGGGCAAGGGCCTGGCCAATCCCATCGGCACGTTCTGGTCGGTGGTCATGCTGCTGGAGCATCTGGGCGAAAACGCGGCCGCCGCCCGGCTGATGCAGGCCATCGAAAGCGTCACCGCCGATCCCGCGCTGCACACCGGCGACCTGGGCGGCCGCGCGACGACCGAGCAGGTAACCGCGGCGGTCTGCGCGAAGCTGGCCGCCTCGGCGCGGGCCAAGGCGGCGTAAGCGGTGTCCTGCTCCGGTGTCTGACACCGTATCGAACCAGGCCCCAAGAACATCAGATTCAAGGCCTGCGCCTGGCAACAAATAAAAGACGAAGTCCATTCGTATCCAGGAGACAAACCATGCACAAGAAAGCGATGACGGCGCGCGCCCTGGCGTTCGCCTGCCTGATGGGCCTTTCCCTTGCGGGCGGCGCGCAGGCGCAGTCCTATCCGGCCAGGCCCGTGAACCTGGTCGTGCCATTCCCGGCCGGCGGCACCACGGACGTCCTGGCGCGCGCGCTGGGGCAGGAACTGGCTAAAAGCCTGGGCCAGCCGGTGGTGGTGGAAAACAAGCCGGGCGCGGGCGCGACGCTGGGCGCGGACAACGTGGCCAAGGCGGCGCCGGACGGCTACACGCTGCTGATGGGCGCGGTGCATCACACGATCGCCACCAGCGTCTACAAAAGCCTGCAGTACGACTTCCAGAAGGACTTTGCGCCGGTGACCACGGTGGCGCTGGTGCCGAACGTGCTGGTCGTCAATCCCAAGCTGCAAGCCAGGGACGTGGCGTCGCTGCTGAAGCTGGCCCAGGCCGCGCCCGGCAAGCTGACGTACGGGTCCAATGGCATGGGCACCGGCCAGCATCTGATCGGCGCGCAGTTCGAACGCGCGGGCCAGGTGCAACTGCTGCATGTGCCCTACAAGGGCAGCGGGCCGCTCACGACCGATCTGCTGGGCGGACAGATCGACATGTCGTTCGACACGATCACGCCGGTGCTCCCTCACATCCAGAGCGGCAAGCTGCGCGCGCTGGCCGTGACCACCAACCAGCGCTCGGCCGCGCTGCCGGACGTGCCGACCATGGAAGAGGCGGGCCTGAAGCCCTTCAACATGGGCACCTGGTTCGGCGTGCTGGCGCCGGCGGCCGTGCCCAAGGACGTGGTGGACCGGCTGAATGCGGAAATGGTGAAGATCATCCGTTCGCCCGACTTCACGCGGCGCATGGCGGAGATCGGCGCGGTTCCCATCGGCGACTCGGCCGCCGAGATGAAGGCGCGCATCGGCGCCGATACCGCCAACTACGCGAAACTGGTCAAGGAGGCCAACGTGGCGGTCAACTGACCGGCCTACGCCGCAGGCCCTAGGCCCGTATCCATCCGCGCGCGATCGGCAGGGCCAGCGCTTTGCGGTACAGGCCCTGCGCCGCCGCCGTCAGCGGCGCGCCCGCGCGGCGCCAGAGAGGAATCGTGATCGCGGCCGCCACGGGCGCCAGCAGCAGTCCGCCCGCGATGTCCAGCGGGAAGTGCACGCCCAGGTAGACGCGCGACGTCCCGACCAGCGCGGCGGCCGCCAGCGCCAGCCACCCCCATGCGGCCCGTTGCCGGTCCAGGATCAGCGCGAACGCGAAGGTGGCGATGATGATGGTGTGGTTGCTGGGAAACGAGGCGGTGGGCTTGTGCGGGAAGAAGGCATGCCCCAGGCCGATGGCAAAGGGGCGCGGGTGCGGCCACAGCACCCCGCACAGGTAGCTGGCGCCCAGCGCCACGGCGATGCTGGCCAGCGCCTTGAGCATCAGTCCGCGCTGCGCCTCATTGCCCCACAGCCACGCGGCGGCCATGACGCACGGCAGCAGCAGGATCAGCGCATTGGCCGCCAGCAGGGCGGCATGGATCCGCCACGCGGACGCGGCCGGATCGGCGTTGATCAGAAGAAACAGGGACTGGTTGAGGCTTTCCAGGAATTCCATGACACGTCATCGCGGCGTAATGAATCAGTGGCCGCGATGGTATCTGGCGTACCCGTCAATTTCCTTGCAATGCGGGCGCGCATCGCCCGCTTTTACTTCTGGATGCGATTGCCTTGCGCGTCGATGACCGGCTCGCCGCTTTCCTTGGAAAACGCGCCTTTCTGCGGGGCCGGCAGGATGTCCAGCACCAGCTCGCACGGACGGCACAGGCGCGCGCCCAGCGGGGTGGACACGAAAGGGCGGTTCAGCAGGATGGGATGCTTGGCGATGGCATCCAGCAGGGCGTCGTCAGACAGCGACGTGTCGTCCAGGCCCAGTTCCGCATAGGGCGTGCCTTTCTCGCGCAGCGCCTCGCGCACGCTGATGCCGGCGCGCTTGAACAGCGCCGTCAGCGTGTCGCGCGAGGGCGGCGTTTCCAGGTACAGCACGACCTGCGGCTCGATGCCGGCGTTGCGGATCAGGCCCAGCGTGTTGCGCGACGTGCCGCACTTGGGGTTGTGATAGATGATGACGTCGGACATGAATGCTCCTGTTTTCGGACGATGCGTGATGCAGGACTGGGAGCATAGTCCATCCGCGGCGCCGGGATCGGCCTCATACCGACAGGTGCCGCCGCACGTCCTCGCCGTCGATCGCATCGCGCCCGCCGCGCGCCACCACTTCGCCGCGCGACAGCACCACGAACTGGTCGGCCAGCTCGCGCGCGAAATCGAAGTACTGCTCGCACAGCAGGATCGCGATGTCGCCGCGCTCGCGCAGCATGTGGATGACGCGCGCGATGTCCTTGATGATGGACGGCTGGATGCCTTCCGTGGGTTCGTCCAGGATGATGAGCTTGGGCTCGGCCACCAGCGCCCGGGCAATCGCAAGTTGCTGTTGCTGCCCGCCCGACAGGTCGCCGCCGCGGCGCGACAGCATGCTTTTCAGGACGGGAAACAGCTCGAAGACTTCTTCCTTGATGCGCCGCGCGCGCGCCGCGGGCTTGGTCGCCATTCCCATCAGGATGTTTTCTTCCACCGTCAGCCGCGCGAAGATGTCGCGGCCCTGCGGCACGTAGGCCATGCCGCGCGCGGCGCGCTGGTGCGGCGCCAGGCGCGTGATGTCCGCGCCGTCGAACGTGATGCCGCCGCGCGCCACGGGCAGCACGCCCATCACGCACTTGAGCAGGGTGGTCTTGCCCACGCCGTTGCGGCCCAGCAGCGCCAGGCACTCGCCCTGGCGCACGGACAGCGACACGCCGCGCAGGGTGTGGCTGCCGCCGTAGTATTGGTCGATCGTGCTTACGTCCAGCATCTCAGCGCCCCAGATAGACTTCGATCACGCGCGGATCGGCCTGCACGCGGCTCATCGGCCCTTCAGCCAGCACCGACCCTTCGTGCAGCACGGTGACCTTGCCGTCGCCCGCGATCTGGTTCACGAAGTCCATGTCGTGCTCCACCACCATCAGGGAATGGCGGCCGCGCAATTCATTCAGCAGTTCGCCGGTGCGCTCGGTCTCGGC
>Ga0182739_1001897_pt1 | contig 20560 bp, 21 predicted proteins | sample eDN5th30CBELigBY_FD_128873 | JGI IMG/M metagenome (GOLD analysis project Ga0182739, IMG submission 128873) | Enriched backyard soil microbial communities from Emeryville, California, USA - eDNA 5th pass 30_C BE-Lig BY (version 2) (version 2) | ecosystem: Environmental > Terrestrial > Soil >...
AGTGCGCGCATCAGAAGGCCTGTCCCAAGCTGACGTAGATGCCGAAAGGCGGATCGGTTGGCCGGCGGTTCAGTGGGACACCGACATCGGCCCTGATCGGCCCGAAGTCGGTGTAGTAGCGAATGCCGACGCCGGCGCCGACCCGCGGGGCCAGCTGCGAGAAGTTGGGCAGGAAATCAGGGTAGGCGCTGCCGGCATCGACGAAGGCCACGGCGCCGAACGCCTTGCCGATGCGCTGGCGCAATTCGACGTTGGCCTCGACGACGCTCGCGCCGCCCAGCGGGTTGCCATAGGCGTCGAGCGGTCCGGCGGTCTGATAGACGAAGCCGCGCACGGAGCCGCCGCCGCCGGCATAGAACAGCTTGTCGGGCGGGATGCCGGCGATGCTGCTGGCGGGTTCGGTGCCGAACGACGCCCGGGTCGCCAGGACAGTGCGACCCGGCTCGGCGATGTCCCAGTAGTGACGGCCCGTCAGACGCAGGATGGTGAAGAAGTCGCCGCCGGGTCCGGTGTCGATCCAGGGCTGGGCATTGAACTCGATACGATAGCCGCGCGTCGGGTCGAGGTCGCTGTTGGCGCGGTTGTAGAGCACCGTCCCTTGCAGGCCGAGCAGACGATAGCTTTGCGTCAAGCCCTCACGGGTGATGTCGGAGATCTCGGCCGCCAAGCCGAGCCGGGCCTGCCAGCGCGGTGAGAAGGTTCGATCGAAGCCGCCATAGAAGGTAGCGGCCTTCCTCGTATAAGCGGGAACGACCTCTTTCAGCGCCGCCGCTTCCAGTCGCAGATCCTGTCCCGACAGCCACCAGTCGGGCTTGCGGAAAGCGGCTCGGAAGGCGAAGCCGGTGTCGAGGATCGCGTAGCCCTGGCCGATGTGATTGACTTCGCCGGAGAGACGCAGGCTCTCGGCCTGGCCGAACAGGTTGCGGTGGACCCAGAAGCCCTCGACCGCGAAGCCCAGCTGGGTTTCGTAGCTCGCGCCGAAGCCGAACGAGCGCTGCAGCCGGTCGGTCAACTCGGCCTCGATCGGGAGCTCGCCGTTGGCATCGAGTTCCGTCGCGGGCTTCAGGCGCACCGCGTTGAAAGTGCCGAGCGAGGTGAGCTTCCCGCGCAGCTCCTCGACCTTGGACGGCGAGTACGGGTCACCTTCCTTGAACGGGACGCGGCGCTGCAGCCAGACCGTATCGACCTTCTCGGTTCCGGTGAAGCGCACTGGGCCCATTTTGGCAAGCGGACCGGGCTGCGCAACGAAGGTCACCTCGGCTTCGCGCGTGGCGTGATCGATGATGACCTCGCGGTCCTTGATGGTAGCCAGCGCGTAGCCCTGCTTGCGCAGTTCGTCCAAAAGCTTGTTCTGCGCGGCGATGATCGCGGCTGCGTCGGCCGGATCGCCGGGGGCGATGCCGAGTTCCGTGCGGTCGACGCCGGGCAGGGACTGCTGCGCTCCGGGGGGACGAATGGCGACGGAGCCGATGCGGAAGCGCGGGCCGGTATTTATCGTGATGTCGACCGTAACCTCGTCGGCGTCGGGCCGCGCCTCCAGCGCCTCCAGGGCGGAAGCATCGGCAATCGGCTTTCCCTCGATCGTGGCGTTGATCGTCGCGTCATAGAACCCGCGCGACCGCAGTGCAGTATTGAACTGGGATGTAACGGCTTGAGCGCCCTGAAGGATGCCCAACGCGTCGCCGGTCAAAGGCTGCTGCTTCTGAAAGTCTTCCGAAACTTCCCGGAGGTCCGACGCCATGCGCTCGTCTCCGGTGACGGCGAGCGCGATCTTGCCGGCGCGCGCCTCGGCAGTGCGCGGAAACAGGCTTGCGATGCCGGCCGACGTCAGGGCAGCGAGGCAACATATGCGCGCCCACCGCAGAAATTCGTGTCTGAGACATGTCATGCCACGCAAGCCATACAACGCTCGGGACTGAAAAGGGATGCCTCAGCGGAAGCCCTTCAAGAGCGCGCCCAGCGATTCACGGAATCCAGATGGGATCCGCCTGGGCAAAGCGCTGCTGCTGATCGGAGAAAACCACCATGAACAGCTCTCGGAAAAGTCGTTCGATGCGCGGATCGCCCGGGCCGGTGGCCTGCGTCCATGCGGTGGTAAAGGAGAGGGCCTGCGCGTTGCGACAGTAGATTGCGTAGACGTAGAAGCGACCCGGCTTGCCCGGCTGAAAGCGCGGCGGCTCGCCGGCGCAGACGGGATCTGCATTGAGATTGTTGGCCGGGTCGAACACCAGCACCAGCCGGTAGTCCGGGCTTGGCGGTGGACTGGGCCGATCGTAGGTGAAGGTGAGGGCAGGACGGGGCTTGGCCTGCTGCATCGCCGGCAAGAGGTCGCGCGCCACGACCGCGGGATCGACGCCCGGGAATGCGGTGCCGGCCAGGACGACCGGGAAGTTCTTGCCGTCCGTTGCCGCGAAGAATTCCCGATAGTCGTACTGCGGCGCATAATAGTTGCCTCCGATCGTGGCAGCGACGGCAACGATGGGGAGAGCAAGGAGACCTGCAAGGACGGCGCCGATCCTGGTCGTAAGGCGCATCGTGAACTCCTGTTGGATTGTTCGCCAAGCTAAGGTCGCGACCTTCTCGCCCGCAAATCAGGCCTTCGTGAACGCTCAGGACCATGGGCGCGGGGGTTTTCGATTTCTTGCGTTCATGCCACAGAAGAGGCTGAAATCTTCTGGAGGACAGCTCAATGGCATCGCCGCTTTTCGACCTTACCGGCAAGGTCGCCGTCGTCACCGGCTCGAGCAAGGGCATCGGCAAGTCGATCGCGCTCCACCTCGCGCTGCAGGGCGCCAGGGTCGTGGTGTCGAGCCGCAAGGCGCCGGCGTGTGAGGAAGCGGCGGCGGAGATCAAGGCGGCCGGCGGCGAAGCCATCGTCATTCCCTGCAACATTTCCGACAAGGCGCAGTGCGAGAAGCTCATCGAGGAGACTCGCAAGCAACTCGGGCCGGTCGACATCCTGGTCTGCAACGCCGCCTCGAACCCCTATTACGGGCCGAACGAGAAGCTGCCGGACGACGTGTTCATGAAGGTGATGCATAACAACATCCTGTCGAGCATGTGGCTGATCAATTTCTGCCTGCCCGACATGCGCGCCAAGAAGGACGGCTCGATCATCATCGTCTCGTCGATCGGCGGCGTGCGCGGCACCCCGGTGATCGGCGCCTACGGCATCTCCAAGGCCGCCGACATGCAGCTCGCGCGCAACCTCGCCGTCGAGTACGGCAAGGACAATATCCGCGTGAACACGATCGCGCCGGGCCTTGTGAAGACCGACTTCGCCAAGGCGCTGTGGGACGACCAGAAGTATCTCGCCGTCCGCCTCAAGAGCGCCCCGCTCGGCCGTATCGGCGAGCCGGACGATATCGGCGGCATTGCGGTGATGCTGGCCGCCAAGGCCGGAGCCTTCATCACCGGCCAGACCATCATCGCCGATGCGGGCGTAACCATCGGCAGCGGCGGCTAGCAGCCCCGGCCGGGGGCGCGGGAGGGCTGGGGATGAGCCTCTACCAGGTCCAGAAGCTGATCTATCAGCTCAACCGCGATCCGCGCATGCGGCAGCGCTACGTCGAGCAGCGCGACGCCGTGCTCCGTGAATACGATCTCACGCAGGAGGAGATCGGTGCGTTGGAGAAGCCGGATATCGGGCTTCTCTACGTGCTGGGCGTCAACGGCCAGCTCCTGATGCACTTCGCGGCCCTGCATCGCATCGAGTGGACCGACTATCTCGAGCGCATGCGGCAGGGGCTGAAGCAGTACGGCCCGGTGCGCGAAGGCGTCTATGCCGCCACCGGTTACGAGGGCGTCGAGGCGCACGAGGCGCGCCTCAAGGCCGAACGGGAGGCTCGCTGATGCCCCTGGTCTATTGCGGCGCCTGCAGCCATGCCCCGGGTATGACCGGCCGCGCCGAGCGTGCCGATACCCAGACGCGCCAGGCGCTGGAGAGCGCGTTCCGCCGCATGGGCGACGATATCCGCGCCACCAGACCCGATGCGCTGGTGGTGATCGCGGCCGAGCACTTCGCGAACTTCTTCATGAACAACATGCCGGCCTTCGCGATCGGCATGGCCGACGGTTACCACGGCCCGATCGAGGACGAGGCGTTCCTGCGCATCAAGCGCACGACGGTGCCGGGCAACAAGGCCCTGTCGCGCCGGCTGATCGAGAACGTCATGCAGACGGTCGATGTGGCCTATGCCGAGGAATGGCAGTTCGACCATGGCATCTCCGTGCCGCTGCACTTCCTGACGCCTGACTACGACCTGCCGATCGTGCCGGCCAACATCAACTGCCAGGGCCCGCCACTCGCCCCGCTGGCCCGCGCCTGGGCCTTCGGCGAGGCGCTCAGGCGTGCGGCGGACGCCGTCCCGGAACGCATTGCGCTGATCGGCACCGGCGGCCTTTCGCATTGGCCGGCCACGCCGGATTCAGGAAAGATCAATCAGGAATGGGACCGCGAGTTCCTGCGACGCTGGTCGGCCAACGACCGCGAGGCATTGCTGTCCTATACAGACGCCGAAACCTATCGCGAAGCCGGGCAGGGCGGCTTCGAGATCAGGACGTTCATCGCGGCGGCCGCCGCGGCGAAGGGCGCGAAGGGGACGGTCGACTTCTGCGAGCCGGTCCCGATCTTCGCGGTAAGCTGCACCTTTGGCAGCTTCAAATTGGCCGCCATCTAACAGGAAGGGCTACGGCTTCTTCTTGAAAGTCACGACCAGCACGTCGCGGTAGGCGGGCAGGGCCGGGTTCTCCGGCTCGACCGGCGTCACGCCATGATAGCAGCGGGAGTCGTCGACGAGCGCGGCATCGAGCGGGTCGGTGAGGGTGAAGCTGCCCAGCGCGCGCTTGTCGAGATCGTGCACCGTGGTGGTGCCGCTGGCGATATTGCGGCGGTTGATCAGCAGCACCAGCACATAGTCGACGCCGTCGCGGTGCATGCCCTCGGGCGTCGGCTTGCCGGCCTCGCCGGTCTTGGCCTCGATGCGGAACTGATGGACCTCGATGTGCCACTTATTCGCCTCGGGTACGAGGCGACCGAACAGGGCGCGACAGTATTCGAGGATCGTATGCATCGACTCGCCGCCGCCGATCTCCTCGGTCACCGGCTTGAACCAGCGTTCGATGCCGCCATTCAGATTGTTGTAGCTGAGCCCCTGATAGTGCGGCTGGTGGGGGCCGCGCTCGATGGCGCCCTGACGCTCGGCCGCGTAGACGCCGAAGCGGCGCTTCCGGTAGCGGCCGCCGTCGCCCATGTAGGTGTCGACTTCGAGATCGTTCCAGCTCTCGGCGAAAGCCGGCCAGTCGGCGAGCGACCCGAAGCGGGCGAGGGCCGTCCGCATGTCGGAGGCTTCGACGAAGGCATAACCCGCTCGCTCTATGGCGGCGCGGATGCCTGATGCGTTTTGCAGGCCGGTACCGATTTCACTCATGTCGATTACCCTAGCATTACGGCGGCATCATTCCGCATCTGAGGCGCATGAAGGTTTCTAGGGATTGGCCCACCGATTGCAGAGCGCGCTCCGTCACTGCTGCCCTGCCGCTTCCGCGGCTCATGGAGATTCACACTGTTGCGACGCAAGCTCCTCGCCACCGCTGCCGCCTCGTTTGCCGCCCCCGCCCTCGTCTCGCGCGCGTCGCTCGGACAGAATCTGCGTAAGGTGAAGATGGGCTCGGCCTTCACCACCACGACCAACGCGGCCTTCCTGATGCCGGCGCTGCTCAAGCCCGAAGGCATCGACCTCGAACTGGTGATGTTTCCCTCGCTCGTGCAGCGCATGCAGGCCGTCGCCTCGGGCGACGTCGATATCGGCAACGGTGGACTGTCCGCCACGATGCAGGTCGCGACCAAGGGCTTTCCGATGCAGGTGCTGGCCAATGGCTGCGATGGCGGCTGGATGGTGCTGGCCCAGCCGTCCATCAAGAGCTTCAAGGACCTCGTCGGCAAGAAGATCGCCGTGCAGAACGGTTCGATCGGCCTCGTCTCCCTGAACTGGAAGCTGAAGCAGGAAGGCGTGTTCGGAAAGGTCGAACTGGCCTTCATGGACAACCAGGACCAGCCGATCCCGCTGATGCGCGGCGACGTCGCGGCCATCTGCGTGTTCGAGCCTTATGCCGCGCTGGCCGAGGTGAACGGCTGGGGCAAGCGGCTGTGGGTGCCGTACGACTCTCCCATGGGAAAGACCAACCTCGGTTTCGTGGCTTCCTCGGCCTTCGTGAAGAAGGACCCGGATCTCACGAAGAAGATGGTGCAGGCGCATGTGAGGGCGACCAAGGAGATGGCGGCCAATCCCTCGATCGCCATCGAGACCACCATCAAGCAGTTCAAGATGACGAAGGAAGTGGCCGAACTCTCGACGAAGAACCTCTTCTTCAGCGCCGACTCCGGCCCGACCTTCGTCACCGGCCTCAAGTCGCTGGCCAAGATGATGATCGACGACAAGATGCTCGAGAAGGAGCCCGACTGGGACAACTTCCTGAATCTCGGTTTCGTCTGATGCAGTTCCGACGGGCGCTGGGGCTTCTGCCCCTGGCGCTGCTGCTGCTCGCCTGGGAACTGGCGGTGCAGGCCAAGGTCTATCCGCCTGTCCTGCTGCCGCCGCCGGCCAAGGTCCTGATGGTCTTCATCGACGATTGGGACACCTTGCTCGGCAATGCACTGGCCAGCGTCACCCGCGTGGCCGTGGGCATTTCGCTCGCCTTCCTGTTCGCTGTGCCGCTCGGGCTGATGATCGGCCGCTATCGTCTGCTCGATACGATGACGGACTGGTCGATCCAGATCTTCCGCTCGATCCCGCCGATCGCGCTCATCCCCATGGCGTTGCTGTTCCTCGGCATCGGCGACAAGCCGGCGATCGCGCTGATCTTCCTGGCGGGCACCTGGCCGCTTCTGATCAATACGATCTTCGGTGTACGCGGCATCGAACGCACCCTGATCAAGGTGGCTCGGGCGGCGCGCGCCAGCGAGTTCCTCGTGATGAAGGACATCATCCTGCCGGCCTCGCTGCCGGCGATCTTCACTGGCCTTCGCCTGGCGGTCGGTGGCGGCTGGCTGACCGTGGTGACGGCCGAGATGATCGCGGTGAAGTCGGGGCTGGGCTACATGATCCTGAATGCCCAGCTCACCTTCCGCTCCGACCTCATCATTGCCGGCATCATCGTGATCGGCGCGATCGGCCTGCTGGCCGACCAAGCGGTGCGCATGATCCGCGCCCATGTCTGCCGCTGGCAGGAGGGCCTCACGGCGTCGCCCGAATGAGCAAGTTCCTCGAATGCATCGGCGTCGGGAAGATCTATCCCGGCAAGACCGAGCCGGTGGAGGCGCTGCGCGGCATCGACTTTGCCTGCGATGCCGGCGACTTCGTCTGCCTGCTGGGGCGCTCGGGCTGCGGCAAGTCCACGCTGCTGCAGATGGTGGCGGGACTGGAGAAGCCGACCTCGGGGCAGATCGTGATCGCCAACCGCGAACTCGACGGCCCGTCGCCCGAGGCGGCCATCGTCTTCCAGGACCATGGCCTCTTCCCGTGGATGACGGTGCAGAAGAACGTCGAGTTCAACATGAAGGCGCGCGGCACGCCGGCCGCCGAGCGGCGGGCGACGGCGACGCAGTTCATCGAAATGACCAGCCTCACGGGCTTCGCCGACCGCTATCCGCATGAACTCTCGGGCGGCATGCGCCAGAGGGTCGGCATTGCGCGGGCGCTGACGACGCGGCCGAAGGCACTGCTCATGGACGAGCCGTTCGGCGCGCTCGATGCCCAGACGCGCGGCAAGCTGCAGGGCGAGGTGCTGCAGATCTGGGAGAAGCAGCGGACGACGGTACTGTTCGTCACGCACTCGATCGACGAGGCGCTGTTGCTGGCCGATCGCATCCTCGTGTTCAGCCCGCGGCCGGGCCGCATCGCGGCTGACATCAAGGTGGATTTGCCACGGCCGCGTACGTCACAATTGCCGGAATTCGTTGCCCTGGCTCGCGAGTTGCGCGGGCTGGTCGGCGCCGACAGGGAGATCGACTGATGTCTTATGCGACGACGGATGATGGCGTGAAGCTCTACTTCGAGGAGACGGGAGCCGGCGCGCCCATCGTGTTCGTGCACGAATTCGCCGCGGACCATCGCTCCTGGGAAATGCAGATGCGCCATTTCGGCCAGCGCTATCGCTGCATCACCTACGGCGCGCGCGGCTATCCGCCATCCGACGTGCCCGAGAAGCCCGAGAGCTACAGCCAGAACCGAGCCACCGACGATATCCTGGCCGTGATGGATCATCTCGGCATCGACAAGGCCCATGTGGTCGGCCTGTCGATGGGCGGCTTCGCCAGCCTTCACTTTGGCTTTCGCCATCCGACGCGGGCGCGCTCGCTGGTCGTCGCCGGCGTGGGCTATGGCGCGGAGAAGCACGAGACGGCGAAGTTCAAGGCCGAGGTCGGCATCGTGGCCAAGTCGCTGCTGGAGGAGGGCATGGCAGCCTTCGCGGAGAAGTACGCCTACGGCCCGACGCGCGTTCAGTTCGAGAACAAGGATCCGCGCGGTTTCGCCGAATTCAAGAAGGCGCTGGCAGAGCATTCGGCGCTGGGCTCGGCCAATACCCAGCTCGGCTGCCAGGGCGAGCGGCCGTCGCTCTATGATCTGGTCGACAAGATGCGGGCGATGACGGTCCCGACGCTGGTGCTGACCGGCGACGAGGACTGGCCCTGCCTTGCCCCCTCGATGCTGATGAAGCGCGAAATCCCGTCGGCGGCGTTGGCGGTGATGCCGAACTGCGGGCACACCATCAACCTCGAAGACCCCGACCAGTTCAACCGCATCGTCGGCGACTTCATCGTCCAGGTCGAAGCGGGCCGCTGGCCCAAGCGCGACCCGCGCGCCGTCTCGGGGTCGATCACGGGGATGAAGTCTTAAGGTAATCCGTCGTCTCGACCGGAGCGCGTAGCGCGGAGCGGAGAGACCTTCTCTCTACGAATTGCTGGCTTTTGGCGGAGAGAAGGTCTCTCCGCCACGCCTCGCTCCTCGAGGCTTCGGTCGAGACGACAGAGTCTGTCGCTTATGCCGTCAGCCCACCGTCACAGACGAACTCCGAGCCGGTCGAAAAGGTCGACTCGTCCGACAGCAGGAACAGGATCATGTACGCCACCTCATCGGCCTGGCCGAGGCGGCCGAGCGGGTGGAGTTCTTCGAGCGCCTGCCGGCCGGTCATGTTGCCGACGTTGGAATCGAGCCTCGGCGCGATCATCGGCGTGTCAATGTAGCCCGGATGCACTGAATTGCAGCGGACGTTGTACTTCTGCTGCGCACAGTGCAGCGCCACGTTCTTGGTGAGCGTGCGCACCGCGCCCTTGGAGGCGCAATAGGCCATGGCGTAGGAGGATCCACGCAGGCCCAGCACCGAGGAGATGTTCACGATCGAGCCGCCGCCCGACTCCTTCATCGCGGGAATGGCGTGCTTGCAGCCGAGGAACGTGCCCAGCGCGTTGATGTCGTTGACGCGGCGGTATTCCGCCAGGGTGCAATCCTCGATCGAGTTGCGCACGCCGACGCCGGCCGCATTCAGCAGGCCGTGCAACGCGCCGAACTTCTCGACCGAAGCCGCAACGGCGGCCTGCCAGCTTTCTTCCTGAACGACGTCGAGCGGCACGAAGTGCGCGGCGTCGCCGAGTTCCGCCGCCAGTGCACGGCCTTTGGCTTCGTCGCGGTCGGCCAGCACGGCCTTGCCGCCCTCGCGCACGATCATGCGCGCGGTCGCCGCACCAATGCCCGATGCGCCGCCGCTCAGCAGGACGACCTTGTTCTCAAGACGGGGCAAGGAGCGACCTCCTCATGAGTCCGGCGGTGACACCGCCGTCGGAGGTGAACTCCGCACCGGTGACGAAGGAGGAGCGGTCCGAGGCCAGCCACAGGACGAGCTCGCCCAGGTCCTGCGGTTCGGCCATGCGACCGATCGGATGGCGGGAGCCCAGGAAGGCCTTGCCCTGATCACGGCCGACCGCCTGCCACAGCGGATTGAAGATCGCCGTGTCGACGCCGCCGGGATGAACGGAATTGCAGCGGATCCCGTATTTCTGTTCGGCGCAGTAGAGCGCGACGCTCTTGCTCAAGAGCCGCACCGCGCCTTTGCTGGCGGTATAGGCGGTGGGGCCGGCGCCGCCGACCAGGCCGGCGATCGAGGAGATGTTGACGATCGATCCCGATGGCTCGGTCTTGCCTGCGCCGAGATGTTTCATGCCCTGGATGGCGTACTTGCAGCCGAGAAACACGCCCTCGGAATTCACCGCCTGGACCTGCTGCCAGTTCTCGACGGTCGTGGTCTCGGGATTGCCGGGACCGCCGGAGATGCCGGCATTGTTGACCATGATGTCGAGCCGTCCTTCGCGGTGGAGGATGTCGGCCAGCAGGGACTGCCAGGCCTCCTCCGATGCGACGTCATGCGTCACGAAGCGACCGACCTGCGTCTCTTTAGAGCCCTCGGCCAGGTCGGCCACGATCACGGTCGCTCCCGCTGTGGCGAGCAGGGCGGCCGAAGCGGCGCCGATGCCCGAACCACCGCCGGTGACGACCGCCACTCTCCCGGAAAGTTCATCGCTCATATCGAGGCGAGCATAGCGGCGAAACGCGCGGTGCGTTAGCTTCTCGTTGAGGAGGAACGCATGGGGAAGTTGACGGGTATTCTCGGGTTGATGGTCGCTCCGCTGGCGGCGGCCGGATGCACCCAGACTGCGGGCGGTCCGCCACCGGGCATGACGGCGGCGCAGGGTGCGGCCTATTGCACCAAGCTCACGACGGTCTACAGCGAATATGTCGCCGGCCTCGCTACGTCGATGGGCGGCGTCGGCAGGGGCGGCGGGCAGTCCGATATCGACGCCCGGGTCGCGGTGGCTCAATGCCAGGACGGCAATACAGCCGCGGGCATTCCCGTGCTGCAGCGGGAACTGCGCAACAACAAGGTCGAGGTACCGCCGCCGTGACAACTCCTCGTCATCTGATCGGGTGTGTCGGATTGATGCTCCTGCCGCTGCTCGCGGCAGGGTGTACCCAGACGGCAGGCGGCCCACCGCCGGGCATGACGGCCGCCCAGGCCGCTGCCTACTGCACCAAGCTGAGTTGGGCCTACGGCGAGTATGTCGCGAGCGGGATGGGCGACAGCGCCGGCGACAACGACAACACCGACGCCGATATCAGTGCGCGCGTGGCGATTGCCCAATGCCACGAGGGCCAGACCGGCGCTGCCATTCCGGTGCTCCAGCAGGAGCTCCGCCGCAACAAGGTGCCGGTGCCGCCGGTCTGACGGGCGGTCTGGTTTCGCCCAAAGAAAAACCCGGACGGTTGCCCGTCCGGGTTTCGTGTTTCTGGCAGGAGCCGAGGAACTAGAAGCCCAGGCCTTCCTTGATGACGACCCAGCGGCCGTTCTTGACCTGCTGCACCTGCGTGATCGTGTTCGCGAGGTGGTTGGTCTTGGAGAACTTGCTGGGCGGCGAACTGAAGATGTCGAGATACGGATTGCCCGACTCGAGCGCGTCCAACATCTTCTGGCCCGTGAGGTCCTTGCCCGCCAGCTTGGCATAGTGCGCGAAGGTCATGACCGCGTTGTAGCCGATGACGGACTGCGTGTTGGCGTCGGTGCCGAACATCTTCTTGTAGGCCTCGACCCAGTCCTTGACCTTGCCCTTGGCCGTGTCGGCATAGGGCGTCTCGAAGGCGCCGGCGGCGTAGAAGCCCTCGACCACGTCCTTGCCGAGCGTGATCGTGTCGGGAATGTTGGTCGGCGTCGCGCCAAGGAAGGTGACGTCCCAGCCGAGCTTCTTGGCCTCGGCGATGGCGCCGATCGTCTCGCGCAGGATGGTGCCCAGCACGACCAGGTCGCAGCCGTCGGATTTCATCTTGGCGATCTGGGCGCTGAAGTCGGAGGCGCCGCGCTTGTAGGTCGTGACCGATGCGGGCTTCAGCTTCATGGCGTCGAGCTGCTGGGTGAAGCCGTCGAGCACGTTCTTGCCGTACTCGTCGTCCTGGTACATCAGGCAGGGCTTGGTCGGCTTCTTCCACTCCACCATGTACTTCACGGCCGCACGCGTACTCTCGACATAAGGCAGGAGGTTGCTGAACTTCAGCCGTTCCTGCGGCTTGCCGGCGTCGAACTTGTAGGTGAACTCGGCGGCGGTCAGCGGGAAGAGCTGGAGCACACCGGCATCGAACAGGATGTCCTGGGCGGCGATCACGGGCGCGGAGCCCATGCCGCCGATCATGGCGAACACCTTGTCCTTCTCGATCATTTTCTGGCTGGCGAGCACGGCCTTCTTCGGGTCGTAGGCGCTGTCCTCGATGATCAGCTTCAGCTTGCGACCGTTGATCCCGCCTGCCGCGTTGATTTCCTCGACGGCGAGTTTCATGCCGTTGGCCACGGGGACGCCCCAGGTCTTGATGGGGCCGGAGAGATCCTGATGCGTGCCGATGACGATCTCGGTCGGCGTGATGCCCTGATTGGTGACCTTTGTCTGCGCGAGAGCCGGCATGGCCGCCAGCGTCGTCGTGCAGGCAAGCGTCACCGCGAATGCCTTGAGATGCATTGTTCGTTTCCTCCACTGATGCGCTCTTTGTTTCTCAGGCGGGCGGCGCGCACGACCCGCTCCGTCGTCGCTTTGCGCGACTTGTGCGGAATTAGATCAGTTTCGCAGCGATTATGCACGGCGAAACGGACGATTCCGGCATGCAAAAGAAAAGGCCCGGGACAAGCCCGGGCCTCTTCCGTCGATGAGAAGTTCGTCAGTTCTTGAGGTCGCGCTTCAGGACGACCCAGCGCCCGTCCTTGACCTGCTGCAGCAGGTAGACCGTGGCCGAGAGATGCTCGGTCGGCGAGAACTTCACCGGCGGTGAGTTGAAGATGTCCTGGAAGACGTCACCCGATTCCATCGCCGCCAGGAACTTCGCGCCGGTCAGGTCCTTGCCCGCCAGCTTGGCGTAGTGGGCGAAGGTCATGACCTCGTTGTAGCCCAGCGCCGACTGGGTGTTCGGCTCCATGTTGTAGAGCTTGTGATAGGCCTCGGCCCATTCCTTTGCCTTGCCGGTCGAGGTGTCGCGATAGGGGATCTCCATGCCGCCGACGGCATAGAATCCTTCCGTGACTTCCTTGCCGAGCGCGGGGACCTCGACGACGTTGGCGGCGGTGCTGCCGAAATAGACCGGCGCGAAGCCGATCTTGCGGCCTTCGGCCATGACGCCGACGGTCTCGCGCACGATCGTGCCGAGAACGACGAGGTCACAGCCGTCCGACTTCATCTTCGCGACCTGCGAGGAGAAATCCGAGGCGCCGCGCTTGTAGCTGGTGACCGAGGCGGCCTTGAGCTTGGTATCCGCGACGGCCTGGTTGAAGCCGTCGAGCACGTTCTTGCCGAACTCGTCGTCCTGGTAGATGACGCAGGGCTTCTTGCTGCCCTTTTCCTGAATCAAGTGGCGCGCGCCGGCGCGCACGCTCTCGGTGTAGGGCGGCACGTTGTTGAACTTCAGCCGGTCCTGCGGATTCTTTGGGTCCATCTTGTAGGTGAACTCGGCCGACGTGACCGGGAACAGCTGCGGAATGCCGGCCTCGAGCAGGATGTCCTGGGCGGCGAGCACGGTGGGCGAGCCCAGCGGCGCCAGCATGGCGAAAATCTTGTCCTTCTCGACCAGCTTCTGCGTCGCGAGGACGGCGCGCTTGGGATCGTAACCCACATCCTCGACGATCAGCTTCAGCTTGCGGCCGTTGATGCCGCCCGCCGCGTTGACCTCGTCAACGGCCATCTTCATGCCGTTGGTGACGGGAACGCCCCAGGACTTGATCGGGCCGGAGAGATCCTGGTGCGTGCCCAGGACGATCTCGGTGGGCGTGATGCCCTGGTTGGTGACCTTGGTCTGCTGCGCCAGCGCGGGCAGGGCCGCGAGGCTGAACACACCGCCCAACAGGGCGGCCTTTACGCAAAACGTACGCATCACTTCGATTTCCTCCAGGTTGTTTACTTGTTCCCCGTTTCGTGACCTCGAACCGCCCCGGCTCAGGCAGCCTGGGGGCGGTACATCGCGTCGATCTGGTCCTTGTACTTGGTGTTCACGAACGACCGCTTGAGCTTCATGGTCGGCGTCAGCTCCTCGTCCTCGGGCGTGAGCTGCTGCTCGATCAGGAAGAAGCGCTTGATCGTCTCGACACGGGCGAAGTTGGTGTTGACCTTCTCGATCTCCGACCAGATCAGCTCCTGCACTTCCTTGGCGCGGCACAGGCTGGTGTAGTTCGTGAAGGGGACATCGATGTCCTGGGCGAACTTTTCGACCGTCTCGCGCTCGATCATGACGAGGCATGTCAGATAGGCGCGCTTGTCGCCGATCACGACGGCGTCGCTGATATAGGGCGACGCCTTGAGCAGGTTCTCGATTTCCGAGGGCGTGATGTTCTTGCCGCCGGCCGTGATGATGATGTCCTTCATCCGGTCGGTGATCTTGACGTAGCCTTCCTCGTCGATCAGGCCGACGTCGCCGGTGTGCAGCCAGCCGTCCTTGTCGACCGTCTCGGCAGTTTTCTCGGGCTGGTTCAGGTAACCCATGAACACCATGTCGCCCTTGATCAGGATCTCGCCGGCCGACGAGATCGCGACCTGGCCGTAGGGCACGGACTTGCCCACGGTGCCGAGCTTGATGGCATTCGCCGGCATCGCCGTCGCCAGACCGCAATTTTCCGTCTGGCCGTAGACCTCGTACATGTCGAGACCGAGCGCCAGATACCAGCGGATGAGCTCGGGCGAGATCGGCGCGGCCCCGGTGAAGAGCCAGCGGCAGCGGTCGAGGCCGATCATCCGCCGGATGTTCTTCAGCACCAGCCAGTAGGCGACCTGGAAGTGCAGCTTTTCGAAGGCGGTGGGCTCGCGCCGTGCCAACCGTGCATCGGCGATGGCGAGTCCGGCTGAGATCGCGCGCCGGTAGGCCCATTGCTGCAGCGGCGTCGCGTCCTTCAGCGCGATCGTGATGCCGGCGTAGAATTTCTCCCAGACGCGCGGCACGGCGCCGAACAGGGTGGGCTGCACCTCGCGGATATTGTCGGGGACCGTCTCCGGGCTTTCGGCAAAATTGCTGCAGACGCCGGTTGCGACCGAGTAGTAGCTGCCGGCGATGCGCTCGGCGACGTGGCAGAGCGGCAGGAAGGCCAGTCGCTCGTCCCCTTCGTACCAGGACAGCGAGAGTTCGGGATGCATGCAGTTCTGCATCGTATAGACGACGTTGCGATGGCTGTGCATCGCGCCCTTGGGCGGTCCGGTGGTGCCCGAGGTGTAGACCAGGATGGCGAGGTCGTCCGGCTTGCGCGAGGCGACCAGCTCCTCGAACAGCGCGTCCTTGCCCTGGCCGTAGTTGCGGCCCGCCGCCATGAATTCGTCCAGCGAGACCACCATGGAATCGTCGAAGGTGCGCAGGCCCTCCATGTCGAACACCACGATCTTGCGCAAGGTCGGGCAGCGCTCGCGCACGTCGAGCGCCTTGTCGAGCTGCTCGTCATCCTCGACGAACAGAACGGAGGTCTTCGAGTCGTTGATCAGATACTCGACCTGCTTGGCCGAGTCGGTCGGATAGATGCCCGAGGAGACGCCGCCGGCGCACAGGATGCCGAAGTCGGCGTAGTTCCATTCCGGCACGGTGTTGGCCAGGACCGAGGCAACATCGCCCGGTCGGAAGCCGGTCTCGTGCAGCGCGAAGGTGACGGCTTTCGACCGCTCGAGCCACTGCGTCCAGGAAATGGCGTTCCAGATGCCGTAAAGCTTCTCACGCATCGCCGGCCGGTCGCCGCGCGTCTTGCAGGAGAGCAGGAAGCTCTTGGGCAGTGTCTCGGCAACCGTCAGCGTCGCTTTGATGGGCATGGTTTCCTCGTTCCCGTCAGCGCCAGTTCTTCTTCTTCTTCCAGCGGCGTTCGCCGCGGGCGCTCTCTTCCTTGGCGCCGAGATAGAACTCCTGGATGTCTTTGCTGTTCATCAGCCGCTCGCAGGTATCGTCCATCACGACGCGGCCGACTTCGAGCACGTAGCCATAGTGGGCCGTCTCGAGCGCCATCTTGGCATTCTGCTCGACCAGCAGGATCGACGTGCCTTCCTCGGCGTTGACCCGGCGGATGATGCTGAAGATCTCCTTCACCAGCAGAGGCGACAGGCCGAGCGAGGGCTCGTCGAGCAGCAGCAGCTTCGGCCGGTTCATCAGCGCACGGCTGATCGCCAGCATCTGCTGCTCGCCGCCGGAGAGCGAGCCGGCCGGCTGGTCGATGCGCTCCTTGAGGCGCGGGAAATAGGCGAAGACCTTTTCCAGGTCGCGGGCGACGCCATCGCGGTCGGTGCGCAGGAAGGCGCCCATCGCGAGATTCTCGCGGATCGTGAGGAACGGAAAGACCTCGCGGCCCTCGGGGACATGGCTGAGGCCGAGCCGCACGATCTTGTCGGCATCCATACGCTGGATCGCCTTGCCCTCGAATTCGATCGTGCCCTTGAGCGGGTCGAGTACCCCCGAAATGGTCTTGAGGATCGTCGTCTTGCCGGCACCGTTGGCGCCCAGCACGGTGATGATCTTGCCGCGCGGTACAGCCAGACTGACGCCGCGGATGGCCATGATCGGGCCGTAGTAGCTCTCGATGTTCGAAACCTTGAGGATCGGGTCGTCGCTCATGTCCGCTCCTCTCAGGCGCCGAGATAGGCCGCGATGACGTCGGGATGCGCCTGCACCTCGGCGGGGGTGCCGGAAGCCAGCACCTTGCCGTAGTTCAGCGCCAGCACGCGATCCGACACACGGTTCACCAGGCTCATGTCGTGCTCGACCATGAGCACGGTCACGCCGAGTTCGGTGCGGATGTCGCGGATCCAGAACGACATGTCGTCCGTCTCCTCGACGTTGAGGCCGGAGGAGGGCTCGTCCAGCAGGATCAGCTTGGGCTCCGAACAGAGGGCGCGGGCAACCTCGACCACCTTGCGCACCCCGTAGGGCAGGCCTGCGATCAGCTTGTCGCGATAGGCCTGGAGGTCGAGGAACTCGATCACCTCCTCGACCTTGCGGCGATGTTCCTTCTCGGCGCGGCGGACCGAGGGCAGGAACAGGATCTCCTGCCAGAGCTGGGTGGTGGCGTGGCAATGCCGTCCGACCAGGAGGTTGGCGAGCATCGAGGCGTTCTCGAACAACTCGATGTTCTGGAAGGTGCGGGCGATGCCGAGCTTGGCGATCTGGTGCGCCGGCACCTCGGTGATGTCGCGCCCCTCGAAGAACAGCTTGCCCGAGGTCGGATCGTAGAGCCGCGAGATCAGGTTGAAGATCGAGGTCTTGCCGGCGCCGTTGGGGCCGATGATGGTGAAGATCTCGCCCTTCTCGACGCTGAAGCTCACGCTGTCGACCGCCTTGAGGCCGCCGAACTGCAGCGAGATGCCGTCGACCGTGAAGAAGCTCATCGGTTGCGCTCCGACTTCACGTAGGTCTTCTGCCGCTTGAAGGTGGCCTTCTTGTAGAGCGGGAAGAGCTGGAAGAAGAGCTTCACCTTGAGCCAGCGCCCATAGAGTCCGTAGGGCTCGAACAGGATGAACATCATGATGATCAGCCCGTAGATCGCGCCCTTGAGGCCGGCGGCCGAGCCGATCGCCGACATCGTGTCGCGCAGCTTGCCGGCGGCGTCGGGCGCCATGCCGAGCGTGGTGGCGAGGCTCGCGCCCAGCACCGGTACGTCGTCCTTCAGGGCCGTCAGGAAGGGATCGACCATGACGATGAAGATCGCGCCCAGCACCGCGCCATGCACCCCGAAGGCGCCGCCGATGATGATCACCATGATGAATTCGATCGACAGCAGCAGGGTGAACATCTCGGGCGAGATGAAGGACATCTTGTGCGCAAACAGCACGCCCGCCATGCCGGTGAGGGCGGCGCTGATGGCGAAGGACTTCACCTTGTAGCCGGCGAGGTCGATGCCCATGCTCTTGGCCGCCGTCTCGGAGTCGCGGATGGCGATGAAGGCGCGGCCGGTAGGCGAGCGCAGCAGGTTCAGCGCCAGCAGGATCGATCCCACGAGCACCAGCAGGCAGAGAAAGTAGAAGGCGTCGCCGTCGCGCGGGATCGGCTGGCCCAGCAGGTCGATGGTGCGGACCCGCATGCCTTCGTTGCCGTGCGTCACCGATTCCCAGCGCGCCAGGATCTCCTCGACGATGAAGGCGAAGGCGATGGTGGCGATCACCAGATAGATGCCGCTGAGGCGCAGCGCCGGGAAACCGACCATGGCGCCCACCGCGCCGGTGATGATCGCCGCCGCCGGGAAGTAGACGATGAAGGATATCCCCTGGCTCTGCAGGAAGCCGGCGGTATAGGCGCCGATCGCCAGGAAGGCGGCGTGGCCCAGCGAGGCCTGGCCGGTGAAGCCCGTCAGGATGATCAGCGCCACGCCGACGATGGCGTAGATGAACACGAAGACGATCTGGCTCTGCAGATAACTGCCGACGAGGTAGGGGAAGGCGATCAGCGCCGCCAGGAGCACGCCGTAGGACCACCAGTAGCCGCTGTGCTTCAGCAGGCGGATGTCCTGGTCGTAGTCCGTCTTGAAAACGAAACGCATGGACTCAGACCTTCTTGCGCATGCTGGGGCCGAACAGCCCATGCGGCCGGACCAGCAGGACGATCAGCAGCACGACGTAGGGGGCGACGTCCTTCCAGCCCTGGGGCAGGTAGAAGCCGGCCAGCGTCTCGATGACGCCGATGATCAGACCGCCGATCACAGCGCCGGGGATCGAGCCGAAGCCGCCCAGCACCGCCGCCGGGAAGGCCTTCAGCCCCAGTGCAAGGCCGACATTGGAATGGATGAAGGTGATGGGCGCCAGAAGCACGCCGGCGGTCGCCGCCACCGCGGCGCTGATCGCCCAGATCAGCGAGACGACCCGCTTCACGGGGATGCCCATGTAATAGGCAGCCAGCATGTTCTCCGACGTGGCCCGCATGGCGGTGCCCATCCGCGTGTAATTGAAGAAGGCGTAGAGCACCGCACAGAGGATGACGGTGGCCACGATCACCGACAACTTGTCGTGGGCGATCACGAGGTCGCCCAGCTTGAAGACACCGGTCGAGAAGGGGGTTTCGATCTTCAGGTCGTCGGTGCCCCAGATCATGCCGGCGACCGAGCGCAGGAAGTATCCCAGCCCGATCGTGGCCATGACGATGGAGAATTGCGGATAGCCCAGGATCGGCCGGATCAGGATGCGTTCGGTCGCCATACCGAACACCGCCATGGCGCAGACTGCGAACAGGAAGCCCAGCCAGTAGTCGAGGCCGATCAGGCCGATGAAGGTGAAGACGAAGAAGCCGCCCAGCATCATCAGGTCGCCCTGGGCGAAGTTCACGACTTCGGTCGCCTTGTAGATGAGGACGAAGCCCAGTGCGATGAGGCCGTAGACACAGCCGAGCGCGATACCGCTCACCAGCTGCTGGATGAAGTCGAGCATTCCCTAACCCTGTAAACCGGCCGTTTGATGGCTTCGCGTTTAACTTGAATCATAAGACATGGCCGGGCTGCGGGGAGTCAATGGATTTTCAACCGGAGCGCTGTACTGTTGGTTGATCTCACTTCTTCAGCGGAGAATTCCATGTCGCTCGTCGAGCAGGCCGTCCTGTCGAGCCGGCCGCCGTCGCCCTTCTACACCGGGGAGCACGAGGCGTTCCGGAGCACCGTCCGGCGCTTCGTCGACCGTGAGCTCATGCCCCATGTCGATCAGTGGGACGAGGCCGAGGAATTTCCGCGCGAGCTCTATCGCAAGGCCTCGGCCGCGGGGCTGTTGCAGCTTGGCTTCCCCGAGGAGTATGGCGGCGTCCCCACCGACCCGTTCTTCGGCATCGTCAAGGCCGAGGAGATGGCGCGCCACGGCAGCGGTGGCCTCAACGCCAGCCTCAACAGCCACACGATCGGGGCGCCCCCGATCGCCGCATTGGGGCCGGAATGGATGAAGCGCAAGGTGCTGCCCGAGGTCCTTGCCGGCGAGAAGATCAGCGCGCTGGCCATCACCGAGCCCAGCGGCGGTTCCGACGTGGCCAACCTGAAGACTACCGCGCGGCGAGAGGGCGACCACTATGTCGTCAATGGCTCCAAGATGTTCATCACCTCGGGCATGCGGGCGGATTACTACACGGTCGCGGTCCGCACGGGCGGGCCGGGGGCGGGCGGCGTCTCCCTCTTGCTGATCGAGCGCGATCGCGAGGGCTTTGCCCGCACCAAGCTGAAGAAGATGGGCTGGTGGGCGTCCGATACCGCCCAGCTCTTCTTCGACAATGTGAAGGTCCCGGTCGAGAATCTGATCGGCGAGGAGAATCGCGGCTTCATCGGCATCATGCTGAATTTCAACTCGGAACGGCTGGGCATGGCGGCCGGCGCCTGCGGCTATGCGAAGGTGTGTCTCGACGAGGCGATCGCCTACGCCCGCGAGCGTCACACCTTCGGCAAGCCGCTGATCGCCAACCAGGTGGTGCGCCACCGGCTGGTCGACATGGCCATGCGCATCAACGCGGTGAAGTCGACGCTCGAACTGCTGGCGTATCGGGTCGGGCAGGGCGAGAAGCCG